>Ga0105049_10007344_pt1 | contig 12787 bp, 7 predicted proteins | sample MAT06_FD_78087 | JGI IMG/M metagenome (GOLD analysis project Ga0105049, IMG submission 78087) | Freshwater microbial communities from Lake Fryxell liftoff mats and glacier meltwater in Antarctica - MAT-06 | ecosystem: Environmental > Aquatic > Freshwater > Ice > Liftoff microbial mat | place...
ACTGATTCTAGTCTCGGTTTATCTAAGCCTCGTTGATTGAGGATTACCCAAGTTTGTACTAGGTCTGTGCCGTGGAGTTCCCCAGTTAGGGCAGCTCGTAGGGCTTTCATGACGACTGGTTTTTTCACCTTGAGTTCCTTGGTGGTTTTTTGGATCAACTCGCTGGCAGTAGTCGCATCTAGGGGTTGAGTGAGACTGGGGAGAATTAGCTCGATCGCTTCCTTGGCTCCCGGTTGCTCTAGGTGGGCTGCTGCCTCTGGAGACAATTCGACGGTAGTAGCGAAAAAGGCTTTGCTCATGGGTACAGCATCCTCTAGGCGGGTGAGACTTTCGGCAAGAAGAGTAGTTAATGGTTCTAGCCAAACTCGATCGCTCTCTAGATCAAACTCATACCCAGCAGCTTGCCAGTGGGGAACTAGTAACTCCAGCAACTCTGGAGCAGGCATGGGATGGAGATATTGGCTATTAACCCAGTCTAGTTTTGCCCAATCAAATTTGGCTCCGGCTCGGTTGACTCGATCGAAACTAAAATCCTTCGCCGCTTCCTCTAGGGTGAAAATTTCCTTACTTGTTTCTGGGTGCGACCAACCCAACAGAGTCATATAGTTAGCCAAGGCAGGGGCTGTAAAACCCATTTTCTTAAAGTCGGCGATCGCTGTCACCCCGTCCCGTTTGGAGAGTTTGCGTCCCTCTGGGCTGAGAATTAAAGGCGTGTGGGCAAAGATGGGAACCGTAGCTTCGAGGGCTTCGTAGAGCAAGATTTGTTTCGCCGTGTTGGCAATATGATCTTCACCCCGGATGACGTGGGTAATTTGCATATCAATGTCATCCACAACCACAGCGAGGTTATAGAGAGCCTGACCGATGGCAGTTTCTTGGGATGCTCTAGCAATGACCATATCACCGCCCAAGTCTGCACCCTTCCAACTCACCTGCCCCCGGACAAGATCATGCCAAACAATCTCTCGATCGTCCTCAATCTTGAACCGGATCACGGGTTGTCTGCCCTCGGCTTCGTAGGCAGCCTGTTGTTCAGGGGTTAAATTCCGGTGGCGGTTATCGTAGCGAGGAGCTTCTTTTCTGGCTTTTTGGGTTTCCCGTATGGCTTCCAATTCTTCGCTGGAAACGTAGCAACGATAGGCTAACCCCTTATCTAATAATTCTTGGGTGGCTTGCCGATACAAATCAAGGCGCTGCGTCTGGAAGAATGGGCCCTCATCCCACGTTAAGCCCAGCCACTTCAAACCCTCTAGGATATTTTCGGTATATTCTGGTTTCGATCGCTCCACGTCGGTATCTTCGATTCGCAGAATAAATTTCCCCCCATGATGGCGAGCAAACAACCAGTTAAACACCGCAGTTCTGGCAGTCCCAATATGCAGGTTTCCCGTGGGGCTAGGGGCAATACGCACTCTTACAGTCATAGTTTTTAGATTAAAAGTTAAAGATAAAATCGTTTGCTAGGAGCTTATTATAAGCGATCGTGACGGGTCTATTCGGCTTGCAAAGGTTTGGCTGCTGTATATCAGGATGGAGATTGCGCTATAACTGCAATGTATAGTGGTGAAAATCTCGATCTTGGTCGTAACCAAAGGACTCATAAAGGGCTTGGGCGACAAGGTTAGAAACTTGGGTAGATAAAGCTGTATAAAACCAACTCCACGGTTATGAATTTGTTATTGGAGGGGTAAGACCTAGTTAGCTAGTTCGACTTTGGCTAGTTCGACAGACCTTGTAACTTTTTGCTGGAGGGGAATCTGGATTGCAAACTTTGTGCCTTGAGGGGAATTTGAGCAGCACTCTAGTTTACCGCCATGGTTTTCAACGATGACTTGATAGCTGATAGACAGTCCCAATCCAGTTCCTTTGCCGATCGGTTTGGTCGTAAAAAAGGGATCAAAAATTCGTTCCTTCACTTGCTGAGGAATCCCAGACCCATTATCAGCGATCGTAATTTCCACCCACTGATCATTAAGGATAGATGTCCGAATGGTAATTTGACCGGGATTTTCATTATTCTCTAGAAATGTTCTTTTTCCATTGACCTCTTCTAGGGCATCGATCGCATTCGCCAGAAGATTCATTAACACCTGGTTGAGTTGTCCAGGATAGCACTCCACCAGCGGCAAATTTCCATAATCTTTAATCACTTCAATAGCTGGACGGGCAGAGTGGGGTTTCAAACGGTGTTGCAAAATCATTAAAGTGCTATCAATTCCCTCGTGAATATCAACCGTCTTAAAGGCAGCTTCATCCATCCGCGAAAAGTTCCGCAGCGACAGCACAATTTGGCAGATGCGATCGGTACCTATTTTCATCGAGGCAAGAATCTTAGGAATATCCTCTTGTAAGAACTCTAGGTCAATTTCCTCCACCTCTGCTTGAATTTCTGGAACTGGATCGGGATAATACTGCTGGTAGAGTTGCACAAAGTTCAACAAATCCTGCGTATAATTCTGTACATGTTTCAGGTTGCCATGGATGAAGTTGATCGGATTATTGATTTCATGGGCAATGCCAGCCACCAGTTGTCCCAGTCCAGACATTTTTTCACTTTGCACAAGCTTGAGTTGGATACTTTGTAGCTCTTCAAGGGACTGATTTAGGGCTTTAGCTTTCTGTTTGAGCTGAGTTTCAGATTCCCATAACTCCTGAGTGCGTTCCTGAGCTTGGAGTGCGCTCTGCTGGGCTTTCCCCTGCTCTATTACTAGTTCTTCGTTGGTTTGGCGCAGTTGTAAAGTGCGATCGATTACCCGCAATTCCATTTCTTTTGAAGCTTGGCGGAGGCGAGTAATGACCAGCGCAATGCCGATGAGTGCTAAGGCTAATAGTCCACCCAACGTGGCAAAGGTATTCTTGAGTCCGGCACGAGTTTGATCGATAAAACTATCGAGAGAACGGGTAATCTCTAATACCCCGCGAACTTCACCTACCTTCCAGTCCTGTTTGGGGCTATCGGGGTGAGTGTTGTGGCAGGAAACGCAACTGGGTTTCATGATATCCGCTTCGGTATAGCGCAGTGCGGGCCGCCCCTGAAAGTTTTCAAAACGGAAAAAGTTTGTTTTGGGATTTTGTTGCAGGTAACTCAAAGCAGCCTTTTCAAAATCATCCCGTGCGCCGCCCTCTTGCTTGCGCCAAGGAAAAGGGTAATCGCTGTAGAGCCGGACAGACATCCCAGGATTTTGATTGCTGATCGATTTGCTCAATTCAATTAAGTAAGTTGCGGGGAGCGGTATTCCTCCAGGTTGGGTAGTGTAGTCATGGGTAATATGGATGCCCGGAATTTCTTTGACGCGGCTAACGGCATTTTGGCTGTAGAGAGTACGTGCTTCTTTGATGGCTTGGGCGTAAAGAGCCGAGCTTTGCACAGCTTGTGAATTAATTAAGTCCGAGGAGAGGCTAGACATGCTTAACAATGCTGTAGCTAAGCCAGCAATAAACAGAAGGGCTAACAGCGGAATAGTATGTTTAGTAAGAAGTTGGATACCGAAAAAAGTGGTTCTTTTAACTAAAGTGCCTAGGGTAATACTTGAGAAGTTATTCATGATTTAGAGCTGAGGGGGTGACAAGATGGGCTGAAAGCGTTGAATAGCAAAGAAAGTAACAAATTATTATAAAAATAGATAGGTCTAAAATTGTTAACAAGACCTATCCAAAAAAAATGATACCTGAATTTTCAAAAAAATGATACCTGAATTATACCAAAATCATTTAAGAAATCAATTCACCACTCCTGAATATATCTTCCTAAAGATATTAATAACTATTCTCTAATCCCTGAAACAGGTAAGTGTGGAAAAATTGGCTGCTACAATGCCAATGCCTATCAAGTTTGAAAGTAGAAGAAAGAAAATCCAAAGATTTCTGTCATTACCTAATTTAACAGTAGAGAAAGTCTGGTTTCCAATCTTACAGACACTGCTATCAACTTATTATGACCAGAAAAGAATGATTTATGTAGCCATGGATAGAACCAACTGGGACTATATAAACTTGATGGTGGTGAGTTTAATCTGGGATAAAAGAGCATTGCCAATATATTTTGAGTTATTGCCAATAAAATTGCTATATAACTATCCTAAGTCATTGGCTAGATAAAATTACTTCTGGTAGATGAGTAGAATTAATTGATAATAACATTTCCTTGGCGACCGCCTCGATCACGGTTACTGCCACACTATTTCCGGTGAGCTTCCGCATTGCCCCGTAGGAGCCGACAATCTGAAAATCTTCTGGAAAACCCTGTAATCGGAGCATTTCCCGTGGTGATAATCGGCGCTGACCATTGACGAGCAAATAATTGTAGGAAGCACTCGATCGCAAAGCACAGGAAAAGGGCAGAACGGAGATATTACCGCTTTTGTTTTCATGCCAAATAGATGGATAAAAAGGCTTAGTTTTTAATCTACTTTGACGTTTATTGATAATATCTGGAGAAGCAAAAAGTTGGGGATTAATTTCTAGTTCTGGCTCTAATATTTCTTCTAGAGTTTTAGATAGTTTCTGAGGTTGAGGAAAGTTAAATTCAAGATTTTCTCGAAAGCCAACTATGATAACTCGTTCTCTTTTTTGGGGCAAATCAAAATCTAGGGCATTTAATATTTTGTGATGAATAAAATAACCTAGAGCCTGCAATTTATCAAGAATTATCTTCAGGGTTCTGCCTCGATCGTGGGTATACAATTGCTTGACATTTTCTAACAAAAAAGCGTAGGGCTGCTTAGTTTTGAGGATTTCTTCAATATTAAAAAACAATGTCCCTCTAGTATCGGCAAAGCCTTGCATGGAGCCAATAATCGAGAAGGGTTGACAGGGAAAACCAGCTAATAAAATATCATGATCGGGGATATCTGCTGGGTTAATTTGAGTTATATCTCCCCAAGGTTGCTCGCCGAAATTAGCCTGATACATAGCCTGAGCATCTCGATCGATCTCTGAGGTAAACACATTTTCGCAACCAAAGGCAGCAAACCCCAACCGAATGCCCCCAATCCCTGCAAATAGATCGATCGTTCTTAGCTTCATTATTTCTTAAAAATTAAACTTTAGCAGTTTTAAAGCCTCTCGCCAATAGGACAAATAACACCAGAATACCTTGAATTACTCCTGCAAGGGAAGACTCTAAATTTAGGTCTAGGGGTAACTGGAGACTGCCCACATTGAGAGCGCTGAAAAAGAGAGCCACGGGGAAAATTGCCCAGATACTATTGCCTACTAGCATGACAATTAATAAACCAATAAACCCCAAACCACTAGAAATATTAGGGATCAGTCGGTGAAATACTGCCAAAACCTGTACGGCGCCCGTTAAACCTGCCAAGGCTCCACAGAGGGCAAAGGCGCTCAACAACTTCTGGACGGCTGGAATCCCCAACACAAAGGCAGCCCGGAGATTCTGCCCCACTGCCCGTAACTCTAAACCAAAATAAGTCCCTTGAATCACGACTAAAGTGATAATTAAACCGAGGATTCCCAAACCCAGAGCCACGGGACTAAGTTCTGTATTGCCCCAAGTCGGTAGCCAGAGAGACTCAGGGAATAGCTCCGTGCCACTCATGGAAGCAACCCCTTCCCGTTTCCAAGGTCCAAAGATTAGGTAGAGAGCCAAACCCTGAGCCACAAAATTTAACCCCAACCCAGCAAAAATTTCATTCACCTTCCCAAACACATTTAACACCCCCGCAAATAGCCCCCACGCCATGCCGCCAGCAATACCAGCGAGTAATCCTAGGGCGATGACTAGAGGTGCAGGAAAAACATCCTGAAATATTCTGAGGGCTAAGGTTGCAGCAATTCCTCCTAGGGTAATTTGTCCCTCAATCCCTAGGTTATAGATGCCCGCAGTGAAGGCAAACACGAGACCACAGGAGGCAAGGAGCAGGGAGGAAAGGGTGGTAAATACCCGTGCAGTTTGGTCGATCGTGCCAAAGGCTCCGGTAAACAGGCTAACAGCAACTTCGGTTGGTGAACCCCCAACAATCGCAATCAACAGCGCCGCGATCAACAAGGCAACCCCAAAGGGCAGAATAAAAAATAGAAATTGCCGGGGATTTGGTTTAGGGAAATTTATCATAAAACTGTTTACTGTTCACTGTCTTCGCATAGATTAGGGCAACCCACTGATTATCACCCTGATTTTGACACAGGCGATCGAGAAACTTAAATCCTACTTGTTCACAGGCTGCGGTCACATCCGCTTCTTGATCGATCGTAAACCCCGCCATAATTAATAAACCTTTCCCAGAATGATGTAGAGCTTGGTAGTAATCTGGGGCAAGGGTGCAATGAATCCGGGCAAAAATATTCGCCATAATTAAATCAAACTTTCCCCGTACCTCAACTTGGGCAACCTCTCCCACCGTTTCCCCTAACCAATGTCCAAGATTACTGCCCTGACCCAAACTGCCAGCTTGAGCAATGACTTGGGATTGGACTTGATTTAGCTCGATCGCTCCTTGGGTAGCCTCGACAGCGATCGGGTCATTATCCAAGGCCAACACCTGTGCTCCTAATTTGGCACTCGCCACACTCAAAATCCCGGAACCCGAACCCAGATCAAGCACCCGCATCCCCGGCGACACATACCGCTCTAGCATTTGCAAACTCACGATCGTGGCTGGATGTAAACCACTGCCAAAGGTAAGGCTAGGATTTAAGTATAGGGGAATAGGTAGAGATTTTGGGGATTGATTAGAGGATAATTGCTGATTAGATATTTGTGACTGCTCTAAGGGTGTAGTTCCCATAGAGACTAAAAATTTGCTGCCCACGGGTTGCTGAAAATGGCTAAAAAGTTGGGGTTTGGTGGGGACGATCGACATCTGCATTTCTCCGGTTAGCCCAGTGCGGTATAGAGGTGAGAGGATTTTCTCTAGGTGATCTAGTCTTGTCCGGCTCCGGGCATCGTTGGGAAAGTAGAGGAGCATGGTGAAAGCCCAAACTTCTAGAAGGTTTAACGGCTCGGCTGCAAGATTATCAAGTTCTGGGTCAGATGCCGCATAAGATTCTAGATTAGGCTCTAAATCAGGCTCTAGGTTAGGTTTTAGATAGTTCGTGATCTGGATATTTTGGGGATCAAGCTCGGCAGCAAGCAAAGTACAAACCCAATCGATCGCCTCCGGGGTAGCATCAAGGCGGATTTCTAACCAGGACATAATTTCACCTCGTAATCTCAACTCGTAATCTCAACTTATTGATAAATCCTGCATCAGAAATTGGGCAATTCTAGCTCCGGCTCCGGGTTTACCAAGGCGACGACGACCGTTTTCACTGATGATCTGGAGTCGATCGGCATCGTGAAGAATTTTATAGATATTTGTCCCCACCTGTTCCGGTTGTTTGACGAGGGTGAGAGAAGCCCCCAATAGACGAGTTTGAGCCTCCGCAAAGGCATAGGTGTATTGAGGTCCTTTACCGGGGATGGCGATCGCAGGTTTCCCCAATCCTACAAATTGTTCCGTGGCTGTTCCCGCCATAGCTACCGCAAAATCTGCCCCAAAAAGGCATTCTCGAAATCCTCTCTGGGTAAGGATCAGGTTTGTTTGGCTGTAGCGAAAGCTGAGGCTGTGTTGCTCTGGGGTTAGGCCGGAGATAGTGGGTAGGGTGCAGGGTTGCCATCCCCAACTTTGCAGGGGTTGCCGGAGAATTTCGAGGTCAAGACTAGGGACGATCGCCGCCAAAAAAACTAAGGGTTGATGGGGAAATTGTTGCCGACAACTATCCATCGCTTTTACTAGTAATTTCCAATTTTCGTAGGCTTCCGGGGGACGGGAACCGGGCAGAAATAAGATTGTCAAGGCTCGTTGGTCTAGCCTCTCCCTAGGAGAATCGACATTTGTTTGTAATTCTGGTGTTGATTTCGGGATTAATTCCGGGATTAATTTGGGGGTTGAGGGAGAGTCTGGAAGAGAATTTGTTGATAACTCTGGATTAGATTCTGGATTAGACTCTGGGTTAAATTCTGGATTAGATTCTGGATTAGATTCTGGGTTAAATTCTGGATTAGATTCTGGCTCATGCCCCAAACCATCCATCATGGGGTTACCCAAATCAAAAGCCTTGATGCCTTGACGAGACAAAAGCTGAGTAGTTAGGTAATCTCTTGGAAATACCCCCCGGCAACGCCGACGAGTCATTAACCACCGCTCCCAAGGTAAATAGACAGAACCAGACCAACCATCCCACCACGGTCTGCCCGGTAGTTGCCCCGCCTCGTCCCGAAGATAGTATTCAGATTTGGCTGTACCCACAAAATAGTATTCTGCCCCACTTAGCCAAGCGAGGAGCAGGGGGACAATATCCCCGATCGCCAAAATCACTCCCCCAGATTTGCGCCAACTCCGAATCGCCCGCCATTGTTTCCACAAAAGTTGTAGCAAGCCACCCCGCAGATCTCGCCATAATTGTCTGCCATCCATGTAGATAAAACCCCCAGAGGGCATAGTCTGGGTCTGACCAGCAAGAGGAATCCCCATGGCTCTATACACTCCACCTTCACCCACTAGGGGCAGGGCTGCTAATTTTGGGGCTTGGGGATGGCTCTGCAACTGCTGGAGAATTTTACTGGCGATCGCATCTTCTCCATGCCCATTACTGAGACAAAGTAATCTCGTAGAATCTTCCTTCATAAATTCTTATTTTCTGCACTTCGGCTACGCTTAGTGATCACAGTTCCCCACTGAATCATAGCTTGATCATGGCTTGATCATAGCCTGTTCATAGATAGCCTGTTCATAGATAGCCTGTTCAAAAGCCTAATCACAACTGAGTTCGCAGTAGAGCGGTGGATTAGAGCTAGGAAAATCCGTGGGTTGATAGTTTTTGTAGAGTTTGATGATTTCTTCCACAACTTCAGGAATTGTTAGGTGGTTGGTGTTGAGTTCGATCGCCCCCTCAGCCTTGGCAAAAGGAGCAACATCTCGACTTTGATCCCTCGCATCCCGTTGGGCAATTTCCCGCTCTAGGGTTGCCACATCCACGGCAGTCTGTCCTTGGGATTGCATATCTTGGTGACGACGACGGGCGCGCTCATAGATCGAGGCGGTGAGAAAGATTTTTAATTCTGCTTCAGGGAAAACATGGGTAGCAATATCCCTGCCTTCCGCCACAATCCCCCCATTGGCTCCGAGGTGGCGTTGGTACTGGACTAACTGCTGACGGACAGCCTTTTGAGCGGCGATCGCCGAAACTTGGGAAGTAACGAGAGGGCTTCTGATGGCTTGGGTGACATCGATTCCGTTGATTTTGACGATCGAGGCAGCATGGGTACTGATCAATTCAATAGTTGACTGGCTGACTAGTTCGGCGATCGCTGCCTCATCTCCTAGAGAAATACCAGATTGCAGAACCAACCATGTCACCGCCCGATACATGGCTCCCGTATCTAGATAAATCAAGCCTAATTTTTCTGCTACCAAGCGAGTCACGGTAGATTTCCCGGCTCCGGCAGGCCCATCAATGGCGACGATCGGCGATCGAGACTGGAGAATAACATTATCAATCAACCGAGTCTGTCCCAGCTTGGCAGCGATCGCTAATAATCCGGTCTCCGCAATTTTTTCTAGGGGAGTCAAGGTAACGGGATGAACTAGCTCCACGTACTCTAGGACTAGGGCTGGGTGTTGGAGTAAGTGTTCCCGGACTCTGGTAATCAGGGGCCTTGCCCAACGCTCTCCCCGCCGAAATAGCCGCTCTGTCTTCTGGAGAGCTTGGGATAAATGTACTGCTTCTAGTCTTTGCTCTGGGGTCAGGTATTGATTGCGGGAACTGTAGGCAAGCCCAGAAACCTCTCGCACCGTGGGGCAGGGAACAATCTCTATGGGTAGGTTCAAATCCTGTACCATCCGTTGCAAAATCGCCAACTGTTGAGCATCTTTTTGTCCGAGGTAGAGGCGATCGGGCTGGATGAGGTTTAGAAATTTGAAGACGATCGTCGTCACACCCTGAAAATGGTAGGGGCGATTATTGGCACAAAGCACTTGCAGCACAGGAGCCGGGGGCACAACCTGAGTTAACGGTTCACCATTAATTCCCAAGGTAGCGGCTTCGGGGGTAAATAGGACATCCACACCCAACTGACGGCAGACTTCTTGATCTGCTTCTAGGGTCTGAGGATAGCTATGCAAATCTTCGCCGGGGGCAAACTGGAGGGGATTGACAAAGATACTTACCACCACTAGCTCATTTTCTTGGCGAGCCCGCCGGATCAGGCTACAATGACCCGGATGCAAGGCTCCCATAGTTGGGACAAAGCCAATCACAGCTTTTTGGGACTGCCTCAATTCCCCTTTTTCCTTCGGAGAGGCTACGCCAACAGGGAGGCTACGCCAACGAGCAGTTTCTAGATAGCACCGGAGTCCGGCTAGGGTTTTGAATAGACGCATCTTAGTCAGAAAAGTTAATCAGAAAAGTTAATCAGGAAAATTGCCACACTCCATCCTACCGTGCTAGCTTATTTTCCCCAAGAGGTCAGTTTAGATTGCCTTGAGAATAAAACCTAAAAATAAAACCTAAAAATAAAACCAGCTACCACTATCTTAAACGAAGGGATGTTTTCTGCCTGTAGGTTCTACCCCCTGATACCCCAAAACAATCCAACCTGATCCAACCCAATCCGACAGTACCCAATTGGCTGCTGATTAGGTTAAGGTATATGATGGGTATCCTAAGAACCTAGACGTTAAAACGAGAAACAAAAATTTATGACTGCAACTATTATCCAGCAAAAGTACGAGATTAAAGACATTGCCCTCGCTCCTCAGGGGAAACAACGCATCGAATGGGCTGGCAGAGAAATGCCCGTGCTACGGCAGATTCAAGACCGATTTGCTCAAGAAAAGCCTTTTACTGGTCTCCGGTTGGTAGCTTGTTGCCATATTACTACCGAAACTGCTCATTTGGCGATCGCCCTCAAAAATGGTGGTGCGGATGCGATTTTGATTGCTAGTAACCCCCTATCTACCCAAGATGATGTGGCGGCAAGCCTCGTAGCTGACTATGGCATCCCTGTATTTGCTTTCCGGGGCGAAGATGCGGCAACCTACGAACGCCACGTACAAACGGCCCTTGACTACAGACCCCATATTATTGTTGATGATGGCTGTGATGTGGTAGCTACCATAGTGAAAGAGCGGCAGCATCAGTTGGCAGACCTGATTGGGACTACGGAAGAAACCACTACTGGGATTGTCCGTTTACAGGCAATGTTCAAGGCTGGAGTGCTAACTTTCCCCGCTATGAACGTCAATGATGCTGATACCAAGCATTTCTTTGATAATCGTTACGGGACAGGTCAATCTACCCTAGATGGGATTATCCGGGCGACTAATGTATTACTAGCTGGCAAAAATATCGTTGTAGCTGGTTATGGCTGGTGTGGTAAGGGTACAGCCCTGAGAGCTAGAGGTTTAGGTGCGAACGTGATTGTTACTGAAATTGACCCGATTCGGGCGATCGAGGCAGTTATGGATGGTTTCCGAGTTATGCCTATGGAAGCAGCAGCAGCAGAAGGTGATATCTTCATCACTGTCACCGGGAACAAGCACGTCATCCGGGAAGAACACTTTGCCGTCATGAAAAATGGAGCGATGGTTTGCAACTCTGGTCACTTTGATATTGAAATCGATCTCAAGGCTCTTGCTAGCCAAGCCAAGGAAATCAAAGAAGTCCGCAACTTTACCCAAGAATACCGCCTCAACAGTGGTAAATCCGTGGTGGTTCTTGGTGAAGGCAGACTAATTAACCTTGCTGCTGCCGAAGGACATCCTAGCGCCGTAATGGATATGAGTTTTGCGAATCAAGCCCTAGCCTGTGAGTATCTGGTTCAAAATAAAGGCAAGCTCACCCCCGGTATTCACTCCATCCCTGAAGTGGTAGACAGAGAAATTGCTCGTCTCAAGCTAGAAGCTATGGGCATCAAGATCGACAGCCTCACCTCTTCTCAAACTGAGTACATCAACTCTTGGACTTCTGGAACCTAATCTCTAGAATTGAACTGTAATTTCTAGCTAAAAATTAACTCTAGGAATCTTTAGGGTGCGTTCATAAATTTGGCGCACTCTATTTTTATTTTGACTGTGAATTGCGACTGTGAATTCCGATCGCAGACTTTACCGAGGAAGGCATAAAATAAAAGTTGAAAGCTATACAAGAAAATAAAAATGGATCAACAAACTCCTGAGTTGCTAGATAAGCTGCGTCAACAGTTTGATGCAAACCCTTACCCAGTGATAGATATCACCGAAGCACCAAATGATAAGCCAGCGTACCTATACATTCATAATCTGGTTACTGCTTACTATCTCCGCTATCAACGGGTGGTTAGCCCTGAAGGTAAGTTGATTTTGGATGCAGGGTGTGGCAGTGGTTATAAGGCTTTGAGCTTGGCGATCGCCAATCCGGGTGCAAAAATTATTGGGGTAGATTTGTCGGCAGCCTCGATCGAGAAAGCCAAGGAAAGATTAGCCTATCATGGGTTTGACAATGCCGAATTTTACGCCAGGCCCCTCGAAGACTTACCGACCTTGGGCATGGAATTTGACTATATCAACAACGATGAAGTGTTGTATTTGATTCCTGATCCCCTCGCAGGTTTACAAGCAATGCAGGCAGTCCTCAAACCAGAGGGGCTTATCCGCACGAATCTTCATAGCAAGTTACAAAGAAGTAAATTTTATCGGGTGCAAAAATTGTGTAAACTTTTGGGTTTGACGGATGAGAACCCTAGGGATGAAGAAATTGAGATGTTGACCGAGTTGATGCGATCGCTCAAAGATAACACTAGTCTCAA
>Ga0105049_10007347_pt1 | contig 12784 bp, 11 predicted proteins | sample MAT06_FD_78087 | JGI IMG/M metagenome (GOLD analysis project Ga0105049, IMG submission 78087) | Freshwater microbial communities from Lake Fryxell liftoff mats and glacier meltwater in Antarctica - MAT-06 | ecosystem: Environmental > Aquatic > Freshwater > Ice > Liftoff microbial mat | place...
CAAACATGGACCTCCGGCCAGTTCGCCCCCAATTCCGATGTGATCATTGATTCAGTGGCGTGGCAGGAGGTTGCGCGCGATTCCACCCTCGCCAATCCGGCGGAGGTCTGGTCGCAGAAGGCGAATGCGGCGAAAGATAAGAAACAGGGTCAGGGCCTCGACTATGAAAGCTTCAGCGCCGCCGCCTACAGTTTCGATCTGGTGGTGCCGCTGATCTTTTTGGGGCAGGAGGCGGCGTGGGCACCGTCGAAGGACCGGGGGTTCTGGGGGTGGTTCCTGTGGTGGGCGCGGTGGCCCTTGGCGATACTCGGCTGGATCATCACCGCCCTCGGTGCTGCCGCCGTTACCGGGATCATCCGGCGGGAGTGAGCGGCACCCGGCCCCGATCCCCCAGCACCCAGACCTCGCGGCCCTCGAACACCGCTGCGGTCAGTGGGCCACCGTAGGCCGCCCCCGAGTCAAGGTTCACCCGGTTGCCATAATGCACCGGGGCATCCAAAGCCGTGTGGCCGTGGACGACCAGCGCGCCATGGTCGCGTTTGTCCTCCAGAAAGGGTGTTCTGATCCACACCAGATCATCCTCGGTCTGGTCATGCAGATCGACCCCGGGGCGGATCCCGGCATGGACAAACAGCACCGTGCCGCGCAACAGCCATGTCGGCAGGGTCTCGATGAACTGGCGGTGGGCTGCGGGTACCAAAGCCAAAGCCTCGGCATGCACCCCTGCAATCGGGCGGTCACCGGCATTGGCAACGCCATAAGACCCCAGCGTTGCCGCGCCGCCCAGCCGGGGGTGCAACCACGACAGATCGCGGCGCAACCCGGCATCGTGGTGGCGGATATCCCCCAGAAACCCGGCAAACATCCGGTCATGGTTGCCCTTGATGACCTGCCATGGCCGGCCCGCCGCGATCCCGGCCATCAGCAGGTCAATCACCCCCCGGCAATCGGGCCCCCGGTCGACCAGATCGCCCAGATGGATCACCGGCGCAGCGGCATCACCGGTCAAAGCCCGGTCCGCCGCGATCAGGGCGTGGGCCCGGTGCAGCAGCCCGATCTGACCATGGATATCGCCAATCGCATAGCTGCGCAGGCGGTCTTGCGAGTCCGCCATACCCGGCTTGTTCAATGCGCCAGGGCCGACGGCGCCGGGCACAGGCCCCCCAGCGGCGTCAGTTCACAAGCCCCGTGGAACATCATGTTCAGCGCGACATAAAGGATGATCGCCAGGCCGACATAGGCGATCCAGTGATACTTCTGCAAAAGCCGCGCGATGAATGTTGCCGCCAGACCCATCAGCGCAATCGACAGCGCCAGACCAATGATCAGCACGGTGGGATGTTCGCGCGCCGCCCCCGCCACCGCCAGCACATTGTCGAGCGACATCGACACGTCGGCAATCACGATCTGCCACGCCGCCTGACGGAACGTCTTGGTTGGCGCACCGCCGGCCACTGTGCCATCGGCATTCAGATCCCGCCCGGACAGGGCTTCGTTGGCCATCATCTCGGCATTGCCATGGCCCGCCCGCAGTTCGCGCCACATCTTCCAGCAGACCCACAGCAGCAGGATACCCCCCGCCATCAACAGCCCGGTAATCGCAAGCAGTTGCGTCGTCATCAGAGCAAAGACGATGCGCAAACCCGTCGCCGCTATGATCCCGACCAGAATCGCCTTGTTCCGCTGGCCTTTTGGCAGACCGGCGGCGGCAAGGGCAATCACCACCGCATTGTCGCCCGCCAGCACAAGATCGATGCCGATCACCTGAAGCAATGCTGAAAAACCAGCGGCGGTAAAGATTTCCATGGCTGGTCCTGGGCGTTGGGCTGGTCTGCGGCGGTTCGGGTTTACCTATTGGCCAGCCACCATTACTTCAACCATTAAAATCGCATTTGGTGCAGACCGGTTTGCCGGACCGATTGCGGCGTCACTCCAGTTCAAGGTAGCCTGCGGCCCTTGCTTCGGCATCCCATGCCGCAACCGTTGCGAAATCGTCTGCGCTGCGTGGCACCACCGAATGGATCCCGATAGCGTCACGTTGCGATTGCGCCAAATCCGCCAACGCGGCGTTGATGGCTGCGAACAGCGCCAGTGATGGACCGTCTGCCGCGGTGATCAGCGGCAGACCCGGTGTCGGCTCGGTGCTGCAAATGACCGCAAGCTCAGCCGCCCGCGGCAGATGCAGCAGGGCCAGCCGCCAGGTAGCGGCATCAATGGCGGCAACGTCGGCGCTCCCGCCGGCCACCGCACTGATCGAGGCGAAATGGCTGCCGGTTGCAAGGCCGGAACCAAAGAAGCGGCCGCCGGTCAGCAGTGGCAGCACCAGATGGCGCATTGCACCTGCGCCAGATTGTGAATCGGGGGAATTGAAGGCGCAGCGGCGGCCGCGGCAATCTTCGATCCGGCTGATACCAGCCTGCAGGTCGGTTTTCCGCACCACGATCCGGCTGCAGTAGTCACCCGCCGATATCCCCTCCAACCTGTGATCCACCGCGCCGACAAGACGCACCTTGCCGCGCAGCCGTCGCACATAGGGCAACCCGCAGGTCTGCGACAGCAGCAGAACCGGCCACAGCCAACCCGCGCCGATCTCCACTTCCCGCATCAGGCGGTCCGGCGCGGCGATACCGGCATATGCCAACCGGTCCCTGATCCCGGCCCACAATGCGTCATGTGCCGCATGAAGCGGGGCAATGTCATACATCGGCAAGGCGGCATACATGGTCAAACCCGGGCTTCCTGTCATCTGTTACCAAGAAATACGATGCCAGTTAAGCCCGGGTTTACTCTGCTGGCTTATGCCCGGGAAAGGAACAGATCGGATGATGACATGGCCAACCAACCCAACGCAGCGCCTGTCATCATCAAGCGCAAAAAGATCATTGCCGGCGGCGGCCATCACGGCGGTGCGTGGAAAGTGGCCTATGCTGACTTTGTGACCGCCATGATGGCGTTTTTCATGCTGATGTGGCTGCTGAACGCCACAACCGAAAAGCAGCGCAAGGGGATCGCCGATTATTTCAGCCCGTCGATCCCGGTAAACCGGATTTCCGGCGGCGGCGAAGGGGCCTTTGGCGGCAATTCGGTGTTTTCCGAGGAGACCCAGTCGCAAAACGGCACTGGTGCCACCGACGCAAATCCGACCGAAGGGCGGCAGGCCCTGGGCCAGACCGGGGTTGACACGGCAGACCAAAGCCAGGCGCAGGCCGAAGCCGAAACATTGAAGGATATTGCGGCGAACCTGATGGGCAAAGGGGGCGAAAGCCCGACCATGGCCAGGGCTTTGCAACATGTGGTGACCCGGGTGACCGATGAGGGGCTGATCGTCGAGATCTTCGATCTGCCCGGTGATCCGCTGTTTGAAGAAGGGTTGGAGGTGCCGATGCCGATCCTGTCAGACATCTCGACCATGCTGGCGGATGTCTTCGGCCTTGTGACCAACGGCATCGCGATTCAGGGGCATGTGCGATCCTATCCGATCGTTCTGCTGAAAACGCCGATCTGGGATCTGTCGACCAACCGTGCACTGGTCATGCGATCGATGCTGCAGGCCGCGTCCATCCCGTCAGAGCGGTTTCAGCGTGTGGCGGGTATGGCGGACCGGCACCTGACGGTGCGCAACCCGATGGCCGGGCGCAACAACCGGATCGAGATGATTCTGCTGCGGGCGGACCGCTGAGGTTCGCGGCATAAGTGTGGCGCTGGCAGGGTTGTTTTGGGTCGCATTGTAGCTGTTAGCCCGATCTTAAGCGTCAGGCCGCATCTCTGGTGGTGACCTACGTTTGATGCAGCAGAAAGGCGCAACATGACCATTTCCTCCTCCCTCAATGCCGGCGTATCCGGGTTGAACGCCAACGCAGCGCGGCTGGCGACGATTGCCGACAATATCGCCAATTCATCCACTTACGGGTACAAGCGCGCGGGGACCGAATTCAACAACATCGTGACGGGGGGCCAGCTTACGGGAAAATACTCTGCGGGGGGCGTGCGCACCTCGGCCTACCGCCTGATTGACGAACGCGCCTCGCTGATTTCAACCGGCAACTCCACCGATCTTGCGATTGGCGGGCGTGGCATGCTGCCGGTCGCCAGCATCGTGGATGTGGAACAGGGCAACGGCCTGCAGATACGGCTGATGACAACCGGTTCGTTCCGGCCAGATGACGCCGGCATCCTGCGGACCGATACGGGCATGGTGCTGCTGGGCTGGCCCGCCAATGTGGATGGCTCCATCCCGACCTATCCGCGCGATACCGTGGCTGGCCTGCAACCGGTGCGCGTCAGCCTGAACCAGTTCGCCGGTGACGCCACCACTCAGATGCAGCTTGGCGTCAACCTGCCCGCCACCTCGACCGATGCCGGCTCGACCAACGGGCCGGAAAACATGTCGATCGAATATTTCGACAACCTGGGTGCCTCGAAAAGCGTCAGCATCACCTTTACCCCGGTGGTTCCTGCCACCGGCTCCACCAATGCCTGGTCGATGGTTATCCGCGATTCGGCCTCTGGCAACACGATAGTCGGCCAATATGATCTGACATTCGATGCCAACCGCGGCACCGGCGGCACCCTTGCCACCCTGACCACCGTATCGGGCGGGGCCTATAACGCTGCGGACGGAACACTGGCACTGACGGTGGCCGGTGGTCCGATCACCCTGACCATCGGCAAGGTCGGCGACCCGGCCGGGCTGACCCAACTATCCGACAGCTTTGCCCCAGTGTCGATTTCCAAGAACGGTTCCCCGGTTGGCAACCTGACCGGGGTGGTCGTCGACGAGACCGGGCGGATGAGCGCTATCTACGACTCGGGCTTTTCGCGCGTGATCTATCAGATCCCGGTGGCGGATGTGGCCAACCCGAATGGTCTGATCGTCCAAGACAATCAGACCTACGAGGTTTCGTCCGAAAGCGGCAGCTTCTTCCTGTGGGATGCCGGTGACGGGCCTACCGGCGATGTCGTCGGTTTCAGCCGCGAGGAATCGGCGACCGATGTCGCCTCGGAACTGACCCAGCTGATCCAGACCCAGCGCGCCTATTCGTCCAACGCAAAGATCATCCAGACCGTGGATGAGATGTGGCAGGAAACCACCAACATCAAACGCTGACCCGGGAACAGACGCCCCCGCATCGGGGGCCGCCACCGCCACAGGGGCAAACCAACCGCCGGCCAATCCGGCACCGAAAGGCGCAGATCATGAGCATGACATCCTCACTTTCCAATGCCTTGTCCGGCCTGCAGGCCGCGTCACGCGCCGCCGACCTGATCTCGTCCAACGTCGCCAATGCCCTGACCGAAGGCTATGGCCGCCGCACGCTGGAAGTTTCGGCGCGGTCCCTGGCGGGGAACGGTGGTGGCGTCAAGATTGACGGTGTGCGCCGTCAGGTCGATGCGGCCGTGCTGGCAGACCGCCGCTCCGCCGACGGCGGGCTTGCAGCCAGTTCGGCGGCAGCGGGTTTTCTGGCCGGGTTGGAAGCGGCGATCGGCTCCCCCGAAGACCCCTATTCACTGTCAGGCCGCATGGTCGGGCTGGAAACCTCGCTGATTTCCGCTGCCAGCCTGCCTGAATCCAACGCCCGACTGTCCACCGCATTGCGTGCGGCTCAGGATCTGGCGGGCCAGATCGGCAGTATTTCCGATCATATCCAGCAAAGCCGCGTCGATGCTGACCGGCAGATTGCCGATGGTGTCGCCACCATCAACGACGCCCTTGCGCGGATCGAACGGCTGAACAGCGAAATCTCGGTGTCGATCTACAAGGGCAACGATGCCGCATCGCTGATGGATCAGCGGCAGGCGCAGGTCGATCGGATCGCCGAATGGCTGCCGTTGCGCGAAGTGCCGCGCGACAACCACCAGATTGCGCTTTATACCCCGTTCGGGGCGGCACTGATTGATGGCAAGGCCTCGGTGCTGGGCTTCAGCCGCGTCAATGTCATCACCCCTGACATGTCGCTGGGGTCTGGCGCGCTGTCCGGCCTGACGGTCGATGGCAATGTCATTGATACGGTCGGCGACCGGTCGGTGATTTTCGGCGGCAGGTTGGCCGCCGAATTTGCCGTGCGCGATGACAGTGCGGTGCGGGCGCAAACCGAGGTTGACGCCCTCGCCCGCGATCTGATCGAACGGTTTCAGGCCCCTGCCGACGCCACTTTGTCGGCCGCTGATCCCGGCCTGTTCACTGATGGAGGTGCGCTGTTCGACCCGCTGAATGAAGTCGGGCTGTCGCAGCGGCTGGCGATCAACGCTGCCGCCGACCCCGATCAGGGCGGCGCCCTGTGGCACTTGCGCGATGGCCTGATGGCTGCCGGCCCCGGCCCGGTCGGCGATGGCACCGGCCTGCAACGGCTGGTATCAGCCGTGCAGGCCAGCCGTGGCCCGGCATCCGGCGCCTTGGCCGGCATCGCCGCCAGCGCCCCCGGCTTCGCCGCCGGGTTCCTGTCTTTGTTCGCCACCGAACATCAGGTGGCGCAGGCCGACCAGTCTTATGCCGCCGCCCGCCACGACACGATGAAGAAGCTGGAGCTGCAGGGCGGCGTCGATACCGACCAGGAAATGCAAAGCCTGCTGCTGGTCGAACAGGCCTATACCGTCAACGCCAGGGTGATCCAGACGGTGGATACCCTGTTGCAAGCCCTGCTGAGGATATGAACCATGGTGATGATGTCTGTCGGTGACCTGTCCAAGGTCTTTCACCTGCGCCGCCAGTCGGCGGACCTGAAACTGGCGATGGAGCGGTTCGGCACCGAAGCCACCACCGGGCGCACTGCCGATCTGGCGCGCACGGTCAAAGGCGATTTCAGCCCGGTTGCCGGGCTGGAGCGGTCGCTGGCGCAGCTTGACGGCTATCGCATTGCAACGAATGAGGCGGCGGCCTTTGCCGCCGCGCTGCAGGAAACGCTGGGCACCGTCGGCACTCTTGCCTCGGGGGGTGCGTCGGGACTGGTGCAGGCCTCGATGTCGACCAGTTCCAACGTGATCCGCTCTGCCGGGATGGATGTGAAGCAGCGCTTTGTCTCAGCCGTCGCCGCGCTGAACACCCGCGCCGCCGACCGCACCTTGCTGGCCGGTGCCGCCACCACCAGCGCCGCCATCGTGCCTGCCGAGGATATTCTGGTGGCGCTGCGCAGCCTGACAGCGGGCATGATCTCTGCCGCCGCGATTGACAGTGCCGTGGTGGCCTGGTTCGACGATCCGGCAGGTTACGGCACGCTGGCCTATCAGGGCTCTGCCACCCCGCTTGCGCCATTTCAGCTGGGCGAGGGCGAAGACATCAGCCTGACCATCACCGCCGACAACAGCCAGATCCGCGATACGCTGAAGGGGCTGGCGCTTGGCGCACTGGTTGGCGAAGGCGCGCTGGATTTTGACCGGCCCGAACAGATGGCGCTGGCCCGCCGTGCGGGCGAGCATATGTTGACCGCCGATACCGCCATTTCCTATCTGCGCGCCGATCTTGGCGCGATCGAGGCGCGGATTGATGAAGCCGCCACCCGCAATTCGGCGGAATCGGCATCGCTGCAACTGGCCCTGTCGGCCATCGTCAGCGTCGATCCTTATGAGGTCGCCTCGGCGCTGCAGGAAACCCAGACCCAGCTGGAAACGCTTTACACCATCACTGCGCGCATGTCGCAACTGCATCTGGTGGATTTCCTGCGATGATCCGCCGCGCGCTGGCGGCTGCCATTTTGCTGCTGATCCTGCCACAAATGGCCTCGGCCGGCCTGATCCGGTTGAAGGATCTGGTGGAATTCGACGGGGTGCGCGGCAACGATCTGGTGGGGTATGGTCTGGTGGTCGGGCTGAACGGCACCGGCGACGGGTTGCGGAACGCGCCCTTTACCGAAGACATCATGTCCAACATCCTGGAACGGCTCGGGGTCAACGTCACCGGCGAGCAGTTCCGCCCGAAGAATGTGGCGGCGGTGTTTGTCACCGCCAGCCTGCCGCCCTTTGCCCGCGCCGGTGGCCGGATCGACGTGACGGTTTCGGCGATTGGTGACGCGAAAAGCCTGCTGGGCGGTACCTTGGTGATGACGCCGCTGAATGGTGCCGACGGCCAGATTTACGCGGTATCACAAGGCACGATCATCGCCGGCGGTGTGTCTGCCGGTGGGGCCGGTGCCTCGGTGGTCGAAGGTGTGCCTACTGCCGGGGTGATACCGGCGGGTGCGCGGGTTGAACGCGAGATCGAGTTTGATTTCACCAGCCTTGACCAGTTGCGCCTTGCCCTGCGTGCCCCCGATTTCACCACCGCCTCCCGGATCGAAGAAGCCATCAACAATGACTTCGGCAGACCGGTTGCCGAGATGCTGGACAGTGGCACCGTGATGCTGAACATCACCGCCACCCGGATGAGATCCCCGGCCCATGCGCTGGCCCGGATCGAGGATCTTGAAATAGTGCCGGAACAGCGGGCGCGGGTCGTGGTGGATCAGGCGTCCGGCACCATCGTGATCGGGGCCGATGTGCGAATATCCAACGTGGCGGTCAGTCAGGGCAACCTGACGCTGCGGGTGGAGGAGAACCCGCTGGTGGTGCAGCCCAACCCGTTCACCGAAGGCGAAACCATCGTGGTGCCGCGCACCTCTGCCTCGATCCAGAATCCGCCGGGCATCGGGCTGGCGGAAATATCGGAAACCACCTCGCTGTCGGATGTGGTGGCGGGGCTGAATGCGCTGGGCGTAGCGCCCCGTGACATGATCGACATTTTGAAAAGCATCAGCGCCGCCGGTGCGCTCCATGCGGAGTTTGTGGTGCGGTAACACGCCCGGCGCCGGATGCCTCAGGATGCGGTTGAGGCGGGTGCCACTGCGGGTCCCTGCGCTCTGACATACGTCCCCAACGATTTCTGCACAGAGATCGCCCCGAAGCCTGTCAGGCTTCGGTCCGGCGTTTTTCTGCAACACTCCGTTGGGACCACTCTTCTGCGTCAGGCGCCATAAACTGCCAGCAGCCGCTTCATCCGCGCCACCGCCTGATCCGGGTCGCGCAGCAGGCCGCAGGCATCGGATAGACGGAAAATCTCGGTGAAATAGGGCAGTGGCCGCATCGCCTGTGCCCCGTTCAGCATGATGAAATGGTCCTGAAAACCGTTGAGCCATGCCATAAAAACCACCCCGGTCTTGTAGTGCCGCGTCGGCTCACCAAAAATCACCCGCGCCAGCGGCACCGTCGGATCCAGCGTGGCGCGAAAACCGGCCACGTCGCCCCGGGCCAACTGGGTCACCGCAAGGGCCGCCACCGGTGCCAGCGGGTCGAATATCCCCAGCAGCGCGTGGCTGTAACCATGAGCATCACCGGCGATCAGTTCGGGATAGTTGAAATCGTCGCCGGTATACATTTTCACGCCGGCCGGCAGGCGGCGGCGCATGGTGATTTCCTTGTCCTTGTCGAGCAATGAGATCTTGATGCCATCCACCCTGGCCTGATTGGCGACAATCACCGCCACCGCGGTTTCCAGCCCGGCCCCAAAGTCTGAAGCCCCCCAATAGCCCGCCAGCGCCGGGTCGAACATTTCCCCCAGCCAATGCAGAATGACGGGCTGGTCACAGGCCGCCAACACTTCGGAATACACCCGGATATAGTCCTCGGGTCGCCTGGCAGCGCGCACCAGCGCACGGCTGGACATCAGGATGATCCGCCCGCCAACCTGCTGGATCGCCTCGACCTGCTTCAGATAGGCGCGCTTCACTTCGTCAAGGCTGTGGTCAAGCGCGGGGTCCAGATGGTCGGTGCCACAGCCATTGGCAACCAGAGCGTCGGGCAATTCCGCTTTGCTGCGGCGGATCAGTTCCAGCGCGGCAGGCCAGTCCAGCCCCATGCCGCGCTGCGCCGTATCCATCGCCTCGGCGATGCCAAGGCCAAGGCTGGCCAGATAGTGGCGAAACTCCATGGTCTTGCGCCAGTCGATGGTCGGCCGCCCCGATGGGTCGTTGCCGGTAAAGGGGTCCGCCACCACATGGGCCGCCGAATAGACCACCCTTGCCGTATCGCGCGGCAGGGTCACGCTGGCAATCGGGGTTCCGATCAGCCGATAGGGCTGCAGTTTGCCGGTGCTGTCGGGAAGTTGGATCATCGTCTGGCCCTCATTTCGGAAACATGGTTTTCGGTGAAACAGACCCTATTCGGGCCCTTTTCGCACCAGAATTGCGCGGAAATCATTTACATTGGTGCCGGTTGGCCCCGGCCCGAACAGATCGCCAAGCGCGGCAAACGCGCTCCAGGCGTCATTGCGGGCCAGAACCTCCTGCCCGTCGATCCCGGCACCCCGCAGGCGCAGCGCGGTGGTACCATCGGCAAAGGCCCCGGCATTATCCTCGGACCCGTCGATGCCATCGGTATCGGCGGCCAGTGCCACCAGCGGCAACCCTTCAGCGGCCAGCGCAAAGGCCAGCAGAAACTCGGAATTGCGCCCGCCCTTACCATTGCCCCGCAGCGTCACCGTGGTTTCGCCGCCCGACAGGATCAGCACCGGTGCCTGAAACGGCCGGTTGCGGCCGGCCACTTCGCGGGCAATGGCAGCATGAACCCGGCCTACGTCACGCGCCTCGCCCTCGATCGCGTCAGACAGGATGACGGCGGGCAGTCCCAGTGCCGCCGCCCGCGCCGCCGCCGCCTCCAACGACAGCCGGGCCGAGGCGATGACATGGACCTGATGCCCGGCAAAACGGGGATCCGCCGGTTCCGGTGCTGCACCCGCTTCGCCTGCCAGCCAGTCGGCAACCCGTGGCGTCAGGTCGATCCGACAGGCCGCAGCCATCGCGCGGGCATCGGCGCGGGTCACCGCATCCGGCACCGTCGGGCCTGATGCCACCTGCGCCGGATTGTCGCCCGGCACGTCCGATACCACCAGCGACACCACCTGCGCGGGCCATGCCGCCGCCGCCAGCCGCCCGCCCTTGATGCCGCTGACCTGTTTGCGGATCGCGTTCATCACCGATATCGGCGCACCCGAGGCGAGCAGCGCACGGTTCAGCGCCGCCTCATCCGCCAGCGTCAGATCGCCGGGAGGGCTGGGCAGCAGGGCCGAGCCGCCGCCACAGATCAGCGCCACCACCAGATCATCGGGGCCAAGCCCGGCAACTGTCGCAAAAAGTGCCTGCGCCGCCGCAATCCCCGCTGCATCCGGCACCGGATGCGCCGCCTCGATCACCTGCACCGCCCGGGTTTTGCAGCCATAGCCATAGCGGGTCACCACGACCCCTTCGACCGGGTAGCCCCACAGCTTCTCAAACGCCGCAGCCAGTTGCGCCGCACCTTTGCCGGCCCCCACCACGACAGTCCGCCCTTTGGGCGGCGCGGGAAGAAACCGGGCAATCGCCTGCTCCGGGTCGGCGGCCGCAACGGCGGCCTCAAACAGCGATGTCAGCAGCGCCTTGTCGCCCGTGTTCATCGCGTCGTCTTTCTGGCACGCTGGCGGAAGATCGGAGCAATCAATGGTCATTTGCCTTCAGGAACCGGGAAAGGGTTTGCAATGATCCCCTTGCTTTGAACCATTGAACCTTGCCTTTCAACACCCTAATTTGCCCGGGGATTGAACTGGATCGCCACATGACCATGCAGCCATGCATCATCTGCGTTGCCATCACCGGCTCCTTGCCCACCAAGGATAACAACCCGGCGGTGCCGATCACAGTTCCCGAACAGGTCGAAAGCACCCATGCGGCGTTTGAGGCCGGGGCCAGCATCGTGCATGCCCATGTGCGCGATGACGGGGGCAAGCCGACCTCTGACCCCGAACGGTTCGCCCGGCTGAAGGAAGGGGTGGAGCGTCACTGCCCCGGGATGATCGTGCAGCTTTCCACCGGCGGGCGGTCCGGTGCCGGGCAGGTGCGGGGCGGCATGTTGCCGTTGCGCCCCGATATGGCCTCGCTGTCGGTCGGATCGAACAACTTTCCGACGCGGGTTTATGAAAACCCGCCCGATCTGGTTGACTGGCTGGCGGCAAAAATGATGGCGCATGGGGTGAAACCCGAGGTCGAGGCGTTCGATCTGTCCCATATCCTGAAAGCCCGCGACATGTGGGACAAGGGGCAGATCGCCGATCGCCCCTATGTGCAGTTTGTGATGGGGGTGAAGAACGCCATGCCCGCTGACCGCGACGTGTTTGATTACTATATCAAAACCGTGCATCGCCTGTTTGGGGATGATGCGCCCTGGTGTGCCGCCGGTATCGGCCCGGCACAGATCGTGCTGAACGAATGGGCGGTATCCTCGGGCGGCCATGCCCGCACGGGGATGGAGGATAACCTACGGCTGGACCGCGACCGCCTTGCCCCATCCAACGCCGCTTTGGTCCGGCGCGTGGTGGATCTGTGCGACCGATATGAGCGCCCGGTGGCGACGTGGGCGCAGGCGCGGGCGCTGCTGGGGCTGGCTGTTCCGGCCCTATAGCCCGTGCAACCACGCCATCCGCGCCGCCAGATCAGGCGCACCAAATGCCAGCGACCCCATTACCACGGTTTCCGCCCCCGCTGCCCGCAGCAACGGCACGGTGGTGTCGCGAATACCGCCATCCGCTGCCAGCACGATGCGCCTGCCGGTTGCAGCGATCAGCCCCGCCGCCTGGTGCAACCGCGCCGTGGCGGTGGGGTCCAGCCCTTGCCCCTTCACACCAATGGCTGTGCCCAGTAGCGTCAGCATATCCAGCCTTGGCAACCATTGTTCGGCCTGCGCCAACGGGGTTTCCACCCTCAGCACCATCCCGGCGGCAACGCCCAGCGCCGCAATCCGGGTCAGCGCCGCATCGGCATTGGCGTTTTCAACATGGATCGAGATCAGA
>Ga0105049_10007349_pt1 | contig 12783 bp, 8 predicted proteins | sample MAT06_FD_78087 | JGI IMG/M metagenome (GOLD analysis project Ga0105049, IMG submission 78087) | Freshwater microbial communities from Lake Fryxell liftoff mats and glacier meltwater in Antarctica - MAT-06 | ecosystem: Environmental > Aquatic > Freshwater > Ice > Liftoff microbial mat | place...
CGGATCCCGCAGCAACCTCAAGCTTCTCTCCGGAGAAGTCGCTGAGAGCCCCTTCCCCGACAATTCTTTACAACCTGCCGCCTCCCCTTCGACCAAGCTTTGCCCCCGATGTCCCGATTCGGCTTCGCCCCACCGCTGATCTCTTTTGGAAGGGCGATGTCCCAGAACCCAAATTCGCCCGCTTCCGCACCTGGACCGACCGCTATATGGCGGCCACACCCGCCGAACGGTCGGAATTAGAAGCGGAGGGCGTGATCCTCGCGCAAAAGCGTCGGGACGAATTGAAGGACATCATCCGGTCCAATCCTGAGCGAGCGCTGGATTTGGCGGTACCTGTTGCCATCCGGCGACAACTCCCGGAAACTGTGCTTGAATTGCTGGAGGAGCGCCTCGATGGCCGCGGGGAATTAGCCGTTTTCGCGGCCCTGCCCCGGCCCGGTCAAGAAGGCCGAATGCCGGCGTCCTGGCGAACCGCCACTCTGGGTGATCGTACGTTCCAGGCTCACGTTTACGGACGCCGCCTGGATGAACCCACCCGGCGGGACGTCCCACTTCATGGTCTCGCAGTCGACGCTCAGTTGGCCCTGGACGAAAATCCGGTTCGGGTCCTCGAAGTCGCCGAGGCCGAGGAAGCTCTGGACGGCGATCCCGTGTGTGGAGTCGCCGGTTGGTCGGCGGCTACCTATGGTACAGCCGTCGCCGTCGATGAAGGTGACGATCACGGTCTGGTCTTGTGCTCCTCCGCCCACGCCGAGCAAACCAATCGCAAGCTAATCGACTTCGAGTCTAACTCGGGCTCCACCGAGATTGCCGCTGATGGTTCAGTCCGGCCGGCTTCGGCGTTCACTGAGGGAAGCAAGCGACTGATTCTTATTCGCGTGGATTTCTCGGATAAAACGGGCGATCCCTTCACCGGCTCCCGGGGAACCAACTTGGTCCGCGCCATGGATCAGTTCTACCGAGACAACTCCTTTGGAAGGGCCTGGTTCAAAGCGTTAGGAGAAGGCTCAGCGATCACGCCGACCCTGCGACTGCCCCGAACCACTACTGCGTATGGCGGATTGGACGCTTCCAAGCTTCGAGAAGAAGCGCGAACCGCCGCCCGCGCCGCTGGCTACATTCTCTCCGCCTACGACTTCGACGTCATCTGCTTCCGATCCGTACCGGGCTATGGATGGGCTGGACTGGGCTACGTCGGCGCTCCGGGATCCTGGGTGCAAGATTCGTTCGATGAAACGGCGGGGGTATTCTGTCACGAGCTCGGTCATAACTTTGGACTTAACCACGCCAATTACTGGGATACCGCGGGCGAAAGCGTTATCGGCACGAAAGGAAACGACGTCGAATACGGAGACTCGTTCGATACGATGGGGAACGCCTCCGCGGGACGCCGGCATTTCAACGTTCGCAACAAGGCGTATCTAAACTGGCTCCGCGGCAGCACGGAGATACAGACCCTCACGGTCAGCGGCACGTACCGACTCTTTGCGCATGACACCACCAATGCGACCGGGTTGCGGGCGCTCAAGGTCGCCCGTGACCTCAAGACCAATTACTGGTTCGAATTTCGGGCTCGTTTTGCCGACAATCGGTGGATGTCCAATGGCATTGGCGTTCGTCGAGCTCGTTCGGACAATTCTCGCCAGAGTCAATTGATGGACACGACGGCCGGCTCCCCCGACGGCAAAACCGACTCGGCGCTTGTGATTGGTCGGACCTTCTCCGATTTGACCGCCGGCATTCATGTCACCCCGATTCAACGCTTCGACACGACACCTCCCTCGGTAGACGTAGTGGTCCATCGAGGTAAGTTCCCTGACAATCACGCGCCCACAGTCACGTTAACGACCAGTACCACCTCCGCTGCCTTAAACTCTTCCATCGTCTTCACCGCTTCGGCCATCGATGCCGACGGGGATCCTTTGGCGTTCGGCTGGGAATTTGGGGACAGCAATTTCGGTCTCAACACCCCGACCGTTACCAATCGGTGGAGCACCTCCGGTGAGTATGTCGTTCGTTGCGTCGTCTCCGATATGAAGGGGGGGCAATCCAGCGACTACGTCGTGGTTCGGGTCGGCAGCCCGACCACAGTTCGTCTGGCGGGCCAGGTCAAACGCGACGGCGTGCCCCTGGAAGGGGTGCGGGTCTTTGTTTCGAACACGCGGCTTACTTACACGGGCAGCGATGGCACCTATGTGCTGCCGGGTTTGGCGCGCGGACAATACACGGTCAAAGCGTTGGCCGAAGGGCTTCTGTTCACCCGCGACGGTTTCACCAACCCACTTGACCTTTCCGCCAGTCGCACGGGCGTGAATTTCGTGGGATCGCTACCAGGCGACCTGGAATTCTCGACCCTCATTCCCGCCGGAGCGGAATGGCGGTACCAGGACGAAGGTCGCGATCTCGGCACGGTCTGGCGGGCCGCAGCGTATGACGACCGAACCTGGAAACGCGGTCCGGCCCAACTGGGCTACGGTGACGATGATGTGGTCACGGTGATCGGCTTTGGTCCGGATTCCGACGCAAAATTCATCACCAGTCATTTTCGCCACGAGTTCCTGGTGTCCGAGCCGGGCCGGATCCTGTCCGCGACGCTGGGAGTGATCCGCGATGACGGCGCAGTGGTATACCTGAATGGACGCGAAATCTTCCGCAGCAACTTGCCGTCGGGAACCATCACCTACCGGACGCTGGCCTCAGGGGCAGTGGGAAGCAGCGATGAATCGACCTTTTTTGAAACAGAGCTAAGCGGCGCCGACTTCCTGGAAGGGCGCAACGTGCTCGGGGTGGAAGTTCACCAAGCAGCGGCCAACAGTTCAGATGTCAGTTTCAACCTGCGCCTGGACGCCCTGCTCGCCCCGGCTTCTGGAGTCGGTCTCTATCCGGCGCTCCTAAGCGAAGTGACAGAAGAAGGCGTCCGCATAAGTTGGCCGGCGGTCTTCACCGGCTACTCGCTCCAAACCAGGCTCAGTCTGGGTTCGGACGTCGATTGGGAACCGGTGGATGTCCCCACGGTCACCCATGGCGACCGCTTTTCCGTGTTGCTTCCGGCCACCGATGCCGGGCGTTTCCTCCGCTTGAACCGGTGAAGCGGTCCCTCGGGAATAGTTCAGAGAGTGCTTCTGGTGGGTTAGGGCTTTCGGCATATCCTGGCGGCTCATTCCCGTGGGTGAGACACCTTCAGGAAACGCCCAATCAGCAGCCAGAGTAGAGGCGGCCCCAAAAGACTCAGTACTGCGGCCCAACCCGGGTGTCGGTTGCCGGCGTGGCCCACATAGGCGTAGGTGAAACTCATCGGTAGGGATCCGCAAATGAGGGCAAAGACAAACACGGACCACCGCATCCGGATAAGTCCCGCCGCGCAGGAAACGACCTCGGGAAACAAGGGCAACCAGCGTGACAAGACGATGAGCCAGGCACCAAAACGCGCAAACAAACGTGTCCCCGTTCCAAGTCGCGCTCTCCAATCAAGCGAACGGCCGTGGTGGGACCCAAAGCACGGCACAGTCCATAACCCAGCAAACCCGAGGTCACCGAACCCACGGCGCCCAGAAGCCCCCCCACCACCGGCCCGTAAAGAAACCCCAAAGCAGCGAGCACTGCCGTGGCTGGAATTGGCAGGAAAAGGTCGCCCGCTAGTAAGAGAAGCCCGACCGCCCAGGCCCAGCCACCATAGTTCTGCAGCCATTCGGCGGCCACTTGTGGAGAGATTTCAAGCCGGCCGCCCCAGAGGAAAAATGGCATCAGGAATACCAGGGCCAATCCCAGAAAGAGCCAGAGCAGGCGCATAGCGGGAGCGTTGATCGGGGCGAACCGGAGGCCAAGAACAGGACACCTCGAAATTCAGCGCTCGAAGCCCCGTAACTCGTCCACGAAACTCCGCTGTTTCGTTTCGGACCGGATTCGCTTATACTTCCCCGTGATGTCCGTGCTGACGAAAAGTGAAAGCAAGGTCCTGCTGGTTCCGCTGCTGCTCGTCGTGTCGGGATTGATCGGGAAGGTCTGGCTTCGGACGCGCCCGCCACAACTCCTGACACCCCTACCCATCCCCGGAGACATCGCGCCGCGCTGACATGGCTCAGGTTGAACTCGACACGCTGCTGGTTCCGATCCTGGAACGTGATCCGCGCTATGCGCGTGCCGCCTACCATTTCGTGTGCGAGGCCCTCGACCACACGCAAGCCGTCCGGCCAGCGTCGTGCGCGAAGAAACGCCACATTTCCGGGCAGGAATTGTTAGATGGGATTCGCCAGTACGCCTTGCAGCAATTCGGCCCGATGACCTGCCTGGTGTTCGACGAATGGGGCATCCGGACCTGCGGTGATTTCGGCGAAATCGTCTTCAACATGATCGAGCACCAGATCCTATCGAAGACCGAAACAGATACCCGCGAAGACTTCCGAGAAGGGTTTGATTTTGTGGAAGCCTTCCGTCGCCCATTCACGCCCGGACCGACGGTTATAACCAACAAGATCTAAGCCATTAAGACGGCTATTCCCGGGAACTCCTTGATTCGGGCTAGTTTGGCAAACTCCGACAACGTCGCCACCGGCTTACCCCCAAAGAGCGCATCTGCTCGGCGAGGGCGACTACGAACCTCTCAAACTGGCCTCGCGGTGCCTAAGTACTCCGAGAACCTCGCAAAGGGCTTTGGCCGGACGGTCCACCCCGGCTATGGTCGCGGCCATCGATGACGCCTGCTTTTCATTCCAGTTCCTCGTCCGCCCCGCCGATTCCCGCGTTCCCTCCTGGGGTCCGCCTGACGACTCTCCCCAATGGACTGCAGTTAATTCTGCGCGAGGACCACAGTGCCCCAGTGGTCAGCGCCCAGATTTGGTGCCGGGCGGGAAGCGTGGATGAAGGACGCTGGCTCGGGGCCGGTTTGTCTCATGTGTTGGAACATATGCTGTTCAAGGGAACCTCCACCCGCCCGGGTTCACGGATCGATCAGGAAGTGCAAAGCGCGGGGGGGTATATGAATGCGTATACTTCGTTCGATCGCACCGTGTACTGGATCAATGTCCCGAATAATGGGGCCAAAGTGGCGGTCGACATCCTCTGCGATATCGTCCAGCACGCGACCCTCCCGGAGGACGAACTGATTAAGGAACTCGAGGTAATCCGGCGTGAGATGGCGATGTGCCAGGACGACCCCGGCCGCCAGAGTGGGCGACGGCTATTCGAAACAGCCTATGTTCGCAGTCCCTACCGTTATCCGGTAATTGGTTTAACGGACATTTTCAACCGCGTGACTCGGGACGACCTGACCACTTACTACGCGGAGAAATACGCTCCCAATAATTGTTTTCTGGTGGTGGTAGGAGATTTCCAAGCGACTGAACTGCTGGCCCAGGTTACGGCCGCCTTTGCGGGCAATGGAGCGCGCGCCGTTCCCCATTCGCAAATTGCTTCGGAACCGTCGCAAACCGCGACTCGTGAAGTCGTTGAGGAAGCATCGATTGAACTGGGGCATTTCCATTTTGCCTGGCACACGCCCGAGGTCCGGCACGAGGACACCCCGGCGCTGGATGTCCTATCGACTCTCTTGGGCAGTGGTCGAAGTTCCCGGCTCTATCAGTCGGTTCGCGATCGCGCCGCCCTGGTTCATTCCGTGAATGCCTGGATTTACACGCCCGGACAAGCGGGACTCTTCGGGATTAGCGGAGTTTGTGACGGGCCCAAATTTCTGGAGGCGCGCGAGTCAATTCTTGGAGAGGTGGATCGGATGAAAAAAGACCTCGTCACCCCAGAGGAGCTCTCCAAGGCCGTCAAACAATACACCGCGGCTACCCTGGCCTCGCGCAAGACGATGGAAGGTCAGGCTCAGGATCTCGGTGCGAATTGGGTGTTGGCGAATGATCTCGGATTCAGCGAACGGTACCTGGCCGCCGTCAAACGGCTCAATCCGTCCGACCTGCAACGCGTGGCGGTAAAGTATCTGACGGAGGCCAATCGAACCATTTTTGCGCTGGTTCCAAATGGCACTTCCCAAAAACAAGAATACGAAGCCGAACTGACCACCGACCATGCGGTCCAACCGTTCACCTTACCCAACGGGCTGCGACTCCTGGTGAAAGAAGACCATCGGTTGCCGTTCGTGGAGTTCCGACTGGCTCTTAACGGCGGAATTCTGGCGGAAAGCGTTGAGTCCTCGGGCATCACCTCGTTGCTGAGTCGAATGCTTGTGAAAGGAACCAGTCACCGGACGGCAGAACAACTGGCCGTGGCGATTGAGAGTCTGGGTGGAAGTCTAGAACCCTACGCGGGCAATCACAGTTTTGGTTTAACGGCCGAAGTTTTGAGCGAAGATTTCGCCACGGGCTTAGATCTGTTCACCGACGTATTGCTGAACCCGGCCTTCCCGACGGAAGCCCTCGAACGTGAGCGGGCCGCGCAACTGGCGAGCATTCGTGGACAGCGGGATCAGCTTTTGCAGTGCGCGTTCAAAGCTATGCGTCACGGTCTGTTCGGAGCGACCGGTTACGGACTCGACCTTTCCGGTACAGAGGCCTCGGTTTCCCGGCTGTCCGTGGGAGATTTGCGAAGGTTTCATCAGGATTGGGTAGTTCCGACGGGAGCAGTGCTCTCGATTTTCGGCGATGTGAAGGCCGAAGCTGTGGTCGAAGCAGTCGAAGCATCCCTGAAATCCTGGACTGGAGCCCGACGGGAGTTGGATTTAAAGACCTCAGCCGGACAGTTCGAGGGGCGCTTCCAGGAAACCCGCGACAAAGAACAAGCCGTGCTCGCTCTAGGCTTTCCCGGGACAACGTTGGCCAATCGGGACCGATACGCGCTTGAGTTAATTCAGGAGGCCTGTTCCGACATGGGCAGCCGGTTATTCCTAAGAATCCGGGACGAACTCGGTCTCGCTTATTATGTTGGCGCTACCCATTTTATCGGCCGAACCCCGGGATTCTTTGCTTTCTATTGCGGCACCGCCCCGGAAAAATGTGAGCTCGTGGAGGCGGAACTTCGGGCTCAAGCAGAAACACTCCGCCGCGACGGACTAAGTGCCGAGGAATTGGCTCGCGCCAAAGCAAAAGTCATCGGCCAGAAGAAAATCGCCCGTCAGGACCTCGGTCATTTGGCTCTGACCATGGCGCTGGATGAGCTTTATGGGCTGGGCTATGACCAAAGCGCGCAGGAAGATGCGCTCTACGAAGCCGTGACCCTGGCGGACATCCTGGCGGCGGCGGGGACCTACCTGCAAGCGGATCGGGCCGTGGTGGCGCTGGTTCGCGGCCGCACCTAGCCCGATAAGAGATTCACGGAGTCATCGACAAATGGTCACTTCGGGGCCAGGGTGCTCGAGCAAGCGAAGCTCATGCGAACAGGACCAGAACTTACTTTAGCCACCCGGCCTTACGCCTCCGATTCAACTTCCCGCAGCTGGTGGTGCGTTCTTTCCACTGGATTCCTTCTGATCGCCGCGTTGGCTGGCACACTCTGGAATTTCCATCCGATTGCCCAAGTGGTGTGCAGTATTCTAAGTGGACTCCTGATCCTGCGATTCTTCGTCATCTACCACGACCAGCAGCATCATTCGATCCTGTCGCGCTCCCGGGCCGCCGAATTACTGATGCGCGGTTTTGGAATCTTTGCATTAAGTGCGAGCAGCGTTTGGCGGAGTTCCCATAACCACCACCACAACCACAATTCCAAACTCCGCGGCTCGCACATTGGCTCGTTCCCGATCATGACCAAGAGCCAGTTTATGGGGGCGCCGGCTTCTACCCGTCTGCAGTATCTGTTCGCCCGCCATCCTCTGACCATACTCTTCGGTTACGTCTTCGTGTTCGTTTTAGGCATGTGCGTTAACCCTTTCTGGAACGATCCCAAACGCCATTGGGACTGCCTGATCGCCCTGTTGGTCCACATCGCTATCGGAGTGCTACTGTTAGTTTTTACCGGCTGGCAGGGACTCTTGTTAACCCAAACGATTCCCCACTTTATCGCCTACGCTTTGGGATCCTATTTATTCTACGCTCAACACAATTTCCCCGATGTCCGCTTAAAGGAAAAGGCCGGGTGGACCTACGAAAAAGCCGCCTTGGAATCGTCGAGCTACATGAAAATGAATCCCGTGATGGCCTGGTTCACCGCCAACATTGGATACCACCATGTTCACCATCTTAACTCACGAATTCCATTCTACCGACTCCCCGAGGTCGTGGCGGCTATGCCCGAACTGCAGACCCCCGGAGTCACCTCCCTGCATCCTCGGGACATCCAGCGCTGCCTTCGCTTGAAGGTGTGGGACACGGAAACGCAGCGCATGGTAGGCCTCCCAAAATTCTCCGTTCCGCTCCCAGCTTCAACAGTTTAAAATCCGTGGCGTGGCCAGCCCACTTGAGGGCCTGCTCGGATTTGCACGAACATATGACTTTCAGTGCCACCCAAATTGCCGAACACGTCCGGGGAGAAGTGGTCGGCGACGGCTCCACTCTCCTGACTGGGTTTTCCTCCGCCGAGAAGGCGGTTCCGGGTGATCTAACCTTTGCGGACATGGAGGAATACTTCACGGCAGCCGAACAGAGCGAGGCAACCGCGATCCTGGTCCCTCGTAACTTCAGCTCGGCGACCAAAGTTTTGATCCGAGTGGCCAATTCGCGGGTAGCGATGGCCCGACTGTTGCCCCTCTTCTTTCCGCCCGACCAATTCCCACCGGGAATCGACCCCAGCGCAACGATCAGCTCATCGGCCCAGATTGACCCCACCGCCCATATCGGTCCGAACTGCGTGATCGGAGACCGTGTGCAAATCGGTCCCAGCACGGCACTGATGGGCGGCAACCAGATCGGTCGGGATACTCGAATCGGCGCCGATGTCCGCCTCTATCCCCATGTGGTGCTTTACTCACAAACGGTAGTTGGCTCGCGCGTGGCGATCCACGCCGGAACCGTCATTGGCTCCGATGGGTACGGTTACGTCTTCGACGAAGGTCGCCATCGCAAGGTATTGCAGGTGGGTAATGTGGTGATTCATGACGACGTGGAGATCGGGGCCAACGCCGCTATTGATCGCGCCGCGCTCGGATCCACGGTGATTGGTGCCGGCACTAAGATCGACAATTTGGTTCACGTAGCTCACAACGTGGTGATGGGGCGCCATTGCCTAGTCATGGGCCAGGTGGGATTTGCCGGCAGCACCCACCTGAGTGATTACGTCGTGATTGCTTCTCAATCGGGCATCGCTGGCCATTTGAAACTGGGAAAACAGGCCAGAGTCGGCGCGAAATCGGGAGTCATGCGGGACATACCCGATGGCGGCACCGTGCTGGGAATCCCAGCGCAACCAGATAAACAGACGAAGCGCCAGTGGATTGCCTTGCAGCAACTCCCTGAAATGAAGCGCCGCTTGCGCGAACTGGAACTGCGAGTTGAGCAATTGAGTCGACCTCCGACCCCCCAGTCTAATCCGCCTCGCAACTCCGGATAACTGGCGGGGCAGCCTGAATTCTCCCCGCCGTTGCGGGCCTGGACCAGCTCCTAAATCTATGCCTGGTAGGCTTCCATTCCGACGCAGGAACAAACCAGGTTTCGGTCTCCGAACACATTGTCGACTCGGCCGACCGCGGGCCAGAACTTGAAGTGGCGTAAACCCGACACCGGATAGGCAGCTTGCTCCCGGCTATACGGGCGATCCCACGCATCCGCCGTCACGACATCCGCCGGATGGGGGGCATTTTTCAGCGGGTTATTTTTCGGATCAGCGTGTCCCGACTCAATCGTCATAATCTCGGCATGAATGGCAATCATGGCTTCGCAGAAGCGGTCCAATTCTGCCTTCGATTCCGATTCTGTCGGTTCGACCATCAGCGTTCCCGCCACGGGCCAACTCAGCGTCGGCGCGTGAAAACTGAAATCCATGAGTCGTTTCGCCACATCTTCGGCCGTAACGGTCTTGAACGGGCGCAGATCCAGAATGCATTCATGGGCCACGAGTCCGTTGGCACGGTACAGCGTGGGAAAATGCTGTTCCAACCGCTGGGCAATGTAGTTGGCATTGAGAATTGCCACCTCAGTCGCTGTGGTCAGACCGGAAGCCCCCATCATGGCGATGTACATCCAGGAAATGGTAGCAATGCTAGCACTCCCCCAGGGGGCTGCGCTGACTGCTCCAATCGGGTCTTCGCCACCCAAATTAACTACCGAATGACTGGGTAAAAACGGAACTAGATGCTCCGCCACCCCAATGGGTCCTACGCCGGGACCGCCGCCGCCATGCGGGATGCAAAACGTCTTATGAAGATTCAAATGACACACATCCGCACCGATGACGGCGGGCGAAGTCAGACCCACTTGGGCATTGAGATTAGCACCATCCAGATACACCTGACCGCCCGCCTCATGAACCAGTGCACAGATGTCGCGTATGGCCGTCTCGAAGACGCCGTGCGTGCTAGGGTAGGTGACCATCAAGCACGACAACTCCGCGCGGTGCTGGTCGATCTTCCCCTGTAGGTCGGCGAGATCGATGTTCCCTTCTTGGTCACACGCCACCGCCACCACCGTCATGCCCGCCATGACTGCACTGGCCGGATTGGTACCATGGGCGCTACTCGGAATGAGACAAATAGTCCGATGCCCCTCACCCCTCGAGGTGTGCCACGCGTGAATCGCCAGCAATCCCGCGTATTCACCTTGGGAACCCGCATTCGGCTGAAGCGATATCCCCGCAAATCCGGTGATTTCACAAAGCCATAGCTCGAGTTCTTCAAACATCTGTTGGTACCCACGGGTCTGCCCCACCGGCACGAAGGGATGAATTTTCGAGAACTCCGGCCAACTCACCGGCAGCATCTCGGCCGTGGCGTTGAGTTTCATAGTGCAGGAGCCGAGCGGCATCATGCTGTGACACAGCGAAAGGTCCTTGGACTCGAGCTGCCGCAGGTAACGGAGCATCTCGGTCTCACTATGATACCGGTTAAAGACGGCATGCTGGAGGAAGGCAGTCGTGCGGCTCGGAATCAACGGTGTGTTCGGCGCCAGTTCGGCCAGGGCGAAGGGAAGCGCCTGACCTCCGTGAAAAATCCGCAGCACCCGTTCGACCTCGACCAGAGTTGTTGGTTCATCGAGGGATACGCCAACGTGGGTCGCATCCACCTTCCGTAGATTGATCTGCTGAGCCTCGGCGGCTTTCAGCACCGCGGCGGCATTCGAAACTGGCACGCAGAGGGTATCGAAAAATGCCGAATTAACCGCCTTCAACCCCAACTGCTCCAACCCGGCGGCCAGCAAACCCGTAAGGGCATGCACGCGCCCGGCAATCGCCTTCAACCCATTCGGGCCGTGATAGCAGGCATACGCCATCGCCATATTCGCCAACAGTGCCTGCGCGGTGCAGATGTTCGAAGTGGCCTTGTCGCGGCGGATGTGTTGCTCGCGGGTTCCCAAAGAAAGCCGGAGGGCCGGCCGCCCCCTGGAATCCTTGGAAACACCGACCAATCGACCCGGCATCTGTCGCTTGAAGGCGTCCCGTGTCGCGAAAAAGGCGGCGTGCGGTCCACCATAACCAAGCGGCACTCCAAATCGTTGCGCACTGCCCACCGCCACGTCCGCCCCAAACTCGCCGGGAGGTTCCAGAAGCGTTAGGGCCAGCAGATCGGTCGCAACTACCATCAAGGATCCTGCGGCCTTCGCAGCCGCGGCAAAGGTGGTATAGTCCTCGACCGTGCCATCGGTGGCTGGATACTGCACCAGAACTCCAAAGAATTCTGGTGTGAACGCAAAGGACTTCCAATCGCCCACCACTACTTCAATTCCCAGAGCCTTCGCCCGGGTGCGGACGAGGTCCACGTTTTGCGGGTGGCAATTTTCGGCGACAAAGAAGCGATGACCGACGGTTCCATGGGTCGCTTCGCCCTCTTTGACCCGGTGGCAGAGCATCATCGCCTCGGCGCACGCTGTCGCCTCGTCGAGCATCGAAGCATTGGCCATCTGCAGGCCGGTCAGATCGCACACCAGCGTCTGAAAGTTCAGCAACCCTTCCAGTCGGCCCTGCGATATCTCGGCCTGATACGGTGTGTACGGCGTGTACCAACCCGGGTTCTCGAGAATGCTCCGCTGAATCACGGGCGGCGTGACGGAATCGTAATAGCCCATTCCAATGAAGGAGCGGAATACCTGATTGCGCGCCGCGATACCTTGCAAACGGTTCAATGCTTCCACTTCGCTCAAAGCCGGCGGCAGGTTCAGGGCTTGGGGCAGGCGGATCGAAGCCGGGACGGCTCGCCGGCTTAACTCCGAGAGGCTCTCAAACCCCAACAACTTCAACATTTCCGCCTGTTCGGCGGCTTCAGGCCCGATATGTCGGCGCGCAAAGATATCAGTGGAGGAAAAACGGGAGGCGGATTCGTGGCTCATTGCAGGTACCGGGATGACACCGGAAAAGACGCGGCACGTTACGGTCCGACCAGAGCGGTGCAAGTGCCGTTTGCTTTCCGGAAGATTTCGAAACTTTTTCAACCGTCACGGAGTACTGCCTCCAAGATGCACACACGCCCATTGTTTCCCGTCCGAATCACTCGCCCAAGGACCACCCTGTTGGCCGTAATGCTCACCACGGCCCGACTGTGCGCCCTCGAATTCACCACCAATCAGGTCTTTCAGGTCAGTTCTGGCGGCCGTCTGGTGATGGACCTGGACCGAGGCAGTATCGAAGTGACCACCAGCGACCATCCCACCGTGGCGATTACTGTGGTACGGGAGGTCAAACGAGGAAGCGACCGCACCGCTCAGGAGATTATCGACAACCACCAACTTACGTTCTCCCAAGACGGTA
>Ga0105049_10007350_pt1 | contig 12781 bp, 8 predicted proteins | sample MAT06_FD_78087 | JGI IMG/M metagenome (GOLD analysis project Ga0105049, IMG submission 78087) | Freshwater microbial communities from Lake Fryxell liftoff mats and glacier meltwater in Antarctica - MAT-06 | ecosystem: Environmental > Aquatic > Freshwater > Ice > Liftoff microbial mat | place...
AATTTCAGGCGCTTCTGGCGTATTCTGTCGGCTACGCCAACGCGCAGCCAATAGACTGAGTGAATGTTCCATTTCGGTCAGCAAGTGAACAGTAAAATTCTCGACCGTATCTTTTGGAGCGTTCATTAGTTCATCTCAGCGTGAAATCTATTCCCCGTCGCCGGACGGCGCGGTTACGGATTCGAGTTCCCCCTCGGCCACCGGCTCGAACGGGATGAAGCGCCGCTGAACGACCACCACGGCGGCGATTTGCTCGTCCTTGCGCTCCATCGTCATGAAGATGTCCCCGCCCGGACGCCCGCGCTCCACCACCGGGAAGCGTTTGGCGCTGAGTTCTTTGGCCTTGCCTCGGTTGCTCAACAACCACGCGGTCTGATCAGGCATCAGGCTGGCCGTCGCCACAATTTCTTTGCTCGACTTGGCGAATCGCATGGCGATCACGCCGCCGCCCGCCCGTCCCTGAAGCGGATAATTGCTCCCCATCGACACTTTGGCTACCGCGTCATCGGTCACGTTCAAAATTAATCGGTCATCGGCTGCAATGTCCGCGCCGACCACTCGCGTCTTGGGCGCAAGTTTTATCCCACGCATCCCGCCCGCTGGTAAACCGGTAGGTCGCACGGTATTTTCGTGGAATCGGATCGCTTGGGCGTTGTTGGTGGTCAGGACGATTTCTTGACGGCCATCGGTGGGCATCACCCAGCCAAGCCGGTCATCCTCCGCGATGTTCATCACCATGAACGGCTTGCTGACATTGCCGGGGATGTCCGATAATCGGACGCGCTTGACTTGGCCGGTCTCGCTGGCGAGCAGCAGATAGCCGTGTTCTAAGCCGGTTGGCATACAGTGGACGGCCACCACCTCGTCATCGCTGCCCAGCGGCATGATGTCTGAGAACGGCGTGCCGTCGGCGGGCGTATCGACCTCTGGCAGTTGTTGGACGGGCAAGGTGGCGCACCAGCCTTTGGCCGTGAAGACATACAACGTCTCGTTGGCCGTGCCTTCGAGGATGAAACGCGGCGGCTCTTTGGTCTCAACCGTGATACGCGGGATTTGATGGTCGTGCATCCGCGCCAGTTTGCCGGTGGCGCTCAGGGTGATGAGGGCGGGTTCTTCTGGCATGAGCAGGTCGGCGACGTTGATGGTCAAACTGGCGGTGCTGTCCACGATTTTTGACCGACGCTTGTCGCCATAGGCGGCGCGGATGTCTTTTAATTCCGCGCCAATCACGGCGCGCATCTTGGTCGGCGTGCCGAGCAAATCTTCGAGATAGGCGATCAGGCGGATTTTCTCGTCGTATTCCTCTTGAATCTTCTGACGCTCCAACGCGGCAAGGCGGCGCAACTGCATATCGAGGATGGCTTGGGCTTGAATCTCATCAATGTCCAGCAGCGCCATCACGCCGAGTTTGGCGGCTTCAGTGTCATCGGCTTGGCGGATGGTGCGGATGACGGCATCAATCGCGTCAATCGCCTTCAATAAGCCTTGCAAGATGTGGGCGCGGGCGCGGGCTTTGTTCAGGTCATACACGCTGCGTCGGCGGACGATTTCCAGCCGATGGTCGAGGTAGACTTTTAGCGCCTGTTTGAGCGACAACACACGCGGTTCTTTGTTGACCAGCGCCAACATGATAATCCCAAACGTCTCTTGGAGTTGAGTCAGCTTGTACATTTTCGCCAGCACTTCCGAGGCATCGACGCCTCGCTGAAGTTCGACCACCAGTCGCAAGCCCTGACGGTCTGATTCGTCGCGCAAGTCGGACAAGCCTTCCAGCCGCCCCTCACGTACCAGCGACGCGATGCGCTCAATCAGCGAGGTCTTATTGACTTGATAGGGCAGTTCGCTGACGATGATGCGCTGTTTGCCGCGCCCCATATCCTCGATGAAGGCTTTGGCGCGCACGATGATTTTGCCGCGCCCGGTGGCATAAGCCGACACCAGCGTATTGTCCTCACTGTCGTCACTCGCGCCTTCTTCGTGGCGATAAATCAGGCCGCCGGTGGGGAAGTCTGGCCCTTTCACAAATTGCATCAGTTCGGTGGTGGTGATGTCCGAGAAATCATCCCAACGGCTGAGGATATAAGTCAGGGCGTCACAGACCTCGGCGAGGTTGTGGGGGGGGATGTTGGTACTCATGCCGACGGCGATGCCGGTCACGCCGTTGACCAGCAGATTCGGGATGGCCGACGGCAGCACGACGGGTTCTTGCAAACTGCCGTCAAAGTTGTCTGTGAAATCGACAGTCTCTTTTTCGATGTCGCCCATCAACTCTTCGCCGACTTGCGCCATGCGCGCTTCGGTATAGCGCATGGCGGCGGCGCCGTCACCGTCGATGCTGCCAAAGTTGCCTTGACCGTCAACCAGCATGTAGCGCATCGAGAAATCTTGCGCCATACGAACCAGTGACTCATAGACGGCGCTGTCACCGTGTGGGTGATACTTGCCCAGCACTTCGCCGACGATACGGGCGCACTTTTTGAAGGCGGTATCACTGCGGATGCCCATATCGTGCATGGCGTACAAAATTCGACGGTGGACGGGTTTGAGTCCGTCCCGCGCATCAGGCAACGCCCGCGAGATAATCACGCTCATCGCGTAATCTAGGAAAGCATCGCGCATTTCCTGTTCGATGTTGATTTGCCGAGTGTGACCGATGTCCATATAGAGTCCTCAGTGATAAGTTTGAAGTGAGTCGTTTTGATGATTAAACGCCCGAATGGGCGGGAGAGATGTTGATTAGGGTGGTGGATGGGTATTGTGATGTATGGTTGCTTATCGCTGATGCTTTTGCAACAGCAAACTGCAAATTTTCATGATTACGTTACGGCGGCGGTTTTTACGGTTGAAAACTTCCAACGTCAAACTGCTGGCTGTAAACTATAAATATCTGTTCTATTCTAGCACGGGCGGTGGAAAATCGCACGGTAGAAACGGGGTAAACGGCGTGTTGCGATGTGGGATGGTGTGGTAGCATCGCTGGTTATGAGCATAAAACGATTTCCCCAACTTGTCATGATTCTAGTGTCGCTGGCGCTGACTGCGTGCAACGGCACGCCGCCGCGTGTGATTTACGTCACACCAACGCCAGAGACCTCACCCGTCCCGACGCTGGCGGGACAGGTCGAGCAATCACAGCCGACCACCGATGTGACTCGTGCGCCTCTGGTGGTCGGGCCAGCGGTTGACGCGCAGTATACCTTACCACCTAGTCCGACGGCAGCGGCCACCGATATCCCGCTTGGCCCGCCCACCGAGACCGTCCCGCCACGGGGCGCGTTGCCGACGGCAGGCGCGACCTCAACCCCGGTCACGCCGCAGCCATCTGCGACTTCTGCCCCATCGACTCAAGCACTTCCGCCGACGGCCATCCCGACGGCTATCCCCTTAATGGACAAGACCCGAATGGGGATTCAATTGGTGACCAACTTGGGGCGCGCCGAATGGGACACGAGCCTGAGCCGCGCCAAAGAATTGGGCGTGGAGTGGATTAAAGTCCAATTGAACTGGTCGTTTTTGCAACCCAACGGCATGAATCCCAACGAGGAGCGCCTCAAACTGTTCGAGATTAACCTTGAGACCGCTAAACAGTTCGGTTTTAAGGTGATTTTGAGCGTGGCGAAAGCCCCAGCTTGGACGCGCAACGGCGATCAGGCGAGCGGCCCGCCCAGTGATCCGCAATCGTTGGCGGATTTCCTGAGCATGATCTTCACTCAGACCAAAATCGGCTCGACGCTGGACGCGATTGAGATTTGGAACGAGCCGAACTTGGGGGCGGAGTGGAACACCGACGCTTACCCGTTCAGCGGTGAAGGCTATATGCGCTTGTTCGGCCCGGCGTATGGCGCGATTCGCGGCTATAGCTCAAGTATGGTGATTATCTCAGCCGGGCTTGCACCGACGGGCAACACAGACCGCACGCGCAATGACCGAGAGTATTTGCAAGAGATGTATGACGCCGGTTTGGGCAATTATCGCGATATCGTGATTGGCGCGCACCCGTATGGCTGGGCAAACTCGCCCGATACGCGCTGCTGTGACCCGTCGCTGGATCGAGGCTGGGATGATCAACCGCAGTTCTTCTTCCTCGACACCCTAGACGATACTCGCGCCACGATGAACCGCAACGGCCACACCGACATCCCGATTTGGGTCACGGAATTTGGCTGGACGGTCTGGGGAGATTTGGGCGTGCCGCTGCCCGACCCTCCCGAAAATAATCTGTGGATGATGGAAAATAGCGCGCAGGAACAGGCGAATTATACGCTGCGGGCGTTTGAAATTGGCCTGAGTCGGGCGGACGTTGGCGTGATGGTGCTGTGGAACTTGAACTTTGCCAGCCCGCTGCCGATCCAAAATCGTGAAGAAATCGCCGGGTACAGTTTGCTCATCATGGCGGAGGATCATACCCAATTCACGTCGGCGCGCCCGCTGTTTTATTTGCTGCCGTTCGCCACACGCGGGACGCCATGAGCCGACCCCGCCCGCTGACGGTCTGGCTGGGCGTGGTCGTCCTGATGTTGGGCGCGTTCGCCCGCATCGGGGCATTCACTGACTCGCCGCCGGGGATGCAGCACGATGAGATGTTCAAAGCGATTGAAGGTCGTCAGCTTGCACAAGCTGGCGATTTTCGCGTTTTCTACCCGACCAATCAAGGGCATGAGGGCGGCTACGTCTGGGCATTGGCGGTCAGCGAGGCATTGTTAGGCGTCAATTTACTCAGTGTGCGTTTTCCGGCCATGATTTTTGGATTGCTGGCCGTCGCCTTGACTTATCGCGCCGCTGGGCAAATCGGCGGACGGCGGGCGGGCTTCGTCGCGGCTGGGATGGTCGCAGTCTCATTTTGGGGTGCGTTCATCGGGCGGGTGGGCTTGCGCGCCTCAATGTTGCCCGCCTGTGTGCTGCTGGTCGCGCTGGGAGTCTGGGCGCTGACGAGTCAGAGGCCGCCGCGCCGCCCGATTCTGACCGCCGCGTTGACCGGTTTGGCGTTGGGCGGCAGTCTATATACATATACGTCGGCTTTTGCGCTATTCGGGGGAGTCGCGGCGCTGATTGTGGCGCTCGCCCTGTTTGACCGCCGATTGTTGCGCGCTCGCTGGAAACTTTTAACCTTCGTCAGCGTAGTAGCGGTGATTGTGGCGCTACCGATGCTCAATGCGCGCCTGACAGACCGCAATGGCTTCAATCGCGCCAGCACCATCACGCGCCCGTTGACCGACGCGCTGGCGGGTAAGCCGACAGAATTGCTGGACAATGCCGTCAAATTAGCTGGGATGTTCGCTTTCACCGGCGACCCGGAAGCGCGCTATAACTTACCAGAACGCCCAGCGTTTCCGGTAGCGGGCGCGTTGGTTTACGTTGGGGCGGCGCTGATGGTCTGGCGTCTGCGTCGTCAACCGGTGCTGGCCTATTGGCTGGGCGTCGGGCTGGTCGGACTTGTCCCAAGTTTATTGACCGTAGGCGCGCCGTCATTTTTACGGAGCGTGGCCGTTTTACCAGTGGCGGCGGCTTGTATCGGCCTGAGCGTCGGATTACTCAAGCCGCGAATTGGCTGGGCTGTGGCGGCGGGATTGGTCGGGCTGACTGGCCTCTTGGATTTGCGCGCCTTATGGGTCGAATGGCCGACTCTGCCAACCGTCCAAGCGATTTACCGCGATGACCTGCAACAATTGACCGTCGATATTCGCCGAAACGGGGTAGGGCGAGCCCTCATCAGCACGCCAGATGTTGAACTTGACGCGCTGATGCTGCCGTTTGAATTGCCGGACGGCGTGAGCGCGACCACCCTTTTTGACGGGGACACCAACCTTGTTGTAGCTGACGATGCGACGCTATATGTCTCACCGTTTGCGCCGATTACGCCGCCGCATCAGCAGTGGTTGACGGCGGACTATGGGACGGAACGCTTGTCGGATGTGCTGACTCAGGACGGTCAAGTCGCGTTTGAAGTCTACCGATTGGGCGAGTCGATCATCCGCCCGACGAGTGAAACCGCCTATCGTTGGGATGGATCGGGGCGCTACCCCAAAGGCGAGCTGTCCGAATGGGCTGCGCCGCTGGCCTATCCGGTCAATTTCGGCGGCGTGGTCGAGTTGGTGGGTGTAGATTTGTCTGACCGAGTGCTTGACCCTAAAAACGACGGCGTGAACATCCAGCTTTATTTGAAGCCATTGGTCGAGCGCGAGTCGTTAACGATTCAAGCCTTTGTGCATGTCTACCGGCGTAACGGGGTGCTGCACGCGCAACGCGACTTGCTCGGCGTGCCGACCAGTCAATGGCGGCGCGATATGACCATCATCCAAGATAATTTCGTGGTGATGGGCGACAGCGGCGCGGGCGCGTATGTCGTGACGGTGGGATTTTACAATTACCAGACCGGTGAACGCCTGCCGGTGTTGGGCGACGATGGCGAAGTTTTGGCTGACCATGTGCTGGTCGGGCGAGTGAGGGTGCGTCAATGAGAAGATTGTTTCGAGTAGAGGGCTGGCGTGCCATGCCGGTTTTGTTATTAGCCCTGATGATTGGCGTCACATCGGCGCAGCCCACGGGCGTGATGCCGCCGCGCAGTCGTATCACGGCGGCCAATGCTGAGACGCTCTCGCTCTATATGGTAGGGGCTAAACGAGCCGAACGGGTATTGTGGTCGCCCGGCGGTTCGACTCTGGCGGTGATGGACGGCACGGACATCGACCTATACAGCGTGACCGATTGGTTATTAGCGCCGGTGAAAATCCGGCTGGATCAAACGCCCAACGACCTAGCTTTTAGCCCAAACGGCCAAACGTTGTATGTCGCTGTGCCGGGCAGCGTGATTGGCTTTGCCACGATGGGCGGCGGTCAGGTCGAAAGCCACTTGATTGACGCCCGTCGTATTGCGCTCTCACCGAATGGGGCGCTGTTGGCGTGGGTGGCGCGGTCTGGCGCGCTGGAAATTTATAACCTGACCGAACGCGCCAGTTTTCAACTCGCACCGGCGGCGGATGATGTCAGCTTCACCCCTGATGGGCGGCGGGTTGCGGCGCGCTTGGCGGATGGCTCGGCATTGATGTTTGACCTGATTACCCGCCAGTCGGAGTCCGCTTATGTTGCCGATGTGACGGAGGCGGCCATGAATGATGTCCCGCTGCATGGCGTGCTGGTCACAGGTGACGGGCGGACGCTGATGCTCCCGGCGGGGAACGGCGCTGCGTTGGCCGCCTTTTCGGTGCGCCAACCGGAAGCAGACGCGGCGCTACTCACGCTGTCCGCGCCGTATACGCGAGTCTACGGTTGGGGGGTTAATCCCCGTGCGCGGCTAGTAGTCGGTGCGGCCATCGCTCAGACGCCCCAGCAGAGCGCGATTTTAGTCTGGGATATGGCGGGCGGCCTGCCGTTGACGACGCTCAAACACCCCGGCGTCCGCGATGCCGCCCTCAGCCCGGATGGGACGTTAATCGCTTCGGTAGGCGGCGGCACATTACGGTTATGGGCGCTGGCCGAGTCGCTGCCGACGGCGGAACAGGCCAGAAATCTGAGCGCGACCAATGTTGTCGCGGCCTGTGATGTGTATGGCGGGCGTCCGACACTAGGTGCGATTTTGGACGGTCAAACCATGAGCTTGGTCTGGAGTTGGTACGCTTCCACCCCTCAACAAGTGCGTGATTATCTGGACGCGGCCTTGTTTCAATTGGAATTGGATGGTCAGCCTGTCCGCCCGTGGGTATTCGTCAGCCAGACCGCGCCCGACCCGGTGAATGAGGGTAATCCCACCGTGTATTTCTATGCGCCTGTCGGCGTATTGACATTTGGGAATCACGTTAGCGCCGTTCAAGTGACATGGGTTCGCACCATTAACGATGGATTTGCTGATTTTGGTCCCGGAACGGCTGCCGAATCTGACGGTGGGACGTGTCAGTTTGGCGTAAGCTGATTTTTTGGGTAGGTTGCAAACGTCAATAGTCTCATTTGCGGTTCAGCCGATTGTCAACTCGTCTTAGTCTATACACCTTATACTTAAGTATGAGAAATCATTTGAGGCATGAGGTAAATATGTCTGAGACCCAAAATCACCGCGTTTTCGAAAAACGCACGGTGTTTAACACGACTCTAGCGAAAATGGAAGCATTTCATCAAGACCGTGCCGCGCTCAGCACGTTGACGCCGCCGCCGATTTTCGTTCAACTACACCATGACGGGCGCACCTCCTTAACCGAGGGCGACCTTGATTTCACGTTGTGGTTCGCCTTCATCCCGATTCGTTGGTTGGCGCGGCACGAAGCCGTCCCCGGTCAACACGGGTTTGCTGAGTGGCAAGTCAAAGGCCCGATGGGCTATTGGCGGCACGAGCATTTATTTGAGCCGGTCGAGGGCGGCGTGGCGCTGCATGATCGCGTGACATTGGCGCATAAACCGGGCTTAGCGGGGTTGCTCACACGGCTGATGTTTGACGGATTACCGCTCAAATTTCTATTTTTTTACCGTCACTGGCGGACACGTCAAGCAGTGGGGCGCTAAACGACTGTGGCAGAGCGGATTGCTTCTCGGATTGTGGTGGTCGGTGCTGGCGTTGGCGGCTTGACCAGTGCGGCGTTGCTGGCGCAGGCGGGCTATCAAGTCACTGTGTTGGAAGCGCAGACCTATCCCGGCGGTTGCGCCAGCACATGGACGCACAAAGGCTTTCGATTTGAATCAGGCGCGACGGTGGCCGGCGGCTTCCAAGAGAATGGCCCGCACGCGGTTGTCGGACGGATGTTGGACATTCAATGGCCTGTTAAGCGACATGACCCCGCATGGGTGGTACACTTACCCAGTAGGGATGTTGCGCTGACGGGCGATAACGCCGATGTGCTGAAGAAATTCCCCGGCACAGAAAGATTCTGGGCGCAGCAGGCCGCACTGGCTGATGTGTCTTGGAAACTATCAGCGGCGGGGTTGCCGTGGCCGCCCACCTGTATGGCCGAATGGATGAAACTGGTACACATCGGCCTAAAGTTCTTTCCGGCTGATTTGGCGCTGATCCCGTATGCGTTCATGACCGTTTACGATTGGATTAGGCGTCTGGGTTTGGCCGGTGATAAGGCGTTTGTACGCTTTTTGGACGGTCAATTGCTGATTTCTGCCCAAACGACGACCCGCCATGTGAATGCCATTTGGGGCGCGACGGCGCTTGATCTCGCACGACAGGGCGTTTATCACGTTCGAGGCGGCATGGGCGGGTTGGCCCTGACATTGGTCGATAAACTGCGCGACCTCGGTGGTGAAATTATCTACCGTCAGCATGTGACCCGGCTGGAAGTCAGCAACGGCGAAGTGGTCGGGGTATGGGCCAGACAAGGGCGGCATGGTAAACAAGAGACGTTTTATCCCGCCGAATTTGTGATCGCCAATACGACGCCGTGGAACGTGGGCGAGTTGTTGGGGAAGGACGCCCCCTCATCGCTCAAGCGTGAGGTGAATGGGCGCAAAAAAGGTTGGGGCGCGTTCGTGCTGCATTTGGGCGTGCGTGAAGAGGCTTTCCCAGAAGGATTCCCCGACCATCACCAGATTTTGCTAGACATTGAGGGTGCATTGGGCGAGACTCGTAGCGTGTTCATATCGCTGTCGCCGGTGTGGGACGAGGAGCGTGCGCCATTTGGTCAGCGCGCCGTCACTGTCACAACCCATACAGATGTCCACCAGTGGTGGGCGCTGTTAGAGGCCGATAAAGAGGCTTATCACGCCAAAAAAGACGACTATACTCAAAAAATCATCGCTGCACTGGAGACTGTACTGCCTAACCTACGCGAATATATCACCCTGACTTTACCGGGTTCGCCGGTGACCTATCAGTTTTACACCGATAGACATGAGGGACAAGTCGGTGGTTTCCCCATCACCTCATTATTTAAGGCACGCGGGCCGCGCACAGGGCTTCATAATCTGCGCTTGGTCGGCGACTCGATTTTCCCCGGCCAATCGACGGCCGGGGTGACATTAGGCGCGATGCGCGTCGCGGCGGATGTCGAGCGCAATTTACCACGTTGGATGAGCCGAGTTGGGGTGAGATACCCTGTCCGGCTGACCACTGAACTTGAAGAAGATCAACAGTTTGAGGAAGTTACACCATGAGCCAACCCACTGCGGTAGTCTGGCTGCGGCGTGACCTGCGGCTGGCCGATAATCTGGCGTTACATCATGCCGTCGAAAGTGGCGCAAAAATCGTTGTGCTGTATGTGCTTGACCCCGTCATTTTGGGGTCAAATTACATCGGCGCACCCCGTGTCAAGTTCATGACCGAGGCGCTCAACGACCTCGATCTCCGGTTGCGCGAATACGGCGCACATTTACTGATTCGCCACGGCGAGCCGTCCGAAATAGTGGCGTCGGTTGCGCTTGAAGTGGGCGCGGATCAAGTCTATTACAATCACGACTATACCCCATATACGCGCAAGCGTGATGAGGCGGTACAGATTGCGCTGGGGGCGCACGGCATCGGCTTTCACGCCTATCATGACCGGGTATTGCTGGCGCCGGATGCGATTTTCACCGGGTCGGGCAAGCCGTATGCGGTGTACACCCCGTATAAAACCAAGTGGCGCGAGACCGCCAAACCGTTCTCCGAGCCGGTCAAGACCGATTTTCAGGGCGTGTTCCACGACTTAAGCGGCGTAGATGGGCTGTCCGTCCCGACACCGGCCAGTTTGGGCTTTGAGGGCAACATCATCTCGACGCCTGAAGCCACGCCAAAGGTCGCCCAACGCCTATTGAGTGACTTCATCCGGCGCAATATTTTTAGCTATGCCGAGGCGCGTGATACGCTGGCAGAGCCGTTTGATGATCCGCGTAATGGCACATCATCGTTGTCACCCTACATCCGCTGGGGGTTAGTCTCGCCGCGCCAATTGCGTAAGGCGGCGGCGGATGCCACTGCCGCAGCGCCGAATGAGGCGGCGCGAGAGGGCGTGACGACTTGGGTGGATGAACTCATCTGGGCAGAGTTCTACACACAGGTTTTGTGGCACTTTCCGCACGTCAAGACGCAGAGTTTCAAGCCGGAATATGACTTGATTGAGTGGCGTCATGCGCCGGATGACCTCGCAGCATGGCAAGAGGGGCGCACGGGCTACCCTGTCGTGGACGCTGCCATGCGCCAACTCAACGCCACCGGCTGGATGCACAACCGGGCGCGCATGATCGTCGCCAGTTTCTTGACCAAAGACCTACTGATTGATTGGCGCGAAGGCGAACGCTACTTCATGCAGAAATTATTGGACGGCGATTTGGCGGCTAATAATGGCGGTTGGCAGTGGGCGGCGGGGACGGGGACGGACGCGCAACCCTATTTCCGCATCTTCAACCCAGCCAGTCAGAGCGAGAAATTCGATCCCGAAGCCATTTTCATCCAAAAGTGGATTCCGGCTTTGCGCGGCTATTCGGTTAAGTACATTCATGCCCCGTGGACGATGAACAACGCGCCGCACGGCTATCCGCGCCCGATGGTAGACCATTCTGAGGCGCGCCATCGCACGCTAGAGGCGTTCTCAGTGGTCAAGAAGCAACAACCGCCGAAGGTCGTGACCTTCACACAATAAGGTCGATTGTCAAACATCCGCCGCTGGAGGCTCATGCTTCCAGCGGAAAGCACTCCCGAGAATGGAAGCGAGTCCAATGCGTATTGTTTTAGCTTTACTCATGTCTTTAGCGTGTATCGGCCCTGCTTTCGCGCAAGACGATGCCCCGATTTTGGACGCTGATGCGCGCTATATTGAGGTTGATGGTGCGTCAATTTATGTGATTGAGCGCGGCGACCCAGACGGCTTGCCGGTCATGCTATTGCACGGATTTGGCGGCTCGGTCTTCACTTGGCGCTATACGATTGACCCGCTGGCCGAGGCAGGCTATCACGTCATCGCGTTTGACCGCCCGCCGTATGGGTTGTCCGAGAAAAGCGCGGATTTTGATTGGACGGGGACGGCCTACGCCGATTTGACCGTCGGGGTGATGGACGCGCTCGGCATTGACGCTGCCGTGTTGGTTGGTCATAGCGCGGGCGGCGCGGTGATTGCGGATGTGGCAGCTTTGTACCCTGAGCGAGTCTTGGGCTTAGATTTTGCGGCGGGCGCGGTCATCACCGGCGACGCCGAGGCCGATGCGTGGTTCACCCAGCAAGCCGAGGCACAAGATTCTGATAGCGGCGGTCTGAACGGTCTGGCGGGTAATCTGCGGGACATCAATCCCAATTCACCGCTGGCGCAATTGGCTGTCCGGGCGATCCTCACGCCGGAGCGTTTCGCCGATTTGCTGACCAGCGCGTATTATTCCCCAGAGGATGTCCCGGCTGACGCTGTGGAAGGCTATGGCCGTCCGCTGACCGTGCCGGGCTGGGAGGCCGCTTTCCTCAAGCTACTGTCAGGTGGGATGAGCGCGCCGACCTATACGTCGGAACTTTGGGATACCCTCAGCGTGCCGGTCTTGTTGCAATGGGGCGAGAACGACACATGGGTGTCTCCGGTTGTCGGGCGCGCTTTATCTGAACGCATTGACGGCTCTGTGCTAAAAATCTATCCTGAGACCGGGCATATCGCGATGGAAGAACAAATCGACGCCTTCAACACGGACTTGCTGGCGTGGTTGGCCGGAATAGGCTTATGAATTGTAACTACTCAGCCATCATTTCTTCCCTCAAATAGAGGCTGAGTAGTTACGTCCATATGCACTAAGTTAAGCCCGTTTTAATGTCTTACCAGTTCGACGCCAGAGGCTGAAGCCTCCGGCTACCCTTTTGAAGCCGACTAAAGCCGGCTGCTCGTTACAAAGTCTCGCCTTA
>Ga0105049_10007353_pt1 | contig 12778 bp, 7 predicted proteins | sample MAT06_FD_78087 | JGI IMG/M metagenome (GOLD analysis project Ga0105049, IMG submission 78087) | Freshwater microbial communities from Lake Fryxell liftoff mats and glacier meltwater in Antarctica - MAT-06 | ecosystem: Environmental > Aquatic > Freshwater > Ice > Liftoff microbial mat | place...
AGCGCTTCTTGCGCCAGGGCGGGTGGACAAAGTGGGCTTATGACATGTTCACCGGCTCGGACATCCACGGCAGCACGCTGGGCATCCTGGGCATGGGGCGCATCGGCCAGGCCATTGCGCGGCGCGGCGCCCTGGGTTTTGGCATGCGGGTGATCTATCACAACCGCAGCCGGCTGCCGCCTGACCAAGAGCAACCGCTGCAAGCCACCTGGGTCAGCAAAGAGGCGTTGCTGCAGCAAGCCGACCACCTGGTGCTGGTGCTGCCCTACAGCGCCCAAAGCCATCACGCCATCGGTGCCGCCGAGCTGGCGCTGATGCAACCCAGCGCCACGCTGACCAACATCGCCCGCGGCGGCATCGTGGACGATGCCGCGCTGGCCCAAGCGCTGCGTGAGCGGCGCATTGCAGCGGCTGGCCTGGATGTTTTTGAAGACGAACCCAAGCTTCATCCTGCATTGCTGGAGCTGCCCAACGTGGTGCTGACGCCGCACATCGCCAGCGCCAGTGTGGCCACCCGGCGCGCGATGGCCGAGCTGGCCGCCGACAACCTGATCGCAGCACTCGGCGGCACCAGACCTCCCACGCCGATCAACCCGCAGGCCTGGGCCTCGCTTGCCTGAGTCAGCTTCCCTCGGGTCAAGCGCTTACCTGACGCCTGGGCTGCTGCCCTGGTTGTTGTATGGGGCGCTGGGCTTGTTGCTGGTGGTCGTGCTGATCGGCTTGGCCCTGCTGATGCGAACGCAGCCCGAACCCACGGGTCCGCTGCTGGATCACCTGGAGCGTGACCTGCGCGACGAGCTGGGCCGCCTCAGCCTGGCCTCGCGGCAGGACATGGCGTCGTTGCAGCGCGCCTTGATGGCCCACGGCGGCGAATCTGCGCGGGCGCAAAACGAACAACTGGATGCCTTCAGGCAGCAACTCCTGAATGTGCAGCAGCAGCAAGACGCAGCCTTGCGCCGCTTCTCGGACAACCTGAACGCGCAACTGCTGCAACTGGGCGAGGGCCATGCGCGCCAGATGGCCGAAGTGCGCCAAGCCGTCGAAGCACGTTTGAGCCAACTGCAAGAAGGCAACGAAAAAAAGCTCGAGCAAATGCGTGCCACGGTCGATGAGAAGCTGCATGCCACTTTGGAGCAACGCCTGGGCGAGAGCTTCAAACAAGTCGCCGACCGTCTGGAAGCCGTGCACAAAGGCTTGGGTGAAATGCAAACGCTGGCCCGCGATGTGGGCTCGCTCAACCGGGTGCTGAACAACGTCAAGAGCCGCGGCGTGTTTGGTGAGGTGCAGCTGGCCGGCCTGCTGGAGCAGGTCTTCACGCCAGAACAGTACGGCAGCAACGTGGCCACCGTGCCTGGCAGCAACGAGCGCGTGGAGTTTGCGATCCGCTTGCCTGGGCGCGGGCCGGACTTGCCGCTGTGGCTGCCGATCGACGCCAAGTTCCCGCGTGAGGATTACGAGCGGCTGCTGGACGCCCAGGAGCGCGGCGAGGTGGCGCTGATGGAGGCCTCGGCCAAGGCCATCGAAGCCCGCTTGAAGATCGAAGCCCGCAGCATCCGCGACAAGTACGTCGCGCCTCCGCACACCACCGACTTTGCGATCCTGTTCCTGCCCACTGAAGGCCTGTACGCCGAAGCGCTGCGCCGCCCGGGCTTGCTGGAAAGCCTGCAACGCGAGCACAAGGTCATGCTGGCCGGCCCGACAACCCTGCTGGCCACCTTGAACAGCCTGCAGATGGGCTTCAGAACCTTGGCGCTGGAGCAACGCTCGGCCGAGGTCTGGGAGGTCCTGGGCGCGGTGAAGACCGAATTCGGCAAGTTCGGCGCGGTGCTGGACAAGACCCGCAAGAAGCTGCAGGAAGCCAGCCACACCATCGACGACGCTGCTGTTCGAACGCGCGCGATGCAGCGCCAGCTCAGGGGCGTGGAGGCTTTGCCCGAGCAGCGGGCCGCACAACTGTTGCCGGATGCCCTGAACAGCGCCGAAGAGGATCAGCAGGGTGGCTGAAGAAGCGCCATCGCCACCCACCCCGAGCCAGACCGCGGCGCGCACGCTGCTGGCTCTGGTGCTGGGCCAACTGGGCCTGCATTCGGTGATGGCGGGTTTGCGCATGGCGGCCAGCTTGCAGGCCTTGCGCGAGGGCTACAGCCCGCTGGCGGTGGGCCTGTTGCTGGCGTTGTTTGCAGCGGCGCCGGTGATGACGGCCATGCAGGCTGGCCGCTACGCCGACCATTGGGGCTATCACCGGCCGGTCTACCTGGCGACCTGTTGCACCATCGTGGGCGCTTTGCTGGCTGTGGGCTCGACCTGGGTGCAAGGCCACGGCCATTTCGCGATGTTGTGTGTGGCGGCCATGGCCACCGGCACAGGCGCCAACACCGGGATGTTGACGATCCAGCGCACGGCTGGATTGGCGGCTGTCAGCAACACCGACCGGGTGCGAGTCTTCAGCTGGCTGGGCGTCGCGCCCTCGTTTTCCAATGTCGTGGGGCCGGTGGCTGCGGGCTTTGTGATCGACGCTGCCGGCTTCAGGGCTGCTTATCTCTTTTTGCTTTTGTTGCCGTTGTTGACCCTGTGGTCGGCCCGGGTGGTGCCGCACCGCGCGCCGACGCCACCCCGCGCAGAACATCGCAATCGGCGTTCTTGGGATCTACTGGCCTCGCCGGGTTTACGCCGCCTGCTGGTGGTCAACTGGCTGCTCTCTTCGTGTTGGGACGTGCACATCTTTGCCGTGCCGCTGCTGGGGCACGAACGCGGCTTCAGTGCCGGCACCATCGGGCTGATCCTGGGTGCCTTCACGCTTTCGGTGACCTTGGTGCGTCTGGTGATCCCGATGCTGGCCCACCGGATGAAAGAGCTGACGGTGATGCGCTGGGCGATGCTGGCCACAGCGGCGATCTTTGCCGTCTATCCGCTGGCGCCCAACCCCGGGTGGATGGGTTTGTGTGCCTTGTGCCTGGGTGTCAGCCTGGGCAGCGTGCAGCCGATGTTGTTGTCCACCTTGCACCAGATCACACCGGCAGGACGGCATGGCGAAACGCTGGCGTTGCGATCGATGCTGATGAACGGCTCCAGCACCGCCATGCCTTTGTTGTTTGGCGTCACCGGTGCCGTGGTGGGCGCTGGGGCGTTGTTCTGGGTCGTGGGGGCCGCAGTCGGCGCGGGTTCGGTGCAGGTGCCTGGGCTGGCACGCTGGTTGAGCTCAGAAGCTTCAAAGGCCTCAGAAGCCTTAGAAGCCTCAAAAACGGATGCCGGTCGGTGAAGCCGGTAGGTCGGCAGGCGATGGTGTGCTGCTGGGCGGCGGCAATGTGGCGGGCCGTACCAAGGGGCCGGCGGTCGTCGCAGGCTGCGCATCCGTCGCGCTGGGTGAGGTCAGCGGCGTAGGTGACGAAAGCTTCCAGCCGCGCGGCAACATCGACTCACGGGGGTAGCCGGCGGCGTCCAGGTAGGTCGTCCAGTCCTGCTCCGCAAATCCGCGCAGCGGTTGCGGGCCGATGGTCAAGGAAGGCACCAGCCGAGTGCCGACCAGACGTTCCAGAGCCAGGGTGTCCAGGTCGGTCGTGATGGTCTTCTCTGCGTAAGGCACCCCCCGCCTTTGCAGCAATGTCCTGGCCTGCGCGCAAGGGACGCAGTCGGCTGATACGTACAAGGTCACCGGGTAACGCTGGGCCACCCCCCGCAGCGTGGCGGGCAGTTCAGTCTGTGCAGACTGGCCGGGTGCGATGACTGCGCGGCCACTGCGCAGATCGGTCACGCGAGCCTCAGAGGCCAGCGGCGGTCTGTCGGTGTAGGTGATGCTGCCATCCGGCTGCACGATCTTGAACTGCGCCAGCGCAGCAGCCGGCAGCACCAGCAAAAGCACCAGCAAAAGCACCAGCAAGAGCATCATCAAAAGCACCTCTGCTGACAACGCTGCCCATCCCAAGCCCAAAGCCTGATGCCAACGCGGCGGGCCCGGCAAGCTTGAAGTGTGCATGCCTAGGGCAGTGCCGCCGATGGCAGTGCCGTTGGCGCCACCGCCAACACTGTCGTTGTCGCTGTCACCATCGTTGTCACTGTCAGCAGGCGCCTGTGTAGAAGCATTGAAGGTCTTCATCGAATCGAAACCACCACGTGTTGCAAGCCTCAAGACTGCCCAGCGCCGGTGTCTCGCAGCCAAAGCTGCAGGCTGACGCAGTCAGCGTCACCGCTCAATTGTCCATGTTCGTGTGGCCCAGACTGCGTCCACGCTCAACTCAAGCCCTGGTGCCTGAGCAGCGCGTCGATCTTCGGCTCGCGCCCGCGAAAAGCCTTGAAATTCTCCAGTGCTGCTCGGCTGCCGCCGACTTCGAGAATGTTCTGCAGGAAGCGCTGGCCGGTGGCCGGGTCGAAGACACCGTCTTCTTCAAAGGCAGCGTAGGCGTCAGCAGAAAGCACCTCGGCCCAGGCGTATCCGTAGTAGCCAGCGCTGTAGCCCCCATCGAACAGATGACCGAAGGTGTGGGCGTAGCGGTAGAAATCGGGGGGCTGGCTGGGTTGGATCTCTGCGCAAACCTCGCGCATGACCTCCATCAAACGCTGGGCGGCATCTGGCTCGCTGTGCAAGCGCATGTCAAAGAGTGCAAATTCACACTGGCGCAGCAAGCCCAGACTGCTTTGGAAGTGGCGCGCGGCCACCATCCGATCGAACAGCGTTCGTGGCAGCTTTTCTCCCGTATCCACATGTCCGCTCAGCCGCTGCAGTACTTCCCATTCCCAGCAGAAATTCTCCATGAACTGGCTGGGCAACTCCACCGCGTCGTGCTCCACACCCGCAATGCCCGCCACCGCCAGTTCGTCGACCTGGGTCAGCATGTGGTGCAGACCATGGCCGAATTCGTGGAACAGCGTGATCAACTCATCGTGGGTCAACAGCGCCGGGCGCTTGCCCACTGGCGGCGCAAAGTTGCACACCAGGTGGGCCACGGGCAACTGCAGATGACCCTCTGGCCGTTGCCAGCGGCTGCGCAGATCCGACATCCAGGCGCCGCCTTGCTTGCCTGTTCTGGCATGCGGGTCGAGGTAAAAAGCGGCCAACGGGCGCTCGCCGCGCCAGACACGGTAGTAGCGCACGCTGGGGTGCCAGACGGGCGCCTGTTCTTGGCGGATGGCAACGCCAAACAGGGTTTCAACCAGGCCAAACAAACCTTCCAGCACGCGGGGCTCGGTGAAGTAGAGCTTCAGCTCCTGGCTGCTGAAGGCATAGCGCTTCTGCTTGAGCTTTTCGCTGGCATAGGCACGGTCCCAGTACGCCAGCTGCTGCAGGCCCAGTTCATCAGCAGCGAAGGCTTGCAGCTCGGCCAGATCTTTCTCGGCTCGCGGCCGCGCTCGCCTGGCCAGATCGCGCACGAAGTCCATCACTTCCGCCGGCGAGCGCGCCATCTTTGGCACCAGCGCAGCATCGGCAAAGCTGGGGTAGCCCAGCAGTGCAGCTTCTTCTTGCCTGAGGGCCAGCAACTCCCGCATCAGCGGGCTGTTGTCCCAGGTGGCAGGGCCGAGCTCGCTGGCCCGGGTGTGGTGGGCCCTGAACAGTCTTTCTCTGATGTCGCGAGAAGCGGCATATTGCATCACTGGGACATAACACGGCGCTTTGAGGGTCAGACGGCAGCGTGCGGACAGGACCTCAGACGCGGCCTCAGACACGGCCTCAAACGCGACCTCAGACTCCACACTCGCGACCTCAGGCGCAAGCTCAGCCCCATCCACAGACTCAGGTGCGCTGGTTGCTGAGGCAAACAGTTCTTGTGCAGCCTCAACCACGTCGTCCGGCACACCTGTCAGGTCCGTGGTGTCCACGTCCAGTGTGAAAGCTTCGGTGGCGTCCAACACGTGGTCACCAAACTGCTGCGACAGCAAGCTGGTGCGGTCCTGGATCTGTGCGTAGCGATCGCGTGCCTGGCCTTGCAGTTCAGCGCCGCCCAGCACGAAGTCGCGCAAAGCGTGTGCCAGGGCCTGTTGCCGGGCAGCGCTGATCGGCTTGCCGCCGGCTGCGGCCAAACCGCTGCTCTGGGCCTGCTCCTGTACCGACTTGTACTTGGCGTACAAGCGCTGGTCCGAACCCAGCCGGGTGAGGAAATCGACGATGCGCGGCAGATTGTCGGCATGCGCCTGTCTCAGCGCCGGCGTATCGGCCACGGCCTGCAGGTGGCAGACATGGCCCCAAACGGTGTTCAAGCGCTCCACCGGCACGTCCAGCACCATCGACAGCGTGTCGTAATCGGGCAGCACCTCAGGCCCTACAGCGCGCTCCAGCGCGTGTTGGGCATCTTTCAGCAGGCAGTCGATGGCCGGTGTCACGTGCTCTGCGCGCATCTCGCTGAAAGCAGGCCATTCGGCGTCGCCCAGCAAAGGGTTGTCAGCAGGGGCTTGCGCTTGTGTCGTCACGGGGGTCATGCCTGATTGAAAGGTTGCTGATCGTCGGGGGGGGGTCGATCTGAGGGTCGCCCGGCATCATGAGAGCTGGGCCTTGGCGGCTTGCAAGGTGTTCATCAACAGCATCGTGATCGTCATAGGCCCCACGCCGCCTGGCACCGGGCTGATCCAGCCAGCGACTTCACGGACGGCGGCAAAGTCGACATCGCCACACAACTTGCCGTCCTGATCGCGGTTGATGCCCACGTCGATGACGATGGCACCCGGTTTGACCATATCGGCCGTGACCTGATGCCGCTTGCCCACTGCCGCCACCAGTACATCGGCCTGGCGGGTGTGCAAGCCCAGATCGAGTGTGGCGCTGTGGCACACAGTGACCGTGGCGTTGGCTTGCAGCAAGAGCAAAGCCATCGGTTTGCCCACGGTGTTGCTGCGGCCAATGACCACGGCATGTTTGCCTCTCAGATCGACGCCGGTGCGGCGGATCAACGCCATGCAGCCAAGAGGCGTGGCAGGCAGCAGCCCCGGCAGCCCCGACATCAATGCGCCAGCAGAGTGCAACGAAAAGCCATCGACATCCTTGTCTGTCCGGATGGTCGCGATCACGGCGTGCGGGTCCAGGTGAGGCGGCAGCGGCATCTGCACCAGGATGCCGTGGACGCTGGGGTCGGCATTCAGCGCATCGATGCGGGCGATCAACTCAACCTGGCTCAGGTTGGCCGAGTAACGCTCGAGCACCGAGTGCAGGCCATGGTCGTTGCAAGCTCTGAGCTTGTTGCGCACATAGACCGCGCTGGCCGGGTCATCGCCCACCAGGATCACCGCCAGACCCGGCCGCTGGCCGTGTTGGGCCAGCAACCGGGCCGCGTCTCGCGCCACCTGCTGTCGAGCCTCTTGCGACAGCGCAACGCCGTCCAGGATCCTGGCGCTCACGTGATGACCTTGTTCAAGGAGCCCAGCGTTGTGGATCCAGCTTCAACACCTTGGACACTCGCAGGACCCTGACTCAGGGTTTGCTGGGTGCACCGAGCGCGATTTTCAGCAGATCGGCAACCGTATTGGCGTTGAGTTTTTCCATGATGTTGGCGCGGTGCGCCTCCACCGTCTTGATGCTGATGCCCAAATCGTCGGCAATCTGCTTGTTCAGCCGACCTGCCACGATGCGCTCGAGCACCTGCGTTTCGCGCGTCGTCAAGCGGCCCAGCAAAGCATCGCGGCTGGCTTGCTCCTGGTATTGGCTGAAGGCTGTGCGGGCTTGCTCCAACATGCGCTCGACCAGGCCCAGCAGTTCTTCTTCCTTGAAGGGCTTTTCGATGAAATCCATCGCGCCCTTTTTCATCGTCGTCACCGCCATCGGCACGTCGCCATGACCCGTGATGAAGACCACCGGCAGCGGGCTCTTGCGCTCGATCAGCCGGTCTTGCAGTTCAAGGCCGCTCATGCCATCCATGCGGATGTCGACGATCATGCAAGCCACTTCGCGCGGGTCGAAGCGGGCCAGGAAGGACTCGGAGGAGTCGAAACACTTGACGCGGTAGTCCTTGCCTTCCAGCAACCACTGCAGCGAATCACGCACCGCCTCGTCGTCATCGACGACATAGACCGTGCCTTTTTTGGGGATCAGGCTCATTCGGGGGCTTGCGGCGCCAAAGCGCGGGATTCGACCGGTGACAAGACTCCAAAGTAGGAGCTGCTGGATTTGGCTTCAATGACATCGTCCAGAGGGACTGGCGAGGAGTCAGTGCGGCTGGGCTTTTCCACCGGCAATGTGAACGAAAAGCAGCAGCCAACCACTAACCGGTCATTGTAGAGGTTCCTGGCACGTATCCTGCCCCTGTGCGACTCGATGATCGTGCGGCACAGACTCAGGCCGATGCCCAGCCCTTCAGCTTTGGTCGAGAAGAAGGCTTCGTACAAGCGGCCGATCACTTCATCAGCGATCCCGGGCCCCAGGTCGGTGACGCTGAATTCGATCACGCCGCCTTCTTCGTTCGAGTAGCGCGGCACGACCCGCAACTCGATGTGCCGGCGGGCCGTGGGCAGCTGGGCGTTGTCGATGGCCTCGGCCGCGTTCTTCAACAGGTTCAGAAGCACCTGCTCGATCAGGATCGGGTCGGCCATGATCGTCGGCAGCCGTTGTGCGACATAACTCTGGATCGTGACGTTGCGCCGGCGCAACTCAATGCCGGCCAACTCCAGCGCATCTTCAACGATCTCGGCAGCGTCGGTGGGCTGGCGTTGCGGCTCGCTGCGCTTCACGAAGTTGCGGATGCGATGGATGATCTGGCCGGCGCGTTCAGCCTGGCGGGCAGTTTTTTGCAAGGCGGCGACCAGGTCTTCTTTCTGGATCGTGTCGGCCTTGACCCGCGACACCATGCCGTTGCAGTAGTTGGTGATCGCGGTCAGCGGCTGGTTCAGCTCGTGCGCTACCGATGACGCCATCTCGCCCATGCTGATCAGCCGGCTGGTGACCTGAGCCTTGTCTGCCTGGGCAGCAGCCTGCATCTCTGCCCGCATGCGCGAGGTGATGTCAGTGGCAATCAGCATCTGCGCCAGGCGGCCGTCGGTCCACTGCAGGTAGCGCGTGCGGACGTCGAACCACATCTGCAGAGCATCGACAAAAACCTCGCGCGAGTGGGCGTCACTTTCGGTCAGCTCTTGTGTCGGCAGACCCGAGAAAGCGTCCACCTCGTCGTCGCCGTCACCGCCGTCACCGCCGCCGTATTCACCGGCGGCGCTGTCGGTCGCAATGCCCGCCATCAGGCGGTGGCCACGGCTGTCGGGGCCGAACCAGACCCGGTAAGAACGGTTGACGAACAGCAACTCGCTCTTCTGTACCGACAGCACAGAGACTGAAGCATCCAGGCCTTCGAGCACAGTGGTGAAGCGCTCGTGGCTGGCCGAGAGCTGGTCGCGGATGCGTTTGGCTTCCGTGATGTTGGTCATGCTGGTCATCCAGCCGGTTTGCTGCGCTTTGGGGTCGATCAGCGGGCTAATGTACATGCGGGCGTCAAACCGGCTGCCATCTTTGCGCATGACCTTGACTTCGATGCCGTTGTTGGGGCTGCGGCCCTGCAACTCTTGCTGCAGCAAGCGGCCGTTTTCTTCAATGCGGTCGGATGGCCAGTAGGGGTAGGGCGGCAAGCGGCCCACGAGTTCGGCATTGGTGAAGCCGGTCATTTGGCAAAAGGCGGCGTTGACATAGGTCACCCGGCCATCCAGATCCATCGCGCGCATGCCGGTGGGCATCGAGTTTTCCATCGCGCGCCTGAAGTTGGTCTCCTGCACCAGCGCGCTCTGGATCTGGCTGCGCCTGCGCATGTGCCTCCAGGTGCCCAGCAGCATCCACACGGTCAGCACCGACAACGCCACCACCATCCAGAACAGCGTGTTGCTGATCAGGCCGATGCTGGTGCGCCAGCCCTGGCCACGCAGCATCAGGCCGTTGAAGGCCGGGGTCAGCGGCGCGTCGCTGATCAAAGGCGCACGCCGCAAAGCCACGCCAGGCATCGAGGTGACGGTGGCCGCCAGTTGCTGTCGGTCCTCGTCCAGCACCAGGATCATGTGGCGCTGCGAGACATCGGCGGGCACGAAGTGACGTACCAAAGCCTCAACCGAGTATTCGGCGATCAATACGCCGCTGAAGGCGCCCTGGTCGTCCAGCGGCACCTGCAACTGGAAGACGGCGCTGCCAGCTGCGTCCCTGAAAGCCCTCGAGTAGGCCGGGTTGCGCGATTCGCGCGCCGACTTGAAGGCGGCCTCGGGCTCGGTGCTGCTGCCTGCTTCTGGCAACGAAGGCGCCAGCAGCACATTGCTGGCGGTCAGCGGATACAGCTGCGCCCATTGCGTGGCCTTGATCTGTCTCCGGCGGTCGATCCAGCTCAAGTGGGTCAGCTCGGGCCGCTCCTGCATGAACTGCGTGGCCTGCTGCACGAACTGCGCGGCGGGCATCGAGGCGGGGCCGAGTTCACGCGCCAGGCGGATCAGTGACTCCTGGTTCTGAATCAGCCGCAAGCCGATCTGGCGTTGGGTGATCTCTGTGTCACGCTTGACCGATTCGGTCTCCCGTTCGACCTCTTCGTTGCGCAGATACCAGAAAGACGAAGTGATTGCGGCCAGAAACAACAACACCGACAACAGCGGGCCCAGCGTCGCAAAGCGGTCTTGCCGCGAAGGTGACTGGCTGCGCCACCAGCGCCCAAACAGCCGCTTGGCGAGATCGCCGCGGCCGTCCTGGGTGGGGTTAGGGTCTGTTTCGGCTTCGGATGCGGCCATTTCGGGCGATTATCGGTGGCACATCGGGCCTTGTCCTTGCGTTCCCGTGTCATGACCCGGTATGAATCGAATTTCAATCACGTTTCAGTCAGATTCGTTTTGCATTATGAGAATCACAGGCACTATTTGAAATTAATCGGCACTGTGGGAAACTCTCAGTGCGACAAAAACGCTACAAACCAGGAGACAGAAAAGATGTCAGCCATGCCCAAGAGCTTCCCCGCCGGTCGGGTCGACGACACCGACGCCCAAGAGACCCGCGAATGGCTGGAAGCGCTGAGCGGCGTCATCGGCGCCGAAGGACCCGAGCGCGCGCACTTTCTGCTTGAGCAACTGCTGGAGCATGCGCGGCAAAACAGCATCGACATGCCGTTTTCTGCCAACACCGGCTACGTCAACACCATCGAGCCCGAACAAGAAGAGCGCAGCCCGGGCAACCTCGAGCTTGAAGGCCGCTTGCGCGCCTACATGCGCTGGAACGCGATGGCGCTGGTGGTCAAGGCCAACCGGCTGAACCCAGAGGACGGCGGCGACCTGGGCGGCCACATCAGCAGCTTTGCCAGCGTGGCGCACATGTTTGCTGCCGGCTTCAACCACTTCTGGCACGCCGAGAGTGCAGACCATGGCGGCGACTTGCTGTACATCCAGGGCCACAGCAGCCCTGGCATCTATGCCCGCGCCTTCATGGAAGGACGGATCAGCGAAGAGCAGATGCTCAACTTCAGACAAGAAGTGGGCGGCAAGGGCCTGTCGAGCTACCCGCACCCCAAATTGATGCCCGACTTTTGGCAGTTCCCGACCGTCAGCATGGGCTTGGGCCCGCTGATGGGGATCTACCAGGCGCGTTTTTTGAAGTACCTGCATGCGCGCGGCATTGCCGATACCGCCAAACGCAAAGTCTGGGTGTTCTGCGGCGATGGCGAGATGGACGAGCCCGAGAGCCTGGGCGCCATCGGCTTGGCAGCGCGCGAAAAGCTCGACAACCTGGTGTTTGTCATCAACTGCAACCTGCAGCGTCTGGACGGCCCGGTGCGCGGCAACGGCAAGATCATCCAGGAACTGGAAGGTGAGTTCCGCGGCTCGGGCTGGAACGTGCTGAAGCTGATCTGGGGCAGCAACTGGGACCCGCTGCTGGCGCGCGATGCAGACGGCGCACTGCGCAAGATCATGCTGGAGACCCTGGACGGTGACTACCAGGCCTTCAAGGCCAATGACGGCGCCTTTGTGCGCAAGAACTTCTTCGGCCGCGACCCGCGCACCTTGGAGATGGTGGCCAAGATGAGCGACAAGGACATCTGGAACCTGCGCCGCGGCGGCCACGATGCCAACAAGGTCTACGCCGCGTTCCACCGTGCGACGCAGGCGCAAGGCCAACCGACGGTGTTGCTGGTCAAGACCGTCAAAGGTTGGGGCATGGGCAGCGCCGGCGAAGGCAAGAACACCGCGCACCAGGCCAAGAAGCTGAGCGAAGACGACATCAAGTTCTTCCGCGACCGCTTCAACATCCCGGTGCCCGATGCCGATTTGCCCAACCTGCCTTTCTACAAGCCCGCAGAAGACACGCCAGAGATGCGCTACCTGCACGAACGCCGTGAGGCGCTGGGCGGCTACCTGCCCAAACGCCGGGTGCAGGCCGATGAGAGTTTCACCGTGCCATCGCTCGAAACCTTCAAGGCGGTGCTGGAGCCCACCGCCGAGGGTCGCGAGATCAGCACCACCCAAGCCTATGTGCGCTTCTTGAGCCAACTGCTGCGCGACCAGGCACTGGGCCCGCGCGTGGTGCCGATCCTGGTGGACGAAGCGCGTACCTTCGGCATGGAGGGCCTGTTCCGCCAGATCGGCATCTACAACCCCGAAGGCCAGAAGTACACCCCGGTCGACAAAGACCAGGTGATGTACTACAAAGAGATGGTCAACGGCCAGATCCTGCAAGAGGGCATCAATGAAGCCGGCGGCATGAGCAGCTGGATTGCTGCAGCCACCAGCTACAGCACCAACAACCGCATCATGGTGCCGTTCTACATCTACTACTCGATGTTCGGCTTTCAGCGCGTCGGTGATCTGGCCTGGGCGGCGGGCGACATGCAGGCGCGTGGCTTCTTGCTGGGCGGTACCA
>Ga0105049_10007354_pt1 | contig 12777 bp, 22 predicted proteins | sample MAT06_FD_78087 | JGI IMG/M metagenome (GOLD analysis project Ga0105049, IMG submission 78087) | Freshwater microbial communities from Lake Fryxell liftoff mats and glacier meltwater in Antarctica - MAT-06 | ecosystem: Environmental > Aquatic > Freshwater > Ice > Liftoff microbial mat | place...
AGGCAAGGCCAGGGCGTCGCCCTGGACCCACCAGGGGCCAAGCCCCTGGACCTTAAATATATGAAAATAAATGGGTTTCCAAAGGCCGTCGGCCTTTGGTTTATCCCTGCGGTGCGGCTTTGCGCCGCAACGGCAAAGCCCTGGCCTTGGCTTTCTCTATCGGTCAATCATGAGAGGGGTTGGTATTACTATCAGGTTGTTGGTTTCGTGGATGGGGTCTGGGGCGACGCCCCAGCGGGTGAGGGCAGCGCCCTCGGCTTGCTTGGTAAAACGAAAAAACCGGCCTTGCGGCCGGTTTCTCATGGATGGCAACCGCAGGACGACGGCTATTCGCTCTCGGAGTCCGCGGCGCGTTCGGCCACCGGGCCGCTGTCCTGGCCTTTGGCGGAGGGGTCGCGGTCGATGAACTCGATCACCGCCATGTCGGCGGCGTCGCCGTAGCGCATGCCGGCCTTCAGCACGCGGCAATAGCCGCCGGGGCGGGCCTTGTAGCGTTCGGCCAGGGTGGTGAAGAGCTTGGTCACCATCACGTCATCGCGCAGCTGGGCGTAGGCTTGGCGGCGGGCATGCAGGCCGCCGCGCTTGCCCAGGGTGATGAGCTTTTCGGCCACTGGCCGCAGCTCCTTCGCCTTGGGCAGGGTGGTGGTGATCTGCTCGTGCTTGATCAGCGCGTTGGCCATGTTGCGGAACATGGCGAAGCGGTGGGTGGTGGTCACGCCGAGTTTTCGGCCGGCAACGCCATGGCGCATGGGGGTCTTCCTGTCTCGGCTTTAGCTTCAAGCTTCAAAACGGCTCTTCGAGCCGCGATTGGTTAGAACGGCTCTTCGAGCCGCTTGGCCAGGTCTTCGATGTTCTCGGGTGGCCAGCCGGTGACGGCCATGCCGAGCGCGAGGCCCATGGAGGAGAGCACCTCCTTGATCTCGTTCAGCGACTTGCGGCCGAAGTTGGGGGTGCGCAGCATTTCCTGCTCGGATTTCTGCACGAGATCGCCGATATAGACGATGTTGTCGTTCTTCAGGCAGTTGGCGCTGCGGACCGACAGTTCCAGCTCTTCGACCTTGCGCAACAGGTTGCGGTTGAACGGCAGGTCGTCCTGCGGCTCTTCCAGGCGGGCGGCCTGCGGCTCGTCGAAGTTGATGAACAGCTTGAGCTGGTCTTGCAAAATCCGCGCGGCGATGGCCACGGCATCTTCAGGGCCGACGGCGCCGTTGGTTTCGACTTGCAGCAGCAACTTGTCATAGTCGGTGACCTGACCGACCCGGGTGGGTTCGACGCGATAGGAGACGCGGCGGACGGGGGAGTAGATGGCATCGACCGGGATGAGGCCGATCGGGGCGTCTTCCGGGCGATTGGCGGAGGCGGGGACGTAGCCCTTGCCGAGTTGGACGGTGAATTCCATGCCCAGCTTCACGCCGTCGTCGAGGGTGCAAATGACCAGCTCGGGGTTCATCACCTCGATGTCGTGGCCGGTTTGGATCTGGCTGGCGCGGACCTCGCCCGGGCCGGTGGCGGTGAGCACCATGCGCTTGGGCCCCTCGCCGTGCATGCGCAGGGCGAGTTGCTTGATGTTCAGCACGATGTCGGTGACATCCTCGCGCACGCCGGCAATGCTGCTGAATTCATGCAGCACGCCGTCGATCTGCACGGCAGTGACTGCGGCGCCCTGCAGCGACGACAGCAGGATGCGGCGCAACGCGTTACCCAGGGTCATGCCAAAGCCGCGCTCAAGTGGCTCGGCCACCACGGTGGCGCTGCGGGTGGGTTCGGAGCCGAGCTCGACGCCAAGCTTTTCCGGCTTGATCAGCGAGTCCCAGTTCTTCTGCAAGACGGCGCTCAGTCTCATGTATGGATGCCCTGTTGGGACGAAGCCCGGTTGGGTCGAAGCCTGTTGCGGGGAGGCCCGCAGCGGACGGGAGCCGCACCCCCGAGCGATCGGCAGGATGCGGCCAGACTCAGGCGGCTGGGCCGGTCAGACGCGACGGCGCTTGCGCGGGCGGCAGCCGTTGTGCGGGATCGGTGTCATGTCGCGGATGGCGCTGATCGAGAAGCCGACGGCCTGGAGTGCACGCAGCGCGCTTTCGCGGCCGGAGCCGGGGCCGGAGACCTCGATCTCAAGGGTTTCCATGCCGTGTTCGCGGGCCTTCTTGCCGGCGTCCTCGGCGGCGACCTGGGCGGCGTAGGGGGTGGATTTGCGGCTGCCCTTGAAGCCCTGGCTGCCGGAGGACGACCAGGCGATGGCGTTGCCCTGCGCGTCGGTGATGGTGATCATGGTGTTGTTGAAGGTCGCGGCCACGTGGGCGACGCCCGACGTAATGTTCTTGCGTTCCTTCTTGCGGGTCCGGGTCGCGGCGGGCTTGGCCATCTTGAGGTGATCCTGTCCAAACGGTGTCGGCGGGCGCATCCCCACGCGAGGGACGCGCCGCCGCGTCAGCAAATGCGGCGAGGGTGAGGTGGCGCGAGGCGCGCTACTTCGTGACCTTCTTCTTGCCGGCGATGGCCACGGCCTTACCCTTGCGGGTGCGGGCGTTGGTGTGGGTGCGCTGGCCGCGCACGGGCAGGCCGCGGCGGTGGCGCAGGCCGCGGTAGCAGCCCAGATCCATCAGGCGCTTAATGTTCAGCGACACTTCGCGGCGCAGATCGCCCTCGACGCGGTAGTCGCGGTCGACGATCTCGCGGATGCGCAGCACCTCCTCGTCGGAGAGCTGGTTCACCCGGCGGTCATCGGGGATGGCGAGCTTGGTGCAGATTTCCTGCGCCTTGGCCGGGCCGATGCCGAAGATGTAGCGCAGGCTGATGGTGACCCGCTTGTTGGTCGGGATGTTTACGCCAGCAATACGCGCCACGCCGTTTACTCCTAAAACATCGGGCTGGGCCCGATCGGTCATTCAGTTTCGGGCTAAGCCCGATCGGTCATTCAAGTTCGGGCTAAGCCCGATCGGTCAATGCAACCGCTACAGCACCGCGCCGCCGGATCGCTTGCCGGGGTGTAGTGGTGAAGCTGTGGCACACATAGGGAATGGCGCCCCCCACGCAGGAGGTCGCCAAGGGCGCGCACTATAGCGGCAGGCGCTTGTGAGTCAACGTGATGACATCAATTCCGCGTGAGGACGGGCGAAACCTGACCTTCCGGTGACGCAGACCTGGCCGGTGACGCAGACCTGGATCATCGCGCCGGGCCGGCGGACGACGGCTGGAGCAGCGCGGTCAACTGTTGGGTGACCGCATCGGGATCGGTCATGCCGTCGACGTTGTGCAGCCTTCCCTGGGCGGCGTAGTGCGGCAGGATCGGGGCGGTCTGCTGGTGGTAGGCCACCAAGCGGGCGCCGACCGTTTCGCGGTTGTCGTCGGCCCGGCGGGTGAAGTCGGTACCGCCACAACGGTCGCAGATGCCGGCGACCTTGGGGGGTTGGAGGGCGTCATTGTAGCCCGCGCCGCAGTTCTTGCAGGTGAAGCGGCCGGCGATGCGTTCAACCAGGGCGGCGTCGTCGACCTTCAGCTCGATCACGGCATCGAGGTGGCGCTTGGTGGCGGCCAGCATTGCGTCGAGGGCTTCGGCCTGCGGCACGGTGCGAGGGAAGCCGTCGAGGATGAAGCCGCGGGCGCAATCGGGGCGCGCGATGCGGGCGGCCAGCATGCGGATGAGGATGTCGTCGGAGACCAACTGGCCGGCTTCCATCACCGCGCGGGCTTGGAGGCCGACCTCGCTGCCGGCGGCCACCTCGGCGCGCAGCATGTCGCCAGTGGAGATCTGCACGATGCCGTAGCGGTCTTGCAACCGCTTTGCCTGTGTGCCTTTTCCCGCCCCCGGGGGGCCCAGCAGGATCAGATTCACCGGCCTCGTCCTTTCACGCGGCCCTTGCGGATGAGGCCTTCGTACTGGTGTGCGAGCAGATGCGACTGGATTTGAGTGACCGTGTCCATGGTGACGGAGACGATGATCATCACGCTGGTGCCGCCGAAGTAGAAGGGCACGCCGTATTGGGCGATCAGCACCTCGGGCACCAGGCAGACGATGGACAGGTAGATGGCGCCAATTGTCGTCAGCCGGGTGAGGATGGTGTCGAAATAGCTGGCGGTCGCGGTGCCCGGACGGATGCCGGGGATGAAGCCGCCATGCTTCTTGAGGTTGTCGGCCGTCTCCTCCGGGTTGAACACCACGGCGGTGTAGAAATAGGCGAAGAAGATGATCATGCCGGCATAGGTGAGCATGTACAGCGGCGTGCCGTGGGCAAGGGCGGCGCCGATGCTGGACAGGATGCCCGGTTCGGCGGTGGCAGCGGAGAAGCCCGTTATGGTGGCGGGGATCAGCAGGATAGAGCTGGCGAAAATCGGCGGGATGACGCCCGCGGTGTTGATCTTGAGTGGCATGTGCGTGGAGTCGCCGCCGAACATGCGGTTGCCGACCTGGCGCTTGGGATACTGGATGACGATGCGGCGCTGGGCGCGCTCGATGAAGACGATGAACATGATCACACCCGCGGCGACGAAGAAGAACGCCACGATGAAGATCGGGCTGAGTGCCCCGGTGCGGCCGAGTTCGAACAGCGAGGCCAGCGCGCTGGGCAGGTTGGCGACGATGCCGGCCATGATGATGAGGCTGATGCCGTTGCCGATGCCGCGCGCGGTGATCTGCTCGCCGAGCCACATCAGGAACATCGTGCCGCCGACCAGGGAAACCACGCAGGACATACGGAAGAACATGCCGGGATCGATGACCGCGGCGCCGAAGCTGCCGCGCATGCCCTCAAGCCCGACGGCGATGCCATAGGACTGCACCACCGCGATGACCACGGTGAGATAGCGGGTGTACTGGTTGATTTTCTTGCGGCCGGCCTCGCCCTCTTTCTTGAGGGTTTCCAGCGCGGGTACGGCCGCGGTCATCAACTGGAGGATGATGCTGGCACTGATGTAGGGCATGATGTTGAGCGCGAAGACGGTCATGCGCCCGAGTGCGCCGCCCGAGAACATGTCGAACATGCCCAGGATGCCGCCGCCGTGCTGGGCCAGCATCTCGCCCATGACCGAGGCGTCGACCCCCGGCACCGGGATGTAGGTGCCGATGCGGTAGACGATGAGCGCGCCCAGGGTGAACCAGATGCGCTTCTTGAGCTCGGTCGCCTTGGAGAAGGTCGAGAAATTCAGGTTTGCCGCGAGCTGTTCGGCTGCCGACGCCATCGATACCATCCCTCATCATGCCGACGGCGCCAGCGGGTGCTCCCGAGGCGCCATCATGCACTACATAGCGTGCGCGCCCGGCGACAGGAAGACCTGTGCCGGGTTTCGACGTCAGGCGGCAGCAGCTGCGGCGGGCTTGGCGGGCACCGTGGTGGTGACGCTGCCACCGGCCGCTTGCACCGCCGCGATTGCCGCGGCCGAGGCGCCGGCGACAGTGATGGTGATGGCGCGGCCGATCTCGCCAGTTGCCAGCAGGCGTACGCCGGCGACACCGGATCCGCGCACCAGGCCGGCGGCGACCAGCACCGCTTCGGTGATCGGCTGCGCACCGTCGACACGGCCGGACTCGATGGCCTTGGCGAGGGTGCCGAGGTTCAGAGGGGCATATTCCTTGCGGAAGATGTTCTTGAAGCCGCGCTTGGGCAAGCGGCGATAGATTGGCAGCTGGCCGCCTTCGAAGCCGTTCAGGGCGACGCCTTCGCGCGCCTTCTGGCCCTTGACGCCCTTGCCGGATGTCTTGCCCTTGCCGGAACCGATGCCGCGGCCCAGGCGCTTGGACTTCAGGCGCGAGCCGGGGTTGTCGCGCAGTTCGTTGAGATTCATCGTGGTCTCCATCAAGCCCTTGCGGGCTCAGCACCTAATCAAGCCCTTGCGGGCTCAGCACCCAACCAAGCCCTTGCGGGCTCGGCACCCAATCAAGCCCTTGCGGGCTCGGGGCAAAACCCGGGTGGGTTCAGCTCTCCTCGACCTTCACAAGGTGGGCGACCTTGCGAATCATGCCGCGAACGGAGGGTGTGTCCTCCAGTTCGCGGGTGCGGCGGATCTTGTTCAGGCCCAGCCCGGCGAGCGTCTCCTTCTGGCCCGGCTTGCGGCCGGCCACGGAGGCGATCTGGGTGACCTTCACGGTTTTCTTGGCGTCAGGCATCAGCCGCCTCCTGCCCGGGGTTGTCGCGCTTGCCAAGCAAATCGGAGACCTTCTTGCCGCGGCGCTGGGCCACCGAACGCGGGCTGGCGCAGCGTTGCAGCGCGGCGAAGGTTGCCTTGACCATGTTATGCGGGTTGCGGCTGCCCAGGCTTTTGGCCACGACGTCGCCGATGCCCAGGGTTTCGAACACCGCGCGCATCGGGCCGCCAGCGATGATGCCGGTGCCGGCCGCGGCACTGCGCAACACCACCGATCCAGCGCCGTAGCTGCCCTGGACGTCGTGATGCAGGGTGCGACCTTCCTTCATCGGGACACGAATGAGGCCGCGTTTGGCGCGCTCAGTGGCCTTGCGAATGGCCTCGGGCACTTCGCGGGCCTTGCCGGCGCCGTACCCGACGCGGCCTTTCTGATCGCCTACCACCACCAGGGCGGCGAAGGCGAAGCGTCGGCCACCCTTCACGACCTTGGCCACGCGGTTGATAGTGACCAGCTTGTCGATCAGGTCGTCGCCACCGTCGCCGCCGCGATCGCGATCGCGATCCCGGCCGCCGCGGCCACCGCCGCCTTCCCTCGGTTCACGTGCCATTGCTTCGCTTCCTAGAAGGACAGGCCGCCCTCACGGGCAGCCTCAGCCAGCGCCTTGACGCGGCCGTGATACAGATATGAACCGCGGTCGAACACCACCACCGAAACGCCGGCGGCAAGCGCACGCTCGGCCACCAGCTTGCCCACCGCGGTTGCGGCATCCTTGTCGGCGCCGGTCTTGAGCTGCTCGCGCAGCGCGCCGTCGAGGCTGGAGGCAGACGCCAACGTGCGGCCGACTGTGTCGTCGATGACCTGGGCGTAGATGTTCTTGCCCGACCGGAACACCGACAGGCGCGGCCGCCCGACGGCCTTGCGGCGCAGTTGGAAGCGCAGGCGTACGCGCCGACGCAACTGCAGACCCTTGTTGTCGCTCATGATACGATTCCGCTCGCGCTCGGGGTCACTTCTTCTTCCCTTCCTTGCGCCGGATTGCTTCGCCCTCGAACTTCACGCCCTTGCCCTTATACGGCTCAGGCGGACGCCAGGCGCGGATTTCGGCGCACACCTGGCCAACCAGGCGCTTGTCGACGCCGGCGACCTTGATCGAGGTGGGACGCTCGCACGTCACCTTGATGCCGGCCGGAATCGCGTAGACCACGTCGTGCGAAAAGCCGAGGTTGATGACCAGGTTGGTCCCGTTGACCGCGGCGCGGTAGCCGGTGCCGGTGATCTCCATCGCCTTGGAGAAGCCGGTGGACACGCCCTTCACCATGTTCGCCACGTTGGCGCGCGTGGTGCCCCACATCATCCGCGCCGGCTGCGAATTGCCGCGCGGGGTGACCGTGACCTTGCTGCCCTCAATCGTGGCATCGACGTTGTCGGTGAGTGCCAGGGTGAGCTCGCCGAGCTTGCCGCGGGCAGTGAGGATGCGACCGGCGAGCGCCATCTGGACGCCGTCGGGCAGGTCGATCGGGTATTTGCCTACGCGTGACATGATCCCCTCCTCAGAACACGCGGCAGAGAACTTCGCCGCCAACATTGGCAGCGCGGGCCTCGGCATCGCTCAGCACGCCACGCGGCGTGGACAGGATGGACACGCCCAACCCGGCATAGACGCGCGGCAACTCTTGTATCTTGGAGTAGACGCGCCGGCCCGGCTTGGACACGCGGTTGATTTCCTTGATGACCGGCTCGCCCTCGTTGTACTTCAACTCGATGCGTAGCTGGGCCACGCCGGGGCGCAGCTCCTCGGCGGCAAAACCGCGGATGAAGCCTTCGCGCTTCAGCGCATCGAGCACATTCGCCCGCAGCTTGGAGGCCGGGGCCACGCAGCTGGCGTGGCGCGCGCGCTGCGCGTTGCGGATTCGTGTGAGCATATCGCCCAATGGATCGGACATTGACATGGGCCGTCTCCTACCAGCTCGCCTTCACCATGCCGGGGATCTGCCCGGCACTGGCGAGGTCGCGCAGCGCGATGCGGCTCAGCTTGAACTTGCGATAATTGGCGCGCGCGCGGCCGGTGAGGGCGCAACGCAGGCGCACGCGGATCTTGGCGCCGTTGCGTGGCAGTTGCGCCAGCTTCAGCGTCGCGTCGAACCGGTCTTCGACCGGCAAGGTGCGATCCATCACGATCGCCTTCAGCGTGCCGCGCTTCGCCTTGTCGCGCGCAGCCATGCGCTCGCGCTTGGCGTTGCGGTTGACCTGGGACGTCTTGGCCATCCTGTCTTACCCTCCGGAACCTGCCGGCCGTGGCCAGTGGTTTTCCAACTCGTAGGCGTTAAGTTCTCAGTCGCATCGGTAGGCTCAGCCCAGCGCCTTAAGGCGGCGAAGGGCCCCGTCGCCTTAGGGGGCGAAGGGAATATCAAACTTCTTCAGCAGTGACTTGGCCTCGGCATCGCTTTTCGCCGTGGTGACGAAGACAATGTCCATGCCGCGGATTTCGTCGACCTTGTCGTAGACGATCTCGGGGAACACGATCTGCTCCTTGAGGCCCATGGCGAAGTTGCCGCGGCCGTCGAAGCCCTTGTTTGCCGGAATGCCGCGAAAATCGCGCACGCGCGGCATCGCGATGGTGACCAGGCGGTCGAGGAACTCATACATGCGGGTTTTGCGCAGCGTGACCTTGCAGCCGATCGGCAGCCCCTCGCGGATCTTGAAGCCGGCGATCGCCTTTTTGGCCACCGTCTTGATCGGCTTCTGACCGCTGATCAGGGCCAGTTCGGAGACTGCGGCATCAAGCTTCTTCTGGTCGCCGGCCGCTTCGCCGACGCCCATGTTGATGACGATCTTCTCCAGCTTGGGCACCTGCATGGGGTTGGTGTAGCCGAACTCGGTCTGCATCGCTGCGCGGACCTCGTCCATGTAGCGCTGCAGCATACGCGGCATTTCACCCGTGCCGGCCGAGGCTTCGGCGACGGCGGCATAGGTGACTTCGCCGCGTGCCGCGCGCGCTTCAGACTTCGTCGGGGGGGCAGCACCGCGACCGCCGCCCGCCGGGGACTTGCCACCCGACTTGCCACCAGCCTTGTTGCCGGGCTTGCCGCCGCCTTTGGTGGGCGCCTTGGCGCCCTTCTTGATACCGCTCATGGCAGGTTCCTCAGCTCTCGATCACGTTGCCGGTCGCCTTGGCAACGCGAACCTTGCGACCGCCCTCAAGCACCCGGAAACCGACTTTCGTCGGCGTGTCGGTCTTGGGGTCGACCAGCTTCAGGTTGGACAAATGCACGCTGGCCTCGACGCTGACGATGCCGCCGGGGCTGCCCATGCCGGTTGGCTTGGTGTGCTTCTTGGCGATCGCAACGCCCTGGACCACCGCACGGTTGTCGGCTGGCAGCACGCGCAGCACTTCGCCGCGCTTGCCACGGTCAGCGCCGCTGATGACCAGGACGGTATCGCCCTTTTTGATGCGCGCGGCCATTACAACACCTCCGGCGCGAGCGAGATGATCTTCATGAACTTCCGCGCGCGCAGCTCGCGCACCACCGGCCCGAAGATGCGGGTGCCGATCGGCTCCATCTGCTTGTTGATCAGCACGGCCGCGTTGCGGTCGAAGCGGATGGCGCTGCCATCGGGGCGACGCACCGGAAAGCTGGTGCGCACGATCACCGCCTGGTGGACGTCGCCCTTCTTCACCTTGCCGCGCGGAATGGCGTCTTTCACCGACACCACGATCACGTCGCCGACCGAGGCGGTTTTGCGCTTGGAGCCGCCCAGCACCTTGATGCACTGCACGCGACGGGCGCCGGAGTTGTCGGCGACCTCGAGATTGGATTCGACGGAAATCATCTGATGGCCCCTTAACCCTGCGCCGCGGCGGTTTCGGCCTCGACGGATGCGCGCGCAGCGCCGAACGGCTCGCCGTTGCGCTCAACCACAGTCCAGGTTTTGCGCTTGCTGATCGGACGGCACTCTTGGATGCGCACGGTGTCGCCGATCTTGCAGGTGTTCGCCTCGTCATGCGCCGCGTAGTTCTTCGAGCGGCGGATGAACTTCTTGTAGAGCGGGTGCATCACGCGACGCGCGACAAGAACCGTGATGGTCTTGTCCATCTTGTCGCTGGTCACCTGACCCATGAGGACGCGCTTTGGCATCGCCCTTCTCCTTTACGACTTTGCCACGGCCGAGGCCGTTGCGCGCTTCTGCTCACCCATGATGGTCTTGACCCGCGCGATGTCGCGGCGGACCGCCTTCACCCGGCCCACGCCCTCGTTCTGCCCGGTCGCCTTCTGGAAGCGCAGGTTGAACTGTTCGCGGCGCAGGTCGAGCAACTGCGTGCCCAACTGGTCGGCGGACTTGGCGCGGATATCGGCCGGCTTGGTCTGCTTGGCCATCTCAGGCATCCCCGATGCGGGTGATGAACTTGGTCTTGATCGGCAGCTTGGCGGCACCCAGCGTAAGTGCCTCCTTGGCCAGCTCAGGGGCCACGCCGTCGATTTCGAACATGATGCGGCCGGGCTTCACGCGGCACACCCAGAATTCGGGCGAGCCCTTGCCGGAGCCCATGCGGACCTCGGCCGGCTTCAGCGACACCGGCACATCGGGGAAGATGCGAATCCACACGCGACCCGCACGGCGCATGGCGCGCGTGATTGCCCGGCGGGCGGATTCGATCTGCCGCGCCGTGACCCGCTCGGGTTCGAGGGCCTTGAGGCCGAAGGCGCCGAAGTTCAGCGCCGTGCCGCCCTTGGCCAAACCCTTGATGCGACCCTTATGGGCCTTGCGGTACTTGGTCCGCTTGGGAGAAAGCATTGCCTGTATTCCTTAGCGCTGCGGCGCCTGTTCGGCGGCGCGGCGGTCCTGTGCCAGCGGGTCCTGAACCAGGATCTCGCCCTTGAATATCCACACCTTCACACCGCAGGTGCCGTAGGTGGTCTTGGCCGTGGCGACGCCATAGTCGATATCGGCGCGCAGCGTGTGCAGCGGCACCCGACCCTCGCGATACCACTCGACGCGCGCGATTTCAGCACCGCCGAGGCGGCCGCCACAATTGATGCGGATGCCTTGGGCGCCGAGGCGCATCGCCGACTGCACCGCGCGCTTCATGGCGCGGCGAAAGGCAACACGACGCTCAAGCTGCTGGGCGATGTTCTCGGCCACCAGGGTGGCGTCGATCTCCGGCTTGCGGATTTCGACGATGTTCAAGGACACCTCGCCCTTGGCCATCTTGCTGAGATCCTTGCGCAGGTTCTCGATGTCCTGGCCCTTCTTGCCGATTACCACACCGGGACGAGCAGCATAGATGGTCACGCGCGGTTTCTTGGCGGGGCGCTCGATGACAACGCGCGACACGCCGGCGCCGGACAGCTTCTTGCGCAAATGGGCGCGCAGCTGCAAGTCGCCATGCAGCAGCTTGGCGTAGTCGCCAGACGCGTACCAGCGGCTATCCCAGGTGCGGTTGATGCCGAGCCGCAGCCCGATCGGATTGACTTTGTGACCCATGGGTTATGCCGCCTCGTTCTGGGTTTCGGCGCGCGCGGGTGGGGCCAGGTCGCGCTCGGCAACCACGATCTTCAGATGGCTGAACCATTTTTCGATGCGCGAGGCGCGGCCGCGGCCGCGGGCGTGGAAGCGGCGCATGACCACCGACTTGCCAACCTCGGCGCGGGTCACAACCAGACGATCGACATTCAGCTGGTGGTTGTTCTCGGCGTTGGCGATGGCACTCTCGAGCGCCTTCTTCACCGTGCCGGCGATGCGGCGCTTGCTGAACGTGAGCGTGGCGACCGCGTCGGCGGCTCCCTTGTTGCGGATCAGGCCGGCGACAAGGTTGAGCTTGCGCGGGCTGATGCGGACATTGCTGAGCACGGCCTGCGCTTCGGTATCGGCCAGCTTGCGGAGGGTTTTCGGCTTGCTCATGTCAGCCTCGCTTCGCCTTCTTGTCGGACGAGTGGCCGGTGAAGGTCCGGGTCGGCGAGAACTCGCCGAACTTGTGCCCAACCATGTTCTCGGTCACCTGCACCGGCAGGAATTTGTGGCCGTTGTAGACGCCGAAGACCAGGCCGACGAACTGCGGCAGGATCGTGGAGCGCCGCGACCAGATCTTGATGACCTCGCTGCGGCCCGAGGCGCGCGACGCGTCGGCCTTGTTCAGCAGGTATCCGTCGACGAACGGGCCCTTCCAGGTGGAACGTGTCATGGCCTCAGCCCTTGCCCTTGTTGCGGCTGCGGATGATCAGCCTGTCGGTGCGTTTGTTGACCCGGGTCTTGTAGCCCTTGGTCGGCTTGCCCCATGGGGTGACCGGGTGGCGACCGCCCGAGGTGCGGCCCTCGCCGCCGCCGTGCGGATGGTCGACCGGGTTCATCACCACGCCGCGATTGTGCGGCCGGCGGCCGAGCCAGCGCGAACGCCCCGCCTTGCCCAGGCTCTGGTTCGAGTTGTCGGGGTTGGACACGGCGCCGATCGCGGCCATGCACTCGCCACGAACCATGCGCAGCTCGCCCGACATCAGCTTGATCTGCGCGTAGCCGCTGTCCTTGCCGACCAGCTGGGCGTACTGCCCGGCGGCGCGGGCGATCTTGCCGCCGGCACCTGCTTTCATTTCGATGTTGTGCACGATCGTGCCGACCGGAATGGCCGAGAGCGGCATCGCGTTGCCCGGCTTGATGTCGGCGCGCGCACTGGCCACCACCTGGTCGCCGGCCTTGAGGCGCTG
>Ga0105049_10007355_pt1 | contig 12777 bp, 9 predicted proteins | sample MAT06_FD_78087 | JGI IMG/M metagenome (GOLD analysis project Ga0105049, IMG submission 78087) | Freshwater microbial communities from Lake Fryxell liftoff mats and glacier meltwater in Antarctica - MAT-06 | ecosystem: Environmental > Aquatic > Freshwater > Ice > Liftoff microbial mat | place...
CGAGCCGGAACCGTCGGAGCCATACAAGGTCCACATGCGCCGCAGTGTAGCCAGCAGGCCTGAGCAGGCAATGCGAGAAGGCGGTGCGAGCATGCGGTGCGAGCAGGCGGTGCGAGCAAGCGATGCGCGCCGCCATTGCTTGCGAACAATCCGCGCCGACAATCTGCCGAATGCATCCGCCCCCACTGATCCTGGCTTCGACATCACGCTACCGCCGCGAGCTGCTGCAGCGGCTGCACCTGCCGTTTGAGGTCATCGCGCCGCAGGTTGATGAAACACCGCTGCCTGGCGAAGCACCTGCCGATCTGGCGCAACGTCTGGCGCTGGCCAAGGCCCAGGCCGTGGCGTTGCTGCGGCCCGAGGCCGTGGTCATCGGATCAGACCAGGTGGCCGACCTGGATGGCCACCCCATCGGCAAGCCGGGCACCCACGAACGTGCGGTGGCACAACTGCAGCGCATGCGCGGCCGCCGGGTCGTCTTCCAGACCGCCGTGGCCGTGGTGCGGGCCGACAGTGCCTACGCGCAGACCCTGCTGGCGCCGGTGGCCGTGACCTTCCGCGATCTGTCTGACGCCGAGATCGATCACTACCTGCGCACCGAAGCGCCCTACGACTGCGCCGGCAGTGCCAAGTGCGAAACGTTGGGCATCGCGCTGGTGGACGCCATCGACAGCGACGACCCGACGGCCTTGGTCGGCCTGCCCCTGATCCGCACCTGCCGCCTGCTGCGCGCGGCCGGTCTCGATCCGCTGCTGCCATGACTGGCACCCTGCTGCTGGTGCCCAACACGCTGGACCTGGGTGCGGCCGAGGTCGATCTGCGCGATGTGCTGCCGCAGGCCGTGATTCGCCGCGCGGCAACCTTGCAGCATTGGGTGGCCGAGGATGCTCGCAGCACTCGCGCATTCCTGAAGCGCGTGGCCGCCATCGAGCCGCTGGTGGCGCCGCTGCAGGCGCTGGACATCCGCGAGCTGCCACGCCCGCGCAAGGGTAGCCGCGAAGGCGTGCCGGCGCAGGACTGGCAAGCGCTGCTGCAGCCGGCGCTGCAGGGCCATGACTTGGGCTTGATCTCTGAAGCCGGCTTGCCGGCTGTGGCCGACCCAGGCTCGCTGCTGGTGGCTGCGGCCCATGCGGCGGGCTTGCGGGTATTGCCGCTGGCCGGCGCAAGTTCACTGTTGCTGGCCTTGGCGGCCAGCGGTCTGAACGGGCAGAGCTTTGCCTTTGTCGGCTACCTGCCGCAAGAGGCCGCAGCGCGCCTGGCGCGCATCAAGGAATTGGAGGCGCTGTCTCGTCGCGCGATGCAGACCCAGCTGCTGATCGAAACGCCCTACCGCAACGCCACGCTGCTGGCGGCGCTGCTGGATGGACTGTCAGCCACCACGACGCTCAGTGTGAGTTGCGGCCTGACCTTGCCCGAAGGTTGGACACGATCGGCGCCCGTCGCGGCCTGGCGCAAACTAACACTGCAGATGCCAGACCGCCTGCCCGCTGTTTTCGCTCTGCTGGCCGCGTGAGCGGCCAGCCACAGGTTCAGCAGGTTCAGCTGCCGCCACCCAGCAGCGAGGCCACCTTGCGCTTGGGCTTGATGTTGGGCGACAGTCCGCGTGACGCAGGCGCTGAGGCCGAACTGGCCTTGCTGGCAGCTTCCCAAGACGCGCCGCCTGGGCCCGTGGCCTCGTAGGGGCGGTCGAAAAACGGGTCCCCGCTGGCCGCGGCACGACGCGGGCGCTCGGCGGCTGCGGGCACATAGGCCGCATCGGGTTCGGCACGCGGAGCAGCAAAACGCTCCACCTCTTCATCCTCACGCCGACGCGGCGCCCGGCGCGGCGGGCGGTCGTCTTCCAACTCGATGGGTTCGAGCTCGATCTTTTTCTTGATCAGCTTTTCGATGTCGCCCACCAGGCGGACATCGTCACGCGTGACCAGTGTCACCGCCAGCCCCGAGGCACCGGCGCGGCCGGTACGGCCGATGCGATGCACATAGTCTTCGGCATTGAACGGCACGTCGAAGTTGAAAACCGCCGGCAGGTCGACGATGTCCAGCCCGCGCGCGGCCACGTCGGTGGCCACCAGCAGGTCCACTTCGCCGGCCTTGAACGCGGCCAGCGCCTTCAGGCGTTCGTCCTGGCTCTTGTCACCGTGCAGCGCCTGCGTCTTCAGGCCGTCGCGTTCAAAAGAACGGGCCAGGCGCGCAGCACCCAGCTTGCTGTTGACGAAGATGATGGCCTGCGACAACTCGCGCGTGCGCAGCAACTGCCGCACCACGGCACGTTTGTCGTCGTCGGTGACACTGAAAAAGCGCTGCTCGACATTGGTGGCCGTGGCGTTGGGCCGCGCCACTTCCACCAGCACCGGGTCTTGCAGATAGCTGTTGGCCAGCTTCCTGATCTCGGGCGAAAACGTGGCCGAAAACAGCAGCGTCTGGCGCGTCTTGGGCAGGAAGGCCAGGATGCGCTGCAGGTCCGGCAGGAAGCCGATATCCAGCATGCGGTCGGCTTCATCCAGCACCACGTATTCGACCTGGTTGAGCACCGCGTTCTTGGCTTCGATGTGGTCCAGCAGGCGGCCGGGCGTGGCAATCAGCACCTCGACGCCGGCCTTGAGCGCCAGCGTCTGCGGCTTCATGTCGATGCCGCCAAAAACCACGGCCGAACGCAGCTGGGTGTGCTTGGCGTACTTCTTGACACTTTCGGCCACCTGGTCGGCCAACTCGCGCGTCGGCGCCAGCACCAACGCGCGCACAGGGTGGCGGGCGGGCGATACGCTGGCGCTCTCGTGGCGCATCATCTTCTGCAGCAAAGGCAGCGTGAAGGCTGCCGTCTTGCCGGTGCCGGTCTGCGCAGCACCCATTACATCCCGACCCTCCAGCACGATGGGAATGGCCTTGGCCTGGATCGGCGTCATGGCCGTGTAGCCAGAGTCGATCACGGCCCGCAGGAGCTTGGGGTCTAGAGGGAGGGTGTTGAAGAGGGGGGCGGCAGGCGCGGGCTCTTCGGGGTTGCCAGGAGCAACGGTGTACAGATCAGTCATTTGCCAACATTATCGCTGCTCCCCAGTTGCCGGCCGGAAGCGACTCCTGGCAAACGCAACCAGCGCGGCGACTTGAAGCGGACGATGCGCCAATAGAGAACCACGTAAGTGAAAGCAAAAAGGCCCAGTGCCACTTCAAGAACCAAGGTGTTGTCCCAGAAAAGCACGGCCGGGATCACCGATAGCATGCAGAGCACCCAAAGATAGGGTGAGGTCATCGAGTTTCGACGCGTCAGCGCCTTGGCGCTTCGGTTGCCCACCGCCCACCGGATGACACGGCGGTAGATCAGCGAATGCAGATGAATGCCGTCGGGCAGGCTAGGCGGCACGGCGCGAAGGAACTGCCTTCTGTAAACTGAAAAGAGCGTCTCGAACACCGGGTAGATGCAAACCAGCAGAGGGAAGAGGGGCGAGACCTCAGGGTTGCGTGCGAGCAACAGTATGGACAACTCCGCGACGTAAAAACCCAGGAAATAGGCACCACCGTCGCCCAAGAAGATGAGTCCGGCCGGAAAGTTCCAGACAAAGAAGCCCATCACGGCGCCAATCCCGGCCAGCGCAAGCAGCGCAATCAGCCGGTCTTCAACCTGGTAGCCCACGTACGCCAGCGCCGCGAGCATGATGACCACGCACATCGAGGCCAGTCCGTTGAAGCCATCGATGATGTTGACGGCGTTGGCAATGCCCGCCACCGCCAGCACGGTCAAGAACAACGACCCTGCGGTGAAACCCACCAGCCAGTCGAAACCCGGCAGGTCGGTTCGGGTGATGGCCGCATCGCTGAAGAAAAAGGCGGCCATAGCGGCCAAAGCGGTGCTCACCAGACGACCGCGCGGTGTCAGCGCCTCGGTGAAGTCCTGGACGATTCCCGCCAGAAAAGCCGGTACTGCACAGGCCATCAACACCAAAGAGAATTGGGCGGCCTCAGCGCCCATAAGCCAGGCGATGACTGCAATGCCACTGAAAAGCCCCAGCACGATGCCCAGGCCGCCAATGCGCGGCACTGCCACGGTGTGAAATTTCTGCGGCTTTGAGAAGTCCCGGTCGGCCGAATGATGTGCATGCATCTTCGCCGAACGAACGATGAGCAACGTCAAAACGACGGAAACCGCAAATGCAGCTAGGAAGGTAAGCACCCGCCGATTCTAGGTGCCGGATCTGCTTCGAAAGGAAACTGCCCCGGCGCCTTTGACCATGAGCACCCGGAGCCCCGCCAGACCCGCTGGGTTAAATTACGAGGCTGACTTCGACTCACCCACCCGCCTGTGTGCGACTTTGAAGAGCTTGATGACCGCCACTGCTGAACGTTCACGATCCAGCTTTGCCGTGCTGGTGCTGGTGCTGGTGCTGGCATCGACCCTGGCAGCCTGCAGCCAAATGCCCACCACCGGCCCCAGCCAGGAGGAGATTGAGCGCACGCTGGTCGATGGCGGAGCGCCCAGAGTGCAACTGGTGGAGGTGGACCAGTCGGTGGTGCGCGCACTGGCAGCCAGCCGCAAGGTGCAACTCTTCTCCGACTCACTGGGCACGCGCGTCCAGGAAAGCCAGGGGCGACTGGGAACAGGCGACACGGTCGAGGTTCACATCTGGGAAGCGCCTCCCGCCACTCTGTTTGGAGCGGGCACTTCCGAAAACCGTGTTGGCGTGGCCACCAGCCGGCCGACAACCTTGCCCGAACAGGTGGTCGATCGCGAGGGATTCATCGTCGTGCCCTTCGTTGGCAGGTTGCGCGTGGCAGGCCAGATGCCACAGGCCGTTGAGGCCGAAATCGCCCAGCGCCTGAAGGGCAAGGCCAACCAGCCCGAGGCGATCATCCGCGTGACGAAAAACGTGTCCTCGATGGTCACCGTGGTCGGCGAAGTCACAAACAGCCTGCGAATGCCCCTGACCGCCGGCGGTGAGCGGCTTCTGGATGCGCTGGCCGCAGCAGGTGGCGTGCGGCAGCCGGTGACCAAGATGACCTTGCAGGTTACTCGGGGCACGGAAGCGCACGCACTGCCGCTGGACTTGGTGATCCGCGACCCGCGCCAGAACGTGCCCTTGTTGGCAGGCGACGTGATCACGGCCCTGTTCCAACCGCTCAGCTTCACGGCACTCGGTGCCACGGGCAAGAATGAAGAGGTCAGCTTCGAGACCCAAGGTATTTCGCTGGCTCAGGCCATTGCCCGAGCTGGCGGTCTGGTGGACTCGCGCTCCAGCCCCCAGGGTGTGTTTGTCTTCCGCATGGAGCCGATGTCGGCACTTGCATGGCCCAAGCAGCCTGTGGAGGTCAGCCCTGACGGCCTGGTCCCGGTCGTGTACCGGATCGATTTGCGCCGGGCCAACAGTTTCTTCGTGATGCAGAGCTTTCAGATGCACAACAAGGACGTGGTCTACGTCAGCAACGCGCCTGCCGCGGAACTGCAGAAATTCCTGAACCTTGTCTTCTCGATTTTCTATCCAGTGGCCAACGCGATCAGCCTCACGCGCTGAGCCTCGGCCAGACACGCTTCGCGCACTGCCGCACCACTTGTCCCCCTATCACCCGAAGCCGCCCATGCCCGTTCGCCCCATCGACATCATCGTGCCGATCTACAAGAACGCTGACCTGGTGCGGGTCTGCGTCGACTCGCTGCTGGACCACCTGAATGAGATCGTCGCCCACCAGCCGCGGCTGCTGCTCATCAACGACTCGCCCGGTGACGAAGGCGTCGAGGCGCTGCTGCAGGACTACCAGGGACGCGGCGCTGCGGTTTCGGTGCTGCGCAATGAAGAAAACCTGGGCTTCGTGCGGACCGTCAACCTGGGTCTGGCGCAAGCCAAGGCAGACGGCCACGACGTGCTGCTGGTCAACTCCGACACCCAGACTTTTCCCGGCACGCTGGCCGAACTGCTGAAGGCCGCGCACGCCGACCCCCAGATCGGATTTGCCTGCCCACGTTCCAACAACGCGTCGATCTGTTCGCTGCCGCACTTCTTCGGCGGCACCCTGCCCACGCCCGCCGAGGCGCACGCGCGCTGGGCGGCGCTGAGCCGCACGATGCCGGCCTTCCACTTCTCACCCACGGCGGTGGGCTTCTACCTGTTCATCGCCTACCAGGTGCTGGCCAACCACGAGGGCCTTCGCGAGGACTTCGGCCTCGGCTACGAGGAAGAAAACGACCTCGTCATGCGCGCGGGCAAGGTCGGCACTCGCGCGGTGATCGCCAATCATGCGTTTGCATACCACGCCGGGTCGGCTTCCTTCAGCCTCACTGAGCTGGACCTGGGTGCGCACAAACACAGCAACCTGCAGAAGCTGACGGGGTTCCACCCCGAGTTCCTGCCGCTGGTGCGGCGCTACGAAGCGTCAGCCACTTTTCGCGCCGAACGGCTGATGGCAGGCTTGCTTGTCGGCGACGAGGGCCGCCTGAAGGTCGTATTCGATCTCACGGGCATGGGTCAGCACCACAACGGCACCAACGAACAGGCGGTGGCTGTTCTGAAGTCGATGGCATCACGCCAGGGTCATCGAATCCGGCTGTCCGGCATGGCTTTCGCCGAGTCCTTCCGCTTCCATGGCCTCGATCAGATCCAGGGTCTGCACCGCGTGGAGCCTGGCGCGCCCGGACTGCACGGCGTTGCCGTCCGCATGGCGCAGCCTTTCGATCTGCATCATGTGAACGTGCTGGAGTCGGTTGCTCCGGTGAATCTCTTCGCGATGCTCGACACCATTGCCGAGGATTGCGGTCCCCTGGCGACCGACGGCGGCTTCATCGAGCTCTGGGATCACGTGGCCCGCCACGCCAACGGTCTGTTCTTTATCAGCCAGTTTTCGGAACAGACCTTCTGCAACCGGCACCCTGCAGCACGGGGTCTGCCCCGATGGCGCAGCCTGCTGCCCACGAAACTGGCCAGCTACGCCAAGCCGCGCGCCGCATCGGCCGCCAGCCACATCCTTGTGCTGGGGAATCACTTTCCGCACAAGGGCTCCGACACCGCTGCCAGAACCCTGGCGGCCGCGTTGCCGACCATCCAGATCGTGGTTCTCGGGTCGGAGACCGCCCAGTCCGGCAACCTGACGAGCTACCGGTCCGGCCTGCTGGAGCCCGAGTTGCTTGACCGCCTGTTCGGTGATGCGTCGGTGGTCGTGTTGCCCTCGCATGAGGAGGGTTTCGGCTTCGGCTTCATGCATGCCCTGGCGGCCGGCCGGCCGGTTGTGGCTCGCAGAATCCACGCCACCGAGGAGATCCTGGCGACGCTGGACGATGTGAGGGGCGTCTTTCTCTTCGACCACGATCCCGATCTGGCATCGGCATGCAAGATGGCTCTACAAGCCGGGACCAGCCATGCCAGAGACGATCGGGGAGGCAACTGGGACGACTGGGCCGACGGCCTGGCGGACTTTTGCTGCTCGCTCGCGGAGCGAGCGGACCTGTTCGACCGTCTGGTGGAGCGGATCGCGGCCGGCGATCTCATGCGCCGAGCCCGGCGCGGCGATCTGCGCACGGAACAAGGCGACAGCCCTGCACCACCGGCACCCTCACCAGACCCGACGGGGCCGCTGAGCGACGCCAAGCCGACCGATCTCTCGACGTTGCTGACGATGGACGGGCGCCGCTTCGTCGAGCACGGCTATGCCACGCTGCTGCTGCGGCCGGCGGACGAAAGCGGCCTGCGAACCTACCTGACGGAACTCGAGGCCGGCGCGCACAAGGTCGACATCCTTGAGGCGCTGTCGCATTCGCCCGAGGGGCGCTCCCGAGACGTGAAGCTGGTCGGGCTCGAAAGTGCCTTCTTCGAACGACGGCGCACACGCAAGCCGCTGCTCAAGCGCATGTTCGGGCGCTAGGGGGGCGACGGGATGAACACGCCTCACTACAAGATCTCTTACGCGCAGAACTTCGAGGACCTGCTGCTCGCGGGCATCCTGAAGCGCGTGGAGCGCGGCTTCTACGTCGATGTCGGCGCCAACCACCCAGAGAACGATTCCGTCACACGGATCTTCTACGACAAGGGCTGGTCGGGCGTGAACATCGAGCCCAATCCTGAGCTTCTGGCGCTGTTGCGGTTGCACCGGCCCCGGGACACCAGTCTCGGGGTCGGCCTGTCGTCACAGGCCGGACGCCTGAGCTTCCGCAGCTACCCCGACGTGGACGGGCATTCGACGTTCGCGCGCGACACCAAGGGTCTCATCGCCACCCACGCGCCGGACACCCGGTTTGTCGACAGCGAGATCGAAGTGCGTTCCCTGGCCGACGTGCTGCGGGAGCATCGGGCGGAGGGTGAAATTCACTTTCTCAAACTCGATGTCGAGGGGCTGGAACTTGAGGTGCTGCTCGGCAACGACTGGCGACGCTTTCGTCCCTGGGTGCTGTGCATCGAGCGCAACCTCGACTTGCCTCGTCAGCAGTCGATCATGGCGTTCCTGGCAGCATGGAACTACCGCGCGGTATTCTTCGACGGCATCAATGACTTCATGATGCCTTCCGAGCGCATTGAGCTCTGGCACGCCTTCTCGTACGCTGGCGATGTCGTGCTCAACCGCGTGCCCGTCAACCGCATCTTCGTGTCCACCCCGCGTGCGTTGGATGAGCTGCTCGCGCTGGACGGCCAAGCCTTCGTCGATCATGCCTACGCAACGCTGCTTCAGCGTGTACCCGATCCTTCGGGAAGCGCGTTCTATCTTGCCGAACTCGGGCGTGGCGTGCCGAAGGCGGAGATCCTGCGCGCGCTGGCCAGCTCGGACGAAGGCCGTGCGCGCAGTGTCGAGCTGCCGGGCCTTCACGAGCTGACGCAAAGGCACTTGAGCCCTCCGCGCCACTTTCTCAAACGCCTGCTGCGCGGCTGATCGACAAGAGCAACTCGAGACAAGAATCCATGGACATCCCCCACTACAAGATCTCCTTCGCCCAGAACTTCGAGGATCTGGTGCTTGCCGGTCTCCTCAAGAGCGTGTCGCGCGGCTTCTACGTGGACGTCGGGGCCAACCACCCCGAACTCGACTCGGTGACGAAGATCTTCTACGACAAGGGCTGGTCCGGCATCAACATCGAGCCCAACGAAGCGCTGCACCGGCAACTGCTCGCAGCGCGTCCTCGCGACATCAACGTCAAGGCTGGCCTGTCCTCCCAGCCCGGAGCGCTGTCACTGCGCATCTACGACGGCCTGGACGGTCTGTCCACGATGAGTCACGAGACGCAGTCGGTGCACGCGGCGGCTCGACCGAACACGACCTTCCACGACGTGCAGATCGAGGTCGCGTGCCTGGCTGACCTGCTGGCCGAGCATCGCAGCAGTGGCGACATCCACATGCTGAAGGTCGATGTCGAGGGCCTGGAGCTTGAGGTGCTGCTAGGGAACGACTGGCGACGCTTCCGCCCTTGGGTGCTGTGCCTGGAGCGCAACCAAGACCAGGCCCGGCGGGAAGCCATCATGACCCTTCTGCAGGCGCACCGCTACAGCGCCGTGTTTTACGACGGGATCAACGACTTCCTGGTCGCCCAGGAGCAGATCCAGATCTGGACCGATTTTTCTTACGCGAGAGATGTGGTCCTCAATGGTGTGCCGGTCAACTACATCTTCGTCGAGGCCATGACCGAACTGTCGGCGGCAGCTACCCGGTGAGGGCGACCTTCGCCAACCGCATTCACTCATGCCCCATGCAGTCATGAACACAGACGCCGAGTGGGAGAAGTGGGGTCGCCAGGATCCGTACTTCGGCGTCATCACCGCAGACCGGTTCCGCGCCGACAAGCTGGACGAGCAGGCCCTGACCGAGTTCTTTGCCACTGGTCAGATGCATGTCGCCCACGTGCTGGGTGTGTGCCGAACGATCTTCGATCCGGCCTTCATGCCGCGTCGGGTGCTCGACTTCGGCTGTGGCGTGGGCCGGCTGCTGTTCCCATTTGCGGCGGTCAGTGAGCAGGTGGTCGGGGTCGACGTCTCGCCTTCGATGCTGGCCGAGGCCGGCCGGAACTGCGTGTCTCGTGGCGTCGGCAACGTGCTGCTCGCAGCCTCGGACGACGCACTCTCGCAGGTCGAAGGTGTCTTCGAGCTGGTACACAGCGCCATCGTTCTGCAGCACATCCAGGTGCCGCGTGGTCGCGCGATCTTCCAGTGCCTGCTCGAGCGCATCGCGCCGGGCGGCGTTGGCGCGCTGCACATCACCTACGGCAAGGCCTATCATCCCGACACGCACGGCCAGCCTCCGCAGGTCGAGCCCGAGCCACCGGCCGCCACCGGCCCGCTGGGTCGGCTGTTTCGCAAGGGTCAGGCTCCCAGCAACGGTGAACCGGCAAATCCCCCGGTCGATCCAGTGATGCTGATGAACGCCTACAACCTCAGCGAGATCGCCTACCTCATGCAGACCGCAGGAATCGCAAGCTTCTACAGCGAGTTCACGGATCATGGGGGGGAACTGGGCGTGTTCCTCTTCTTTCGCCGTCCGTAGCACGCCCGATCCGTTCGGCGGCCCTCTTTCGTTCCAGCCAGCCCTCTGGGTACGGCACCCCATCGAATCACCATGCTGACATCCGCTCCCGAACCTGTCGACGCATCGCCAGAGCCGGCTGTGCCCGAACTGCACGGCCACTTCGACCGAGTCGAGTCAGGCACCGCCATCGGCTGGGCTGCGCGCGGCGCGAGCGACAGCCAGCGCCTGGAATTGGAACTGGTCGTGGATGGCGTGGTCGTGGCCCGCACGGTGGCCGACGAATTCCGCGCCGACGTACGCGCAGCAGGTTTCGGCAATGGCTGCTTCGGCTTCGGATTGCGTGTGCCCGAGTCCTTCTTCGATGGGGCGCCACACCAGATCGAAGTGCGCGAACATGCCAGCGGAACCTGTCTCGAGGGTGGGCCCATCCCATGGATCGCCGACGGCAACACAGCTGCGCCGAGCGTGCCAGGGACTGAGGAAAGGCACCTTGCGCAGGCGGTGCAGGCCGGCTCTGGCGCCGCTTCGGTCGGCCAGCGGTCTGAAGCCGAGGAAAGCTCGATTCCGAGCGCTGAAGTATCGACTGGCGGTCGGCCAGACATCGACGGTTGCCTCGACGATTCCCTGCCCAACGGCATCTTCGGATGGGCCGCGCGCTCCAGGAGTTCGAGAGCCGTCGTCGAGGTGGAACTGCTCGTCGACGGTGAAGCCAGCGTACGGGCCATCGCCAACCGCCACCGATCGGACCTGTCGGCCGCTGCCATCGGCAGTGGTCACCACGGCTTCGTACTCCAACCGCCCGACCGCATCTTCGACGGACAGGATCACGCGCTGGCGGTGCGCGAGGTGACCAGCGGACAGTTCCTCAAGAACAGCCCGGTCACCGTGCGCTTCAACGCCTGCGACCTGTGGGACTGCTCCAAGGACGACGACCAGATCCGCCGACGTTTGCTGGCGCACAACGCGCTTGCATTCTGCGAGGCGACTGGAACCGCCGCCCTCAGCCCGGGCACCCATGCCACTCTCCTGCGCATGCAGGAGTGGCTGAGCGGCCAGCCCCACGAAAGACTGCGCCGCCGCGTCCGGACACAACTCGATCGCCTAACGGCCCAACGATGCACGCTGTCATGGCAGGGCTGGATCAGCCAGAGAGAACTGTGCGGGACGCTGCTGGATCACGGGCCGTCGGTCGACAAACTGACACTCGAACTGCTCGAACGCGACGTGGTCGTCGCCAGCGCAGAAGTCGATGCCAATGATGCTGGCGGGTTTGCGCTCGATCTGCCCGAACCACTGCTCGATGGCGAGTTGCACCGCTTCTCGGTCCGGGTGTTGCCGCACGGTGGCGTGCTCGGCCCCTGGAGCTTTCTCGTCCCGGCCCTGAGGCCGCCCATGGGCACGCTGTCTTCGGATCCCGTGTGGGACTCGGTGCCGGCCATGGAAGCCGCAAGGCGCCGCGCGAGGGTCGACCGAGGCACGACCCGACCTGATCCGTTGGCGCTGGCGCGCCTGGCCCTGCAGGAGGGCGCTGCAGGCCAGGAGGGCGTCAACGATGTCGCCGTGGCGACCGAAATCGCCCGCCTGCAGTGTGCACTGGGCGAGGCCCTGCTGCAGGCAGGCGAGCATGCGCAGGCGCTCGATCAATTCGACGCCGCCGCCACACTCAACCCGGGGTCGAGTGAACCGGCGCTTGGTGCGCTGCGCACCTTGCTCTCGGCTGGCAACGAAGACCAGGCCGAGGCCCGCCTTGGCCGTGTGATGTCCGAGTTCCCGCGGGACCGTCGACTGCTGGGTCTGGCCGACGAGTTGTCAAGCCGGCGGCGCGCCAAGCGAGCCCGCATCATCGCGTTCTACCTGCCACAGTTTCACCCGACACCAGAAAACGACCAGTGGTGGGGCAAGGGCTTCACGGAGTGGCACAACGTGGGCGGCGCTTCGCCGCTGTTCCAGGGCCACCTGCAGCCGCGGCGACCCACCACCCTGGGCTACTACGACCTGCGGCTGCCTGACGCCGTGAACGCCCAGTTCGAATTGGCCCGCCGCTACGGCATCGACGGCTTCTGCTACTACTACTACTGGTTCGAGGGCCGGCGCATCCTGGAGCGGCCGCTGCAGGATTTGGCGGACGGGCGCACCGGGCCATTCCCGTTCTGCATCTGCTGGGCCAATGAGGACTGGACCCGCAGCTGGGACGGCAGCACCGGCGACGTGCTGCTGGCACAGAACCACAGTCCGGAAGGCGATTTTCGCTTCATCCAGGATCTGGCGCCGCTGCTGCGGCACCCCGAATACATCCGGGTCGACGGCAAGCCGATGGTGCTCGTCTATCGCGCCGACAAGCTCGCCACGCCCAAG
>Ga0105049_10007356_pt1 | contig 12776 bp, 7 predicted proteins | sample MAT06_FD_78087 | JGI IMG/M metagenome (GOLD analysis project Ga0105049, IMG submission 78087) | Freshwater microbial communities from Lake Fryxell liftoff mats and glacier meltwater in Antarctica - MAT-06 | ecosystem: Environmental > Aquatic > Freshwater > Ice > Liftoff microbial mat | place...
TGGTTGAACTGCGCGAGTTCCTTGGGCTTCTCGTCGGCCCGAACTGTAAGCGGGAGAGCCACCGTGAGCAGGAAAGCGGAAAACATGCGTGGTCCTCGTCTGGGATCAGTTTTGCCGGCGACGCCGCGAGCGGCGTCGCTGGCAACAGACTTAAGTACAGATCAAACAGGTTGAGATCAGTCTTTCGAGATGTCCCACACCAACGCGGTGGTATCGTAGGAGCCGGTGATGAGGGTCTTGCCGTTGGGCGAGAACGCCACCGTGCTGAGGCTGCCACTGATGCCGGCGAGGGTCTTCTTCACCTTCCCAGTTTCAATGTCGATGAGCAACACCGTTGTCGTCGGGGTGGTGCCGAAACCGGGACTCAGGGGCACGGCCATCGACTTCCCATCGGGGCTAATCGCGGGCGACACGCCGGGTCGCTTGCCTCCGAGGTCGAGGGCACGGAGCTTCGTTCCGGTGAAGACATCCACGACAATCGGGCCGGTTTTCGGGCTGTACACCACGGCGGATTTATTGTCGCCCGCAGCCACGACATACACCGACCCGTAGCCGGCTGGTTCGGTATACTCGCCGCGTTTCTTGCTGGTTGCGACGTCCCACCCGGTCACCACGAAGTCGGTAGGGTTGTTCTTCTCATCCAATTTGATGCCGGCGGTGATGAGCGTCTTGGCGTCTGGGGAGAGCGCCGCCGCGACGCTGGTCAACCCTGGCAGTTCGACTTCGATGAGCTTTTTCGCGCCGGCGATGTCCCACGCCGTCGCGCGGGTCGGGTTTTTCTTGACGTCGTAGGACGACATCGTTTGGAGAATCTTGGTGCTGTCCGGGGTGAACGCGCCGCGACTGTCCCGGTTCGTGTCGCCGGGGAGAACGAACTGCTGCGTGCCGGCGGGCAGGTCGTAGACGCCGATGCCGCCGCCCGAATCCGAGGCCAGTGCCCGCGTGCCGTCCGGCGAAAGCGTGATTGGGTTCGAGAGCGGGCCGTAACCGTAGCCGCCCGACGGGGGCTTCAGCGTTGATGTGCCCAGTTCTTTGCCGGTTGTCGCGTCCCACCGGATGATTGCGCCGTCCGACCCGCCCGTGATGATCTCTTTCCCACCGACGGCCGCGCTCGTGATGCTGTTGTAGTTGCCGCCGACGGGCGTGAGCATTTTGCCTGACGGAACTTCCCAAGCGACGGCGGCCAGCCCGCGGGTTGCCGCGATTATGAGCCGTTCGTTGTCGATGAACTGAAAGACACGCGGGGTGAAAAGCGAGGAAAGCGGCGCTTCGGTGGTGCCCAATCGTTTGCCGTCAGCCACATTCCAACGCTGCACGGAGCTATCGTCGCCGCTGGCCGCGAGTGTCTTGTTATCGGGGCTAAAGAGGAGTTTGCGGCCGACGCGGGAACGGCCGAGAAGCAAGCCTTTTTGCTCGCCGTTGGCCGTGTCGATCAGTCGAACCGCACCGTCCGCGCCGGAGACGGCGGCAAGCATTCCGTCGGCCGTCAGCGCCACGGCCACCGGCGCGTAGCCGCCCAGGATGCGAGTCTTGGCCAGTTCCTTGCCGGTTACCGCGTCCCAGAACTGCACGACACGGCTCGGGTCGTTTTCCGGCTTGGGACTTTCCTTCGCTTCGCGGTCGTAGTGATTGCCCCAGGTGGCGAGTCGCTTGCCGTCCGCGGAGAGCGAGACGAAAATCGACTCGTTCTGGGCGGGCTTGACCGAGGCGAGTTCCTTGTTCTCGTCCACATTCCAGACCACGGCGTCCGGCACTTTTTCCTTATCGTTGAAGTTCCGGTTGCCACCGACGGCGAAACGCTTTCCATCGGCCGACAGCGACCCCCCATTGTCACCACTCGCAACGGACCGTTTCACCTTGGCAAGCACTTTGCCGTTCTCGGTGTCCCAAACGAACCAACCCTGGTAGCCACCACCAGTGCCGCGTTTACCGTCCGCCGAGAATCCGAATGGGGTTCCGTACTCGCCGTCAATCGTGACGGCGTGGTCGATCGTGCCGGTACTGGGTTCGATGAAGACAAACTTACCCCCGCTCGTGGCTGCGACCAGGAATTTGCCATCCGGGGTGATGGCGGTGGGACTGCCAACGGACCCGCCCCGCATGCGGGCGGTCCCGAGGCGGAGTTTCGCACCTTCGGGAATCGGGTCGCCGTAAGAGTCGTCGGCGGCACGGCCGGTGAGCACAGTGAGCAGCGCGAGGGTGAAGACGGCGCAGGGTCGGCGGATGGTCATGGTGTGCCTCCAGGATTCGGGATTGCGAGCTGAGCGTAGCCGGAGGTTGTGACGGTGGCAACGGGCCGCGTTGATTCTACTGGTTCCCACATGGAAAGTGAGGCTTCGGGGCTAACGCTCTCATATTGCCCCCGGCTTGCCAGGGGTCTATTTATGCGCAACACCCACTCCGCAATTCGGGGTTGCGTCGTGTACCCGCGATACCTATAAGCCGGCAGCGTCTCGAAGAATCGACAGCCGGCGAAGGACCGCCATGAGTTCGGAGAACCAACCCGACATGCTCGCCCGGTGCGTGGCTCGCGTCACCGCGTGGGTCGCCCGCCACCCGTGGCTCGTTCTGGCCATCGCACTCATCGTTACCGTCGCCGCGTGCCGTATCGCGTACACCGACCTCGGGTATCACACGCAGCGCAACGACCTACTCAGCGCGGACAGGCCGTGCCAGCAGCGCTGGCAAAAGTACCTCGACGCTTTCGGCGACGACGACGATTTGGTGGTGGTCGCCGAGGGCACCAACCCCGAACGCATGAAGGCCGCGCTCGACGCGGTCGCCGACGAAGTGAAACGCCGGCCCGACCTGTTCGACCGCGTCTTCTACAAGGTCGATCTGCGACCGCTTCACGACCGGGCGATCTTGCACCTTTCGACGGAACAACTCAGTAACGTAGCGGCCCGCCTGGATCGCATGGAACCGCTCCTCGGCCCGGTTGGCCCCGTGGCGTGGCGGATGCTCTCGGTGCAATCGCTGCTGGCGAGCGGTTCCGTGGCTCTCGAAGCGCAAGCCGCCGGCCGCGAACTCACCGCCTCCGACCGCGACCTTCTCGCCCAACTGCCTGCCGTGGCCGCGTCCGCCGCCGACGCGCTGCGCGATCCCGACACGTACCGTAATCCGTGGGCGCTCGGTGGGGCCGCGCCGGGGTTGCCCTCGGGGGCGAGGTCGGACAACCCGATGCTGACACCACAATACTTCCTGACGCCCGACGGCACGCTGGCTTTACTCACCTGCCGGCCGAAAAAGGCAGCGGATTCGTTCACGCCGGCAAAGGAATCGAACGCCGCGATGCGGGCCATCCTGGCCGGCGTCTCGGCCCGTTTCCCCGGCGTGTCGCTCGGCCTGACCGGCATTCCCGTTCTCGAAACCGACGAAATGGAGCTCTCGGACACCGACTCGACGCGGGCTTCCTGGCTCGCGCTGCTCGGTATCGCGGTCCTGTACTTCGTGGTCTACCGTGGGCCGCGTTACCCGTTGCTCACGATCACGTCGTTGGTGGTGGGCACACTGTGGGCACTCGGCTGGGCGACCATCACGGTCGGGCACCTGAACATTCTCTCGGCCACGTTTGCTGTCATGCTTATCGGCCTGGGCGATTACGGCGTGCTGTGGGTTGCTCGCTACGACGAGGAGAGGCAACGGCACGCCACCGTCGAGGAAGCCTTGCGAGCCACGGCATTGCACGCGGGGCCAAGCATTCTCACGGCGGCGGCGACCACGGGGTTGGCCTTCTTCGCCGTCATGCTCGCGGACTTCAAGGCCGTCGCCGAACTCGGGTGGATTGCCGGCAGTGGCGTGATTCTGTGCGCCGCGAGTTGCCTCGTGGTACTGCCCGCGCTGGTCGTGCTGGCCGAACGCCGGGCGAACAGGAAGGTGCCTGGAAATGCCGACTCGGTGGGTGAAACGGCCTCAGGTTGTGAAGCATCGGTCATTCCCTTCCCCACGGCGTGGATTCCGGGATTGGCGAACCGCCCGCGACTCGTGTTGGGGATCGGTGCGATCCTTCTCGTGGGGTGTGCGGCGTGTACCTTCCGCCTGAGTTACGACCACAACTTGCTGAACCTGCAACCGCGTGGGCTGGACTCCGTGGCGTGGGAGCACAAGCTGATCGACCGTGCCGCCGGCGCGACATGGGACGCCATGAGCATCGCCGCGACCCGGGAAGGCGCTCTCGCACTGAAAGCGAAGTACGAGGCGATTCCGGAAGTCGGCCGCGTCGTCGAAGTCGCCTCGCTCATTCCCGCCGATCAAGACCAGAAGTTACCGTTCGTCCGCCGGATTCACGCTAAACTCGCGTCGTTGCCGGCGCAGGACAAACTCCCCACACCCGTGGGATCGAACCCCGACGCGGTGCGGGAACTGGCCGCGAAGGTCGCCGCACTCGCCGGCCCTGGCACGGCGTTGTCACTCGCCGCTGAGTCGCTTCGCGCCGCAACGGATTCATCCCCGTATGCCGCTGAGCGACTTCGGCGATTCGACCGCCGGTTGGCTGCCGACCTCGGGGCAGACCTGCACCAACTCAAGGCCGTGGCTCACCCCGCGCTGGTGACGGCCGCCGACGTGCCACCCGAACTCCGCGAGCGGTACATCGGCGCGAGTGGCGAATTCCTGGTACGGGCCTTCGCGCGGGACAGTTTGTGGGAACATGAGGCATTGATGAAGTTCACCACGACGGCCGCGACGGCTGACCCCGAAGCGACGGGTAAGGCGTTCCGCACGCTCGAAGGGTTGCGGCAAATGAAGGTGGGCTTCGAGTGGGCAGCGGTTTACGCGCTGGCGGCCATCGTGTTCGTGCTGCTGCTCGACATGCGGCGGTTCGACGCTTTGTTGATGGGTCTGTTCCCGCTCGTCGTGGGAGTGATGATGACACTCGGGGTGATGGGGCTGTGCGGGCTATCGCTGAACCCGGCGAACATGATCGCGCTGCCGCTGATTGTCGGCGTCGGCGTCGATAACGGCGTGCATGTGCTGCACGATTATCGAAGCCGGCCGCCGGGAGTCGCCTATCGGCTCGGTTCGGCGACTGGCCGGGGTGTGCTGGTCGCGGCGCTCACAACCGTGTTGGGCTTCGGCACGCTCATCACCGCCCGGCATCAGGGCATGGCAAGTCTGGGGCTGGCTCTCACGCTCGGTGTCACATTCTGCATGGTGGCGTCGCTGGCGTTCCTACCCGCCGTGCTTCGCCTCCGCGACATCCGCCGACTCAAGCGAGAACGCAGTAGCGGAGCAACGCAACCCGCCCCCGCCGTGATCCGCATGGCTACCGCCAAGGTGGCGTAACACAAAGTCGTGTTGGTTCGTCCCTGGGAACGCGGTCATCTTGCTCGCTTGGGCAACAGCCGGAACACTGGGCCCTTGCGCGAAATAAGACCCCCGGAAAGCCGAGGGCTATTTACGCGCACCACCCTCAGCGTTTAACGTTGAAAACGAAAGGCGTGCGGCGTTGATGCACAACAATGGACATTGATGTCTTTAACATGAAACGTTAAACATGGAACGTTTCACGCACCCGGCGGCTTCTCACGAGTCAATTCTTCGCGCAGCCGGGCGAGTTCGGCTTCCATCTCGAGCCGCGTCTGACGTTCCGCTTCGGCCTGAGCCTTGGCCGTGGCCAGTTCGCTCTGCTTCGCCACCAACTGGCTTTCGCTGACCGTCAGGCGGTCCTGGGTCACGGTAAGTACGTCCTTCGCAGCGGTCAGTTGGCCTTCCGCCGCGGCCAGCCGGCCTTCGGTTACGACCAACCGCGTTCGGGCGGCGTTGAACTGGCGGAGTAGGTCGCCGCTCAGGGGCAGCAAGTCGCCACGGAACCAGTAGCGTACCCAGCCATCGCGGAGGCCGACTTCGAGTTCCAGTTCCGGGATGGCGATTCGGTCGAATTCGTCCGGCGGGATGCTCAAGTATCCTTTCGCGCTCAGGCGGAACACGGTGAGTTCGTCGGCGTCCGGGTAGAAGATCAGGTAGTACGGCACTTTCAGCCCTTGCTCGTACTTCGTGTAACTGATGTCGTAGTCCTTCCGCTCGCTGTGCTTCGAGACGTATTCCAGCACGAGGAACGGCCCCACTGGTTGCAGCAGCGTGGCGAAGTTGGTGGTCACTTCGAGGGGCGTCGGGTGAACCACAACCATGTTGTCGGGCACGACCTGCCCAGGCTTGTCGAGGTCTTCGGCCGATTGCGGGTACTGCACGAGGAGTTCGTTGAAGCACTGGATGTCGGGCCGGGAAACCTGGATGAGATCAAAGCTGGCGAGCGTGATCTTGCGTTGGGTGGCCTGGGGCATAGCTTCCATGAAGTGCTCCGGGGGCAGAGACTTGAGGTAGCGGTCAGCGGCGTAGTCGTACACCAGCTTCATGCGGCGCGGGTCGAACGTGGTTTGCGTGGTCATGTGGAAGCCCTCTGCGGAACACTTCAGAATCGCGGAGTTCGGAACGCGGAGCAAGGAAGACGAATCATATCGCAGGGTTGAAGAAGGTGGAACGCCGAATGATAACCCGAGATCGTACAGCGATCCGAGCGGGGCCGACACAATCTGTTGCGGAGTGGCTTTTCTGATATCCTGCGATCAGGAGGTAACACACATGAACAAGATCATTCTCGACGCCGCGACCCAAGCCAAACTCAACGGCCTGACCGAATCGCTCGAACTCCACGACGAAGCCGGCAACCTTATCGGCTACATCCTGCCGCCCGAGGCTTACGCGGCGATGGGCCTCATGCCGGCCCAACCACCCTTCACTGATGCCGAGATCGAGGAGGCAATGAAGAACAGCGGCACGGGACGCCCACTCGAGGATATCCTCAAGGATCACGGCTACTCATGAATTACACCATCCTTTGGACGCCAACCGCGGAGGCGCAGTTGGTGGCGATCCTGAATCAAAGTGGTCACGTGCAGAGAGTTTTGGCCCTCGCACGTCGTGCTGATCGAACATTGCGTTCCAAACCTGAGCGGTTGGGAGAATCCCGAAGCGACAACTTTCGGTTATGGTTTCCAAGACCGTTGAGCCTTCTGTTCGAGATCGATGAACCAAACCTGTCGGTTTACATCGCCGCGGTACGTTGGGTCGGTAACTGATATCGGAGGTCGCCATGTTCCGCCTTGCCCTCATCGTCGCGGTGCTGACCGCTGCTCCCGTCGCGGCACACGACTACTGGCTGCTGCCGGACACGTTCACCCCAAAGGCCGGGAAGGGCGTCGTGCTGAACGTGCGGCTCCATGTGGGCGAAGCGTTCAAATCTGACCAGGAGATTGCTTACGCGGTGAAGCCGCTGGCGAAACTGGAGCTTCTCACCTCTCAGGGTCGAGCGGCCGCCGACACGATCACGGCACCGAACGCCGGCGACAAACCGGCGCACCCCGTGCCCCTCGAACACGCCGGCACGTCGGTTCTGCGCATCGACCGCAACTGGTCGGCGATCACGCTGAAGGCCGACAAGTTCACCGCGTATCTGAAGGAAGAAGGACTCGATCACGTCATTGCGGCGAGAGAAAAAGCGGGTGAAGCCGGTGCCGATGGTAAGGAGCGTTACCGGCGTTGCCTCAAAACTATCGTGCAGGCCGGCGACGCGCCAGGCTCCGAGGCGACGCACCGCTTCGGGCAGACGTTGGAGATTATTCCCGCGAAGAACCCGTACTCCTTGAAGGCCGGGGACGAACTCCCGATCATGTTGGAGTTCGACGCGAAGCCGCTCGCCGGGGTGAAGGTCACCGCGTGGCACCGCGCGGCGAAAGACCTGACGGCCGTGACAGCCACCACGGACAAAGACGGTAAGGTGAGCCTGAAGTTGCCGAAGTCCGGGACGTGGATCGTGCGGACCGTGTACATGCGCAAGGCCGCCGCCGACAAGCTCGCCCCCGACGCCGACTGGGAGAGCTTCTGGGCCAGCGTGACATTCGCCGTGCCGTGATCTCGGTATGTTGCTTCTACCTGGGACCGCGGGCGGGACGCCCGCTTCAGCAAAGTGGGCAAGATGCCCGCCGTTCTGCGAGCAAATGAGGTTTCTCAATGTTCCCCACGTTGGCCGGGATTAACAGCCTTCAGGCCGGCGTCGGCTTCGACTTGCTCTTGTTCCTGCCGGAACTGGTGCTGTGCGTGGGCATCGTGAGTCTGCTGGTCGCTCGCCTCATCTCGCTGTTCGATCGCGTCCATCTTGGCGGTCTCGCCCTTGCGGTCGTGGGTGCCGCACTCTTCGCGGCGTGCTGGCAGTTCGCCACGGACGACGCCGAAGCCGGCGCGTGCTTCTCGGGGATGCTCGTCTCCGACCGCTTCGGCGTGTTCGCCCGCTGCCTCATCTTGCTGGCCACCCTGACTACGATTCTGCTCACGCAACTCACGGGCATTCCCGACCGTGCCGACAGCGCCGACTTCCACGTCCTGCTACTCGGCGGCACGCTCGGCATGCTGCTGATGACGAGCGCGAACCACCTGCTGATGCTGTTCATCGCCGTCGAGATGGCGAGTTTGCCGGGCTACGCTCTCGCCGGGTTCCTTAAAGGGAAGAAGGCCGGCAGCGAGGCGGCGCTGAAGTACGTCGTGTACGGAGCGGGGGCGAGCGGCGTGATGCTCTACGGAATCACCCTGCTCGCGGGCACCTTTGGTTCGGTGTACTTGCCGAACATCGCCGCCGGGATCGCGACACGCGGCTTCGATCTCCCAGTGCTGGCGGGGTTCGCCTTGGTGCTGGCCGGGTTGGGCTTCAAACTCGCGGCCGTGCCGTTTCACTTCTGGTGTCCCGACGTGTTTGAAGGCGCGGCGGCGGAAGTCGCGGGGTTCCTGTCGGTCGCCTCGAAGGCGGCAGCGGTGGCGCTCACGCTGCGGTTGCTGCACACGCTCCACGCGAAGATGGGCGGCTTCACGGTCCCCGGTTCGCTGGGCTTGGCCGTGGGCATCATGGGAGCCGTCACGGTTACGTTTGGGAACCTCGCCGCGTTCGGGCAAACCAACCTGAAGCGACTCCTCGCGTATTCCACCATCGCCCACGCCGGGTACATGCTGTTGGCCGTCGGCACGGTCACACTCGGCGGCACGGCGGGTGTGCTGTACTACCTCACCGCGTACATCGTCATGAACCTCGGCGCGTTCGCCGTGGTGGCCCTCGTGAGGAACGCAACTGACGCAAAAAGTTCTGAGAACCTCCAAGCGTTTCGCGGCCTCGTCACTCGGTCGCCCGTCCTCGCCATCACGATGACAGTGTTCCTGCTCTCGCTCCTGGGTCTGCCGCCCCTGGCCGGGTTTGCCGGCAAGTTCCAGGTGTTCTCGGCCATATTCGACGCTGGGAAAGCCGCCACCGCGAGTGGGCACGCAAGCCTCGGCACCGCGTTCTATGTGCTGCTCGCGGTCGGGGCAGTGAACACCGCCGTGAGCGCGTACTACTACCTCAAAGTCGTGCGCCTGATGCTTCTCGAAGAACCCACGGACGCAACACCGATTTCGCCTTCGCCCGCCGCGTCGCTTTACCTCGTGGTGTTGGCTGTCGCGCTGCTCGTGTTCGGTCTCGTGTGGAACCCGCTGACCACCGCCGCCGAACTCGCCGTCGGCACGTTCCGCTGAGACAAACCTGACTCCTCCGCTGGCGTACCATGCTGATCGACACCCACACGCACCTGTTCGACGACCGCTTCCGCAAGGACTTGCCCGCCGTCCTGGAACGCGCCACGGCCGCCGGGCTGGAGCGGGTTGTGTGCCTGGGAATCGACCGCGAATCGTCCAATGAAAGCGTGCGGCTTGCCAACTCTTACCCATTGATCGTCGCTGCCGTGGGGATTCAGCCGAACTCCGTCGCGGAAGCTTTACCCGGCGATTGGGATGAAGTCGTGCGGCTCGCCGAACGTGAGCCTCGCGTCGTCGCCATCGGGGAAACTGGCCTCGACCGTTACTGGGACCGGACGCCCTTTCCGCTTCAAGAAGAATACTTCGCCCGGCACATCGCGCTCGCTCGCCGCCTGGGCAAGTGCTTCGTCATCCACTGCCGCGAAGCCGAGGCGGACGTCGTGAAAGTGCTGCGCTCCGAGTTCGCGGCACACGGACCAATTCGCGCCGTGATGCACTCGTTCAGCGGCGACCTCGCCACCGCGCAAGCCTGCTTGGAAATGGGGCTGTTCATCTCATTCGCCGGGATGCTGACCTACCCCAAAGCCCAGAGCCTCCGCGATGTGGCGAAGCACGTTCCGCTCGACCGCTTACTCGTCGAAACCGACTGCCCGTATCTTCCGCCGCAAGTGATCCGCGACCGACGTGAGAAGCGGAACGAGCCGGCGTTCGTCGCCCACACCGCCGCGCTACTCGCTACGGTAAAGGGTGTCCCGGTGGGTGAGATCGAAGCCCACACCACCCGCAACGCCCGCACGCTATTTGGCCTGTAATTCGAGTGATTACGGTAACTCCCGCACGCTTTCCCCCGGTGAAACCATGTACCGATTCGCGTTCCTCGCCTTGCTCTTTCTCGCGCCGGCGACTGTGCCAAGTCGCGCTGCCGACCCGGTGCCGCCCGAGAAGCAGTACAACGCTTTCGTTCGCGCTCATGCGGCCGAGTTGCGGAAGAACGACAAGGCTCCGGAAACCATCGACGCCTGGAACGCGCAGGCCACCGAACTCCGCAAGAACCTGCTCGCGGCGTGGGGTGGCTTCCCCGAGAAGCCCTGCGACCTCGACCCCAAGCAGCACGGCGAACCGCTCAAACGCGATGGCTACCTGGTCGAGAAGATCACCATCCAGACACGGTCCGGCGTTCGCATGACGGCGAACCTTTACGTTCCCGATAGCGCCAAGAAGAAGGCCGCACCGGCGATCCTGATGGTTCATGGCCACTGGCGCGGGGCGAAGCAAGACCCCGTGGTGCAGTCGCGGTGCATCGGTGCAGCGAAACTCGGCTTCGTCGTGCTGTGCGTGGATGCCTTCGGAGCGGGCGAGCGTGGCATCGGCACGGCTCTCGGCGAGTATCACGGCGACATGACGGCTGCGACGCTGCTTCCCCTCGGCACGCCGCTTTCGGGCATGCAGGTGTACGAAAACATGCGGGCCGTCGATTACCTCGAAACCCGCCCGGAAGTGGACAAAAAGAAGATCGGTATCACCGGCGCGAGCGGCGGCGGCAATCAGACGATGTATGCCGGGGCGTGGGACGCTCGCTTCAAGTGCGTGGTGCCGGTGTGTTCGGTCGGCAACTACCAAGTATACTTGCAGACTGCATGTTGCATGTGCGAAGTTGTGCCGGGGGCGTTGAAGTTCACCGAGGAATGGGCGGTGCTCGCGCTGACTGCTCCGCGAGCGCTGATGGTCATTAACGCGACGAAGGACGGCATTCAGTTCTCGGTCGGCGAGGCGAAGAAATCGCTGGCGCTGACGGCTCCGGTGTTCAAACTGCTCGGTAAGCCCGACAACCTGCAACACGCGATCTTCGAGGGGCCGCACGACTACAGCAAGTCGATGCGCGAGACCATGTACGGCTTCATGACGCTGCACCTCAAGGGCGAAGGCACCGGCGACCCAATCAAGGAACCGGAGTTCAAGACCGAGAACCCCGAAGACCTCCGCTGCTATCCCGGCGACACCCGCCCCAAGGACTTCATGACGATCCCGAAGTACGCGGCGCAGGAAGGGAAGAAGTTGCGCGACGCACAGCCATTGGCTGAAAACCGTGATCAATTCTCCCAGTGGCTCAACGGGCCAGCAAATGACGGCGTGGTGAAAAGCGTGATTGGGGGCCAACCGCAATTTTCGGCGGGGATCCCGAAACCCGAGTCAAAAAAGGAGCCGAACGGGACTCTCACACTGAGCTACAGCACGGAACAAGGGATACCACTGACTGCCACTGTCGAACCGGGCCAGGACAGTCAGCCAATTGTCGTTCTCCTCAACTTGGAAGGAGCCGCTGCGGCAAGAAAGAGTGACCTCTATGCCGCCTTGAAGAAGACCCGCGCGACAGTCGTCACCCTCGATCTCCGGGGCACGGGAGCCCTAGCGGTTGGGACAGAACGTGTTGGCCGCGCGCCGGATCATAACTCTGCCGAGTGGGCCTTGTGGCTCGGTCGTCCCTTGCTCGGCCAGTGGTGGTTTGATTTAAACGCGCTCGTCGCTACCCTCCGGTTTTTCGGTATGGAGCAGAAAATGGTGTTCATTGGTGAGGGGCCAGCAGGGTTACTCGCTTTGGTGGCAGGGATTCCTGGGTCGGATACCCGCGTTGGGGTTGTCAACTCGTTGGCGAGTTTCGTACCGGACGCCCCTTATATCGGGCAGCGGCTGGGACTCCTTGCGCCTGGCGTTCTCCGCGATGTGGGTGATGTCGCACATCTGGCAGCGATCCACGCCCGAGAGACGAAGCAGGTGGTCATTGCCGGTGGCGTCTCAGCGAGCGGCAAGGTGTTGACCACCGAAGAACTCGCGGCGGCTTACGAGCCGGCGTCGCGAGCCTTCAAGGTCATGAAGCGAGAGAAGTATTTCGTCCTAACCACGCCCGAAAACGTACTCAAAGAACTCGGCCTCACGGTCGCGGACGACAAGAAGGAAGATAAGGAAGATAAGCCGATCTTCGAGCCGGGGGCGAAGCTCTCGCCATTGTCGGCGGAAGGAGCGGGTGGCGAAGGGCCGGCGTGGGATGCGAAGTTCGGCGTGCTGACGAGCGGCAGCAAGGGGATTCACCAACTGCTGCCCGACGGCACGAAGAAGATTTTCCGCGACGCAGCCGGCACCAACGGCTTGCTTTTCGACCGCGCCGGCAACCTCGTGTGCTGCGAACCCGACTCGCGTTCCGTCAGTCGCATTGACCGCGAGGGCAA
>Ga0105049_10007360_pt1 | contig 12772 bp, 6 predicted proteins | sample MAT06_FD_78087 | JGI IMG/M metagenome (GOLD analysis project Ga0105049, IMG submission 78087) | Freshwater microbial communities from Lake Fryxell liftoff mats and glacier meltwater in Antarctica - MAT-06 | ecosystem: Environmental > Aquatic > Freshwater > Ice > Liftoff microbial mat | place...
CATTCCAAAGCTGCAGGACAAAAAGGAAAAGCTACTTGCAGAAAAAAATGAATTGACAGAAAAAACCGTAGCCACCGAACAACGTTTTAGAAACAAAGCAGATAAAATAAAAGGCGAAATAAGTGTACTTGAAAATGACATTAAAAAAGCAAAAGAAAAAGCGGATTTTTATAGTACGCAATCCATTGAAAGTATTATAGAAAGAGTTGCTACAAAGAAGGAACTGGATACTGAACTACAGAGACTAACGAAAGAAAAAGGATTGCTCACCACGCAGTTTGCTGAGGTTACTCAAAAATACGAAAGTTTGTTACAGGCAGCAGCACAGGCAGCTACGGCATATGAGCAGGATAAAAAAGAAGAACAGATAACACTGAAAGAAAAAGCAGTGCTAGATAAGGAAGACATCAGATTTACGTTGGAAAAATCATTGGCAGATATTAAGCAAACCAATGTCCAAAGATTGCAACAGGCCCGGCAGGCAGCAGATCAACAACAGCAGTTGCTGGAAAAGGAACGCCTAAAAAGAGCGACCATTACCCACCAGCGCTTTTATGAAAAGGAGCTGGAAGATGCAAAAGCCACGGTAATACAGTACCAGCTTTTGATACAACAAAATAAAAATGAGCTGGAGCATTTAAAAAATACCGGCAGCACCCTACAAAAGCAATGGGAGATAGAAGAAACTGCCATTCAACAAACGACCGCAAGAGAGCATGAAAAACTACAGGCCGGTATTGCAATACAACAGCAGTTGGTAAATGACAATAACCAAAAATTAGCAAACAATGAAACCGCCTTGTATGGCTGGCTGAATAAAAATAAGCCCGGTTGGGAAAATACCATCGGCAAAATAGTGAGTGAACAATTGCTTTTTAACGAAGGGCTAAGTCCGCAATTAAATAAAGACAATAATAGTTTGTATGGTATTGAGCTGGATGTAACCGACATGCCGCTACAAATAAAAACACTGGCAGAATACAAAGCCGAGTTAAAAGATGCAGAGCATTCTATTGATCTTCAACAGAAACATTTAAACAAACTGCAATCCGAAGGAATTGCCAAACTGGAAAAACTAAAGAAAAAATATCAGCCCCAAATAAAGGATGCGAAAGATAGTCTGCTGGAGAACCAATATAAACTGGAGCAGGACCTGTTGCAATTGGATCAGGCAAAATTGCAGCAAAAAGATTATGAAATAAAGGCTACAGACACAAAGCGAAAAGCGCTGGAAGATATTGAGATGGCAATGGGAGCAGCCAGTGAAGCATTGGCACAGGCACAGCAAAACCTGCAACAAACAGAAGATGATTTAACCAAACAGGCAAAAGCAAAAGAACGGGAATTTGCCAAAAAATTAACTGGTATTGATTTGTTGTTGAATCAACAATTGGCACAACTACAAGCGGCCATAAAAAAAGAAAAAACAAAACTGGAGCAACAACTGCAGGAATTAAAAAGTGAACAACAAAAAGAACTTGCAGGCAAGGGTGCAGATACAAAACGAATAGCCATATTGGATGAAAAAATAGAACTCATCCAGAGCGAGTTAAAATTTGTCGAAGATAAAAGAGACCTTGTTGCAGAGTATAAAAAAGACAAACAAGAACTGATTGATAAAGCCGATGGCTTTAAGAGCAGCAAGGCAAACCTTGATAAGCAATTCATGCTGGAAGAAGAAAAATTCAGTTTACAAAAGGAAAAAATTGCTGCCGAGATAAAAGAGACAGATGTTTATTTAAATCAGTTACAACAGGAATTGTACAAGTTGGAAGAAGATACGCATGCACTCACACGCTTTCATCAAACAGAAGCATATCTCTCTTTACCATCGGCATATACCGAAGAAAAAGAAACTTATAAGAACGATAAAACCTGTGTGTTTTTAATTGAAAAACTAAACAGTTGCTTTTATACCGCAGCCCGCCGGCTGGATGATTTAAAAGAAGCTGCGACCCGGTTCCTCGATAACTTTTCTGACAATAATATTTTCAATTTCACCAAAGTGCTTACTGACAAACATTCTCACCAGGCATTTGCAGAAGACCTGAACGAGTTTATACAAAACAGTAAAATTGAAGAGTATGAAAAACGGGTGAACGAACGCTTTGCCAATGTGATAAAACTGGTGGGTAAAGAAACCGGCGACCTGATGAGTAAGGCCGGCGATATTCAAAAAGTAATTACCAGTATCAACAAAGATTTTGACAATAAAAATTTTGTAGGTGCCATCCGGAAAATAGAATTAAAGATTGAAACCAGTGCCAATAAAGTAGTGCAGTTGCTGATGCAGATAAAAACCTACAATGATGAACATGCATACGATATTGGTGGATTAAATCTATTCTCTTCAACCGACCAGGAAAGTAAAAATAAAAAAGCGGTAGAGCTACTAAAGCAACTTAGCAAAGCGATTGGGGAATACCGCAAGGACAGCATCGCTTTATCTGATTCCTTTGAATTAAAATTCAGGATTGAAGAAAATCAGAACGATACCGGCTGGGTAGAAAAATTATCAAACGTGGGAAGCGAAGGAACGGATGTGCTGGTGAAAGCTATGATCAATATTATGCTGCTAAATGTATTTAAAGATGGCGCCAGTAAACGATTTAAAGATTTCAGGCTGCATTGTATGATGGATGAAATTGGGAAACTGCATCCCAATAATATCAGGGGCATTTTGCAATTTGCCAACGACCGGAATATTTTACTGATCAATGGTTCGCCAACAGAAACGAATGCGCTCAACTACAAGCATATTTATAAGTTGGAGAAAGATGATAAACGCAATACAAAAATCAAAAGAATCATTACACAATTAAATCCGGTATAAAAGGGCAGTCCCTCTAAATCTCTCCGCCGCGGCGGAAGACTTTGGTTGCTTGAAGCCTTGAATAAAACAAGGTATATGCAAGAGACCAAACGAGGAAAAACAAACCACTAAACGGCAAATTAAATTGAAATTACCCATACATATTGCCAAAAAATTACAGCAACTGTTGCAACCCGGCGCAAGCATTGCCAGCAGCGCTATGCAGCATCCGGTTGTTACAAAAATGTTGGAAGATGGATTATTACAAAAACAACAAACCGGCAAAACAAAAGCCTTGCTATTTATTCAAAACAAAGAAAATATTGCGGCCTATTTAAGCAATCATTTTGGAATAGCTAATCTGGAAGAATACATCACAATACTCGAAGGCGAAGAACAAAGCAGGGCAGTTAACGTGGCAATATCCGGTGATTCAAAATTACAGTCGGTTAGAACTTTTAAAGGCTTTTTGGTAAATAGTTACGATGCCATTCATGCTGAACTAAGTGGCAATCCGACCTCAATACATCCCTTGTCTGGCAGTTATACTTTCATCCATGATTTTGAAAATTTTGTACCTGATCCGGCAGTCACCATTGTTGGCATTGAGAACCCGGAGAACTTTCGCCAGATAGAAAAGCAACGGCACTTATTTGAACACATCAAACCGCTATTTGTGAGCCGCTATCCGCAGAGCAATGATTTAATAAAATGGCTAAGGGCTATTTCCAATCATTACCTGCACTTTGGCGATTTTGATTTTGCGGGCATCAACATTTATCAAAAAGAGTTTAAAAAACATTTGGGCGATAGGGCTACATTTTTTCTGCCGGAAAACACGGAACTGCTGCTGCAAAACTTTGGTAACCGGGATTTGTTTAACCGTCAATACAATGTTGTAAAGGATTATAGTCTGGATTCAGAAGGAAATGTACAGGAGGTTTTACGGATGATGTTCAAATATAAAAAAGCATTGGAGCAGGAAGTTTTTATAAATCAGTTGTAAGCTTAAGCTTATTTGCAAAGTTAGGAAGGTAATGACCAAAATGGCCCGCTTTATCCAGTTTAAACGGAAGTGCCACCTATTCTTGTTTGAACATACACACCCGGCAAAAAATCAATATCATTTAAAACCGGCACTATTTTACATGCTTCCTTTGCAAGTTGGGCAGCACGTCTTTTCATCAAGGCTCTTCCCCAGGTGTCCGACATCGAATCGGTGAACATCCCAAAATTCTCTTTTCCATTGGGATACTGTGCACCACTAAACCATGCAATATCCGGATCCAGCAATTGCTGCTCTTTGCTATTTATCCAATCAGCTTCATATTCAAAATTAAAAGCCTTTCTCCCCTTTGCCTGTTGGGCCGTAAGCACGCCAATACAAACCGGTTCGGGCATCCCCAACCAATGTGCATATACCTGTATTTTTTTGTGAGTTGTTGCCATTGCTATTTATTGCCAATTAAACTAAGGTGCTGTAATTTTCTACCGTATTCATCATCTGCAGCCAGTTTTAAAAAATCATCCTGCAATCCCAATACCCGCAGTGTATTAAAGTAGGCGGCAAGCGATACACTGCCGTTGCCCTTTTCAATATGGTACAAAGTAGTTCGGTCAATCTCTGCCCTTTCAGCCACTTGCACGGTTGTTAATTTTATGCAGCTTTTTATGCGCCCTTTTATGGCCGCAATCACCTGACTTCGAAATCTGAAGTAATTTTTACGAAGAAACGCCGGTCTGTTTAGTAAAACCTCGATTTTCTCTTTTATTTGATCGCCTTTTTACCATCGAAAACGGTATTGCTCAATCTACAAGCCGACTCAGTCCAAAATTGTGGAACATGATCCGAAATTTTAATGTTGATAGGCATAACGGGATGAGTATTTACCATCTGGTAAATTCATTTTCTCTTTTGGAGAAAAAAAAATGTAAACTGAATGATATCTGCGGACTTCCTTTTTTATCCAATCAGCATCACATGCATTACTAGTAAAGCTTTATCAAGCACCGGGCAAAGATGGGTGGGAGATTTTAGAAAAACAGGATTGAACTTATTGAAAACAAGAGAAAATAGGCAAAGCGTTTCCGGGGAGCTGTAGGTAGCCAAAACCCATCTCCATTCGCAAACAATAAAGGGTTCAAAAATACCGGCAGAAGTCACCTTTCTATTTTTAAAAACGGATTTTTCTTGATGAGCATCTAGTTACTGAATTGTAACATCGCTGTCCACTGTGAATCTGCCACTCAGAGCAAGCAAACTCCATAATTCTGCGGCCAGGTTGCTGCATGAGAAATGAATCTCCAACAACCTGCCATTTAAAGGACATCTGTCCTGGCAAATATGCTACGAAAAACAGCAGGACTTATGACATTAAACTTTTTGGGGCCGGTCGATCAAACAGTACTTTTGTTTTTCCAATTTGTAAAAAACGTACAGATTTATAAAAGTATCAATCAGTAATATTTCCCACCGCAACAGACCTTAAAAGGTTATTGATTCAACTTGTAGTAAGAGAACAATGGCCATGTGTGCGGATGAGAACAGTACCCATGAAAATAACTTTTCATACCACCGCCATCCCAAAAGCTATACAAGCCTTCATGAATAGAAAGCGTTGAGTTGATATCGTCTGCAGCCGTCCATTGCCCCATCCAATAGTTGGGATATTTGGCACCACTTTTTTCAAATGTAAATGCTTTTAATAATGCCTTGGCTTCGGTTTTATCGTACATAGCCACACCCAATAAAACAGGGTACTGTAAGGCATACCAAATAGCTCCATCTTCGCTTTCGGCTCTTTTGTCCCACAATGGTTTTTCCCGTATTCTAAAACCTATCTGCTCCGGGGTAAAGTTTTTGCTTTTTACGTATTCATATATTTCCTTTTTCCTTGCAACAGACAAATCAGGAATTTGTAAAAGGTACCCTTGCGGCTCAAGACATACCACATCTAAACCAAACTTTATGGAATTGTTGAGGTAGGCCCGGGCAGAAAATTTTCTTTCGCCAAAATCTTTAAAAAAGGCAGTCGAAATAGTTGACCGGTAATTTTCTAATGCATCAATAAACGTTGCCGCATCCCCATTACCCGATTGTTTTAAAGCATCAATTAGTTTGGGCAATATTGCCAGCACCATTGCAGTGTTGAGGTGCGATTCTGCATTGAGATATTTATTGGGTGAATATTCCTGTAAAAAACTATCGCTCCAGTCGGAGTTTAATATTTTTACCAGGCCGTGACTACCTACCCCTACTTCATCCCGCAGGTAAATAAAATATTTTTTTAGAAAGTTAAGCACTATATCCTGCTTGCCATTTTCAGCAGGATAGAAAGTACATTTTTCTTTTAGAAAAGCAAAGTCTTTGGTAATCAATAAATATTCAGAAATGCTATTGAAAAAATACAACTGCTCATCGCTTTCCTTATAAATAGAATTGGCCCAATAGCTAAACCCGCCATTGCCCCGCTTTATTTCACCATCCTCACCAGAATGTTTGATTACATAACGGATGGCCGATTTTGCCAGGGCCGGATTGGTATAACAGGCTGGCAGCATGGCCTGCAGGTTATCCCTGTTAGAAATATTATCGCCGTAATTATAGGCATAAACTGATCCTTGAGGAATAAATGTTTCCTGGTAATAGCTACTGTATTTCGCGGAAGCTTCTACTACGTGTGCATGCCATAGCATTTCCCTTTTTAAAACTTCATCTGTTTCGTTTGAAAAATCGGGTAGTTTGTTTTTCCATTGGCCGGCAAATAATCCTTCGGATGGACGATTCATTTCCGCACCAGCCAGCACATCATCCACCTGTTCCTGAACGGTGGTAAAATTGTTTTTGTCAGCTATGCCAACGATGATGTGAAAGGTTTTTGTTTCGCCGGGTTTGATGCTGGTGGAAACTTTGCTGGTGAGCGTATCGTTATCAGCAGAAACGGTTGAACTATATTTTCCTTCGGCATTGTTTTTTGTGTTCATAAAGACCGATGCCGGTGCTATGTCGTAGGGGTAACGTTCTTCTTTTGTGGGAAAGGTTAAAAAACGGTTTGCTACACAGGTAAAGTCGGCAACTGCTATTTGTTTGGCAGCATCAATATTTATGGTGGATTCATACTTAACAGGCCTGTCTTTTTTATCCGAAACCTGTGTTGCGGCCATTACATAATTCAGCAGTATTCGTTCGTTGTAAAATAGTTGAGCAGTTTTCTTAGCATTGTTTTTTAACGTAACCGTAATTACAAAAGCCGGGTTACCACTATTTATTTTTTGCGATGGTTTTACTGAAATGGTTCTTGTACAGGCTATACCATTTTCCAATTGATACTCGTATCGGGCAAAGCCCACCCCAAAGCTTTTTTGTACCTGATTTTTTGAACCAAAAGAGTTTGTGCCCACCAAACTTATTTTCTTTTTTACATTCTTGGTTACATACTCAATTTCTGCGTCGTTCCAACCGTAATTTTTCTGCTCAGGATCTGCATTGATTCTTGCCCAGGCCCTTTCACCTGTTAGCAACTGGTACCTTCCGCTGGCATGGGTAAACAAAGTCATTTTATAATTGCCCAATAAAAAATAAGGATCGTCCGGCAACTTGGCAGGCTTGCCTTCTTTATCCAATGCTTTAAAGGGTATGGCGCCAGTGTATTGGTACATGGGCAAACCTTTACCAGTCATGCTCCAATTGCCTATTTGAGCGAGGCAGCACTGTGCAGTGATTAAGAGAAAAAAAAGTGTTTTAATTTTCATAATAAAATCATTTTAATATTACTTTCTGCAATTTATTTATCGTTTATGCTTCTTTCCAATTTCTTCCAAAAGCAACGTGTGTATTGTAAACTTCCCTCGCTTCTACCATTTCGTTGTTACCCTTTGCCACCTTTATTTAAACTGCAAATTGGATTGTAAGAACATCAATGATAAAAATAGTCCGATGATTAATTTCAGGTTGTAAAAAATTTAGCCAACCTTGCGCAGGCTGGCTAAAAGTTTTTATTAAAAATAAATATGATACTGGAATTTAAAAAACGGTTTAAATTTATGCTGACCCTATGAAAAACTGATATTACCTGTCACAAAAAAATTTCTATAAAAGGTTATGATTTTTTAAGTTTCACTTAAAACATTCAAAGCCTGTTTTATTTACCACAATGGGTTTTGAACAAGGCCCTGCGAAATATTTAACTCGTTCTGCGGGATAGGATACAAATACATTTGAGGTAGAAAAACCCTTGTTTCAACTACGTTTGGCACATAGGTAAATGTGGTTGCAGTGGTTCTTGTAATATCAACACCACGTAACTGCCCGCCCAATGTTGCCGGTGCAATCATCCACCTGCGAACGTCCCATGCCCGGTGATCTTCAAACGCCAGCTCTACCCTTCTTTCATTGCGGATTCTTTCACGCACTTCTGCCTGAGATAAACCCGCGGGCAACAACGGCATTAATACACCAGGTCTGTTGCGAACCCGATCGTAATTAATTTTAATATCCACATTGCCAGGGCTGAACTCGTTTAACGCCTCTGCATAATTTAAATAAACTTCTGCCAACCTGAAAAATATCCAACTGTGCACTGCTGTTTGGCCGATGGTCCGATTAATGGTTTCATTTACATATTTACGTAGGTAATAACCAGTATTTGAGGCCTTGGGCAATGGCTTGCCATCTCTTCCACCAGTGTATATTTCCGATACAACCGGGGCTGGAAGCCTAACGATACCTGGAACAGAGAAGGCTACATTATTGACCAGGATACTCATGAACAACCGCGGATCTCTTGCGATGGCGCCAGTGGTTGCATAAGGGTTGGAAGCATGTGCAGGATTGTTCCAATCGAACTTAATGCTTGATGTAGCACTAGCTTTTATTTCGTAGGCGTCCACCAAATCCTGTGATGGCGTTGTACCGCTTTCACCGCCATACCCAACTGGCAAATTAGCTGCTTCAAAACTACTGGTACCTGTATTTCGGCGGGTGAATATGATTTCTGTATTATTAAAAGATCTAAATAAAGTGCCATAGTTATTAAAAAGCGCATAGCCCGTTCCAGGTAAATCGATTACCGCCTTGGCGGCATCGGCGGCAGCTTTCCAGCGTGCAGCCCTGTCGCCGGCAGGCAATGAAATTAGTAATGGTTGAGCAAATCCTGAAGCCCACGAAGGATTATTGAACAAATCACTTGCTGCATACAACAGCAACCTTGCCTTTAATGCCAGCGCAGCGCCTTTTGTGGCTCTTCCCAACTCGGTAGCATTGGTACCAAGCTCGTTGTAACTAGCCGGTAAATTAGTAGCCGCCGAATCACATTCGTTCGAGATAAACTGAATACACTCCTGCAACGTATTTCGTTTAATAGTAGGTATAACATCCAATCCAAGCGGGGAAGTCATAATAGGAACTCCGCCATATCTTTTTACCAATTCAAAATACAAGAAGGCTCTTAAAAACCGTGCTTCATATTTCCAGTTAGTTACTTCCGCAAGCTGGCGGGTATACACAAGTTGAGATGACACGGATGGGTCTAATTTAAAACGATCAAAATTAATACTATCCGTGGAAAGCAGGAAAACATTGGCTTTGCGAATGCCCCTAAAAAAACCACCCCATACATCATCTGGGTTATTAATAGCGTTCCAGCTTCCGTTGTTAAAGTTTTGTACAGCACTTAAGCCATCGGTATGTTCCGCCTCATCTGTAGCGGAAGCCATCATTGCGCCGTCAATATTCAAAAACCCTTCCTGCGTCTCTGAATACACACCGGCTAAAAGGGACTTAACGTTGGCAAATATGGATTCAATCTGCTGCTCATTAAGATCGGTTGTAATTTCCCTATCGAGCTTTTGACAACCAGCCAGTGTGAACAAGGCAATTATACTTAAAAAATAGATTATACGCTTCATTGCTAATTATTTTGAGTTCATTAAAATTGAATTCTTGCACCTAGTGTAAAGGTTCTTAAAGGAGGGTAACCGGTACCCAACGCTTCCGGATCGCCATATTTAATATGATCTATTGAAAACAAGTTGGTACCTGTTATATAGAATCGGGTGTGCAGCATGTTGATTTTTTTAATTACCCTGTTAGCTAAGGAATAGCCAATTTCCGCACTACGTAACTTAACAAAACTGCCGTTTCTTTGATAGAAGGAAGAAAACCGGTAATTATTAAGATTGTTTTCTGTGGTTAATCGTGGAAATTGTGCAGTAGCGGCCGTTTGTGGTGTCCATCGTTCAAGGGCAATTTCACCGGCCTGTCCAAAATTTTGGAATGGCCTAAACTGATTTGAAGTTAAAAATACCGATCTGCCGCTCACTCCTTGTAACACGAGGTCAAGATCAAAACCTTTATACTGTAAGCCGGTATGCAGTCCCGCTGTTAATTCAGGTAATCCGGTGTTGCCAATCGGCTGGTTGTCATTTCCGTCAATAATTCCATCGGGTACTCCTAACGGACCGCCTACATCCTGGTACTTCACATCGCCTGCTTTTACAATCACCCCGATTGGCCTTGGACTGGCAGTTGCTTCCGCATCGGTTTGGAACAAACCAAGGGCATTCAACCCATAAGGCTGACCCAATCTTCTTCCGGCATTGACCAATCCTGCATTGAGCTGGATGGTTTGCGCATTAAAAATAATTTTATTGCGGGCATAAAAAACAGTGGCTTCCGCAAAAAACTGAAGGTTGCTTTTTTCTCCACTCCTGTATCGAAGCACCGCTTCAAATCCTTTATTGTCTACCTTTCCCTGGTTCAATATCGGCAAGGCGGTATATCCTAAATAAAGTGGAATCGTTGCATTGCCGTTGGCCAGGATGTCGGACCTTTTATGACTGAATACATCCAGTGAAAAATCCAATTGTTTAAAAAATGTGGCATCAATACCAATATTGACTTTCGTTTCTTTTTCCCAGGTCACATCCGGATTGGCTAATCTGCCTTCAGATAAACTGAAATTGACGGCATTGTTTGTGCCGAAATAATAAGCAGCGGCATTTGGATAACGTTGGTCGAAAATAAATCTTGTACCGCCTATTTCATCGTTGCCCGTAAGACCATACGACCCCCGAACCTTTAGAAAGGTGATCGTTTTATTGTCAAGTAAAAAACTTTCATTCGAAGCTATCCAACCGAGAGAGCCGGCAGGGAAAAAGCCATACTGGTTGCCTTTTGCATAATTTTCAGAACCCATATAGGAGGCAGAGAACTCGGCGATATACTTATTACTGTTTACATAAGTTAACCTGGAGCCAACTGAATTATTTTTATAGGGAAGACTTAAGTTAGCGGCATCAGTGCCGGGAAAAACAGTCGCTTTATTTATTGTTGAATTGTCTGAGTTAAACATTGCCATAGCAGTTATATCATGTTTTCCAAATACCCGGTGGTAATTTAAAAAGGCCTGTATTGCAGTATTTCTGTACTGTCCAAGGTTAGGCTCAGAACCTACAAGGGAAGTAATTTGACCAAATCTTGTGTAGCTGGTATCACCATTCGCATTTTTTGTAATCGAATATCGTTCTATCTGCTTGACACGATTAGAGCCTGATATAAAATAATTGTTTACACTTAATGCTGCTGAAGCCGTTAAACCTTTTGTAATCATACTTAAATCATAATTAAACCTCAACGATGACTGAAGTGTTCTTCCGTTTGATTCCGCAAACCCGGTTTTTAATAAGTTCGCAACGGGGTTGGATTGGTTTGCGCTACCACCAAAAGAGCCATTTGGATTGCGTACAGGAAATGAATTGGGAGCAAGTAGTGACAACTGGTTGAAAACACCACCGGTGTTGAGTGATGATGGGTTGGCTTTATCTTCTATTGTTCCACCTAACAATAAAGTGGCTGTCATCCTTTTAGTTAAAACAACCTCAACATTGGCCCGGAAATTAAATCGGTTATAGGTAGAGTTTTTACTTTCTTCGTCCTGGTCACCAAAATTTTTAACCAATCCCTGGCTTGATATATTATTTAATAGCACAAAGTATTTAGCTGTTTTATTCCCACCCCTGAAACTTAAATTATAATTCGACACCGGTGCGGTACTTCTCAACACCTCATCGTACCAGTTTACATTGGGTCTGAAAAAAGGGTTACTGCCATCCTGGTATTGGGTAAGGTCTGTAGCGGTGTATAATGGTGCTTTACCTTCGTTGGCCAGGGCTTCGTTGTACAAATTGGCATAATTGTAAGCGTCTAAAAATTTAGGTAAACCAGTGGCCTGCGAAAAGCCCTGCTGGGTGCTAAAATTAACCATCAAAGGCGCCTCTCTTCCTCTTTTGGTGGTAACCAATAACACTCCGTTGGCTCCCCGGCTGCCATAAATAGCAGTGGCGGAAGCATCTTTTAATAAAGAAATTTCTTCTATTTCTTCCGGGACCAGTTGGGTGTAATCACCCAGAAAGCCGTCTATCATTATTAACAATCCTGCACCAGGTCCGAAGGTACCTCTTCCCCGCCCTGATAAAGACGGATCGTTAATGCCCGGCTCATTATTTCCCTGCCCCACTGTAAGACCTGGCAATCTGCCATAAAGCGTGTTGCCTACACTCGTATTGAATGTTTTTTGCAGATCGATGCCTTTTACAGTAGAAACAGCACTTGTCAAAAATAGCGTAGGTTGCCTGGCGTATCCTATGTTGATTGTTGGCCTATCTCTGTCGACAATAATTAGTGAATCCGCTTTTTGTTGAGCATTGGAAATTTCACTAACCCCGGCCACCAGTAGAAAAGCAAGCAATAGTTTTTTATATTTGAGTTGCATTTGAATATGCTTTATTTGATAAAAATTTGTTTCAAAAAACAGTTAAAGCGAATGATTAGAGCTTTTTTAGATTGTAGCATCCAAGGTTCTATTCCCAACCGGGGTTTTGAACCAGATTACCTTTCAATACTTCAGATAACAGGTAAGGATGAAGGTACATTCGCTTTAAAAAAACACGTGTCTCAAATAC
>Ga0105049_10007361_pt1 | contig 12769 bp, 9 predicted proteins | sample MAT06_FD_78087 | JGI IMG/M metagenome (GOLD analysis project Ga0105049, IMG submission 78087) | Freshwater microbial communities from Lake Fryxell liftoff mats and glacier meltwater in Antarctica - MAT-06 | ecosystem: Environmental > Aquatic > Freshwater > Ice > Liftoff microbial mat | place...
AGGACAGCTTGCTCCAGATCGTGGGTTGTGGCCCGCCATCCATTGGCCAGCAGACAAGCGACCGCCGCCGGCGAATCCGCGATACACGCCAGTTCCATCCACGACCACTTCTGCTCGGGTTCCTTGTAGTGGATATCGGGGAACCGGGGAACGGCGGCTTCAAACGCGAAGCGGTCCTTCGTCAAAAATAGTGCTGCCGCCGCCCGGCCTCCCGGCGAATTGAGAAACCAACCGTCCACCGGGACCCCGGCCTCGCAAAGGATCGAGATCAAGCAGAGGTCGGCGTTGAGCACAGCCAATTGAAGTGTAGAAAAGCATTCCCCGGTCGGTGTCGTTACGAGCGCCGTTGGATCGGCCCCGCGCTCCAAAAGAATTTTCGCGATAATCGTATTGTCGGAACCGCCGGCGAAATGGAGTGCCGTCAACCCGCCGGGCCCTTTCAGATCCGGAGGAACCAGCCGGCTGATCAATCGACGAGTAAGCGCGACGGAGTTTACTTCCCCCCGCCCCAGCATTGCCGCGAGAAGCGGCGACACGATGACACTCGACAGCGCGCGGCAACAGTCCGGCTTCCAGAGCATCTCCATCGGTTCGGCAAGAATTCCGTCTCTGCTGGCCCGTCGTAGGATCGTCTCGTAGTCGACGCCTGGTTTCCGGCGTAGTCCAAAAGGACGACGCCCCCCGTCATCGTGGATTTTGTATGATGTGGGCATTTATGGGCCTTGCTTTGGCCGAGGAGAAAACTCCGGGTTGCGCGGAAATTCGGGATCGGGTCAATGGTGCCACACGAGCTTCGCAAGGAGTTTTCTCAAGAAGTAGAGGCCCGCCAGACCGACTCCGCCGGCCGCAACCTGTTTGGCTCCGTCTTTGAATCTTCCCCCCGCGAGCGACAGAAGGCCGACGAAAATGCCGAAACTAAGAAATCCGCACACTACGACCAGCCCCAGAACCGCAAATTTGGTCGGCACGGCCAGCAGGCATTTCAAAACCGACTTATTGGCCTGAAGCGTCTGCAAACTCGAGACGAGCAACATGAACAGACTAACGATCGAAAGCACCACGCCGACCCAATAGAAACTGGCGAGCGCGATCAGGGACACCACCGATGCAACGAGCACAATCCAAGCGCCGTTGAGGTCGTCCCTATCGTAGAAAATTATTAACTTTCGATTGAGTCCCAAGATGGAACCGGGAATCGCCAAGAACGCGCTTACGAGGCACAGGCTCACGAAAATTCCCATCGCTGGATGGGGGATGGATTCGATCGAGGTTTGCATGAATTGGAGGATAACACAGACCCGCGACGGAATACGTCGCGCGTCTGCGCTCCCTCAAGCGCCGCGCAGTCGCCCCGGTTTGCCATGGCCCCGCAGATGCCGGCGGGTGCGCTACGAAGCGCCGGGCGTTCAGGGAAACAGACGTCGCCAAAAACCGCGTAATCCACCGGCGCGACGGCCATCGGAGACCGGTTCGATACCGGGGTTGCTTCCGTAGTGAAGAATCCCGAGTGCCGTGTGATAGCCCGGGTCACGGAGGTTTGCATGAACCTCTGGAAAAGGTTCGCCCAGTCGGGCGTGCGTCCCGAACACGTTCGCGGCGCAGGTGACGAGGGCGGGCAGTTTCGACGCGCCGCCGGTGAGGACGACCCCCGCCTGACAGGATTCAGGTGAAAACGCATTACCCAGTTTGCTTCTCACTACCTCCATAAGTTCCCGCGCCCGAGCCGCAGTGATCTTCTCGATTTCACGGCGCGCGAACGAGCGGTCACCGATCGCGAAGTTACCATGGAGCCAGACTTTCTCGGCTTTGTTGCGATCATCGACGACGGCCCTGCCGCACCGGTGCTTGATTTTTTCCGCGTGCTCCCGAGGCAATCGCAGGCCGATGCACAGGTCGTTCGTAAAATGCGCGCCGCCGACTGCCACGACGCCGGTGGTATGCGGAGTTCCGTTTCGATAAAGGACAAAGTCCGTCGTCCCCGCTCCGACGTCGATAGCCAGAACACCATTCCGCCGCTCCTCTGTGTTCGTGACAACGGTGCCGGAAGCCACGCTGGAGAGAATCAACTCTTGCACCTCAAGGTTGAAGCCGGCGACGACATGGATGTGGTCGGCAATCTGCCGTTCATCGCCATGGACCGTCCAGTAACCGACCTCTAATTTTTGCCCCGCGAGATTCTCTGGCGAGGTTGGCACCAGCCTGCCATCGACCCGGAACGGTCGTCGAATCTCCTGCACGATGCTTCGTCCACGCGGCAAGCTCTTGTCCCTCGCAAGATCGCAAACCTTCGCGATGTCCTGCGCCTCAATCATGTTGTTGGCCGCCCGGACGCTCACGGCACCTTCGTTGTAGAAGCCCTCAAGATGACCGCCGCTCTGGGCGAGGTAAACATGGTCGATGCGTTGGTTAGCGGTGTGTTCAGCGGCCTTCAGCGCATCCGCGACGCATTCGCCCGCATCCCGGTAGTTGACGACGGCACCCTTGATCACGCCGCGCGACGCACACTCCCCGAATCCGATCACAATCACTTCCCGCTCGGTTTGCTCGCCGATGAGCACCGTTATCTTGGACGTGCCGATTTCAACCGCACCGACGAAAGCTGATCGAGCGCACATGCTCTAATCTATCCGTGATCCGCGACAGCTTGTGTCGCGCTACCACCGGCGCATTTCTTTCGATGAAAACGGTGACCCGCTAACCGGCCGGGCTCTACTAACGTCCGTCGCCTAGAAAGGACGTAGTCATTGGAATCCGGTCGGAACGATCGAACTCACGATTGTTCGTAGTTACGCGAGGCCGCATTGAGACTATTGGCGATCTTTGATCGAAGCCCTTCAGGCGAAATGACGATTACGGCGTCTCCCTGCGACAAAATCCACCAGTGCAGTTGCCATGAACCGTTCACCTCGGCACTGAGCAAGTAACGACCTTGTTTGAATGCGATGGTCTGCTTTTCGGAGAGCGGCGTTTCGGCCAGATAAATCGCGAGTTCGTTGGTCACCCAAGCCTTCAGGTTAATCGATCCGCCGTCACCAAACTCCATCGCGCCCGACTTCAGATAGCCGTCGGTCGTAAAGCCTTTCGGCCGGACGATCGCTTTCTCGGCGAGGACGGCACGGCTCATCCGATGAATCGCATAGCGGCGCACATCTGGGTATTCAAAAGCAGTGGCGACCAGATAGGGCGTGGCTCCGCGTTGAATCAGGCTCAGCGGGTGGAGCGTAATCTCCGTCGCCTTCTTGCTCGTCGGCGCCGTGTAAACGACGGTCACCTGCAAATCCCGCAGGAGCGCTTCCTGAATCGTCGCGAACACGCCCGGCTCAACCTTGGGCGGAATCATGTTCAAGGTGGTGGAAACGTAACGGACCTTTTCAGCCCAGCGGGCGTAGCGATTATGCTCGAGCGTCTCCAGTTTGCTGCGGGCCAGTGCAAACTTGGATTGAAGCGATGCCAGCATCGCAGCCGGGAGCAGTTTGGTTAACACGCTTTCCGTCAGCACGAGCGAAACGGCGTCGGCCAAATCAACGCTCGTGAAATCGCACTGCTTGCCGGGAAGCCAGTGCCAGCCGTAGGGGACGGATTGCTCGTTGCAGTGGATGCCAAACTGGCCGGCGAGTTCGATCAAGTCGCGCTCGACGGTGCGTTTGCTGACTGTGAATCCCGTTTCTCCCCGCAAGTAGGCGGTGAGTTGGGCGGCCGTAATACCCGGTCCGCGCGACGGAAGCTTTTTCAGCATCTCCCATTGGCGGGCGATCGCGAATTGAACGGAGGCTTTTGGCATAGGTTTGAAACGTGGTGTGCGCACCGCACTGCTTTGCGAAGCGCACGCCGGCAGAAGTGAAAGATTCTACCCAAGGCATGCGACATTTTACGTCGCAGTCCGGATTTTCGGCGTCCCGGAACTCACGATATGGAATTGTTTTCGACCTGCCCCCCTACCCCATCCTTTGTCCTACCCGTCCTGTTAAGTTACGGGTCGCGATAACAACGCTCTATCAATTCCGCCCACCCCCAATGACCCGAATCGTTCACACCGCAGATTGGCACCTTGGCGCACGTTTGATCGACCACGACCGCCTCCCGGAGCAAAAAGCATTCCTAGAGTGGCTACTCATCCAACTGGCCGATTTGCGGCCGGATCTCTTGATTGTCGCCGGCGATATCTTCGACGTCGCGTCGCCGCCGCAGGACGCGCTCAGGCTCTACTACAATTTTCTCAGCGATCTCAAAACGACCGTGGGGTGCCGCACGCTCATCCTGGGCGGGAATCATGATTCGCCCGCAAATTTGCAGGCCCCGCAGGAGATCCTACGTGCCCTCGCTGTCTCGGTCGTCGCTACGCCGCCGATCGATCTCGTCGAGTCCGTGCTGGAGCTCGAGGGCGCTGTGGTTTGTGCCGTTCCTTATCTTCGGGAACGGGACGTGCGCACCGCCACAGCCGGCCAATCGGCCGACGAGGTCGCAGCGGCCATCCGTCAGGGTATCACCGATCACTACCGCCGCGTCTACGCTGCCGGGCAGGCTAAGGCAGGCGGACGCCCGATCATCGGCACCGGACATCTCACCGCTTTAGGCAGCAACTCGAGCTCGAGTGAACGCACCATCCACATCGGCAACCTTGGCGCGGTCAGCGCCAACTGCTTCGAAGGGTTTGCCTACACGGCGCTGGGGCACATCCACCGCCCGCAGAGTGTCGGCGGCGATGAGCGCGTGCGCTACGCCGGCTCCCCTATTCCCTTGAGTTTCGATGAAGTCGACCTGGCCAAACAAATCCGGGTGATCGACCTCGATGGTGGCGTCCTCACGCAGCGCGAAATCGCGATTCCGCTATTTCGCCCGCTTCTTCGGCTCACGACCACGGCGGCGACAATCGCGGCCGACCTCGCGCCTTACCAAAGTCCACAGGATAAAGCCCTGGTTCCGTGGGTGGAACTGACCGTGTCGGATTGCCGCTCCCATCCCGACATCGCCCGGCAAGTCCGAGAATCGACCGATACGCTTCGGCTGGAAGTGCTCAAAGTCCTTCCGCCACAGTTGGTGGCCGTCGGCACCTCGACCGGCGAATCCGCGTTATCACCATCGCTCGACGACCTTCGCCCCGAAGAGGTCTTTGTCGAACGCCTTCGCCGCGAGACCATCGACCCAAATTCACCCGAGGGCCAAGCCCTCGTCCATACCTTCGCCGAGTTAATGAGCGGATTGCACGACTCCGACGTGACCCTCCCCAAGGAGGAAGCACCATGAAGATTCTACGCCTCCAGCTCACGAACCTGAACTCACTCCAGGGAAAGAACGAAATCGATTTCACGCAGCCTCCCCTTTCCAACTCCGGGCTTTTTGCGATCACCGGACCGACCGGCGCCGGGAAGTCCACGATCTTGGATGCGATCACCCTCGCGCTGTATGGCCGCGCAGCACGCTACGGCACGACCTCCAATCCGGAAAATGTAATGAGCCGGCAAACCGGCGAGTGCTCCGCGGAGGTCGATTTCTCCTGCGCCGCTGGCACGTTCCGCGGCGTCTGGCAGCTCCAGCGCGCCCGCAGAAAACCCGACGGCAAGATCCAGCCGGCCAAGCGCCGCTTGGTCGCACTCCCGGGAGACACCATCATCGCCGAAAGCATCAAAGATACCGACGCGAAAATTCTGGAACTCACCGGTCTCGACTATGATCGCTTTCTCCGCTCGGTCCTCCTCGCCCAAGGCGACTTTGCCGCGTTTCTGAAAGCCGGGCCGAAAGAGCGCACCGATCTCCTCCAACAGGTAACCGGGACATTCATCTATCAAAACATCTCCCGAGCCGCATACGGGCGGGCGGACGCGGCTCAGCAAGCCCACGCTATCCTCATCAACACCCACGCCGCCGTGGCCGTGCTCACCTCCGAGGAGCGCCAGCGGCACGAAGCCGCATTGGCCGAAAACAGCCGACGCCTCATTATCCTCAGCGCTCTCCTGCAGGATCTCGCGAAGCGCACAAATGAGGCCCGGACTTGGCTGGAAATTGAAACGGCCGGCCGGCAGCTCGAAACCGAGCAAAAAGACCATGCGAACGCCACCCGCATTGCCGCACCCGCGCTCGCCCAGCTTGAGCGCCATGAAAAGGCAGCCGCCTTCATAGCGGACATTACTTCAGTTGATCGGCTCGGAGCGGAGAACGCAAAGGATCAAACCGCCCTTCAGGCTCTGGAGGCCACCCTGCCGGCCCTCGCTGAACGCTTGCAGCTCGCCGAAACTGCAACGCAAAGGGCCAAGACCGTCCTCACCGCCGACGAGACTCGCACCGCCACGCTTCAACTCCTTTGGCGCGAAGTAACCGAACTCGACAACGGCTTGGCAACCGCCGGCGAGGCCCTGCGCTTAACCGCCTCCCATCACGCGGACCTCGAGAAGACGGTCGTGGACTTAACGGCCTCGTTAACCCGTGAACGCTCCACCCTAAAAGCCTCGGCCGACGCTCACACGATCGTCACGGCTTGGATTTCCTCTCACGCAAGCGACGCCAACCTCGCGGTTCACCTCCCGGAAATCCAAGCCGCCTCCTCGCGATGGACGGCAAGCGACGAGTCGGCTGTTAAGGCCCAAAAGGACCTGGACCTGCGCCAACATGAAGTCGGGCAGTTGCAAACCCTGGTCCGCTCGTTCGAGGGCAAACTCCCCCCGCTCGAAGCCACCCTCAAAACCCATACGACCGCGGTCCGCGCTGCGAGCTCGGATCTCGGGACAGTCGGTGAAAATCTTTCGCTGCGCGAGATCGAGGAACACCGCGACCAAACCCAGGAACGCCGTCTCGCCCTGGACGGGCTCTCCGCTGACGCCCGGAGGCTACGCACGGCGAGGAACGAACTGGCCACTTGCGTCAAGCAAGCGACCGATACGAACACCGAGTTGGGAACCTCGACCACCCTCGTCAGCAATCTCAAGCAGCAGCTCGATTCCGCAACGAAACTCCTGAACGCCCGACGCATCGCGCTGGCCTTCGCCGAAAAAGTGCAGTCGCTGGAGGAACACCGCACCACGTTGCAAAGCGACGCCCCATGCCCGCTATGCGGTTCGGCGCACCACCCCTACGCCGCGGCCGGCGCCCAACCTTCCGCGGAGTTGGCAACGATTCGCCGTGACGTCTCCGAGGCCGAATCCGCCACGACCAACGCTCAGGGCTCGTTCACCGCTGCGGACAAGCGGCAAGGTGTTCTCGTAGGCGATCAAAAACGCCTGGCCGGCGAGCAGGTGAAACTGCAGATCGCCTATACCGCACTCGTCTCAGCCTGGGCCATCGCCGCCACGCCGTTCGGTCTGGCCGACCAGTCAGACAACGAATCGCTTCAGGCGGCCCGGCTCGTGACTGCCCGGGCCGAGGAAGCACGCCGCATCCAGCAGGTGAGCGCATACCGTGCGGCGGAGGTCGTGCTACAGAAAGCGAAGCAAGACCAACAAAGCGCCCAAACCGAAACCGACCGATTTAGCAGCGAAATTTCCAAGCATAAGGCGCTCGTCGAACAGGCTCAGGGGCAATTGCCCGCGCTCGGAACAACCCTTGAAAGCCATCGTAATACTTGGCTCAAAGAGCAGAAAATCTTGGGGCAATTGCTCGTTCCCTTCGGGAGCGTCGTCAACGACCTTCCGGAAATTCCGGGATTGCTCGTTGAACTCAAAAAACGCGCAGCGAGTTACGCCGCCCGCCAAGCGGAAGCAGCGCAGTGCGACACCGATCTTGGCGCGCTAAATTCAAAGTGCGGAATCCTCGCCGAGCAGCACACGAAAGCGGTGGCAGCGGTCAATGCCTCCCTTAAAACCCTCAAGGAGGCGCAGAATAAGGTCAGCACGCAGGAGAGTCTTCGGAGGGGCAAGTTTGGAAACGATGTTGTCGCCGACGCCCAACGGCAGGCTGAGGCGACCCTCAAGCGCCTCCGTGACGATGTGACCACAGCGCAGACTACCAGCGACGCGACTCGCCAGAAGAATACCGCCGCCATGCAAGAAAGGATTCGACTCCACGCCGCGGTCATCGGCCGCACCGCGGAACATCAGGCACTGGCCGATCGCCTGCAAAAAGCCGCCGCCGCCGCCGGTTTTATTTCCGATCAAGACCTGCGCGGCGCGGTGTTAACCGCGACAGAAGCCAAGACCCACGCCGAGCTGCGTCGTCGCTTGCAGACAAGCCACGTTACCCTTGCAACCCAAGCCACCGGCTTGGAGAAGCGACGAGCCGCACTCCCGCCATCGGCCGGCATCGATGCGCCAAATCTCCAGGCGATGCTGTCGGATCATACCGCCCGCAGCGAGGAATCCGGCAGTCTGCAAAGCTCTTTCGGTGAAATGCGGGCGATCCTAAAAAACGACGACGATCAACGCGCCCGACAAGCAACCTTCACGGTTCAAATTGAAGCGGCGCACCGGGAGTATGTCCGATGGGACAAACTACGGGCCCTGATCGGCTCCGCCGACGGCTCGCTATTCGCTCGGTTCGCCCAAGGGCTGACGCTGGAGCGCCTCACGGTGTTGGCGAACCGCCATCTCCGGCAGCTCAATCCGCGCTACTCGATTCGCCGCGCCGCCGATGACGAAGCGGGCGGTCTGGAACTGGAGATTATCGACCACTATCAAGCCGATGCACCTCGGCCGATGCAAAGCTTGTCCGGCGGCGAGAGCTTCCTCGCCAGCCTCGCCCTCGCCCTCGGCCTTTCCGAGTTGGCGAGCGGCAACACCCGGATCGATTCCCTCTTCATCGACGAGGGCTTCGGTTCTCTGGACGGCGATACCCTTGAGGTCGCGATGTCGGCGTTGGAAAATCTTCAGTCGACCGGTAAGACCATCGGCGTGATCTCCCATGTCCCGGCAATGCAGGAGCGAATCCCCGCCCAAATCAAAGTCGTCAAAACAACCGGAGGTTGTAGCCAGATCGTTAAGTCCTAGGGCTATGCCCCAAGGCAGAAAGATCGACCGTCCGCAATACATGCTCATTGAACTAATCCCCTCCGCCATGGCGTTGAGTAGGATGAACGCGGACTTGGTGCCCCCTCTGTCGCGCGCCACGCAGCTGGCGTGTCGGAAGAGTTGTAGCTCCAGGATGGTTGACGTGATTGGGTTACTATTTTCGGCCGGGCTCTCTCACTTCGAGCGCTGGACGATGGTGGAGCCGATCCTCGGGCACGATTTCGATGCGCATGCCCCAACCGGCGTGACCGACGAGCAGCCGGCCGAAGTCTTCCAGCGACAGTTCGCGCTCGTCGATCCCGACGACCAATTGGCCGTCTGCGTCGTCGCGAATCTCGCAGCGCAACACACTCCCTCGGGGGACCCACTGGTGAGAGGCCTTGACATACTGAATTTGCGGAGAGCCTAGCGGCACTTCCACCGCGATATGCTTGTAATTCGCCGCGAGCGCAGCCTGCGCCCGCAAGGTCTCGTTGTAGAGTTCGACGATCTGGGTATCGCTCAGAGCGGCGATGGCCGGCCCGATCGTCAGGTGCGTTGTATGCACGCCGGCTTCTTTGTAGGCGATGATGGCGGATTCGCCCTGTCGCGTGATGACTACTTCATCCGGCCGCACGAGATAGCGTTCTTTGCGTTTCATGAGAAATCCGAACACTCCGTTCGCCCCGGCACCAGTCAACGCTGCGTCCGGCCCTCCACTACCGAAAGGAATGAAAGAGTCGGCCTTGCGGAGTGTCCTCCCATCTCCCGAAGGAAGCTAAGATAGCAGCCGCAGGCCGCGACATTCGTGGGCCCAGGCCGGGAGTTTGGTAAAGATTTTCCACCGATAAATCCAGGCTTCGACATCGTGTTAGGCCTATTCGCATATCCGGGACGAAACCGGGGTCCAAGGGTTGACTCTCAGTCAAATTAAACATCTGGCGCGTATGATTTTGCGGAAGCTTTTAAAATTATAAAAGAACTGACTTAAAGGTGTTAAAATCGCGTTTTCTAGGTCAAAATTCGTCGATGAAAACAGCTCAACGTCTTGAAGCATTAGTTCGCGGTCTCGCGCTGCCGGAAGGACGCCGCGTCGGCCGACCTGGACACGCGATTGCGGAGCAGTGGGTAGCGGCTCAAATGGCCAGACTTGAGCTGCAATTCTATGCGGGAGACTCCTTCGCGCTCCCGTTTCAGAATGAACGCGGCACGGCCTTTACCAACTTTGCCGGCCTTATCTGCGGTCGAGACCAGTCTCTTTCTCCCATCCTGATCGGCGCCCATTACGACAGCGTGATCGATGCGCCGTGTGCGGATGACAACGCCGCCGCCGTGGCCCTCACGCTCGAAGTCGCGGCGCGGATTCGCCCCGGACTGCTCCGCCATGATGTGATCGTGGCCATTTTCGACTCCGAGGAGCCTCCGTATTTTTTAACGGATTCGATGGGGAGTATTCACTTTTACGAACATCAGGCTGGTCGGCATGGCTTCCATGCCGCGCTGATCTGCGACCTGATTGGCCACGATGTCGGGTTTCGGTCGCTAGGCGAAGCAACCCCCGAAGAGATTCGTCGCCTCGTGTGCGTTCAGGGAGCCGAGAGCCATCCCGCGCTTCCCGGTCTGATCGAATCAACACCTGCACCGGCCGGGATCGCCGCCATCGCAGTGCTCAACAGCTACGTTCCGGATCTGAGCGATCACCATATTTTCCGCATCCATAAGCATCCATACCTCTTCCTTTCCTGCGGTCTCTGGGAGCACTACCACCAACCAAGCGATACGCCGGAGAAGCTCAATTACACCAAACTAGCCGCGCTCACCGATTGGGTCACCGAGCTTATGCTCCGCTTGGACAACATTCCGTTGCCGCCAACCAAGGTGATGCCCGACGAAGACCCCACCGCAGAATTCGAGTCGAGGACTATCGCCGCCGCGCTCCCTGCCCAACTCTTGGAGAGCCTGAAGCTGCCGGTTCCGCGGGGTCGCGCCGACGTGAGCGCATTTATGGGACGCCTATTCCAAGAGACCTTTGAAGTGGGCTGAGGTTGGCCGCTGGACCTTGGACAATTGAGCGGGCTCAAGTTTTCCAGCTTCATACCCGGAGTGTTGGTCCGGGAACCGGTGCCATCGGACCACGAATGTCCTACCCCCTTTGGTAGGATGGTTCTATGTCGATTACGCGGCCTCTTGAATACACCGACCGAAACATTTCGGGTATTCCGAGGTTTGGTCGCGTTGTCGTCCAGAGCCCAAGTAAACGGACCCCCGAATCGCTCGATTGAGCAAAGACCTAAACACATATGCAAAGTCGACCCTCCCAACGCCGTCATTTCGTTCCAAAACCCGAATCTGAAGAGCAATTGATCACCTCCGAAAACGTTACGGTAGAAATGCTCCAATCGTTTTTCGAGGCCGCCTTCTTGGAGCATTCCTTGGATTCGGACGGGGACATCATCCTATCGGAGGGGGTTCGCTGCTTTCTTAGCCTGCGCGCGGACAAGTTGGCGCTCCAGCTTACAGTTTTCTTTTTCTTCAAGCCGGACTGCGCGTTGGCCGACCGCTTGGCCGCCGTCAACGCGATCAACTTCAACTATAATTCCTGCAAAGCGATCGCGCATCCCGAGCGCAACGATCTGATCTTCGTCCACGAGGTGTCCCTCCGGTGGGGGATCACGCCAAAGGCGTTGGTCCAAACAATCAGGTCGTTCTGCTCGATTCCGCGCGAAGCGATCCGCGACCACGCCAACTTGCTCATTGATTAACCGTAAGACTAGCGGGGTTCGACCTAGCCCAGTCTGGTTCGCGGTCTCCGTAGATCGTGGAATCGCCTACAGGAGAAACCGAGGCCCTATGGCGATCAATTTGGATGCTGTTCCGACCACTTCACCTTCAACCGTTAGATGGCGGGCGGCAGCGCTGCCCGTCATTTCGCGCACCATAGTTACAGAGGTTGAGATTCGGCGGCCCTTCACCCCGGATGCCCTGGTCCGTATCTTCGATGATTTCGTTTCCAACCCCGGCGGGGACATTGGGCCAATAACTTTCAACCTGTGACACCCTCCTCGGACGCTCCCAAAACGGCGACATTGCTGGCCAACCGTCTCAAGACCAAGGACGCTCCAACCGATTCAACCGCTTACGCATGAGCCTGCATCTCCATCTTTCAGCCCGAAGCCTTGAACTGCTCGACGCTCTCCGGCCGGCGCTCGCAGCCGCGAGATCTGCTTCCGTGGCAACGGGCAAGGGAGTTCCCCAACCGGTCCCGGTGCTCGTGCCCTCGGCTCAGATCGGCGACTGGCTCCAGGCACGGCTCGCCCGTGATCTCGGCCTGAGCATGGGTTTCGAGTTCGTTCAGCCGGCCGAGTATTTCAGCCGGCAATTCACGGCCGACTCCGAATCCAAGAAATTCGCGGAGGCCAGTGGTTTCTGGGCGCCTCGTCGTCTGCGTTGGCACCTTCTACCCTTGGTCGACACGGTCGCCCATCAGCTGGGACACGATTCCCGCGAGGCTATTGCCCCACGAGACCGCTTCGCATTCGCGCAGATTCTCGCCCAGCAATTCGACCGATATTCCCGCTTCCGCCCCGATTGGCCCGAGCGTTGGGCCAGCAACCAGTCGGTCTGGCGCAAAGGCGATAAAGATCTGCCCGACACCGCGACCGTTGATGAGGTTTGGCAACGCTCGCTCTGGCACATGGTCGCCGGTCAGCCGGACTCGCCGCCTCATCCCGCACAGCTGCTCACAGGACTTGACGCGGTAAAAGTGTCCGATGCCGCGAGCCCGGTTTTCGTGGTCGGAACGACTCTGCTCGATCCGTTGATGCTCCGGACGCTGGACATGCTCTCTCGGCGAGGAC
>Ga0105049_10007362_pt1 | contig 12768 bp, 14 predicted proteins | sample MAT06_FD_78087 | JGI IMG/M metagenome (GOLD analysis project Ga0105049, IMG submission 78087) | Freshwater microbial communities from Lake Fryxell liftoff mats and glacier meltwater in Antarctica - MAT-06 | ecosystem: Environmental > Aquatic > Freshwater > Ice > Liftoff microbial mat | place...
AACACTTAACACTTAACACTTAACCCTCAACACTTAACCCTCAACACCCAACACTTAACCCTCAACCCTCAACACTTAACCCTCAACCCTCAACCCTTAACACCCAACACTTAACCCTCAACACCCAACACTTAACCCTCAACACTTAACCCTCAATACTTAACCCTCAAAACTTAGCACTCAACACGATGGCAAACATCTGATCCAACTTCCTCGGCATAAAATCTCCAAATCCTTTCTGGCTGGCAAGTGCGCCTCCTACTGATAAAAAAGTCAATGTGCTTCGCGCCTATGAGGCCGGTTGGGGCGGCGTTGTGTGGAAAACACTCGGATCACAGGTGAAGAACGTTTCATCCCGCTATTCATCTGTAGAATACGGGCGACATCGTATCATGGGTTTTAACAATATTGAGCTGATCAGCGATCGTCCTTTGGAAATTAATCTGAAGGAGATAACCGAAGTTGTAAAGTTGTTTCCTGATCGTGCAATGATCGTTTCATTGATGGCCGATAACGAGCGGGAATCATGGCATGAATTGATCAAGAAATGCGAAGATGCCGGAGCGATGGGATTTGAATTAAATTTCGGTTGTCCGCACGGTATGACGGAGCGTGGAATGGGCGCTGCCGTTGGGCAGGATCCTGAAATTGCTAAAATGGTCGTTGAATGGGTGATGGAAAAAGCAACTATCCCTGTAATTACGAAATTGACTCCGAATGTGCACTCGGTTGTTCCTACAGGCCGCGCTGCTGTGGAAGGTGGAACAAATGCTTTAAGTCTTATTAATACGATTCAAAGCGTTACAGGAATTAATCTCGATACGCTGGTTCCGAATCCGAATGTAGCTGGAATGAGTGTATTTGGTGGGTATTGCGGTCCTGCGGTGAAGCCTATCGCACTTAAAATGCTTACCACGATTGCGCAGGATCCGTTGACCTCTAAAGTTCCGGTTTCTGGGATTGGCGGAGTAAGTACCTGGAAGGATGCTGTTGAATTTATGCTCCTTGGAAGTACAACTGTACAAGTATGCACAGCGGCAATGACTCATGGTTTCCGCATTGTGGAGGATCTGTGTGAAGGATTAAACAATTGGATGGATGAAAAAGGGTACAAAACGGTCGACGAATTTATTGGAAAATCAGTGGAGAAAATAACTCACTGGGAAGACCTCGATATTAATTACCATCATATCGCAAAGATCGATCAGGATAAATGCATTCATTGCGGATTATGCTACATAACCTGCGAAGACACCTCGCACCAATCGATCAATCTTTTTTATGGTGATCCGTATAATAAATACACAATAAAAGAAGAAGAATGCGTCGGTTGTAATTTATGCAAACTGGTGTGTCCGGTCGACGATTGTATAACAATGGAAGAGCATCGTGTAGCTCCCGAATATGTTAACTGGAAAGAGTGGCAGGAGCGGGGATTGCCGTTGAATGACCATTAGAAATTGTTTTAAATGTTGAGTTGTAAGTTTAGATTCAGTCATTACTTAATGTCTGTCCACACAGTCTACTTAACACTTAAAACTCACCACTTAAAACAAATAATCATCACCCTAAAATTTTCAGGATAAAAATGAAGTTGTCCGTTAACGAAAATCGACTTAAATCTTGTTTCGAACAAATGAGCCTCATCGGCAAAATCGGAGAAACTGGAACCTGCCGACCAGCGCACACCAAATTGGAAAAGCAAGGCTTTGAGCTGGCTGCTTCGTGGATGAAGGGTGCCGGAATGACAACACATATCGACAATTTTGGAAATCTCATCGGTCGGCTTGATGGGGGAAATCCGGAATTGCCCGTCTTAATGATGGGTTCTCACCTGGATTCGCAACCTTATGGTGGTCGTTTCGATGGGGTTGCAGGCGTTTTGTGCGCAATTGAAGTCGTTAAAACATTAACCGAAAACGCAATAGTTCCGGAACGCAGCATCGAAGTTATTTCTTTTGCGGATGAAGAAGGCTGGAGATTTAATAAAGGTTTATTTGGTTCCAGAGGAATTTTAGGGAAACTTGAAGAAGGTGAATTGCAGCGCACCGATAAAGATGGAATTACCCGTGAGCGAGCTTTAAAAGATTTCGGATGTGATATAACTAAATTTAAAGAGTCGGAATATAAACCCGGAAGTATTTTTTGCTTTCTCGAATTACATATCGAACAAGGCCCCGTGCTCGACATGGCACATAAACCCATTGGTGTTGTTTCGGGAATTTCTGGTCCGTTATGGTGGACGGTCAAATTAAAGGGAATGGCTGGTCACGCAGGATCTGTGCCGATGCCGATAAGGAAAGACGCAATGCTGGGAGCCGCCGAAATTACAGTCGCATTAAATGAAATTGTTACGCAGGTTCCTGGAGCGCCAACCGTAGGAACCGTAGGAACATTAACTGTTTTCCCTGCTTCCAGGAATATTATTGCAGAAGAAGTCACGTTCACCGTTGACTTACGCGACATTGATCTTGACCGAAGAAATCGTTACGAAAAACAATTGCGTGATCGTATTTCTGAAATTACGAAGAAGCATAATCTGTCCTTCGAAATATCAGAAGACACCAATAGCGAACCGCGGTATTGTGCTGATTGGATAAAGGAAATAATTCACGCAGAATGCAGTAAATTAAATCTTGATGCACCTGAATTAATGAGTGGCCCTTTCCACGATGCTCTTGCTCTATCGTATGCCTGCGATTATGCAATGATTTTCGTTCGATGCAAAGATGGAATCAGTCATAATCCTTTGGAATTTGCTTCCTATGAGGATCTTACAACAGGAACGAACGTTATGCTGGGAACGGTATTAGAGATTCTAAAAGGGTAATTGAGTTTTAATTGACGGATTTTTATTGCCTTTTTAGAAGTAACTTTCAATTGATAAAACCGAATGGAGCAGCGATTACTTTAAAACAGCAAAAGGAAATTAGTTCTTATTGATGACTTCATTCTGATGGTGGACAAGGAGGAAGTAATTAAATAGTTTGGTAATATTCCCGATGTTTGAAAACCCTCCTCACCTGACTTCTGGAATATCAGGCCAAGGGAAATTAAAGGTTTGAAAGGAGAGAATCCATCATTATGATTTGGCAAACTGAATGCAGTGGCTGACGAAACACGTGAAATTTGCATGCCGTAGTCAATTCGATATGCGTTTAGAATGCAACAGAAACGGAAAGTGAAACAGAAAACCTTAACTGATGGTAATGGAAATACAAGCAATACAATGAATAAATTATCATGTAATTCGTTATTTGTTAATTTTACGATACTTCAGGAGCCAACCAATGTTGAGAAAATCCGCTTTTATCATTTTATTTTTCCTTTCCTGCGAGATCAGTTTTGCGCAGACCGATTTTTTTAAATCATTATCCGAAGCTGCTCTTGCTCTCACTAAACAGGAGGTGGTTTACGATCCAACCTATTTTGTAATAAAATATCCGGGCGGTGATATTCCCGCTGATAAAGGTGTTTGCACGGATGTCGTGATCAGGGCTTATCGCAAACTTGGAATCGACCTTCAAAAGGACGTGCATGAGGACATGAAAGCCAGTTTTTCCGTTTATCCGGGAAATTGGGGCTTGAAGAAGCCCGACAGCAATATAGATCACCGTCGCGTCCCTAACCTTATGAAGTTTTTTACCCGAAAAGGAGCGGAAAAGCCTGTTACCGCCAATGCTTCTGATTATTTACCCGGCGATATTGTTTGCTGGAATCTTGGCGGCGCTATAACACATATCGGAGTTGTTGTTGATGCAAGATCGCCCGATGGGAAACGGTTTATGATCGTCCATAATATTGGCGGTGGGCAGGTACTTGCAGATTGTTTGTTTGAATATAAAATTATCGGACATTACCGGTATAAGAAATAGTGGTTGGCAGCTTAATTTTTCTGATTAATACAAAGATGTATATCATGAAGTATTCAATTATTTTCGCTTTTATTTTGGTGTTCGGTGCCTGCTCAAAAGAAAAACGCTCTGCAGATGCAGGAATAAAAATGCAGGAATTCGTAATTAATATTTCTTCATATGCGAGAAATATTGATCCTGACTTTATTATCATCCCGCAAAATGGACCGGAGCTGGCGTTTAACAATGTCGATCCTGAATCTGACTTGAATATTCCCTTTACCAATTCAATTGATGGATTCGGAATAGAAGAACTGTTTTACAATGGCGTTTACGCTCCCGATAATTACCGGTTGGAGATGCTTCAAAAGATTAAAACCACCAAAAAGGTCCTTGTTTCGGAGTACCTCAGCGACAATTCAAATTTCACAGACGCTTTAAGCCTTAATTACAATGAAGGGTTTATTTGTTTTCCGCGTTTAAGCGCTAATTACGATTACTTGCAGATACCGGATAGCGTGCCGTATTCAAATGCAGATAATATTACCACACTTTCCCAGGCAAAGAATTATTTGTATCTGATAAGCGATGGCAATTATCCGTCAAAGGAGGCAATGCTTGAGGCGGTAGCGGCTACCGATTTCGATGTGGTTATCATTGACCTCTTTTATGGGGAATCGGAATTTACACCAGAAGATATTCAGCGATTGAAAACTAAGTCTAACGGTGCTCAACGGCTTGTTATCTCTTATATGAACATCGGTTCGGCCGAGAAATTCAGGTATTACTGGAAAAAAAGTTGGGGCCTTCATCATCCGCTGTGGATAAGGAGAAAATATGAAGGTTATGATGACGAATTCTGGGTTAAATTCTGGAAAGAAGACTGGCAGGAAATTATTTATGGAAATGATGAGTCGTACACGAAAAAGATAATTAATGCCGGCTTTGACGGAGTTTATCTCGATAATGTGGAAGCCTATTATTTTCTATATTACAAAGATTGAAGGAATTATTTATGCGGAAATTAATCTCCGCCTTCGTCATTCTGATTTGCCTTTCAGCATTTTTTATTTCTGGAAATAGACAGCCAGAAATAAGAGTGCCTCAATCAGAAATGCCAACGCTTTCATTCAGCTTCGATAATGGAAAGATCGATCCTCAGGGCGGCTATGCGCTTGATAAATGGAACGAAATGATTCTCAAAACGCTAAAGAAATATGCGATAAAATCAGTTCTGTTTTCTTCCGGTGCAAATAAAACCGGAGAACCTGGGAAGTATGTTCTGAAAAGCTGGATCGACGCTGGGCACAAGATTGAAAATTACACATTTTCTCACAAGAATTTTAGCAGTAGCAATTTAAGCGTGGAGTTTTTTACGAGTGATTTTCTGCGCAACGATTCCATTATTAACCACTAATCGAATTATTACCGGTATTTCAGATTTCCTTATTTGAAGGAAGGCAACACAGAAAAAAAGATTAATGGTTTCAGAGAATTTCTCAAACACAGGGAATACGAAACAGGACATGTTAGCATTGATGCCTCTGATTGGTATGTCGATGGTCGTCTTATAAAACGTTTAACAGAAAACCAGAACGCTGATATTTCTGGTTTCAAGGCATTTTATATTTCTTACTTGTACGATGGGGCAATGTATTATGAATCATTATAGTATCGTTTCACAAGAAGGCACATCAATCATGTAATGTTGCTGCATCATAACCTGGCTGCGGCTTCGTTCCTCAATGACCTTATCAATCACTTTAAAAACAAAGGATGGCAAATAACGGATGCTGAAAAAGCTTTTGATGATCCGATTTATGAAACAGAAACCCACAGCATTCCGGCAGGCGAGAGTCTTAACAGGTCGCTTGCAAAAGGAAACGGAAAATTTCAAAATGAGCTACGTTATCCCACCGAAGACGGTGATTACGAAAAATCAAAAATGGACAGTCTCGGATTGTAAAAATGTCAATGAAGCCTCGCCCCGATAAGACTGATAAATTCAGCCCTGGTTTTGTCTTTCATGAATTCACCGGTAAAAGCAGATGTTGTTGTTACGGAATTCTGTTTCTGAACTCCCCGCATCTGCATACACAAATGCTGAGCTTCGATAACTACTGCAACTCCAATAGGACCAAGCGTTTCCTGAATACAATCCCTAATATCAACAGTTAGTCTTTCCTGCACCTGCAGCCTTCTGGCGAAAGCATCAACAACACGTGGTATTTTGCTTAAGCCAACAATATATCCGTTCGGTATGTAGGCGATATGAGCCTTTCCGAAAAACGGAAGCATGTGATGCTCGCAAAGTGAATACATTTCAATGTCTTTTACGATCACCATTTGCCTGTATTCTTCAGCAAACATTGCCGACTTCAATATTGCAGCAGGATCGATGCCATAACCATGCGTTAAAAACTGCATTGCTTTGGCGACACGTTCCGGGGTTTTTAAAAGCCCTTCCCGCTGCGGATTTTCGCCCATATCCTTGAGCACTTCGGTATAATGTACCGACATCCGGTCAATCCTTGAGGTGTTGTAACGATCAATTTTTTTGTATTCTTCTTCTTGAAAGTCAGTGTCTTCCATATTATTTTCCAAAATATTCGACGTAATTATTTTCTGTCTCAAACAACTTCACCGAATGAAGTTCAGACCCTTTGGAACGTATATGTCGCTCAATTTGTTCCCAGATTTTAATAGCCAGGTTTTCAGTTGATGGCATAATGTTCTTCATGAAATCCACATCAAGGTTCAGGTTTTTATGATCCAGCTTTTCAATAATGTGTTCTGTCACAATTGAGCTAAGTTCCTTCAGGTCCATTACGAACCCTGTGATTTCGCTTGGAACACCTTTAACCGTAATATAAAGGTCGAAATTATGTCCATGCCAGTTAGGGTTGGCGCATTTACCAAACACTTCCGTATTCTTTTCGTTCGACCACTCCGGCCGGGCCAGCTTATGCGCGGCGTTGAAATGTTCTTTGCGTGTAATGTATATCATATTCGAAAAACGGCAAAGATACTTATCCCCGGGACACTAATTAAAGAACTCTGTTTGCTGGCTTTTCAAAATGTTCGCTAACTTTCGATTCGGGCGAGAGACGAAGTGAAAAACAGATCCCGGAGAAAGGTTTAAGCGCACAAACGTTTTCGTATTGGGTAAAAGTAAATCCTTAACTAAACGACGTTGGATCGTGGATTAATAAACCAAACCTCCCCAAAACCGGCAATCTTTATTATACTTCAGGAAAGAAAGTCTCTGGCTGAAAGTCTCAGACGGAAGGCCGCGGTGTTGATTTTTTGTTCGCTTCGATGGCTTCCTTTTAATGGATTCACATAGTAAACGACATTGATTCAACAATCGCTAAATTTGGCCCTGTGAAACTTCCTGCCACGTCTAAGAAATTCAGTTTACTGTTGCTTATTTGTTGCGGAGTTTTCGTGTCGCTATTCAGCAGGTGCGGCAAGGACGAGCCGGACCGGACAAAGCCTTTCATTGCAGGTTTTAGCTCTTCATCTGGCAATACGGTTTCTTCGGATCTCGACCTTAACCTGGTTTATTCCGTTTCGGACGAGACTGGATTAGCACAACTCAAATTCCAGATTACCAATATTGACCAAACCGTTGAAACCGACACAGCTGTTAGCAAATATTGGAATCTCATTGACATCAAAGACGTTAATGGAACAAGTGCTACCGGATCTGTTTCGTTCAGTTTTCCAATCAATGTCGCTGCCGGAAACTACATTATTGTACTTACCGCAGTTGATAAATCCGGCAATATAAGTCTTCCCGATACGCTCAACCTTGTTTTCCTTAATTCCAGCGACGTTGTTTCTCCGGTTGTTATGATAACCAATCCAGCGGAAGGAGCTGTTATTTCAAGTGGAAGTACTGTTGTTGCGGATGTTAACCTATCCGACAATGAAGCGTTGAGCCGTTTTGAGCTGCAAGTGGTTTCAGGAGGAAACACGATTTTAAATGTCGCCGAAATAGCTTCAGCTTCCACGCTAAACCTGAACTACAACCTGAATGCTGAAAACTGGTTGCCAGGCAACTACACGCTAGAGGTGCGCGCTTTCGATCGTGTTATGAACAAGACCAGCAGTATCAGAAATTTTGTGAAACAGTAAGGCTGAAAATCAGATCTTACTGTCGTTGGTAACGATTTGCCTCCTCAAAGCCGCCATTTCCATAGCTGTTGCAGCGGCTTCATCACCTTTGTTGCCATGAATACCACCGCAGCGGTCAAGGGCTTGCTGCATAGTATCAACCGTAAGCACGCCGTAAATCACCGGGATGTCAAAACCTGCATTCAGCTGGGCAAGGCCGTTAGTGACGCCCTGGCAGATATAATCAAAATGGGGCGTATCACCGCGCACTACTACGCCGATGCAGATTACGGCATCGGTCTGGGTATTTGAAACAGCTAGCCTTGCTGCAGAAATCAACTCCCAGGATCCGGGAACGTATAGCAGCTGGATATTTCTGAGGCGCGCCCCGTTTTCAGAAAGCGTATCCATGCAGCCTTTCTCTAGGGCAGCTGTAACTTCGCGATTCCAACGGGAAACGATCACTGTAAAATGAAAATGGTCAATGTCGGCGACATTGACCATTTTACGGGATGACAGGTTCTGGTTAACAGACGACATTATTTTCCTTTTTGCTGCATCAGCATTTCTGCTCTTGCAATGTATTTTTCAGATTCTCTACCTTCGTTGGTCTGGAAGAAATCCGTACGCACTTTCTTATAGATTTCAAGGGCTTTTTCATACTCACCTTTGTCTTCATAGGCCATTCCGGCTTTCATCAGGTAAATTGGTGAACTGAAAGAATTTTCGTTCTTTCCTGCAGCTTTAACGTACTGATCAATTGCTTCGTCCACTTTGTTAAGCTCCATCAAAGCATCGCCTTTTGCTCCAAGTGCCATTGAAGAAACGAGGATGTCATCACTTTGGAATTCGTTAAGCTGATCGATTGCTTCCTGAAATTTGCCAGTCTGCAGGTAGCTGATGCCAGCATAATAATGAGCAAGATTTCCGGATTTAGTTCCTCCGTACTGGTCAATGATCGCTAAAAAACCTTCCGTGGCGCCTTTTCCGTTAAGTGCAAGTTGGAAAGAATCCTTTTCAAAATAGATCTCAGCCCTGAACATTGCAGCCTCTGCTTCAGCCTCTTTTGGCTTAACAACATATTGGCGGTAAGCTAAAAATCCACCTACGATAATGATAAGTCCGGCAAGGACTCCGAGGAGAATGTTACGGTTCTTTTCGATAAAAAATTCCGTTCTCGACAACGCATCTTCTACGTTTGCAATCGGATCTTTTGTTTGTTCGGTCTTGTTAGCGGCCATTTGGTCAGCAAAATTTTGAGGCGCAAAAATAAGCTTTTTTTTATATCAAAACAGGGGAAATTTGGGAGAAAATGAGCGCCGTTTTTCGTTGAATAGGAAAACGCACGAGGCAATTTGCGACGAAGAAACATCTGTTCTTTTCACTGGTGACGATAAACGGAAGAGTATCGGGCGACAGGCAAATTCTTCCGTTTGGTGTCTTTAGCTTTTCGGAAGGATGAACCTATTTAGTAAAAGAAGCCAGTTTTCCCTCTTTTTTCCATCGCTGGCTCCAGTTCAAAATTTAACATTTAGCATTCAGCATAATAATAGTTCGCCTGATGGAGCAGTGACGGGAAAATGTAATGTGTTTCCGTTTCTGATCACAAGTCTGCAGCATAACCCATTTTTAAGGCGCGATTACAGCTTCGCTTTGAGTGTCAAAATTCTTTTGGTTCTAAACGCTTCAATTCCTTTAAACCAGAATTCTCACTTAGTCCGTACAGCGAGACTTTTTTATCTGCACCCTTAAAAAGCAACTTGTAGTCTTTCTTAAGTGCTTGGTTAACAGCTTGCTGGCATTCAATCTTATCTGAATATCCCGGATCTTTTATCAGTAAAACATAATCGGGATTTTTTTTATTTTTAACATAGCTCCCCACAATTCCAAAGCATTCGGTCGGATATCTCATATCACCAAGTTCATAAATTGGGATATATGAATAATTCCATTTCAAGGGAAAATGGTTCATTGTGGCTTCATAATTTTCGAGCAGCACCATTGGTTTATCGGCTCCAAGGTAATTTGCAATATGGCCGGTAAGATGATCGTTGCTGAAAATAACCGGAAGTACTGCACTGTAGGGACCTATTAGGTCTGAGGCCGCCGACACATCATTTGCAGTTGCCACGATCGGAGCTGCTTCATCGTAATTGATTTTCAACAACGAGACGCTTATAGAAACGGCAAGTCCTGCGACCAGATACTTGTACCATGACGGGTAGGTGAAGGATGCCAGGAAAGCTATGAAGAAAAGAAAAAGGAAGACATTCAACCGGGCGGAAACAAAACCGATGGCAGCACCTCTTGCGTCGGGAAGGATAAATATTAAAGCGAAGCAAACGAAGGTGATCACGAGCAGGCCGTTGTACCGGAACTTCCATTTCTCCTTATGCCCGGTTATTATCAGGTCGACGAACATATAAAAGAACGGAAGCAATATTACCCATCTCAACATCCGGGTAAACTCTCCTGCCGGCCCGTAGTTCATGCCTTTTGCTGGACTTACTTCGCTGATGTTATGCCACAAAAAAGCCCATTCAGAAAACTCCGGCTTCGCAGGCTCTGCTTGTTGGGTAACGAAATAATAGACAAGAATGAAGAGAGAAGGAAATAGAATTACAAACTGAAAAAAATAGTTCCTGAGTGCATACTTTTTACCAGATAAATTTTTTGCGAAGAAGTTGAGGTAATCTTTTAAATGAATAAAGAAAACAGCAAGCAAAAAGATTCCGAATACAAAAAGATGAGAGAGACAGATCGCTGCAATCACTAGCATCAGCTTAACTGCATGGCTTAAATTATAGTCGTTGTAATACCTTTTCCATAACGGGATACCAATAAAAAGGAATACAAGGCCGATATTAAAATTATAAAAGCCGAAATAAAACAGGAACGAATAGGTGAACGGGAAAATCAGGTAACTGAGGTAGTAGTTCTTTTTATTTAACGATCCGATAAAATACCTGAAACTCAGTGGCAGGCCGATAAGGTAGATAAGCAGGACCATTTTTTCGGCCATGAAGGCAGGCAGGAAGCTTAGAAAAACAGCGAGAATAAAATGCCCCGACCAATTAGGGTTAACTGCAGTGTTTATTGTAAAGGAGTATTTAAGCGGGCTGTCATGATGGTTCAGAAGCTCGATAAACTGTCTTGAATTATAAAGGTGTGCAGGGCCGTCCACCGTTGGAAAATAGTGATAAGCGAGCACAGGAATCAGGTTTACCGCAATAAGCAGGTAAAATATGATTCTCTCAATCGTAGCAGGATCAGGCTTTTGGTATTTACTGAGCACGAGCTGTTTCTTATAAACCGGCAATTAACGATTCTTTTTTCTGAATGATGAAGTTTAATTTATGGTCTTTCACCGAAGCAACTTATAACACAGGCGAAATAAATTTGTCCAATTGAGATCTGGAATCATCATTGAGCTTTGCCAGTTTTTGTCGGCAGATTGCATTGATTTCCTCAGAAATTCCAGGTGAATCTGGCAATCTGCGGTAGTTTTTTTTTGACATTTCAGCGTTGGCGCTATCCCTATTTTATAAAATGTATCGGTTTTACCTGTTTAATGTTTCCTGGTCGGCGCCAGGATCTGGCCTATCGTTTACAGCAGTAAATTATGATAGTTTTACAGCTTATCGTTCGCCAATGAAAACAGTTATTCTTTTGGTAGTTGTTAGCTTCGCGGCATTTGGTTTTGAAGCGGTTGCGCAATCATACACATACACACCCGATGATCAGAAGTTGCACGATACGATCGCAGTACTTGACAGTATGTTCTTCGACGCTTATAATAATTGTGAGCATAAACTGGAAGAATATGCTTCTTTTTACTCAGAAAGTCTGGAATTTTATCATGATAAAAGCGGACTGTCAAATTCAAAAAAAGAGATGGTTGAAGCAACACAAAGAAATATTTGCGGCAAAGTAAAAAGAGAGTTAATAAAGGGAAGTATAGAGGTTTATCCGATAAAGGGTTATGGTGCAATTGAAATGGGACTACATAAATTTATTAACAGCGCAGATTATTCACACCTGCCCGAACCTTCCCGTTTTATTATCTTCTGGCAAAATAAAAATGGAGAGTGGAAGATCGCTAAGGTTGTAAGCCTGCACTGAGCCTTCAGCTTAGTTTCTATAAAAAGACAGAAGTTACTTTACAATGAACCAGACGGTTTCATGAATATTAAAAGTGAGAATGGTTTGTCTGCGTCCTGTAAATTTTATATGTTCGTTTTTCTTCGTTTCTAACTCTTACAAAAAAAATCATGCAGGTAAAAATTACTCAACAGGTTACTATGGCTCAGGTAAAGGCCGATATAGCCCAGAAGTTTCCACAGTATACGCTTTCGATGCGTAACCCAAAGATCCTCGTCGTTAAAAAAGAAGGAACCTCAGCAACGATGCTGAGTATACAAAAGGGGAAAATTACCGTTATAGAAACGTTCCCGACAATGGGCGGGCAAATGCTCTTTATCATGATTATGATTCTTCTTGGAATTCTTATTCCGTATATTGTTTACATGATCGCATTTCAACCGGGCTAAAAAGCTGTTACCAAAGAGGTTGCTGCCTTTGTTGGTTCGCAGTATGTGCAGAAGAAGGTTGTTGCAAAGAAGTAGTATTTTGCTGCTTAGGGCATTCGTATTGAAATAATTAACCAATCAAAAGCCTTTGTAAGGAACCTCTAAAACGCCATCTATCATCGTTAAAACTTCAAAATTAGAAGTTGGTTGTAACAGTTAGTTGGCAGCCATTAACAATTACATCATTTTTACCATTGAACATTATA
>Ga0105049_10007363_pt1 | contig 12765 bp, 10 predicted proteins | sample MAT06_FD_78087 | JGI IMG/M metagenome (GOLD analysis project Ga0105049, IMG submission 78087) | Freshwater microbial communities from Lake Fryxell liftoff mats and glacier meltwater in Antarctica - MAT-06 | ecosystem: Environmental > Aquatic > Freshwater > Ice > Liftoff microbial mat | place...
GACAGTAGGCGTTGTGATACATTTAGTTGAAGACCGGAAGGCAGTGGTAGTTGGACGTGATTTTCCTGATGATGAATGGCAATTGTTTTGACGAATTGAAATCTTTGTTTTCATCAAACAGCAAATTGCAAAACTGATTTTTACCGTCTATTTGACACTAATTATTTTCGCTGTCCAGCTATGAGAAGCGCTTACACATTTTATTATATAAATACCCGTTTGAAGATGCGCCATTGAATGTGTTCCGGCATTTAAATTATTTAATTCGATAACCGTTTTCCCGGCAGAATCCATTATCCGCAGTTGCGTGGATTGCCAGTTGGAAGGCAATGTCAGCGAGAATTCTCCTGAAGATGGATTAGGTGAAATAAGAGGATTCTCGTTTTCTGCATCCGTAAAACCGACATCACAATAATCTGTCACCGAATAATTTGTAAAAACAGGAATAAGGGGAAAATCAATATAGCTGGAAGGCGTTTCACCAACGGTTAACTGAAAGTCCGAAACAATTGGTGCATTTATGAAATTACCAACAGGAAAAGGAACAAATATACAGTCGTGATCTGCCAAATCAATTCTGCAAACAACAGTATGATTCGGCCCTCCTACACCAGTAATGGAATTGCCTGATTCATTGATCAAATAACCAAATGATTTAAAAGAATTGCTAAATGAATAGCCATAATCGTTACTGACTATTTCGCCATTTGCTTCAAACTTTCGACGAAATATAGTTGGGAAGGTGTTAAGGTCACTGTACCCCATCACACTCAACATTCCATTGTCTGATTCAGCGATTCCATAAAAATGGTCACCTTGCTCTCCCTCTTTAGACCATAAAACATTTCCGTTTGTATCAATTTTAATGATCAGAGAGAGGTTACTATTAAACGCGGTTGAAGTAAGGGCGATATAATTATTATCTGCTGTCTTAATTATCGTTATAATTTTTTCCGATCTGAAGCTGCCCCCATCATATTGTTTTGCCCAGACTACCGAATCCGCGCTGATTTTCGCAATCATCAGATTTCCAATAGTGTCAGGAAAAATACAGACAGTCCCGGCAATGATCTGTTCATCTTCGGTCTCTGTTAAACACGCTGTTTCAACCCTGATTCTGCCCGTGCCATTCATGTCAAAAGTTGTTATGGCAATTGCTTCCTGGGTTGCCGCCCCCTTTAATTTGGCGAAACCAGTCCTGAGCGAATCTGAATAGCTAAAAGCCGTGAAGGCATCTGCTTGCGTGAGTAAGGCATTAAGTGATTTATTTGAAAACGGGAGAAATGAAAACACCCGGCTCCAAACAATAGTTCCATTTGTATCAATAAAAGTTAAAAACGGGTACGGTGAATAATAGTCGGGAGTTCCACCTGAGATAAGTATTCCGTCATTAAATCTCGCGCTGCCCAGGACACGGTTTGGAATGGAATCGCTGCTGCGCCAGTTTTTTCCATCAAGGAAATTAAGGTCGGATCTTAATTTCAGAAGACTAATTCTGCGATCAGCTGGATATCCCAATGTATATCCCGGGATATAATAGCTGTTCTGGATTTTAATCAGGCCGGCGGGGAAGTCGTAAAGGCCATTATCAAAGCCCCTGTACACTGATGTTTGAGCGAAAGAAGCGAGTGTGATGAAAATCAAAAAGAACATTGATATACTTTTCATCCTAACATGGTTAATATTGAGTTAAACGCAGACTTACTTTAAATCAAAGGTAGCAAGGAGAATGGAATTCGTTGCTATTTTGAAGTACAGATTTATCAGGTTTGCAGCATGACGTTTCGCGCACAGGCGCAGTTTGGTGTTGGTGACCGAAATCAATCAACAGATGAAAAAGTTAGCAGGAAACCAAAATGATTAGCCTTTCGAGATGCCCAAATTGCATTTATGCGCTGTTATCAAATGCCGTTCTGTTCGGACAAAGTCCTACATTTTGAGGTTCAGAAACGTGTTGTTTAGGGCGATTTGCATTAGTAGTTAGTCAAAAATTCATCAAGTAACTGAACATTGAATATTCCATTATTTTCCATATGTTTTTTTAATTTCATATCGGTTGTTATAATAAGCTTTGTTTCGGTCACAGAAGCTGCTTCAAAAAGATATGTATCGCTATTGTAATTACCACTTTCATTTAACTTGTTTATGATAATTTCCGACAAATCAAACTCATCATCGTCAATTATGCTACACCGCTTACTATCTCGGACAATTACGGTTATAAACTTGTGAATGTTTGAATAAACATTTGGGTAGTTCTGATAATCCTTCGCAAAGCGCAATAATTTTCTAAGAAATTCACTTGGTCGTCTTACAAATATTTTGTCATTTTTCTCCAGGAATTTAATGAGAAACTTTTCAAGCTTTTCTTTTTCTTCACTGGTAGCATCTGGTTTAAAATATTCTGGAAGCCATTCGTTAACTACAAATTCCATATCTACTTAATCTGTGATTTTGAAGAAAGTTTTAAGATTGTTTAATTCGGTCTGATAAAAATTCCTCAATCCGCCTTCAATTTGTCCATCAGCATTTATTTCTTGAAATTCAGTTTTGGTTTCTTTTCTTGTCTTGTCTAAATAATAAACTTTTACTTCATCGCTTTTTATTTTCCCGTCAACTACATTTTTTAAAAGAGAATTAATAAAATGTTCGCTGTGTGTTGAAACCAAAAACTGTTTATCTTCATGCTCGGCCATTTCAATTAGCACAGAAACAAGTTTGTCAATAATGGACGGATGCAAGTGAATTTCAGGTTCGTCTATACAGATAAATTTATTGCTCTTCTGCATTATCTTGGCCAGTATTGTTACCAATTGATTGGTTCCTAACCCTTCATTGACTAAGTCAGCGGTAAAACCGTTTTTCTTGTCCATAGTTTGCAAGTAAATTGTTGCAATACCTGGCGGAGAATAAACTGAAAAACTTCTTTCAACAATCTTCTCAAGATAGAATGTAACCTTACCTGCCAAATCTCTATCGCTTCCTAAAAGCGAAGCAATTTCTTCTTCGGTTGAAATAAGTGCACTTAATGGAACTGGATTAAAATATGGTTGAGTAAAACCTCTGCGGAGTGGAACAAAATCAATTTTAGCAAATTCAGTTAAAGGTAATTGAAAAATTCGTTTCAATGTGGCTGTTGTCTCGTTAATTATTTTTGTCTGGGTTGTATCAACAGGATTTATAATAGAACCGGCGGTTGAAACGCTTAAAACATTTCCAATAATTCCATTCCAATTAAACTTCACCTGGAGGTTTTCATTTCCAAATTCAAACTCCTCGGTTTTGTTTGCGGGGTAAGGAAACGCTATTTCAATTTTTGCAGTGAACCGAAATGGCTTTATAGCGTTTAATTCCATGAATGAAGTAACTTTTCCAATTGAGAGTTTGTAAGCAACTTCTATTTCACCATCAGTTGTAACAATTTCTAAATTGATGTTCTCGGTTTCGTCCTTGAAGAAAACAGTTTCCTTGAACCCGCCAAGGTTAATAAACGGCAAAGTAAGGCAAGCATCAAGGCTTTGGTTGGGATTAGAAACTGTGTTTTTGAGTGCAAGTAAACTGTAAATGAAACTCGATTTACCACTGTTATTAGCACCTGTCAAAACAGTTATTTTCCCCATAGACAGTTCGGCTTTTCGCAAACTTTTAAAGTTCTCTATGTTTAATTTAGTAATCATTTTATGTCAAATTACTGTTTGTATTTTCAAGTCACAAAGATAGCATTTTGACTATTCTTTTTACTGTTGAAGATGGGTTTTAAAAATGTTCGTTCAAAGTTCAAATGTTCACAGTTATCTGTATCACAACGGTTGCCGGTAACTAAACGATATCGAGGGAACTTATAAATAACCAACTATCTTCGTTAAACTTGAAAAATTAAAACCCGCCAGCTGCAAGCGTCATTTCGCCAGGCGTGACTTCGTTCTAAATTTCTTGTTCGCCTTGATATCTGACTTTCTGGAGGTTCACTTATATCTGAAATTGTAAATCGTCGTTTGATACCCCTTCATTTAACTCTTTTAATTGAATAAATGAATCCAATTCCGAAAGAAATAAATTTAATGTTGCCCTTTAATTCCTCAGAAGTATATGTTAAAACGCCTTTATCCAACCCGAGCGTTTCGGGTTTAAAGGTCGACGACAGTGCGCTGTAGCTAACCCATAGGCTCCATGCTACATGATCTTCAAAGAAAGATGCGAACGAAATTTTGGGCTCAAACAAAAGAGCATTGTAATTATAAACAGTGGAAGGCACGATTAGGCCAGGTCTTACTTTGCTATGACGAACCAGCGAATATCCGGTGCTAAATCCAAAATTAAAAAGACTTGAATTTCCAACCCATTTATTATAACTGAGGCTGATGGCGGGTGTGAATATGTTTTGAACGGTGACGAGTGGGTTAACAGTTCCGCCTGGATTTATTATCTGAATGTTGGCCGCTCCTTCCCGTACCTGGAATCCGGCATATCTCATTGAAGCGCCTATCGAAATACTCGTTGAAAGGCCGAAATTGAGCGTAAGATTGGCATCGCCCAAACTGTAGAAATTGGTTTTCATTGCCACCGGACCCGCCAGCCTTGCAATTCCGCCATCAATTTTCAGGATAAAAGGTAATTTCCTCTGTTTTACCGGCAGCTCTGCTTTTTCCTTCTCTTCTTCGTCATCCTGTGAATATACATTTGAAAATGATGTTCCTGAAAGAAGCAGCAGAAGAATTAATCGGTAATAAAAGGAGCATTTCGTCAATTTCATCAGAAGAGAGTTTTATAAATGAACGCAGGCAATCTAAAAACTCTGGTAAAATTTATTCTACTCTTTTAAATGAATAAATAAATCCTAGTCCAAATGAAATAAAATTGATATTCCCTTTTAATTCGGACTGCACGTAACTGATTTCACCGGTATTTAACCCAACAGTTTCAGGCTTAAACGTAGCAGATAATCCGGTGTAACATAGCCAGATACTCCAACCGACCCGGTCTTCAAAAAAAGACGAAAATGAAATACCCGGCTCATAAAGAAATGCGTTGTAATTATAAGTGGATGGCTTATCTATGTCTTTAAAAGAGGCTCGAATTTTTCCGTATCTCACCATCGAATACCCGGCATTTAACCGGAAATTAAAAAAGCTGTATTCACCCACCCATTTGTTATAGCCGACAGTTAATCCGGGCGTGAACATGTTGTGAATCGTGCGAATCTGGTAAATAAGTCCGTCAATAATAGTATCGTTCTTATTTGCAGCACCCTGACGGATCTGGAAGCCGGTGTAACGCATATTCAATCCTACACTCCAACTTTTTCCGAGACCGAAATGCAAGCCAACATTCGCATCACCAACGCTATAAAAATTATTACGCATCGCTCTGGGAGTAAGAAGGTTACCGAGGCCTCCATCCATTTTTAATGTAACGGGAAGCCTTCTCTGTTTTGGCGGCGACGGTTCATCGTCCTGTGCAGAAAGACCAGAAAACACACCGCTGGAAAGCAAGAGGAACAATGCAGCCGCAAGACCAACGAAGTGTTTTCTTTTATTCATCAGGATTGAATCTTAACCATTGCAGCGTTAATGCCCATGTTTGAAAACCCTCCATCATGAAAAAGGTTTTGCATGGTTACCATCCTCGTATAGTCAGAAAATAGAGAGATGCAGTAATTAGCGCAGTCAAGGGCTGACGCATTTCCAAGCGGCCCCATGCTGTTGGCATAATCAAAAAACTCCTTGAAGCCAGGAACACCGCTGCCTGCAGTAGTCCATGTAGGTGACTGGGAAATTGTATTTACACGAACCTTTTTTGCTTTTCCATAATGATAGCCGAAGCTGCGCGCCACAGATTCAAGCATTGCTTTGGCTTCTGCCATATCACTGTAATCGGGAAAGGTTCTTTGTGCTGCGATATAGGTTAACGCAACCACAGAACCCCATTCGTTTAACGCATCCAGCTTATGTGCGGCCTGAAGCATACGGTGCAGCGACATTGCTGAAACATCTAGCGTTTTATGAAAAAAATCGTAGTTAAGATCAGTGTAAGGACGGGCTTTACGCACATTTGGCGACATACCAATTGAGTGAAGGACAAAGTCGATCTTCCCGCCAAGGATTTCCTGTGCTTTCTGAAACACGTTGGTAAGGTCTTCATCAATTGTGGCATCTGCCGGTACTATCTCAGCATTGCATTTTTCTGCAAGCTTTTTAATTTCCCCCATCCGCATCGCGATTGGAGCATTGGAAAGAATAAACGTGGCTCCTTCTTCATGAGCGCGTTCTGCAACTTTCCAGGCAATACTTTGCTCGTCAAGCGCACCAAAAATAACTCCTCGTTTTCCTTGTAAAATATTCGTCATTGAAGCTTTTCGTTTTAAGATGAATAACGGGGTAAATGTAAAAAATTATGCGTCGGTCATTCCCAGCAATGTTTTCGCATTGGAGATTGCCGCGTCTGAAAGGTTCTTCCCGCTAAGCAGATAGGCAATTTCGCTCACACGTTCGGGGCCCTTAAGTCTTTTTATCACCGTAGAAACTACAGGTCCAATAGTTGTCTTTGATACTTTAAGGTGATCGTTTCCTTTGCTGGCGATCTGAGGTAAATGTGTAATAGCGACAACCTGCATGCCTGACGACATTTCCTTCATCACTTCACCCATGCTGTCTGCCACTGCCCCGGAAACGCCGGTATCTATCTCATCAAAAATAATTGTCGGGAGCGCTACAGATCCCGAAATAATCTTCTTCATAGCCAGCATAAGCCTCGATAATTCTCCACCTGAAGCAACCTTGTTGAGATCCTGCAACTCGCCTGAATTTGCAGAAAAAAGAATTTTTATTGAATCCATACCCGAAAGATCTGCCGTGCCTCTGCTGCCAACTTCAATAGACAGTTTTGATTTAGGCATCCCCAGATTCTTCAAGATCACTGCTGCTTCGCGGGAGATAACAGGTGCTATTTTTTTCCGGCGGTCGGAAATTACATCTGCCGCTTTCTTCAGCTCTGTTTCAAGTTTTTCCAACGCAGCTGTTAATTCTACGAGCTTCTCCCCTGCTGTGCCGGCAATCTGTAATTTTTCGTCGATGCGATCGCGGAGTTCAATCAACTCATTCACATTTTGCAGACGATGTTTATGCAAAAGATGATTGAGAAGATCCAGCCTGGCAGACAAATTTTCAAGCCGGGCAGGATCAGCTTCCATTTCCCCTTGCTGATTTTCTGCTTCTGAAAGAATGTCCTTTAGTTCGATATAAAGAGAATTGCTTCTCGCAAACAGTTGATTTGTAGTGGCCGAGAACTTTGCTGCAAGGTGGAGGTGGTTTAAAAACAGCCGGAAATTCCCAAGAACTCCCCCATTTTCGGCTTCCATCAGGTTAATTGCGGCATCCAGCTGTTGTCGGATTTCGGCAGCGTGACTCAGCGTTTTAAATTCTTCTTCCGCTTTTTCTGCCTCACCACTTTCAAGCTTTGCGTCATTTAGCTCGTTAAATTGGAAGAGAAGGTAATCTTGCTCCTCTGCGAGCTTCCTTTCTTGCGTACTAAGGATTTCAATTTCCCTTATCAGGTTTTTCCATTTTACAAAAAGCTGTCGGTAGACAACCAGTGGTTTGTTGTTTTCAGCCGGACCATCAAGCAGTTGAAATTGAAAACGCGAACTTCCGAGAAGCAAAGTATCGTGCTGAGAATGAATGTCGATAAGCTGACTTCCTAATTCTTTGAGTTGTCCTAGATTTACGGGGGTATCATTAATGAACGCCCTGGATTTTCCGGCCGGATTAATTTCCCGCCGAAGCAAACAGGTATTTTCAAGATCCAGCTCGTTTTCTTCAAAAAAGCTCTTTAGGTCGTAGTCGGAAATATGAAACGTTCCTTCAACTATGCATTTTTTTAGTGGATCACGCAGAACTGATGATTCGACACGCTCACCGAGCAACATATGCATTGCTCCTAACAGAATCGATTTTCCAGCGCCTGTTTCTCCCGTAATGATAGTAAGACCAGCACCGAACTCAATATTCAATTCCTGGATCAACGCATAATTTGTGACTGACAGTCGTTGAAGCATTTTACAAAAATAGCTTTGGTTACGATTGTTTTAATGAAGGGCTGAATGATTTTGCTAAAAGGATTTTAACATTGGATGTGGGAAAGTTTATTTTGAATTTTAAATAAGTATTCAGGGATGTCCGACAACCATTTGGACGGGAGATTATTTTTTTTGAACCTGCGTGCTAACAATTTACCTTCGCCGCATGCATGTTCTTAAACAGCTTATCGCCAGAGGGGAAAGTCAGACGCTGGAATTTAAATTTGAACTGAATTCAGCCAGAAAGATAGCTGCCACACTTTCTGCTTTTTCGAATTCAGACGGCGGGACATTGCTCATTGGGGTTAAAGATAATGGTGGAATTGCGGGAATCAGGCTGGAAGAAGAGCTTTATGTGTTGGATGCTGCAGCAACAATGTATTGTAAGCCACCCGTTAATTTAGAAAATAAACGGTGGGAAGTGGACGGAAAATTCATTCTGGAAGCAAAAGTGCCAGCTTCGAATGAACGCCCCGTCAAAGCTGAAAGTGAACCTGGACAATGGAAAGCATTTTTAAGATCCGGTGCATCTAATCGCCTCGCCAGCCCGGTGCATCTGGAGCTTTGGCAATTGACAGATCCGGAAAAAGAAAAACCATCCGCATTTACAGAAAAACAGCAGAAAGTTCTAAAAGCATTCCAGGAAAAAAAATGGTTAAGTCTTAATCAGGCAACCCGGATTACGAAGTTACAACGTCATATTGTAGCAAAAACTCTGGCGAATTTCCTGCGCTGGAATCTGGTTGAATGGGAACCGGAAGAAGGTGGCGGATTTGTTTTTGTTTTAACGGAGGATGAATGAATGCGCAAAGCCATCGCCTGCCGGAGACAAGGCATGACTACTCTGTACGGCAAAATGAAAAGCGTAAGGGATCATCTTCAAAGGCCACTATCAATTATTCAGGTTGATCATCAATTGAATCTTATCTTCGCCCAATGGAATTGTGGAAATTAGGCTTGTTAAGTGTTTCAATTTTATCAGTGCCCTGGGCCGTGCTTCAATTGGTGCTTTGGGTTTGCCGGAAAGATGAAAATGCGCAGGATAAAAAAAAAGAATGTTGAGTTTTAAGTGTTGAGTTGACATTTTTGGGATACTGGGCAGTTGGGTATCAGGCGATTTTTTTTATTTTGAATGTTGAATGGGTAATAGATGATTCGGGAAAACCTGGAGGTTTTGTTGCCAGATTATTTAAGATCATGTTGAGTGCTGAACCACTGCAGAAATTCGTTGTTCAAAAGCGGCAACGTCATGGCTTATCTTAATGATGATGCTGTATTCAACATCCAACACTTAGCACTCAACACAACGCTCACTGAAACTCCCAGGCGCTCCGGTAAGATTCGTTCTTCTCTGCATGATCAATTAATTCCCGGTAAAAATTATCCGCTCCCAACGTGCCGCTATCTCCAATCAATACAAGCTTCTTCCTGGCCCTTGTCATTGCAACGTTCATCCTTCTGTAATCTTTTAAAAAGCCAATTTCCTGCTCATTATTGCTTCGAACCAATGAAACATAAATAGCATCGCGCTCCTGTCCCTGAAACGAATCAATCGTCTGAACTTCTACTTTTAAATTATTCGGAAAATCCGCTTTCCGGTCTTTCCACTGGCTTTCCATCAGAACCACCTGTTCGCGGTAAGGGGAAATTACGCCTACAGTTATTTCATCATCCTTGCCAATCTGCAATGCGAGGAATTCCAATCGTTTCCATAATAATTCCGCTTCTTCAGTATTGTATAAGCTCGATGTTTCAGGATTTGCCTGCTCCTCCCATCCCAAACCAGCAGTATCAATAAATTCCAGCACCTGCTCCTGCCCTATCTGCCAGTTGGCAACGCCCGGAAATGCTTCCAATGCACCTTTATAAAACCATTGGTTTGAAAAGGCCATAATCGCCGAATTCATTCTGTATTGTAGTGTTAACAGTGCGACCGGACCGCTGGATATTACCTTTTCGAGTAATGTAACAGATAATCCACCGCTGGCTGCTTCACGTGATTTAATTGTAGGGGGCAATTGAAACGGATCTCCTGCCAGCACTACTCTATTTGCCCTGATTATCGGAATCCAACACGCTGGTTCAGGAGCCTGTGCCGCTTCATCGATAAAAACCGTATCAAAATTCATTTTGCCAAGCAACGAATGATTTGCTCCAACCAATGTACAGGTTATGACATCTGCATTTTGAATTGTGCTTTCAATGATATAGTCTTCAAGTTTTCTTGCTTCAGCTGCCGCAAGCCGAGCCTCGTTAAGGATGAGCTTGCGTTGTTCGCGTTCGGAATGGCCGAATTGCCGCTTGTATTTTGTTGCCATTCTACGCAACTCAGCCGCACGTTTCCGCATGCCTTTTATTTCACTGTAATCTTTGTGGTTCTGAAGATAACCTTCAACTGTCAATGATTCCAGCTCTTCGTCAATACGCGCTGGATTGCCAATTCTCACAACATTTAGTCCTGCATTTTTTGCTTTATGGGTAAGCCAGTCGGCCGCTGCATTGCTTGGAGCAGCCATCATTACCCGTTCTCCATCTGCACATAAAAGTCGCGCAGCTTCAATTAAAGTTGTCGTTTTACCGGTTCCTGGCGGACCATGAACAACACAGAAATCAAGGCTTTTAAAAATCAGCTCAACTGCTGCTTTCTGAGAAGGATTTAAATCACCTGAGATTCCAGGAATATCAACAGTTTCGTCCAATTCAGGCTCTTTAATTCCAATTAAAGCGTCGCGGATTTCATTAAGCCTGCAATTTTTTGCATTCGATACAAGCTTTAGTGCAGACTCTGTTTCTTTGTAAGCATTTTCATCAAACAATAAATCGATGCCAAGCTTCCCATAATCAAGTAAGTCGGGCATCTCATCCATTAAAAAGATGAGCTTCATCTGGTCGCCGTTAACGAATTGGATCGCTCCTTTTACGCCATCAGGGGCAGAATCGTCGGTCGAAAATAAGCCTACCGTTTTTCCGGAGCCAAAATGGTGCGGCATGCCCGGAGCCCTTGTTCTTTCAACGATCGCAAACGGGTATTGACCAAAGCCGTAGCCTGTTTCAATTACTTTTAGAGGGTGCCAGGCCCGACCGGAATTTACCCGCTGGGATACGGTTGTGTTCTGCATCAGATCACGAAACTGGCGGACTTCTTCTTCTTTTTCGAGGTTTTGTAGCGTTAACAGCTTTTCGAAATAGGACTGGACTTTTGACATCGGCTGCAAATGTCTGGTAAAATAATTTTGAATTTTGTATTTTAAGTTTTAAATAAGAGTGATAGTTCCATTAGATTTGTGAAAAATCCAGCAAATTTCAATGAGTTTATATATTCTGATTAGCGTTGATGCGATTCAACTCATAAGTATTATTCTTGTTCTGATACTTTTGTTTTTGGGATATAAAATCTTTGAAACCAAATGGTCATACAAGATAAGTAAGCCTTATAACTGGGAAAATTCGGTAAACAGTAAACAGATTTCCGACAGATTAAAAAATATCGAAAGTATTTACCGGGATAAGGTGCGGTTTTATAATTTATGGTTCCAGGTTGAACGTTTAAAAAAGAATAATATCCCGGGGGCTTTTGCAGAATTAGGTGTTTATAAAGGAGAAACTGCAGAAATGCTGAATGAAATGGACGATTCCCGTAAGTTGTATTTATTCGATACGTTTACGGGATTCGATAAAAATGATCTTCAATCTGAAAGTAAACCGGATGCCAAATACAACGAAGAGAATTTTTCAGACACGAGCCTTGAAGCGGTAAAAAAAATATTTGCTGATAAAGCCAACGTACTATTTTATCCGGGTTTTTTCCCTCAAACAGCGGACGGCTTAAAAGAAGAAAACTTTGCGTTGGTACACCTTGATGCTGATCTGTATCAGCCGACAATTACCGGTTTAAGGTATTTTTATACACGATTGAATCCTGGTGGAGTTATAATTATTCACGATTATAATCATAACTGGAATGGAGTTACAAAAGCGGTGGATGAATTTGTTCTTACAATTCCTGAATCACTAGTGGAATTGAGTGATTGGCAGGGAAGTGTGATGATTTTTAGAAATAAATAAGAAAGAAGAAAACGGCGATGGACAATGGGTAATGGACGACGGGCAATAGGAAAGAAGGTTAGGAAAGGAAACAGAATAAAATGGTTGTAGTGGAGTTGGTGATGTCAGAGAGATTAAGTTTCAATTGTGCCTAGCCAACTATAAATTAGCATTACCTCAAAATCTCAATAGCGCCCTTCCGTTTATATCTGCCAACAGAAATAATGTAAAAATAAACCCCGTCGATTAATTTAACGTTGTTCTGATCCCTTCCATCCCAGCAAACAAATTGATTTACCGTGCTAAAAACCGGTACTCCCCAACGATCATAAATATTAATAGAAAGACATTCTGAAAACACTTCTATTCCTTCAATCTGGAAACAATCGTTTAACCCATCTCCATTGGGCGTTATCACATTTGGAATACTGTCGAAAAGATTAACTTGGAAAAGCACATCGTTAACGATCGCTGTATCGCTGCAATTGCCATTTACTGCGATAAGGCTTAGAACCAGGTCTTCAGTAAATTCATAATTGTGTGTAGGAGCTTCTTCAATAGAAGTGGTTCCGTCACCAAAATTCCATCTGTATCCGGTCGCATTTTCACTTAAATTAACTGTCTTGAATGCAAAGCTATCGCAGGTA
>Ga0105049_10007364_pt1 | contig 12765 bp, 15 predicted proteins | sample MAT06_FD_78087 | JGI IMG/M metagenome (GOLD analysis project Ga0105049, IMG submission 78087) | Freshwater microbial communities from Lake Fryxell liftoff mats and glacier meltwater in Antarctica - MAT-06 | ecosystem: Environmental > Aquatic > Freshwater > Ice > Liftoff microbial mat | place...
CTTGTACGGAACTTTAGTTCTCCGAGAAGTTGTATCATTTCTTTTGGAATACCGACAACGCCAACTTCGCGAGCAGCATCTTCGCCGGCTCGTGTAATTTCCTTGGCAATTTCTTTTTCGGCCTTTGCTGCTACTTCTTCGATTCGTCCCGGATGTATACGACCGTCTTTCATCAGTTGTTCAACTGTGAGGCGTGCAATTTGACGACGAATGGGATCAAAGCTAGACAGGATGACCATGCCGGGAGTGTCATCAACGAGAATATCGACACCGGTTGCACGTTGCAAGGCCTGGATATTACGGCCCTCTTTACCTATCAAACGTCCCTTCATATCTTCGTCTGTTAACTTAACTGCTGTTACAGTTCGTTCAGCAGTGACCTCTGAAGACATGCGTTCCATGGCAGTTACCAAAATCATCTGTGCCTGTTCTTCAGCGTCTTCTTTGGCGTCATTTTGCAACTTGTTCACTAACCCAATAAGGTCTTCTTTTATATCCTTTTCGGTCATCTGCATCAATTTATCAGCTGCATCAGCCTTTTTAAGTCCGGCTATTTTCTCTAGCTTTTCCTGCTGACGAACGCGGATTTCACGGATTTCGTTTTTAAGGCCCTCTACTTCATCTTCTTGACCGCGTAGGTTATCTGACCTTTTGTCTAAATCGTCAAGCTTGCGATCAAGGTTCGTTTCGCGCTCAGCTAAACGAGATTCTGTCTTTAGCCATTCTTTGCGACGGTCGGCTTCTTCCTTTTTGGCATCACTCAACAGGTCTAGTGCTTCATCTTTTGCCTTGAGTACAATGTCACTCGACTTTGTCTTGGCATCTGCTATTGCCTTATCGGCTTTATGTTTACCGCCAATACTTTTTCGTTTTTCGTAGACGACTGTGCCGCCTACGCCAACAAATGCCCCAATTAATGCGGCAATAATACCTTCTATCATAGTTGTTCCCTCCTCGGTTAAATCGGCCAATTCGCTGTATAGCGAATCATCTTTACATAACAGATATCACAAATTAACCGAATGTTTCAAAATTTATACGCAGACCAGCGAATACGTCGGACTATCTTTATTGTATCGCCTTTTGATGACGAGTTGCAAGTTATGTACGTGGAGAGGTGATATGTGCTTCGCTGCCGTAAAAGGGCATCACTATATGCTCGTTTTCGCCACTTTCAAGTCTTTTCAACACAATATCTTGCCAATTTTCGCCTTTTCCGCCAATAATTGGAATTCCTTCACTATCAGCAATTGTATTCATAACTGTAAGGCCAATCCGAAGGCCAGTAAAGCTACCCGGACCCTCATATACGCCGATGCCATGTATATCAGCCCAGTTCTTGGCATGATCACCGAGTGTTTCGTGTATATATTTCAACAGTCCTAGTGCAAGACTACGATCTGCCTGCCACTGGGTGTCAAATCTTTTTGGACCATCAAGTAGCGTCAAACGACATAGGGGTGTTGAGGTATTAATGAGGATAATCATAACGCGCTTTCAACACGCTTGCTCTTTGGTCCATGAGATTCAACGATAATCCGCCTTGTTGTTTCGGTTGGAGGGACAATACTGAGCGTTATGCGATCTGTCGGCAGTACACCTGCGACAATACCGCCCCATTCGATAACAGTGACTGTTTTAAGATTATGTGCTGCCTCGTGTAGCTCTTGTTTCATGATACCCGGGTCCCTCAGTCTATAGAAATCATAGTGAGCGAGAGTCAGTCCATCACGTGCGGGATATGACATGCTGATTGTGAACGTAGGGCTCTGGATATCTTCGGCTACCTCTAATCCTTCGGCAATGCCACGCGTAAGTGTAGTTTTACCGGCGCCAACATCACCTACCAGTTCTAATACTTCCCCACCGCGAAGTAGGCCAGCAAGTCGTTTGCCAAATGCATGCATTTCCGTTGCGTCTTTTACCTCTATAATCATTACAGTTGATTATACCACTGCATCTAGCGCTTTTTGCCCCATGGTCGTACAATGGAGCATAAGTAGTATGCGTATTTCTGATGCAATCATCGAAAAATTGCTCGCGCGCAGTGGTGTGGCTACTGCAGAGCAAATTGCCGCTTTGAAAGAAGAAGCGACCCGTTCAAGGCGCCCTATGCAAGATCTTGTCATAGAAAAAGAAGTAACCAACGAAAAGACACTGACGCAAGCCTTTGCAGACTACGCCCAAATTCCGTACATCGAGTTGGATCCTCATGACATTCCATCTGATGTTATGAACAAAATTCCTGAACGAGTTGCTCGTCAATACAACGCCGTTCTGTTCAAAATCGGTCCAGATGGCATGCAACAGCTGGCTATGGAAGACCCGGATGACGTCCAGGCTGTTAACTTTATCCAAAAAGAGATTGGTGAAAACACCCAGATCTTTATCGCTCCACGATCTAACATATTGGCTGCTCTTGAAAACTATCGTGGTGACGTCAATCAAGAGCTGAACGAAGTTATTGACGTCCAGCGTGAAGAAGACGAGACAGCTGTCCAGGCCGTCTCCGAGCAAGATGTTGCTGAGGATTCGCCAATCGCTCAGACAGTTAATCTGTTACTTGAGTATGCAATTCGCTCACATGCCAGCGATATTCACATTGAACCGCGCGAGGGCTTCGTGCAGGTTCGCTATCGGATTGACGGCGTCTTAAAAGAAGTAAATAGATTGCCCCATAACGTTATCGGTGCCCTTGTCAGCCGCATCAAAATTCTGTCTAATTTAAAAATTGACGAACGTCGTGTGCCCCAAGACGGCCGTTTCAAAATTAAAGTAGGCGGTAAACAGTACGCACTCCGTGTCAGCTCAATGCCAATTGCAGATGGTGAAAAAATTGCGATGCGTATTCTTGACGAATCCGATCAGGCAGTCAGCCTTGAATCACTTGGATACTGGGGCGTTTCGCTTAAAGTACTAAAGCTTGCTCTGACCGAACCAAACGGTATGGTACTGGTGACAGGTCCGACAGGAAGTGGTAAATCAACCAGCCTCTTTAGCGTGTTATCAATCCTTAATACTCCAGATGTTAACATTGCGACAATCGAAGACCCGGTTGAGTACAAAATTCTCGGTGTTAATCAAACTCAAACTAATGCTAAAGCTGGCATGACATTTGCCAATGGACTCCGTGCACTGTTGCGTCAAGATCCAAATATTATTATGATCGGCGAGATCCGCGATAGTGAAACGGCTAACCTGGGCGTTCAGGCAGCACTGACGGGACACCTTGTATTTAGTACCTTGCACACAAACGACGCAGCGACCTGCCTGCCTCGACTGCTAGATATGGGCATAGAACCGTTCTTGATTGCTAGTACCGTTAAGGCTGTTGTCGGACAACGACTCGTACGACGCATTAATCCCGCCACACGACAAAGTTACGTGCCAACCGAAGAAGAAAAACAGGCAATAGTCCGTATGTTCAACCTGCCTGCCGGTCAGGATTTTCGCTATATCCATGAACTTGAAAAACTAGCCGCCGCTGAAGGCATAGGTGGCGACACACCGCTCAGCACAGACGAACACGGCATCACAACACTTTGGCGCCCGAACGCTGATGACAACGATAATGATGCGCACAATGGCTACAAAGGACGTATCGGTATATACGAAGCACTCGCAAACACCCTGCCAGTTCAAAAACTGATCATGAGCCACGCAACCAGTAATCAGCTTGCTGCTCAGGCAGTTGCGGATGGCATGATGACAATGCAAAATGATGGATTAATCAAAGCCCTACGCGGCGAGACAACTGTCGAAGAAGTACTCCGAGTGAGTAAAGAGTAGCTATGACAAAATTTGCCTATATTGCTACAGATAAAGACCATAAGCCGATAAACGGCACGACTGAACAGATTGACCGCGCAAGTGTGATTGCGGCCCTCACAAAACAAGGACTACGGCCAATTAGTATACGTGAAGCCAAAGCACTGACTAGTGGCTTCTCGCTCGATCGTTTTATCAACTCGAACAAGGTCAAGCCTGACCATCTGGTGATGATGACCCGTCAACTGAGTGCGATGGTCGGCGCCGGTGTACCACTCGTACGTGCACTGACATCTCTGGCTAGTCACTCAGAGAGCCCAGCTCTGAAAACGATACTTGGAACGGTCATCAAAGATGTTGAAGGTGGCTCGGGCTTGGGCGACGCTCTTTCAAAACATCCAACTGCGTTTAACGACGTCTACGTCAATATGGTTCGCGCCGGAGAAACGGCAGGTATCCTGGATGAAATTTTGAAACGACTGGCGGCACAGCAAGAAAAAAGTGCCACAATCCGAAAAAAAGTACGTAGTGCGATGGCGTACCCAACTGTTTTGATTGTTATCACTATTCTGGCTTTCTTTGGATTAATGCTGTTCGTCATCCCACAGATTGGCAAGATTCTTACTGATCTTGGTGGACCCGACGCAAAATTACCTGATATTACGCTATTTATGCTTGGACTTAGTAACCTCATTACGGGATTTTGGTACATCGTTTTTCCGCTCATTGGCGGCGCAATCTACGGTGTGCTTCGGTATATAAAAACACCGAATGGTAAAGCCAGGTTTCACAAACTCATCTTGCATATTCCTGGGCTTAGAACAATTGTGCAGAAAATTGCACTTGCCCATTTTGCACGCACATTCTCGGCACTAATGGGCGCTGGAGTAGCTGTCCTTGAATGTCTGCACGTAACAGCTCGTTCTGTTGGTAATGTTGTGTATGAACAAGCGTTAAACGACGCCGCGGTACAAGTTAAAAACGGTAAACCACTTTCCGTCGTTATTAGCGAAAACCCACTGTTTCCGCCGATTGTGTCTCAAATGCTTTCCGTCGGTGAGGAAACTGGTCAAACCGATACAGTATTGGTCAAAGTTGCCGACTTTTACGAAGAAGAGGTCGATGTTGCCATTGAAGGCCTTAGTTCGATTATTGAACCAACTATGATTGTTCTGATGGGTGGTATGGTAGGACTGATTGCAGCAAGTGTCATGGCACCGATTGCAGGACTTGCTCAAAACATCCAATAACCTTGGCGTGAACCAAACTGCTCATGCTATAATAAACCATACTATTAAGTGTGGGCAAAATGGCAAGATTATTCTATAAAGACAAACCGATTATTGGAGTTGACATCAGCAGCACAGGCGTAAAAGTCATGGCTGTCGACACCAAGAAATGGGCCGTTCTCGGGTACGGATCCGTCGATCTTGAACCCGCAAAAGTAAAAGAGGCTCTTGAGGGAGATAGTACCTACCTTGCTGACAACATCAGGGCCCTTATGAAAGAAAAATTAGTGGGTTCACTTTCAAGTAATCATGTTGTCTTGGGTGTACCGACAGCACGTAGTTTTTCCAGAACGTTTCTGTTACCGCTGAGTGCCGAAAAAACGCTCAAAGACGCTGTAGAAATCGAAGTTGACCAATATATCCCAATCCCAGCAGCTACACTCAATATTGATTACGAGATAATCGAAAGAGACAAACAAAACATCACTGTTCTGATGAGCGCTATGTCACGCGTCATTGTTGATAACTGCATCAAAGCTGTCGAAAGTACAGGTCTGCACGTCACACTTGTTGAACCAGGAATGAACGCAGTAGGACGCCTGCTAACAGCAACAGAAGACGGCCACCTGCCTACAGTAATTGTCGATATTGGACCCGCCAGCACTGACATCGCAGTCCTCGACAGTGGATCAATACGCGTCACTGGTGGACTTGCGATTGGCGGTAATACTTTTACGCTCGACATAGCAAAAAAACTTAGTGTAACCCTAGAAAATGCACATCAACTGAAAGTATTGAACGGACTTAACGCTGGTTCACGTCAAGTTAAAATCAGGTCTGCGCTCGAACCAAGCCTTGAGCGCATTGTGATTGAAACGCGTAAAGTCATCCGCTATTACAATGAGCGTATCAGTGACGACCGCAAACTTGAACAACTACTCGTCGTCGGTGGCGGTAGTAATCTTCCAGGAATTGGTGAATATTTTACAAATTCACTGGTCATGCCTGCTCGCGTTGCAAGTCCGTGGCAAAAGCTTGATTTTGGCAAACTCCCAGAGCCTGCAAAACAGTTCCGCTCTCGCTACATTACAGTTGCAGGGCTTGCCAGTGTCCCCCCAGGGAGTATTTGGAAATGATTAATCTACTCCCAGAAGAAGCGAAAAAGGATATCCGTGCCGCTCGGTCAAACGTCACACTATTAAACTATATTCTTATTCTAGGATTAGGTGTTGTCTTTCTTGGAGTTATTTGCGGGGGTGTCTATGTTGTCTTGATGGGTATGAAAACGGACGCCGAACGCCTTATAACTGTGAACGAGAATAAAAGCAGCGCATATGTGACGGCGCAGCAACAAGGTACTGCACTGCGTGCAGGTCTTACATCTGCCAAAGCAATCCTTGACCAAGAAGTTGTCTATACAAAAATTCTGACTGATATTGCTACCTTGATGCCAAGCGGTGTCGTACTTGATGGCTTAACGCTCAGCCCTTCAACGCTTGGAGCGCCGACAACTATGCAGTTTTTCGCCAAGACCACAGATGACGCACTCAAACTAAAGGATAACTTCCAGGCCTCTGGATTGTTTAGTAATGTCAGTTTTCAATCACTATCTGGTTCATCAGAGCAATCTGGTGGTTATTCAGTCAGTGCGATCCTCAGCCTGACAATTAATAAGAGTGCCGTACGATGAAAAAGAACGCTATGAATGCAGTGACATTACGAGGAGTGCTCGGTACATCGATTGTACTGGTGATTATTCTTGCCGGCGTCGGATTCTATTTTGCGCAGGGCTGGCTGCACACATTCGCAACATCTGTAAGTCGCACTGTCGCAGACTCAAACAGTAGTGATAACAGCGTCCAATCACTGACCAAACTACAACAAGAGTTATCAACTCGTCAGGATATCGTTACTAAAACCAATGCAATTATGACATCTTCTAGTACGTTCCAAACACAAGCCGTTCAAGACCTGACTGTCTATGCCGCCGCAGCTGGTATCTCAATTTCTAATTACGCATTCCCGGTGGTGCCTGCATCATCGGTAGCTTTGACTGTCCCCATCACCCAAGTAACTGTAACCCTGAAAAGTCCTGTTGCGTACAATAATCTCATAGAGTTTATGACAGCAATTGAAGGGAACTTGCCAAAGATGCAAATAACAAGTGTTAACTTGGGTCGTATCAGTGGCGATGCTGCATCAGTCAAGATTGATCAATTAACCGTAGCGGTGTATACAAGGTAATGATATGAAGTCAAAAAGCCTATCTTCAGTTTTCAAATCACTCATTGCAACGTTTCAAAAGTATAGCGTTACTATCTTTATTGTTGTACTAACAAGTGGCCTAGCAATTGCTGTTTTAATGCTCAACTCTACGCTTCAAAAGGCGTCCGATACAACTGGATACACGCCAACACTTGATCCTAGCACATTTGATCAAGTTACGATTGATAGAGTAAAACAGCTTCACACTAGTGATGAGAACCCGAAGACCTCGACCCCACCAACAGGACGCACAAACCCCTTCGCGGAATAACGTCGATTTGGAAGTAAACTATAAAACGCTTATACTAATACATATGTTACTCCCTGGATCACAACTTATTGGCACCGATGTCTTGGGTCTGCAAACAGGTGCTCGACTCGCAGAGATATCAGATCCGGTTATTGATCCTGCAAATTTAAAAATTATGGCCTATGTTCTAAAGGGCCCTCTGCTGAGCGAGCATCCGTCTTTGATACTAACAAACGATATTCGCGAACTCAGTTCAATTGGTATGATTGTTGATAGCAGTGATGAGTTCATCGGCGTTCATGATGTTATTAAAATAGAGAAATTACACGAACTACAGTTCAATCTACTTGGCATGAATGTCATTGATGAAAAAGATCACAAACTTGGTAAGGTAAATGACTACAGCATTGACTCAAATAGCTTCGTTATTCAACAACTCAATGTAAAACGTGGCGTCTTGAAAGCTTTTACAGAGACAGGCTTGCTTATACATCGATCGCAAATTGTTGCAATAAACGATCGCACCATTGTTGTTCATACAGCTGAAAAGAAAATCGAACCAGTCATGCAAGCTGAACGTCGTACATATGTGAACCCATTTAGAAACTCCTCACCACAACCTGAAAATAGCGAGATTTAGTCCTTACCGCTTAAAGTGTTTTTAATATCATCATATGAAAAACCTTGTCGGGCGAGATACGCTATTAATTTTTGGTCATCTGGATATTTCGATCTTTTCTTGGTTATTATTTTTACTAACTCATCCTCATCAGTGCGGTCTGATTCGCTCAGATGATGCGTAATAATCTCGTGTTCAACCCCTTTCATGCGTAGCTCTGCCGTCAACTTACGTTTGCTCACACCCTTAGTGAGTGATCTGTTCTCGACCCAGTACCGTGTAAAGTCCTGGTCATTAATATAGTTTTTCTCAACTAATCGGTCAAATACCTTTGTAGTCACATCTTGGCTGACGCCTGGTCGTAGATCACCTAATTTTGTACGTGTAGGTCGTGTTTTACGATACAGGTAATCACGCACCTCCTTTGCACTATGTGGTCGCATCAGACAATATTCGAGAGCCCGAGCATAAACTTTGCCGAACTGACTTTCATGCTCGAGATCAATCAGTTCTTGCTCTGTGTATTCTTTGCCCACTCTAATACCCAGGTCGCCAACCTGAAATATGTCCAAGCTAAAACGATATGCACCATCAACAGATACATTAACACGGTTTTTATCCCGCACCTGGACCGCTACATTCGTAATCTTCATATATGTAGTATAGTTGAGACATGACCAAGACCCAACCAGAACATACAAAAAAAGTGCAAAAAAATACACCACTCAATACAACTCGCTACCATGGATTCTACCTCACTATGCTTATTCTGAGCACAATCGGAACGACGCTTGGCGTGATTGGACTATGGGGTATCATTGATACAATTGAAATGTTTGATAGATCACCTGTCTACGCAGTCTTCAGCCTTATCAATGTGCTAGTTGTGCTGCCTATAGCAATTTGGGCATTAATACTACTTTGGTTCAAACATCCACTTGGTATCTGGCTCAAGCTCAGTACGTACGGAGCATCGATTATATGTGCGATTGGACTCTTGTTGTCTGCTAGCCCCATCATTACATTCCTGTCATCAGAGGCTATTACTCAAGTACGTACATCTTCGGATCAAGCTCTCAACAACTCATTTATTGAGAGTATTACAACTATTGCGTTATACGGAGGCTTGGTACTGTCTATTGTTATTTCAATCATGTTTGGTCTATTGTGGTACTTTGCGTGGAAAAAACAATCCAAAGCTGATTCAGAATAACTGCCTTACTTGTTAAAAATCACTGTATTGTTGAAGAGTAGAAATTATTTCTGGAAGTTCAGTCGCTGGACTTGAAAAATGGCCAGCGCCCTGAACTGTTATGAAAGTTCCCCCTACTGAGCGGCAAAATGCACGCGCTGTATCAATATCACACAGTGGATCTTGGTCACCATGAATAAAATACATGTGGTCAACTTTTTTCTGTATCGAGTGTGTGTCATATCCATCGCTAGGAAAAAGATCTACAAACTGATCTTTAATATACGAGTCCCTGTTTTTTAAAAGTGTTTCTTCCAGAAACGTTCCGACCAGCACTGCAGATTTGACATGCGGCAACCAGTCAGATGAAAGAAGATTAAGAATTGTTGTTGCGCCTGACGAGTGACCAATCAAAAGATTGTCGCTAAAGTCCCAGCCCGAACTTCTTAGAAACATATCGTACTTCCTGCGACTAGGCACATCATTATCGGGAAGCTCTGGAGCAAACACTTCATAACCTGCTAGCTCCAATTGCTTTTTGATCCACGGCTGCCAATTATGTGTTGGGTGGCTGCTTGTACCGTGTAGCAAAACTGCTCGCTTCATACTAGACTGCCTCAGCAGCTACCTTGGCGCGAACTTTGGTCTCAATTTCTGCAAGCACTTTTGGGTTTTCCTTCAAATAATCTTTGCTGGCTTCGCGGCCTTGTCCTATCTTACCTTCGCCATACGCAAACCATGCACCCGATTTCTCGACGATATTATGTAGTACAGCCAGATCAAGTACATCACCAGTTTTGCTAATTCCTTCGTTATACATGATATCGAATTCGGCGACTCTGAAAGGCGGTGCTATCTTATTTTTTACAACCTTTACTTTCGTACGGTTGCCAATAATTTCCTCACCAGACTTGATCTGTCCTGTTCGACGAATATCAAGACGGACTGATGCGTAAAACTTCAATGCATTACCACCTGTAGTTGTTTCAGGATTACCAAACATAACGCCAATCTTCATGCGAATCTGGTTAATAAAAATGACTGTCGTCTTACTCTTACTGATAATACCGGTTAGTTTACGAAGGGCCTGACTCATCAATCGTGCTTGAAGTCCCATATGACTATCGCCCATATCACCATCAATTTCGGCTTGTGGTACGAGTGCGGCAACCGAGTCAACCACGACTAGATCGACCGCATTTGATCTAACAAGTGTTTCGGCAATTTCAAGTGCTTGTTCACCGTTATCTGGTTGTGATACTAGTAAATTATCTGTATCTACACCAAGTCGACGCGCATATGCTGGGTCAAGCGCATGTTCGGCATCAATAAACGCCGCTGTACCACCAAGTTTTTGAACTTCAGCAATAGCATGCAGTGTTAACGTCGTCTTGCCAGAAGACTCGGGTCCATATACCTCTAGGATGCGCCCTTTTGGATAGCCTCCTCCGAGTGCAAGATCAAGTGACAATGAACCGCTGCTCACAAGCTCAACGTCAACAGTAGTCGTGTCTCCAAGGCGTCGGATTGCGCCATCACCAAATTGTTTATTAATTTGTTCTTGTGCAAGACCGAGTGCTTTTAACTTACCTTCACTCGCTGTGGGTTTTTCGGATAGCGGCTCTTTAGGTGCTTTTTTTGCTGACATAATTTCCCTCTCTTTATCTACCTATTAGTATACTTTGCTGACCAACAATTTGCTATAATAAGAGATAATGAATACACATTCTCGTGGGTTTACGGTCATTGAGCTGATTGTCATCATAGCCCTTATAGGCGCTGCGAGTATTTTATTCTTTGTTCAAAAAAATAACGTAGAAGTTGCGGCCCGCGACGATACGCGAAAGACTGCAATAAATGCAATGTACTACAGCCTTGAAGAAGTATTTTTCAAAGCGAACGGATTTTACCCCCAGACAATCAGTGAGACAAACCTTACATCAGTTGAACCATCTCTTTTTGCAGATCCTGATAAGATGAAAATTGGTACAGCTGATAGTGATTACCGCTATGAATCCATCAACTGTGTAGACGCGAAGTGTACATCGTATACATTACGAACATCTATGCAAAATGAAGCCGAATATGTTAAAGATAGCAAAAATAAATAGTTGATTAGTTGACTAGTCGACCGTTTTTAAATGCTTCCACCGCTGTATTAAGTCGGTCGATCATGTCCTTTGGCTGCCCGACATACGGGAATGTGTATGTTGTTTCATCACCAATAGTACTAAGACGAATTGTTCCATAGCCTATAAGCTGATGTATAAAGTTTGTTTGAGTGTAGCTGGCATCTTCGATACTGCCAAGGCTGATCGAATGTTCACTACGGCTAAACATACTAGACTGACGACATTCAATCAGGGTTTCGTTTGTCATATATAGTCTGTTATTAACATACACATAGTATGCAATGTATGTTGCTAGGCATATCAACACAACAAACAACAAAATGGGTAGTACGAATATTCCAGGATTTGCGGCCGCACCAGATAATTGAAAGCGTTCCGCAATCAAATCAAAATTAAACAGCACGGCAAACGAAATTGTCGTAAGCAACAGACCGAGTGCGAGCGGTCCAATGAGACCAATAGGGTGGCGACGCACTGCAACAATAACGTATTCACCTGCACTCAAGTTTAATGCCGGATACAGTTTTCGAGAATGATCATGTTTTATTTTTGTGGCATCACTAATAAAAGTTTGCTCTATCTCGATAGGCCGACTCATATGTACTGCTTGGGTCGCAACTTTTGCGCCGTTTTGTACATTATTTGAAGGGTGAGCATATAACGGTCGTCCGTCAGCATCGTACGCTACCGGCTGGGTGTAGTCTTCGGGCGGCTTTGGTTTAGTGCTCATACTACTATTATATCAATTCTTGTTGATTATTATGCGTTCTTCCCACATGCTGGTGGCCTTTCGCTGTGACACGACGGCCTCTTGGTGTTCGTTCGATAAAGCCAATTTGCATCAAATACGGTTCATAGAAATCCTCAATCGTCGTTGCTTCATCACCAGTCAAGGCTGCAATCGTATTCAGCCCCACTGGATTACTTCCGTAATTATCAATCATACTAATAAGCAAATTGCGGTCGCCCGGGTCTAGCCCTAGCTCATCAATCTCTAGAAGTGCAAGTGCTGACGTCGTAGTTACTATATCGATAATGCCATCACCGTTAACGTCAGCATAATCACGAACTCGTTTTAATAATCGATTTGCGATGCGAGGCGTCAAGCGAGCACGCGTCGATAACATAGTTGCCGCTTCCGGGTCAATCTTACTATCCAGAATTCCTGATGCGCGAGTAATAACTTGAGATATTTCTTCTGGCGTGTAAAATTCCAGCCGATGGATCAAACCAAAACGATCACGCAGCGGCGCGGACAAAGCGCCCGTACGCGTGGTTGCACCAATTACCGTAAATCGTGGTAAGTCCAA
>Ga0105049_10007365_pt1 | contig 12764 bp, 7 predicted proteins | sample MAT06_FD_78087 | JGI IMG/M metagenome (GOLD analysis project Ga0105049, IMG submission 78087) | Freshwater microbial communities from Lake Fryxell liftoff mats and glacier meltwater in Antarctica - MAT-06 | ecosystem: Environmental > Aquatic > Freshwater > Ice > Liftoff microbial mat | place...
AGTAGGTCCCATTGCAAAGCCATTACAGCGCGAGCCGGATATTACCATTCGGTTTGTCGATCAGTTGCCGCTGTCGTCACAATTGCACTATCTGGGTGTCAATGACACGGCGTATACAGACGATGCTTTTTTTGTATTAAAGGGTAAGCATCATGCCCATGTCATGGTCCAGATCCCTTTTGAACAAGTGGGTGAGCGCTGTGAAATTGTTTGTGAACATGGCGCACCAGCTGTACCGCTGCTGATTGCCATTATCAATCTCACAGCACTCAATAAGGGTATTCTCCCTCTACATGCGGCAGCCTTTCGCTACAATGATGTGGGGGTTTTGGTTACCGGGTGGTCTAAGGGTGGTAAAACCGAAACACTCTTGGCCTTTGCCGCCAATGGTGCCGAATACATTGGTGATGAGTGGGTCTATATCAGTCCAGATGGGCAACGCATGTGGGGCATTCCCGAGCCTGTGCGCGTCTGGGATTGGCATCTAGCCGATCTGCCCCAATATTGGAAACGCATCAAACGCAGCGAACGCACACGGCTGCATACCATTAAATTCATGGTCAATACGCTAGAAAAGCTGGATAACAATGGCACAACCAGCAAAGCGGCCCCGGTCAAGCTGATGAATCGCATGACACCGCTTTTAAAACAGCAATTGCATGTCAATCTTGCGCCGCAGAAATTGTTTGGTCAGAAGATCAGCGTTGGCGCCAGCAGTCTGGACAAACTCTTTTTCGTGGGCAGCCATGAGGGCCCCGAAGTCACTGTGCAACCGGTTGATCCACAACTGGTTGCACAGCGCATGGTTTTTTCGCTACAGGAAGAAAGAGCGGACTTTATGTCCTACTACTATAAATTTCGTTTTGCTTTTCCCAATGCGCACAATCCCGTGGTCGAGCAGGCCGAAGAACGGCAGCGGGCCCTGCTAATGCAATTGTTGGCTGGCAAAGATGCCTACGAGCTTTATCATCCCTATCCAGTTTCGATTCCGTTGTTATTCGATGCAGTCAGCCCCCTCTTATAAAAATGGGGCAGAACTTGACAGTGACCAAACCGGAACGCGCAGGAAGGCAGCCAAGCAAGTGACCATCCAGACCAAGCCACACAATGGAACACACAACGGAACACACAACGGACATAGTTCCAATACGTTTTTATCAAACGATCGCGCCAGTCATCAGCCGCAAGAGCCGCAACCCGTGACGCCGCCAGTCAAGCGTCAGGTTGATATGGATTCTGGGGCATTGCTACACGCGTCGCGACGCATTGACTGGCGCTTTCTTTTGCCCAATCCAGCGCTGGAACGTGTGGCCTATTTTGGCGCAAATAACGGTTCGCTCCTCTCATCATTAGCGTTGTTTGCCGACGAACTAACGATTGTGGACGCCAAGCGCAAGACCACACAGCACGCCCAATATGATGTGGTTGTGGCCTATGAGCCTACGCCACAGATCCTGCGCCAGGCGGTTGATGCCTTGCAGCCGGGTGGTTCCCTGTATATCGAAGCCCATGGTCTCTTTTGGCCGGCCAAGTGGCAACGTGGGATGCAGAACCTACCCCTGCTCCAGCAGCCGCGCCTCTGGCAACCGAATGATTATGTACGCACGCTGCAACACTGGGGGCTAGCCGAGGCCGATGCGTTCTGGTTCTGGCCGAATTTTGAGGATTGTACCAAAATTGTGCCACTCAACGAGCAAGCCATCCTAGCCTACACCTTTGCTGCGCAAGCTCAATCTACCCGGCTCAAAGCGCGCCTGAAAGCCGCCTATAAGCAATGGTTGGTACAGAGGAGTTGGTTATCCCTGAGCCTACCAAGTTTTGGAATTGTCGCCCACTGAACGGGCTGGTTACGCCGTAAGTATCAAAGCGGATCATCATGAACACAGTCTTAAGTTTTCTACACGAAAATCGACAGCGCTTTGCGCTAGAACGCTACGGAGCCCAAGGACGACTTGCTTCGCTTGTCATCACACCACGCTTTCAAGCATCGAGCCACGTGGTCTTTATGATCTGGGGCGAAGGCGCAACCGCGCCGGTGCTCGTTGCCAAGACCCCACGCCTAGCGAATGCGACGACGAGTCTGCAACGCGAAGTCACGAATTTGCGTCTGGTACAAGCGCGCCGACCCGCGGGTTTTGCTTCGGTGCCCCAGGTGGTGGCCTTTGAAGACTATCATGCGTATCCGATCCTGGTAGAGACAGCGCTGATCGGCCAGCCCATGGATCCAGCGTTTACCAAGCGTCACCGTGAACGCTGCTGCCAAGCGGTAACAACCTGGTTGATTGAACTGCAACAGCCGACCGACGATCCTGGCGAACGGGAGGCAGCATGGTTCGAACGGTTGATCGATTATCCAATCGAGTATTTTGGCAAGCGCTTGCCCGTTAACGCCAACGAGACAGAGTTGTTGCAACAGACGCGCGCATTGGTAGCACCGCTGCGCACGCTCCAGTTGCCGCTCACCTTTGAACATGGCGATTTGAGTTATCCCAACCTCATGCTTTTGCCCAATGGCGAGCCAGGGGTGATTGACTGGGAATTGGCGGACCCGCATGGGTTACCAGCGTGTGATCTCTTTTTATTCTTAACGTATGCGGCCTTTGCCACGCACAATGCGGGCGAGAATGGCACCTATCAAGCTGCCTTCCAATCGGCGTTTTTTGATCAAGCAGCTTGGACGAAGTCTTATATCCGGCAGTATGCAGCGCAGCTCCATTTACCAGAAATGGCATTGACACCACTTTTTGTCATGACCTGGCTGCGCTACATTGTCAGCCAATTGGTACGGCTAGATGAAGGGTACCAGCAACCGCTGGCGCAGGTTACGCCCTGTGCACCAGAGACAGCCCAGTGGCTGCGTAAGAACCGTTACTACACACTCTGGGAATATGCAGTAAACCATGCCAAAGAACTAACGTGGTAGGGCGACACTGCTACGATTTGCAAAAGGGTGCATACCAACGCTGTGGTATGTGCCTGAATACAAGGGCACGTTCCAGTATGTGATATGTGCCTGAATACAAGGGAGAATCAACACAACCATGTTTACCGTCGCATTAATCGGTCCGGATGGCTCAGGCAAAACGACTATCGGACGCCAACTAGAGGATCGGCTGCCCATGCCAGTGAAATATATCTACATGGGGGTGAGCACCGATTCCAGCAACGTCATGTTGCCGACTACGCGGTTGGCCCACATGCTGAAACGTGCGATGGGCGGCAAGCTGGATAACGCTGGGCCACCCGATCCCAATCGAGTAAAGAAGAAACCCAAAGGCGTTGTAAAGCGCACGTTGGCCGAGGGACGTGCCGTATTACGGCTTGCCAATCGACTGAGCGAAGAGTGGTATCGCCAAGGATTGGTCTGGTCATACCAACGGCGTGGGAATATTGTGCTCTTTGATCGACACTTTTTCTCTGACTATTATGCGTATGACATTGCCGATCATGGCCAACCACGGGACTTTACGCAGCGCATTCATGGCTTTGTGCTCCAGCATATCTATCCGAAGCCCAGCCTGATCATTTACCTGGATGCACCGGCGGAAGTGCTGTATGCACGCAAGGGAGAAGGCAGTATTGAAGCATTGGAACGGCGGCGGCAAGACTATCTACAACTGCGTGATGTGGTAAAGCATTATGCAATCGTGGACGCAACACAACCCCAGGACCAAGTAGTACAAGAGGTGGTGGCGTTGATCTGGGATTTCTATCAAGCGCAAGATAAAACAGTCGCAAAAACAAGCCCAAAACAGGCATAGACAGAATCATCAACATGAAGCAAAGTCAACCCACCATTCTGGTTACTGATGCCGGTCGCGGTAGCGCACTCTCGATCATTCGTTCGCTTGGACGGCGTGGTTGGCGCGTGATTGCCGCCGATGCCGATCCGAATAGCTTGGGCTTCCGCTCGCGTTTTGTGCATGGCACGTTTGTCTATCCCAAGCCGGAAAGTGCGCCGCAAGCGCTGGTTGGGGCGCTGCTAGAGGCCGTGCGCAAATGGGATGTAGACTTGCTTATACCCGTTACGGATGCGATTATCCTGCCTCTTTCGGAAGCGCGTGCCACTTTTGCAGGGGTCTGCATATTGGCGTTACCAGAAGCGAGTGCGCTCGAAGTCGTAACCAACAAGTTGAAAACGGTAACCCTCGCGCAGGAACTGGACGTGCCAACCCCGCGCACCAGTTTGGTTCATACGGTGCAAGAGGCCGTCGAAAAAGGCGCGGCGTTGGGCTGGCCGCTGGTGCTGAAGCCCCAGGTTTCGCGGCTGTATCGGGAACACTCGATTGAAGCGTTTGAAGTGAGTTATGCGCAAAATCTTGATCAACTAGCCAAGCAGATGGCGCGCTTTGAAAACCTGTGTCCGGTGCTGTTGCAAGAATACTATCCAGGCGACGGGCATGGTGTCGAGTTGTTGATGCATGAGGGACGCCCGTTGGCAGCCTTTCAGCACAAACGGCTGCGCGAGGTGCCGCTGAATGGTGGCGCCAGTGCCTTGCGCGAAAGTGTGGCGTTGGACCCCTTTCTATATGACTGTTCGGTGCGCCTGTTGCAAGCGCTGAAGTGGACGGGCTTGGCCATGGTCGAGTTCAAAGTGGGCAAGGATGGGCCACGGCTCATGGAAATCAATGGCCGGGTTTGGGGGTCGCTGCCGCTGGCAGTACGCAGTGGGATGGATTTCCCAGCGCGCCTGGTCGAGATGTACTTGGCGGGTCCAGCCGCGCCGGCAGAGCCAGTTGCGCAAACGTATCAGGTGGGAACGCGGGCCCGTAATCTAGAGCTAGACATTCTCTGGATTGCGGCAGTGCTGCAAGGCCGCAAACGCTATTCGTTCCTGAGCATACCCAAGCGCCAGCAAGCGGTCAAAGCCATCGCCGAGTTGTTTCACCCAGCGTACAAGTTCGACATTTTATCCTGGGAAGATCCCAAGCCGGGGCTGGCCGAAATTTCAAAGATTTCGCGTAAACTCTATGGCAAGATGAAAAATGGCACGGAATAATTTGACAGGAAGGAGGAAAGCGAAGTGGCAAAACAACTTGCACAAGCATTGATCAATAGTACATTCTTTTCTAAAGTGATCACCGTTTTGGAAAAATTTGATCGCACGCGGCCCAACCAGTTGCGCATCTTAACCTATCATCGCCTGGGTACGCCAGCAGCCTTTGAAGCCCAGATGCGTTATCTGGCCCAGGGGCATCATTTGGTTGCTATGGATGAACTGTTTGCCGTCTTTGATCGGGGGCATGTCTTGCCACCACGCTCGGTGATGGTCACCTTCGATGATGCCTATCAAGATTTTGCAACAGTCGCCTGGCCGATGATGAAACGGCATGGTGTGCCAGCAACAGTTTTTGTCGCTACCGCTTTTCCCGACCAACCGGCGCGCGTTTTCTGGTGGGATCAACTGCAAAGTGCACTCAGCAACACAAGCAAGGCAGTGCTTGATACACCCCTAGGCAAGTTACCCTTGGGCAATACACAGGAGCGGACATGTGCGTACAAACAGTTGCGCGACCATGTCAAAACTTTGCCGCATCGCGAGGCCATGGCTTTGGTAGAGCAACTCTATGTGGCGCTGGGTCAGCCACCGGTTGTGAATGATGTGCTGGGCTGGGACGCGTTACGTCGCCTGGCCGCCGAAGGAGTGGCGTTGGGTGCCCATACACAAACCCACCCGCTGATGAATCGTGTGTCGCCGGAAGAGGCCGTGCGTGAAGCCTTTGCCTCGCTGCGCGATCTGGAACGTGAAATTGGGGCCGTGCTCCCGATCTTTGCCTATCCCAATGGCTCGTTCAACAATGCCGTCGTCGACCAGTTAAAACAGCGTGGCATGGCATTGGCGTTTACCACAGGTGCAGGCAGCAACAATCTACAAAATGTAGATTGGTTGCGATTGCGACGCAACAACATCGGTCCACAGGCGACCGTTGCCGTTGTGCAGAGTCGTCTGCTGCTTTCGTCTGTCTATGCGAATTAAGTAATGCGAAGTGTCTACTGGTGGGCAATCCGCCACTTATGGACAAACCATTTAAAAGTCAACCAAATAAGCCCGGTAATCCACGAGAGCGTATCTATGACTTTTAAGGGTTTTATCTATTAGCAGGAACCGTTGATATACGATGAAAATTCTTTATATTATACCCGCCTTTCAACATCCGAAAGTGCGTGGTTCGGCTCGCCACTATCACTTTATTCGCGAACTGGCGCAACGGCATCAGATTACGCTGCTTACCTTGGAACGTAGCCCGATTGCGGCGGAAGCAATGGCAGAGATGGCAACTTACACCGAACGCATTGTGACCTTCAAAGTGAAGAGTCCGGCGCAATCGGCTTTGGGCAAAATCGTCAAACGTTTTCCCCTGGTGGGTAACCAAGCAGCCCAGCAATTGGCACTGCGCGAGAGTGTCGGGCGCATGAAAGAAACCTTTCACCAACTGCTGCGCGACGAGTCGTTTGACCTGGTGCTCTTTCACGGCAAAGATTGCTTTCCGGTGATTGCGCAATGGCAGGAGTTGCCGCTTGTCATCGACTTCTGCGATGCGACTTCGTTCCGGGTACGCAGCAAAATGCGCCATGTCAATTCCCTGATGGCAGCTTTCCTAGGGCTGCGCTACCTACAGGTGCGCCAGGTCGAACGCAAGATGGTGCAAGGTACTTCGCACATTGCCTTTATCTCCCAACGCGACCGTGCCGCAATTCTTGGCCCAACCAGCCAGGCAACGGTGATTCCCAACGGTATCGAGTTGGACTATTGGACACGGCGCAGCCACACACCCGAAGAGAACTGCCTGATCTTTACGGGCGTGATGGACTATGCACCCAATGATGATGCTGCACTCCATTTGATTGATGACATTTTGCCCCATATACGCGCGCACGTTCCCAATTTGAAGGTGATCATCGCTGGTCGCAATCCAACGACCGCCTTGCGTGAACGGGCACAGCGTTATACAGATGTCGTCGTCACAGGGTTTGTAGAGGACATGCGCGATCATTTGGAAAAAGCGACGGTTTTTGTTGCGCCGCTGCGCTTTGGCGCTGGCATGCAAAATAAATTACAAGAAGCGCTGGCCATGGAAGTGCCAATCGTCACCACGTCGATTGCTGCCCAAGGCTTACAAGTAGAGGCTGGTGAAGAAGCGCCGCTCTACGTCGCCGACGCCGATGAAGCGTTTGCCAAACAAGTTGTGCAGTTGCTTAATCAACCTGCGGAACAGGCACGGTTGGCGAAAGCAGGCCGACAATTCGCGCAAAAACATTTTGAATGGACACGCAGTGCACGCCAACTAGAGCAGATGTGTGTAGAAGCAATGGAGGACAGTATATCAGCAACCAAACCTGGAATTCGCCCACAACCGGTTATGCGTAGTGCAAGCAAACTCGGTTCCTAGGCAAAGTGTCTGCCAATGGTTGGTCACCACTGGGTGATGAACCGACGCAGACTTTAACAAAATTGAATTGTTGTCAGTAGAAAAGGCAAAAATAACGTATGCATTCTCTTATTAATCTATCCAAACATGTACGCCGTTTGTTGGTGGTAACAACCGTTGCCATGACAATGGTGGTCGCGTTTTGGGTGACAGTCAGCGCACAAAGCACGCCGCTATCACCCGCAGGTTACCTCGATTTTTCCTTCCAAGGCTGGGATGGCAGTGGCGGACCCACTGGTGAGAAACCCGAGAGCAAATTGTGGTGGAATGATGGCTTTTGGTGGGGTTCACTCTATAGCAGCGCAGATGCCGGTTTTCGCATCCACAAGCTGAACTGGGGCACCCAAACCTGGGAAAATACGGGTGTTGCGCTGGATGATCGCAATACGACAAAGGCCGATACTTTGTGGGATCAGGCAACCAATAAGCTCTATGTCGTCTCGCACAACGGTATTCAATCGGATGGTCGCAATACGGCCAATGCGGCGACTTGGACGCGTCTCTATCGCTATAGCTATGATGCTACGGCGCAAACTTACAGCTTGGATGCGGGTTTCCCCACTGTTGTCTACCAAGGCGAGAGCGAAACCGCTGTGTTGACCAAGGGTACATCGGGCAGCCTCTGGGTGACCTATGTTTCACGTGCCGCGACCCCAACCGATAGTCGTGACTATCAGGTATACATTACAGCTTCGACAGATGATGGCGCGACTTGGGGCGCGCCCTTTGTGCCAGTTCTCAATGTCGATGGCCAAGTTGTCCATGTCGCACGTGGTGACATTTCGGCTGTCGTGGCCTTTGGCAACAACATTGGTGTGATGTGGAACAATACGATTATCACCACCACCCACACCTTGCACTTTGCCTACCGCGCCAATACCAATACCAGCATCACCGATGCCTGGACACACCAAATGATCTCGGTGCCTGGCGGTGCAGACGATCACATTAGCATCCGTTCGCTGCAAGCCACCAATGATGGCCGCGTCTTTGCCGCCATCAAGACGAGCACGCCCCTCACCGACCCGATCACCGACACATTGCCCCTGATTGGCATGGTCGCACGTGACTTGGACGGCACCATCTCTTTCCATCCGTACAGCTTGAATATCGATAAAGACACACGCCCGATCTTGCTGATTGACGAAGGCGATCTGGCCGATGCAACCGATAATCAAGTTCGTATCTTTGTCAGTGGTAAAGAAGGCGGCAGCAAAATCTGTTACAAATCGCTGCCCATCACCTTCCCGCTTTCTGGCATGGGCGATTTTGTGAATATCAGACCCAAGGACTGTGGCACTGTTTTGATCGAAGACTCGGTCTATAAGAACATTAACAATGCCTCGTCCACCAAGCAGAATGTCAACAAGACGACGGGTATCGTTATTCTGGCTTCCGACAGTATGACTCTGCCTATCACGGCCACACAAACCAGCCTGGTATATGTACATGGCATTCTCGGCAATCCGTCCCCGGTCGTAACAGCACATGGGCCAGCCAAGAATGCAACGAACATCCAGTTAACTAGTGTTGTGACCGCCACGTTCAGCAAGCCGATTAATCAGGCGACACTTACTTCGGATAGCTTCAGCGTCCAAAGTGCCAGTGGGGTTGTTCCTGGTACGATCAGCTATGATGTCGCTAACCGCACAGCAACTTTCACACCAGCGGGCAGTTTGGCCGCCAATACGGTCTATACCGTAAGACTCACCAACGCCATCCAAGATTTTACCGGATTGAGCTTAAATGCAGGCATTGACGCTGGTCCCGTGGTCGAAGAGTGGACCTTTACCACAAGCGCGGCTGCGGTAGCCTTCACAAACGCGGACTACAACGTCAATGAAATAGCTGGTACCGCGACCATTACGGTGGTGTTGGATGCAGCTTCGGCCCAAACCGTGACCGTAGGGTATGCCACGACTGATGGTACAGCGGTGGCTGGTGTTGACTATAACACGGCTACAGGCACATTGACCTTCATCCCTGGCGAAACCAACAAAACTTTCACGGTGGGTATCATCGATGATGCCATCCAAGATGGCACCAAGTCGCTGAACTTGGCGCTGACCAATCCGACCAACGCGATTTTGGGGCTGCAGACCGCGGCCACCTTGATCATTGTGGATGATGATTCAACCACTGTCCAATTTAATGCGGCCACCTATAGCGTGAATGAGGCGACGGGTGAAGCGGTCATCGAAGTGACCCTCAGCCGGGCCGCGGCTACGATCGTCACGGTTGATTATGCAACCAGCAATGGCACCGCCGTTGCCCCGGGTGACTATGCCACCACCAGTGGCACCCTAACCTTCAACATTGGCGAGCTAAGCAAGACCTTTGCTGTGCCAGTGCTCAATGATGGCACCTTTGAAGGCAGCGAAACCGTCAATCTGGTATTAAACAATGTGACACCAGTGGTCGGCGCGACCTTGGGTATACCCACCAACGCTGTACTCACCATTACGGATGGCACGGTACAACCAACCGTTAAGTTCAGCAGCGCCACCTATAGTGTCGGTGAAGCAGCCGGCACAGCCACCATTACGGCAACGCTGAGCGCACCGTCCAGCACACCGGTTACGGTGAACTATGCAACCAGCAACGGCACAGCCATTGCGCCTGGTGACTACACGGCCACCAGTGGCAGCTTGACCTTTGCGGCAGGTGAAACTAGCAAGACTTTCCCCGTAGCTATCTTCAATGATGCGCTGGATGAAGTGGATGAAGTGATCAACCTAACGTTGAGCACACCTGGCAATGCAACCTTGGGCATTCCGAACAAGGCAACACTAACCATTGTTGACGAAGATGCGGCACCAACGGTCCAATTTGCCAGTGGTACGGCATCCAAGGGTGAGAGCAGTGGCGCAGTCGAAGTGATTGTTACCTTGAATGTCCCATCGGGCAAAGTGGTGACAGTGGACTATGCTAGTAGCAATGGCTCGGCGATTGAAGGCGAAGATTACGGTGAGATCGCCGGTACTTTATCCTTCGGCGCTGGCGAGACAAGCCGTGCCATTGAGCTATTCATTCTGGATGATACGCTGCCAGAGAGCAACGAAACGATCAACTTGACGCTGAGCAACCCCGCCAATGCAACATTGGGAACGCCAGCCACGATGATCTTGACGATTTCGGCTAATGATGGTGAGACGGCAAGCTTCAAACTCTATCTGCCCATCATTCAGAAATAGGCTAAAACAGTAGGTACGTCAGCGCTGGGGTATATGCCCCAGCGCTGACTTGGTAATTTCAGAATGCCTCTTGAGAAGTTGGTTTTGCAGGTGCTTCTCAAGAGGCTTCCATCACACTCGATCCTATGATCTGCTTGATACTATTGAACCACACAGTTGTGTGGGATTATTTTTTGCACCTTCATCGTTATCAACCAAGAATCCTTCGCTCTGTGTCTGCCCGCGGCTATAGATAGTTGAACGTCAATTGCATTTTCGCTTACGAATTGGCTCCCGCGTACGAGATCCCTAACCCACACAACCCTTGGAAAAAGCTATGAATATGTTCATCTCTACAGCGCGCACACAACGCACACAATTGGTTAAACGCAATCATTGGCGGACAGTTTTTGTCGGCCTGTTCTTGTTCTGTATCCTGCTCATCATGAATGCTTCCCATGCTTATGCAGCAGAGATTGAAGTCGGCTATAGTGATTTTGGCTACCCAAGCGGTACAGGTGCCAGTGCCATTGGCATCACAGGGGAAAAACCCGAAAGCAAGTTGTGGTGGAATGATGGTGCTTGGTGGGCGTGCATGTGGAGCACAGCCGGCAATGCGTACCACATTTATAAGTTAAATTGGGCCACACAAACCTGGACCGATACAGGAACGCCAATTGATGATCGCAAAACCTCCATGGCCGATGCACTGTGGGATGGCAATAAGCTTTACGTTGTTTCGCATATTTGGGCAGACAACAAAGGCCAAACGGCCCCAACTGGCCAGCGCGGCGAATTGTTTCGCTATAGTTACAGCGGCGGCACCTATACACTCGATCCCGGCTTTCCGGTCGAGGTGACTGGTGGCACATCCGAAACGTTGGTGGTCACCAAAGACAGCACCGGCACGCTCTGGGTCACCTATGTGCAAAAAGATAACGCAGATAGCAAATTTAAACTCTGGGTCAATCATAGCATGGGCGGCAATGACGCCACTTGGGGAACGCCCTATGTGTTGCCGGTTGGTGCGGCGGCCACCGTGGGCGACGACGATGTTGCGACAGTGATCAATTACGCCGGTCGCATCGGTGTCATGTGGAGTAACCAAAGCTCTGGGGTGAAAATGTACTTCGCCGCACATGCGGATGGCGCGGGCGACGCCGCCGCCGATTGGCAGGTGGTCGCGGCCTATACCGTTTCCGGCGACGATCACATGAATCTCAAGGCGCTGCAAAGTGACGCGGCAGGCAACTTGTTTGCGGTAATCAAAACATCATTCTCGATCACTTCCAATCCGCCAAAGCCCTATATCGTTGTTCTGGCCTGTACCCAAGGCACCTGTACCAGCGCCAGCGATTGGTCGCCCCACGTCGTCTACATGACCAATGAGGGTAATCCCACGCGTCCCATGCTGCTGATCGATACCACCAACCGCAATCTCTATGTCTTTGCGCGCATCACCTATTCTGGCACGAGCGACGCCATTTATTACAAATCATCGAGCATTGATAACATTAATTTTCCGAGTAACGCCGCTGCCCCCATTATTGGGACACCTTTCATTAAAGGCACGCCCTACAATAAAATCAATGATCCAACATCCACCAAACAAAATGTGAACAGTAGCACGGGGTTGGTCGTGTTGGCCAGCGACGCCAGCAAGCGCTATTATCTGCATAACTGCCTATCCCTATCTGAACAAGCCGGCAATTGTTCCGCGCCACCCGCCACGACGCCAACCAGCACGGTTACGCCAACGGCAACACCAACCGGCACGAGCACACCGACGGCGACAAGCACGCCAACAGTAACATCGACAGGTATTGCAACCGCTACACCAACGCCAACACCAACGGCAACGGCAACAACGACAAATATCGCAACCGTCACCCCAACCCCAACGGCGACGAGCACCGACGACATGACCGTCACCCCAACCACCACGCCGACGCCAACTAGCACGAATACGCCAACAGCAACTAGCACTGGCACCCTAACCGAGACACCCACGCCAACACCGACCGCAACAACAGGACCAGGTACGCCAATCGCCACGCCAACCGATGCCCCTACCTCCCTGGCTTGCACAGTTAGTATGAATAATGGTGCGGTATTTACAGGACAGCGCACAGTCACGATCCGCGCAAACGTCCCCGAGGCA
>Ga0105049_10007366_pt1 | contig 12761 bp, 13 predicted proteins | sample MAT06_FD_78087 | JGI IMG/M metagenome (GOLD analysis project Ga0105049, IMG submission 78087) | Freshwater microbial communities from Lake Fryxell liftoff mats and glacier meltwater in Antarctica - MAT-06 | ecosystem: Environmental > Aquatic > Freshwater > Ice > Liftoff microbial mat | place...
ATCAAGGGCGCGACGGGCGAATGGGATCAGTGAACTGCCAACCGAGGTGAGTTCAGCCCCACGTGAGCCGCGTTGAAAAAGCGGAAAACCAACCGAGGATTCCAAGTCCCGAATCTGAACACTGACCGCCGGTTGGCTGATTCCGAGGAGGTCCGCGGCCGAGCCAAAACTGCGTTCCTGGGTCACGGCGACGAAGGCTCGAAGTTGGGGGTAGGTCGGGTGCCAGTTACGGCGGTCAAGGTCCATAACTCCAGTTTATACGAATTAAAGGATTATTCATTGGACTTATGGAAGATCGTGGGCCACAATATAAAAACCCGACCGCAGAAGGAATGGTTTCTATGAGCACTGAAGCACAATGTCCGGTCACACACGGAGCAGGCGTTGGCGGAACCCAGAATGATGACTGGTGGCCCAATCAATTGAATTTACGAGTCCTTGATCAAAATCCACCATCGGGTAACCCGATGGGAGAAGATTTTGATTACGCGAAAGCGTTCGCAACCCTTGATTTAGCTGAAGTAAAAGCCGATCTGACCAAACTCATGACCGATTCTCAGGATTGGTGGCCAGCGGACTACGGCCATTACGGCCCGTTCTTTATTCGGATGGCATGGCACAGTGCCGGCACCTATCGCACCTCCGACGGTCGCGGCGGCGGCGGCAATGGAATGCAGCGCTTTGCCCCATTGAATAGCTGGCCCGACAACGTCAACCTAGACAAGGCGCGCTCCCTGATGTGGCCGGTGAAGCAGAAGTACGGAAAGAGCCTGTCCTGGGCGGATCTGTTTATTCTCACCGGAAATGTCGCTTTGGAGTCCATGGGCCTTGACACCGTCGGGTTCGGTGGCGGTCGAGCCGATGTGTATCAGCCTGATGAAACCTACTGGGGGACCGAGCACGATTGGCTCGCTGACAACCGGTACACCGGTGACCGGGAATTGGAAATTCCGCTCGCCGCTGTGCAAATGGGACTGATCTACGTCAACCCGGAAGGCCCCAATGGAGTGCCCGACGCCATGGGATCTGCACGCGATATCCGAGAAACCTTTGCCCGCATGGCGATGAACGACCACGAAACAGTGGCGCTTATTGCTGGTGGTCACACCTTCGGCAAGTCGCACGGTGCTGGTGATCCCAATACGTTTGTGGGGGTTGAGCCAGAAGGTGCACCCTTACAAGATATGGGCCTCGGCTGGAAGAGCACCTTTGGCACCGGGAATGGTGAGTACACCATTTCTAGCGGTGTCGAGGGTGCATGGACCCCAACGCCCATCACGTGGGACAACAGTTACTTTGACACCCTTTTTGGGCACGAGTGGGAACTCACCCGCAGCCCGGCCGGCGCGCAACAGTGGATGCCAAAAGACGGTGCATCCGCCGATGCCGTGCCCGACGCCCACAACCCCGACAAGCGTCATGCACCCATGATGACGACAGCCGATATTGCGCTGCGGGTTGATCCCATCTACGAAGGAATTTCCCGACACTTCCACGAGAACCCGGCAGAGTTCGCCGACGCGTTTGCCAAAGCGTGGTTCAAACTCACCCACCGGGACATGGGCCCCATCAGCCGCTACATGGGCTCGGAAGTTCCTGCTGAAATCTTTATTTGGCAGGATCCCGTTCCCGCCGTTGAAGGTGCGCTGATCGACGAAGCAGACATTGCGACGCTCAAGGCGAAGGTGCTTGCAAGTGAACTGAGTATCTCCGAACTGGTCGCAACCGCATGGGCATCAGCATCGACTTTCCGTGGAACTGACAAGCGCGGTGGCGCGAATGGGGCCCGGATTCGCCTTGAGCCTCAGCGGGATTGGGCGGTGAACAACCCGGCTCAACTCGCCAAGGTGCTGGGAATACTTGGGGGAATCGCCGAGGAATTCAATGCGGGTCCTAGGACCGTCTCCATGGCTGACCTGATCGTTCTCGCCGGTTGCGCTGGCGTTGAAAAGGCGGCCAGCAACGCGGGCGAGTCCGTAACCGTTCCCTTTACCCCCGGTCGTACCGACGCCACCCAGGAACTGACCGACATTGAGTCGTTCGCATTCTTGGAGCCGTTCGCTGACGGATTCCGTAATTACTTGGGCAAAGGTTTGGATCGCCCAGCTGAGAAGTTGCTCGTCGACAAAGCGAATCTGCTCACCCTCAGCGCCCCGGAAATGTCGGTGCTGGTTGCCGGTATGCGTTCCATGAATGCGAACTTTGACGGTTCACAAGTTGGTGTCCTTACCGGTCGAGCGGGGTCGTTAACCAACGACTTCTTTATTAACACGACCGGCATGGCAACGAAATGGAAGCCGGTCTCCGCAGACACCGCAAACACAGAGGATGCTGACCTGTTCGAAGGTACCGACCGCGCAAGTGGCGAACTCAAGTGGATGGCGAGCCGAGTGGACTTGGTGTTTGGTTCAAATTCGCAACTGCGCTCAATCGCTGAGGTCTATGCGGGCAGTGACGCACAGGGCAAGTTTGTCTGCGACTTTATTTCCGCATGGAACAAAGTCATGATGCTGGATCGCTTTGAACTGGTGTAAATAGTTTCAGATTTTACAGTGAAGGGCGCCGTTGGTTAATCGCTGAGGGCGCTCTTCTCTGTCTAAGCATCCAGTTCTGGTTCTTCATCAGTCTCGATCACGGTTTTGGCGCCGGCGAGCACGCCAACGGTCTTCAGGCCATAGGCAACAAATGGACCCACGAGCACGGCAAAGAGAACAGTGCCAATTCCAACGGCTCCACCAAGGAACCAACCAATGGTGAGGGCGCCAACCTCAATCCCCAAGCGCACCCGGGCAACCGGCCAGCCGGTTCGAGAGTGGATTCCGGTCATCATTCCGTCGCGCGGGCCGGGACCGAGGTTGGTGGTGAGGTAGAGCCCACTACCAATTCCGACACAGGCAATCCCGACAATGACAACGAGAAATTGCACGAACGTGTTTGTTGGGTGCGGCAGGATCGTGCTCATTACTTGCAATGAGGTGGCAATCACGATTGCGTTGGCAATGGTGCCAAGACCGGGACGTTCCCGAAGTGGAATCCACAGAAGCAGCACAACAACGCTAATAATGAAAGTAGTCACACCAATATTGAGCCCAGTTCTGACCTGGAGGCCTTGGGCGAAAACAGTCCAGGGCCCAACACCAAGATTCGCGATAACCAGCAGTGCTTCACCGGTACCGAAAATCCACAACCCGCAAATTAGGATGGCCAAGGTGCTTGGCTGAGAACTCCACCGTGAATCCGAGCGCCAGCGGGTGACCGGGACACTGCGTGAGGGGGTGAGAAATCCTGGTAAAAATCCCATTTTTTGCTCGTGAACTCCCAAGGTGGGTTAGGTTGTTACCGTGTTGTTATCAAAATATGGACCGGCTGCACGGGGACTCATTGTGTTGGCGCTAGTGGGAACTCTAGTGACCGCTTGCGGTGGAGGAGGTGAGACCGCAGCCACGTCATCCGATGTGCCGACCAGCGTCGAAGTTACCGGAACCCAACAACTCATGATCGATCAGCAAATCACTGTCCTCGATCAGAAGTTGGTGTATCCCAAAAAGGGCGCCGCGCAAGTCTCCAGCATGATCACCACCCTTGAACCCGGCCAGGAAACCGGTTGGCAACTGCACCCGGTTCCGGTATTTGTTTATGTTCTCAGTGGTACCTACACCGTTGAATACGAAGCAGGTGTCACCAAGGAGTTCCCGGCCGGTAGTTCAACAATGCAGGCGATCAAGACCAATTACAACGGGACAAATAAAGGCGAGGAATCTGTTCAACTACTCACTGTGTTTATGGGTGCGAAAGGCAAAAAAAACACTGTGATGCGTTAAGCCGGTCGGTAGTCTAAATCGGTTTTTGTTGCCAATTTCCTAAGTTCAATCTGAATCGTATTATTTTTCGTGAGGTAGTTCTCGGCCCCCGTATCTCCGGTCAACTCGCCGATGAGTGACGACCTTCCTGGTGGATGAAGTCGGCGAGGGCTTCGACATTGAGTCCAATGTGATCCACCAAAGTGATCACAACGCCATCCACGTCGAGTTTCTCTGTGCTGAGGTAGGCAAGCCCCGCACGCAGACTCGAGGCCATACCGGTGGCAAAGTCAGGATTTTCAATCACCCTTGATTGTGGTACTTCACTTACCCAGGCGCCGAGTACGACGTAGACATCCGTGATACCGGCCTCACGCAGGGGCCGGACGCTTGCGTTCACGAGGCGTTCGCCTTTAAAAACAAATGGTGCTTTAGGTCCACAAATCTTTGGCCACTTCCGGCAGCTAGGACCAAGCCGACGAGTCCGCGTGATTCGACTACGCGTGAGGGAGGGGTGACGAATCGGCCATGCTCCACCATAATGTGGGAACTATGCCAGCCATTGTTCACCTTGCCGCAGTGACCGAATCAACGATAGATGCTCAGGCCGTCAAGGCCTTGGTGAGTGATGCAACGACCGGAGCGCTCGTTTTATTTAGTGGTGATGTCCGCAACCACGACCATGGACGGATTGTGATTTCCTTGACATATGAAGGACACCCTTCTGTGCAGGAAGTATTAGAAAGGGTGGTCAATGATTTTGCGGCGGAATCCAACGTCACAGCAATTGCAGCTGTCCACCGGATTGGTGAAATTCCGCTTGGTGAAGCTGCACTCGTTGTTGCCGTGGCAAGTTCACACCGGGGTGAGGCTTTTACGGCTGCGAGTGCTTTAGTGGATCTGATAAAAGAAAAACTTCCAGTGTGGAAACACCAATTTTTTGTCGATGGAACTGATGAATGGGTGAATTGCGCGTGAGTGAAACCAAACAATTCGTTGACACATACGGTCGAGTGCACCGCGATCGTTTCCATAACGTGATAACCGGAATTGAGTCAGTCCAAGCAGTCGGCCTCACCCCGCCCAAAGTTAATTCGGTTTTGTTTGAGGGCATCAGTGAACTTGAGGGTGATTGTGATTTGATCCCGGCACTCAGTCGGGGATCTGCGCGAGCCGAAGAGTTTTACGTCAATGGTGGACCAGCAACGGTGTGAATTATTGCTAGCGCAAGACGTCCGTTCTGATCCGCATGTGACCGACTGCGACTGACAGCCGATGGCCATTTAGAAACTGCCTTATCAGCCGCCAGAAAATGGCGGCATGACATCAATGTGTTGACCCGGATGAACATCGCAGTCACCGGATCTTCCCAATGAATGACCATCGACAATAAATGAGCATTGTGGAATGACAGAGGCTAAAGCAGGTACTTGTTGAATCAATTCGGCTTTGATTTGGGTGAGGGTGCCCGCTTCAACGGTGAGTGAACTGCGTTGGGCGGCATGCCTCGCAACTGCATAGAGATTCACGGTGATGCTCAACGCGGTGCTCCTTGGTCGATAGGACCGTGGGTGTAAGTCAGCGGCTCACCTAACCCACCCCAACGGTACTGGACAATCTCAGCACACATACTTGACGGCAGTCTCCTCCGGGGCCACTCCTGCTTCACGCAGTCGGGCCACACGATCCTCATGGGTTCGACGTGAACCCATGGCACCGATGTGGCCGGCCTTGGTAGCAAGTGCAACTTTGAGTCCGGGGTATCAAGCCGCGCGGACTACCAAGTCTCAAATTTACCGGTGAGATTGCCGTGATGGCAGATCCTTGAACGCGTAGAGTTGGCGCATGCTGAGCGTCGCGCAGTACCTAGACCTCGTTTTAGATAGCGTCCATGAACTCCCACCAATGGAATTGCCAATCTCCGACGTAAATGGTTGCGTACTCGCCCAAGATATCTACGCCCGTTGGCCACTTCCCTCATTTGATAACTCGTCCATGGACGGGTACGCGGTGATTGCCAAAGATCTGGTCGGCGCGAGTGAAAGCTCGCCTGTGACCCTTCCGGTGATTGACGACATCCCGGCCGGATTCAAGTCGTTAGAAACCCTTCAGAGCGGCCAAGCAATTCGAATCATGACCGGGGCGCCAATGCCGGCAGGTGCGGACAGCGTGATTCCCATTGAGAGCACCGATGGTGGAAGTGAAATCGTGCAGATCCGGGCGGAGATTGATTTTGGAAGTTGTATTCGGCTCGAAGGTGAAGATGTGAAGGCCGGTGACCTGGTACTTACTAAGGGCACGTTCATTGGACCCCGTCAGATTGCCCTGATTGCGGCGGTTGGTTTCGGCGTTATTTCGGTGATTCCGAGACCACGCGTGGCTGTTCTTGCAACGGGCAGTGAGCTCGTTGAACCCGGGACCGACCTTAAATTTGGTCTGATTTCCGACTCAAATAGTTTTCTCATCACGGCGATTGCGAATGAGAGCGGAGCAGCTGCTTATCGGCTTCCACCCGCACAAGATGACGAGGACACCTTGATTGAGATCCTGGAGGACCAGGTGCATCGGGCTGATCTGATTGTTTCCACCGGTGGAGTGAGCATGGGTGCCTACGATCCGGTGAAATCGGCGTTCCTGAAATTGGGAACAGCTCAGTTTCACAAAGTGGCAATGCAGCCCGGCATGCCACAAGGATTTGGCAGTGTTGGCGAACCAGCAATCCCGATCATCACCCTCCCGGGCAATCCGGTGAGCGCCTATATTTCATTTGAGATGTTCATTCGTCCGGCAATTCGCAAGATGCGAGGATTAACGCAGTTACAGCGCCCGCAGCGGGCTGCGACGCTGAAGGGCGAATTGCGTTCACCCATGAATAAAGTTCAGTTTGCTCGGGCCCGGTTTGTTGAAGGTGGACAGGTTGAACCGGTGGGGACCGGACAGGGATCACATGTCCTTGGTGGACTGGCGCAGGCGGACGCACTCATTGTGATTCCGGTAGGTGTTGACAGCCTCGCCAGCGCAGACCAAGTTCAGGTGATCGATCTAAGGAGTGATCGGCAGTGAGCACTTTCCCGCATCTCAACAACCAAGGTGATGCGCGCATGGTTGATGTAACCGCCAAGAGTGTCACCGAAAGATCGGCTACGGCCCGTTCCCGGGTCTCACTCAACGCCGAAGTAATTGACCGGCTGAATGCCGGAGATATGCCCAAAGGCGATGCGCTTGCCGTTGCCCGCATTGCCGCGATCTCCGCAAGCAAAAAGACGAGTGATCTGATTCCCCTATGCCACCCGCTGGCAATCCACGGGGTTGACGTCAACGTGGTACTTGATGAAACGGGAGCTCAGATCACCGTGACGGTGAAGACCGCCGACCGAACCGGTGTCGAAATGGAAGCGCTCATGGCCGCATCCGTTGGCGCACTGGCGCTTATTGACATGGTCAAAGGCCTTGATCGACTTGCCCGAATTGAATTCGTTGAGTTATTGGAGAAAAAAGGTGGACGTTCGGGCCACTGGATTCGCAGTGAGCATGAGTAATTTCACGGCGCAGGTAATAACCGTGTCAACCCGCGGTTCCCAAGGGGTTCGTGCCGACACATCTGGTGAAATCTTGGTGGCGGCGTTAACCGGACTGGGAATATTGTGTTCACCAACGGTGATTATTCCTGATGGACCTGAAGTGGCGATCCAGATCAGCGCAGCAGCCAGTCGGGGGCACGCCCTGATTGTCACGACCGGTGGAACCGGCATTTCGCCGACGGATCTAACCCCTGAGTTCACCCGGTCGGTGATTGACCGTGAAGTCCCAGGAATTGCTGAGGCCATTCGAGCGTATGGCCGCGCACAGGGGATAGCAACGGCAGCGCTATCCCGGGGAATCGCCGGCCAACTGGGCAACTCACTCGTGGTAAACGCCCCGGGATCACCTGGCGGTGCGCGAGATACTGCGGCAGTCCTTCGGGACATTGTGATTCATGCCCTCGAGCAAATTGCCGGATCGGATCACTAGTTCATCTCTAATTCACCAAATGAGTTTCTAAGGTTCACTTATATTCGTCTACTTGGCTACTTTGAGGTGGAAAGTTCGCACTTGTGAGTTTAGAAGCCCCGATGCGTGACCTGGGCAAAACCAAGAAAGCCAATCGTGGCGATCGAATTTTTAACCGGTCCATCACGGCTGCGGCCTTCACTTCCCTGTTCATCCTGGCTGGGATCACCATATTTCTAGGCGCTAAGGCAGTCCCGGTAGTCCAGCAGCAGGGGCTGAGTTTCCTCACCGAAACAATGTGGGATCCGCTGGGAGTTCCGCCGGAATTCGGAATCGCCGGAATGCTGTATGGCTCATTACTGCTGGCAGTGATCGCCTTAGTTATCTCGGTTCCCGTCAGTTTATTTCTTGCAGTTTTTATGGTTTTCATGGCGCCACCTCGAGTGTCAAAGATCCTGACGAACCTCGTGGACCTGATGGCCGCGATCCCCTCGGTGATCATTGGCCTGTGGGCCTTTTACGTTCTGGTGCCACCCGCTCAAGAGTGGCAGTCACTCCTTAATCAGTATTTAGGCTGGATTCCCCTGTTTGGCAACGAGTCAGGTAACTTCACGGGAACACCATTTATTGGCGGAGTCGTTCTGGCAATCATGATGGTGCCCATTGTTACCTCGATAACGGCTGAGGTCTTGAAGCGAACCCCTCCCGAGTTGATCAACGCGGCCGAGTCTTTGGGTTGCTCCATGTTCACCATGTTGCGATACGTGGCTCTGCCTTTTGGCCGTGGCGGAATTGTTGGCGGAATCATGCTGGGACTGGGTCGGGCACTGGGGGAGACCGTTGCCGTCTTCTTCGTTTTGAAACTCGTCTTCGACATAAACTTTTACCAAATTATTGAGTCCGGCGGTGGTTCGGTTGCGACGCTCATCGTGTCTAAATTTGGTGAAACGAACAATGAGTTTGAAGTAGACGTCTTACTTGCATCAGGCTTCTTTCTTTTCTTGATGACCCTCGTGGTGAACGCGATTGCCAATCTCATCGTCGCTCGCACAGATCGTTTAAAGTCATGACGATGCTCTTGGCTGAGTCACCGCCGATTCGTGAGGAAGACCTTGCGCCACGACGGCCATGGAGTAGTCGACCAGCATCATTTTGGTGGGCAGCATTTCTGGGGTCAGTAGTTCCACTTGCAATTCTGGGTGGATTGTTTGTGGCAACGGAACTCCCAGCGGCGGTGCTTCTCATCGTCTTTTATTTGCCGCTGCAACTCATCGGTGCAGGTGTGGCAGGTTACTCAGCAAAAGGTAAACATGGCGTAGCCGACTCGTCGATCATTGTTTTTGCCTTAGGAGCGACAGCGCTTAGTGCTGTGATTCTGGGATCAATGCTTCTCACGATCCTGGTCCGAGGAATTGCTGCATTTCGGCCTTCATTTATTTTTCAAAACAACATTTACATCAGCCCGAGTACGCCTTTGGAATACGGTGGAATTGGTCACGCGATCCTCGGGACATTCCTCATTGTTGGAATTGCAACGATTATTTCCGTGCCATTCGGCATTGCAACGGCGGTCTACGTCACTGAAGTACGCGGACGAGCCGTTCCTTACGTCCGCTTCTTTATTCAAGCAATGAGCGGAGTGCCTTCGGTGGTCGCTGGCCTCTTTGTCCTCACTGTCTTCATCCTCACGGGTGTTCTCAACACAAGTGCTATGGCCGGGGCAATCGCTTATGCAATTTTGATGCTTCCGACGGTTGCCCGGACAGCAGAAGAGGTATTGAGACTGGTTCCGGAGGACTTACGAACTGGTGCGTTAGCGTTAGGCTCGACGCGTTCTCGCGTAGTCCTCAACGTTGTTATTCCAGCAGCCCGTACTGGGATCATTACCGCGGTCCTGCTCGGAATCGCTCGAGTGGTGGGGGAAACCGCGCCCCTACTTCTGACGGCTCTAAAAAGTGATCAAACGATTCTTAACCCGTTTATTGACCCGATTTCGGCACTGCCGACCTTCATTTTCGACAATGTCGCCCAACCTTTCCCGGACGCGGTCACTCGAGCGTGGGGCGCAGCACTCGCCCTAATGATCATCGTTGGAATTCTGTTCACGATTACCCGATTCCTTTCGGCCCGCAAGCCGAAAGGGTATTAAAAGATGTCGAGAGGAACACAGATGGAAGAGACGGTAATTACGGTGAAGGAAGTTGAGATGGGAGTCATCAAAACGCACAGTGACTCCGCGCCAATTGAGATGGCGGCCAAAGGGGTGAGCGTTTGGTTTAGTAAACGTAAAATCTTGGAAAACGTGAATATTGATTTTCCAAAAAAGACCGTCACTGCTCTCATTGGTCCGTCGGGGTGCGGTAAGTCAACGTTCATTCGGACCCTGAATCGGTTGCATGAACTCATTCCGGGCGCTGCCCTTGCTGGTGAGGTTCTCTATGAAGGCGAAGACATTTACCGTCAAGATGTTGATCCGGTTCAAATTCGACTCTCGATTGGTATGGTTTTTCAGAAGCCAAATCCGTTCCCCTCCATGACGATCAGGGGAAATGTCCTCTCCGGTCTCAAGCTTTCCGGCATGAAGCGTCCTGATCATGACGCATTGGTTGAAGAAACCTTGACCTCAGCGGGCCTGTGGAAGGAAGTCAAGGATCGACTTAACGCTCCAGCGGGGGACCTTTCCGGTGGTCAACAGCAGAGATTGGTGATCGCTCGCGCCCTTGCGGTCAACCCACACGTCCTTCTCATGGATGAACCCTGCTCGGCGCTCGACCCAGCCTCGACTCTGAAAATTGAAGAAACGATTCGAGAACTATCCAAAGACATCACGATCATCATTGTTACTCACAATATGCAGCAGGCTGTTCGAGTGTCGGACTACACGGCATTCTTTTTGGCTGAAGAAAATCAGCCCGGCTACGTCGTTGAGCAGGGACTGACCACGGAAATATTTGGTAACCCGAGAGATCAGCGAACATTGGATTACGTGAATGGGCGATTCGGTTAACAGTTGGAGCCAGTACTGGTTCGTGTACATGAACTGTTCACCTAAATGTAGGCCGTTGGAAAAGTAAGTGATGAAATCAGGTCACTTTCAGCCTTTAGGTTCGGCAAGTAATCAGGTTCGATACATCCAACAAAGGAGATACAGTGCGTAGAATTCTTGCACTCGCAACAAGCATCGCAGGGGCCACGGCACTTGCAGCCTCAAGCCTGGCAATTGCTGTTCCAGCAAATGCGAATCAAACCATCAGTGGCGGCGGGGCTTCATTCCCATTCGTCTGGATCCAAGCTTGCGCATCAGATTTCAATGCGTCCCAGAACAACTTCACAGTCCAGTACACCAGCACCGGATCAGGAACGGGCAAGTCCAATTTCGCCAAGGGGACCTTTGCTTACGGCCAGACCGATAGTGTGTACACCGGTGGTGAACCAACGTGGGGCTGGGAATACATTCCAAATATTGGTGGCGCAGTGACATTTCCCATCAACTTGAAAAATGCCACGACCGGTCGCACCCTCGGTTCCTCAATTCAGTTGAACCAGGTTACTCTTGCCAAGATCCTTGGTGGCGTAATCACCATGTGGAATCACCCCGAGATTCTCAAGACGAATACTCGGATTGCAAAGTCGATACCCGCAACCGGCATCACAGTTGCTTACCGTTCCGACAACTCGGGTACTTCCAATAACACACTGCAATACCTCAACTCTTGGGCGCCGTCAATCTGGTCCAAGGTGCAGGATGATTTCTCGACCGCTTTCCCAGGCGGCAAGCCATTGGCTAACAGCATCGCGGCTAGGGGCAACGCTGGCGTTATGGCAAACGTGATCGCGACTGACGGCGCGATCGGTTACGTCGACCTCGGTGACGCCAAGGGCTACCCTTCAGCGCGGGTTCAAAACACCCTGGGTGAGTACATCGCACCGTCCTCGGCATCTGCTGCCAAGAACCTAGCCAACCAGACCAACGTCGCAGCTAACGGTTTCGTCAGTTTGAACTACAAGGTCTCGGCTAAGGGTGCTTACCCAGTATCAATTTTTAGCTACTTTTTGGCACGTACTGACGGCAAGGGCCCCAACGGCCTTGGGGTTCGCCAGTTCGCTGACTACCTAATTCAGAAGTGTGGACCTCAGCGCGCCTCCTCCCTGGGTTTCGTACCAGTAGGTGGCAAGGTCCTCGCGAAGGCGAAGGCCCTGACACTTCTCATCAAGTAATTCAACACCAAAGTAAGTACATTGATAGACACATGATAAAACGATGAAAAAGGTGAGGGCAATGAACCAGTATCGAATCCGACGCTGGGGCATTGCCCTCCCTGTCGCATCTGCACTGAGCGCAACCATGCTGCTCAGCGCATGTACTCCCCCCATGCCACCAGATGTTTTGGCGGCACTACTCGAAAACCAAATTACGTGTCAAACAGGTGATCAGGACGTTGTCGTGCCCGAGGAATTTTTGGGCAGTTTCGACATCGTGAATACCACTCTTGGTGGAGTGTGCCCCGAACAATCAATCACTGAAGTCGGTGCTGAGACTCCAGCGGGTGTAGTAATCAGCTCTGCCGCTCCCACAACTGGGGAGCGGTCAGCTTTTGAGGCGCAGTGCACCGGTGAAATCATCACGGTCCCGGTATTTTCCTACGGTGTCACGCTCGCCTACAACATTATTGGACTTGAAGGTTTAATTCTGAGCGCCAGCGTGTTGGGAGAAATACTGTCCGGGTCAATTACTGCTTGGGATGATCCGGCAATCGTTGAACTTAACGCTGGCTACGATCTCACTGGGTTACCAGAAATGGCGGTGATGAGTGTGGAGGGCGGATCTGGATCCGTTGAGGCGATGACAACCTACCTCGCAAACGAGGCGCCGGATTCGTGGCCAGCGGGTGTCACCAGAACACTTGAGACCGGCCAGAAATTTCCTACTGAACTTGACGTAATTAATGAAATGATTGCGATCGAGGGAAC
>Ga0105049_10007367_pt1 | contig 12760 bp, 4 predicted proteins | sample MAT06_FD_78087 | JGI IMG/M metagenome (GOLD analysis project Ga0105049, IMG submission 78087) | Freshwater microbial communities from Lake Fryxell liftoff mats and glacier meltwater in Antarctica - MAT-06 | ecosystem: Environmental > Aquatic > Freshwater > Ice > Liftoff microbial mat | place...
ACCAGAAGCTCTTCCTGAAGTATGCGTTCGGCGGGATGCCGAGTTACCCAGGCCGAGCGATGCGTGCGGCCCATGAGCGATTGGTGCGCGAAATGGGGCTGGCGGATGTACACTTCGATGCGGTCCTGGACGATTTGGGCAAGGCACTCCGCGATTTGGGCGTCGGCGAGGACATGATCGCGGAAGTGATCGCCACGGCGGAAACGACTCGTAACGACGTCCTCGACCGAGCCGTTTCCGCGTGACTCAGGGTTGTGCGGTCGCAGTTGGTGGCGGCCGCAATCGGGTGAACAGCCAGGCCGCGCGAGCGGTCGCCCACGCCGCCAGGCCGACCCACCAACAACCGACGACCGCCGCGCCGAACAGGCCGCCCAGAAGTCCGAATTGCTCTGGCCACGTTGCCTGGGGAAACCGGACGAGCAGAATCGTGAGTAACAGGACGGATGAACACCAACCCACTGCTACCCAGACAGGCCAGACCCAAGCCGGCGTTGGTGTAGCGGGGGACTCGGTGGGCGGGGTTGGCACTGCGGAAGCGACCAGGTTGGCGGGCATCGTTGGCACGGCCTGCGTGGTCGGCGTGGGGCGAGGAGGTTTCGCCGTTGGCGTTAAACTCAGCCAACCGAGTTCGTCTGCACGGGCGATTAACTTGGTCGGGGAGAGCAGCACGCGAACCGGCGGTGCGGTGGGCGACGTCGTTCGGAATACGACCGAGTCCCGCGAAGGGGTGGCCACCCAATCCCGGTCGCGCTGAATGGCCACAGTGAATCCGTCCGCGGCCCGCACCCGAACCACGCTGGCTAATAGTCGCGTGTCCACTACCCGAGGCGTCGGCACTTCAAACGGAACCGGCGGCGTGGAGACAACTCCGGACCAGGTGAGTTCGCCTTCCTTGGTCGGCTTCTTCAACCAGACCTGAAGCCGCCCACCCGGTTGCGACCAACTCACGACATCAGGCCCACGGACCTCCGTCACCTTCACGCCAGGAAGGGCGAACTCCACGAGGCCCATCGAATCCTTCCCCGTCCAGCGGATGGTGCCTTCCGCGTCGGCCCGCGCCACGCCCAGGTGCCAGGTAGTCTCGAGCGTGATCCCGCTCGGCTCGATGGCGGGGCGCAGCGTCGGCCGCAGTTCAGGTGCAGCGCCAGACTTGGGGCGGAACACAGTGACCTTCGTGGCCGTGTCGAGTTTTAGTTCGCTCACCCGTGCAAAGTCGCGGGTGAGCGATTCGGGGGTAAAGTCAAACATCCCGGTGCGGATGAGTTCGTCCGCGATCACCCGTGTGTAACGCACCCCATAAGCAGCGTCGGGTTCAACGGGAACTCCCGGCAACACGACCCGCGGGAACCGGAGGACGGGTTGCCGGGTGACGGCTTTGCGCGGGTCGAGCGTGAGGACGACCAACACTCGCCCACCGGTCGGCCCTTGAAACTCAAGTCGCAGGAGTCGGAACCCATTCTGTTCGGGTGCGAGCGTCCAGTCTCGAAGCGACACCGTTGCGCTTTCGTCGAGCGGGCGGACGGCAACGCCGAGTACATCGAGTTCGGCTGGTATTTCGTAGCGCAGCGACGAAACCGTTCCCTGCTCGATTCGCACGAGATAGCAAGCGGTGAGTTCGGCACCGGCTTCGGAGACATCCCAAACGCACCCCTCGCGGACCTTCACCGAGGCCGTGCCGCCTGCCCCATCACGCCAGCGCACTTGCACGGTCTTGACCGCCCCGGCATCGGCTTCCAACCGAACCCGCCCGCCAACGGTCAGAGATTGTTTCCCGAACCGCCCGACCACCTGTGCCTGTTTCGCCGTTGCGGGCAAATCGGCAACTACCTTAGCGCTCGGAATCTCGACCACACCGAACTGGAAGTTACGCTCCGCTCCGGCCCCCGTCACGGGCACGGTGAAGCGGACTTCGATCTCGTGCTTGCCATTCCCGGTCAGTGGAATTGAGTACACTCCCGGTCGCGGGACAGCCGTGAACGCCGACGTGCCATCCACCAACACTTTTCCCAGTCGAGCCTCGCCTAATGTGAGACTCACCAGAGCTTGCGGCGAGAAGGAATACGCGGCGAATTTCCCAGTGACGTGAGCGGTGGTTTCATCGGTCGTCGCGGTGTACTCGGCCGTCGCCAGAATCACGGGCGACGCCACCTGAGCCGTTGCGGCAAGCCGGTCGAGGAGCGATTTCGGAGCAACCACTTCCTCGCGGCCTTCGGCATCAGCGGGCAGGATGACCACGAGGGTAGCGACCGGGACCACGGGCTGAGCGACCGTGGAAGATTGGGATAACGTACATACGATCACCACCAGGGCCACGCTCGGCAACACCCTCTTGCGGTTCCCTCGGGCCACCACCATGCCCGCGCCAGCGAGCAAACCAACTACGAGCGGGACGCTTGCGGCGCGCTGCCACCAGGGAGGCCCCAACACCGCCGCCGATCCAACCAGGAGCAGACCGCACACGGTAAGCAGACCGCAGAACGGATGCCGCCGGCGACCGCCACCCCAGGCCAGCGCGAAGAGCACAATGGCGGTAACGATACCCACAAGGTCCGCCGTCTGAACCGTCCCAATCCGCACTTCTCCAACCGGTGACCGCGACACGATGCCCCCGGCACCGAGACTGGGTGGGTCACCCATAAACGTCGGCAAATCGGTTGCCGCGCCACGCTCCCAAGCCTGGATCGGCCACCCGGGCAACACCTCGGGTGCGAACGCCCACCATCGACGAATCTCGACCGCGCCACCTGGCAAACCCGGATCGGGGCTGCGGACAATTCGAGCCAGGAACCCCGGCGCGACCGGCACGCGGTAACGCACCTCGAATCGAACCGGGCCTTGCGCTGGCAACGGCAGATTCAACGTGCCATCGGGGGCAACGGCCAACCCGCCGGGTTCCACCCACCGCCCGCCGACCACTGCGGCCCGAACCTCGGCACCAGCGGGGATTGTGAACGGAAGTTCAGAACCGCCAAACGAGGTTACTGATCCTCCGAACACAATCTCGGTATCGGTTTCCGAACGCACCACGGTCACGAGATACAACCCCGTGAACCCCCAAGGCGCGGCATCCGAAAGCGTGGGCACTGCCAGTTCCGGCTCGGGCGTCACTCGGTACTCGGCAGCACCCAGCAGAGAGACAATCGAATTCTGACCCGCACCGGGAAGTAACTGCGGCACCGTCGTTTCAAGGGTGAATCCCTGCGTCGCCTGGCGTGCGAACCGGACAAACCACAGCGTGGGTGGTCCGAAACGCCTTCCCAGGACATTCAGGGGAATCGGTACGGCGGAAGCGACCGCGTTCTCACCGCCCACGATTCGCCAGGTGCGAGCCGGGGAGACACCACCAGGCTCCACCGCGATGATTGCCGGCAGGCCGCCGCTTCGGACTCGCAGGGTAAACATCGACGTACCCGCGACAGGTCGCGCGGCCGATTCCACGATGAACTCGGACTGAACCGGCGTCAGGTCTACCCAGCCATCGGGGCTACCTCGAGCGCGGAACGCCGCGATTGCCCCAGGCACCGACGCAGGCTCGAATGGATCGAACCAACCTGATCGCGTGGCCCCCGTTCCGGGGTGAAACTGAGCCGACCAAATTGGCCCAGTAGACACACTCAACATGCCTAACCGCTCTACCGCCCCCACTGGAATAAACACCGGGAATGCGAGCCGCTGCGAGTTTGGCGAGAGCGGCGGACCCCGAAACTCGAACGCGATATCCACGGCTTGACCCGCGACAAGCCCACGGGGGAATTCCACGACCACCCCGTTCGGAGTGGGTGCGGTATACGACACCGATTCCTCCGGTGACGAAGTCACACGGGTGACCTCATACTTTTGCGGTGTCCGAAGGGTGAATCCGAACAACGGCCCCCGGCGGACGCTCACGCTGACGTGGACCGTCGCGGTCACCGTGTCACCGTCGAATCGCCAATCAAGGCGTTCGACGGTTGTGAACTCATGGTCATTAGCCGAGATCGTGACGGCCGGCAACCGCCGAAACGCGCGGTCGCTTCCCGGCGGCAACAGCGTGCCGGCCAGTGTCAGCAGCCGGGTTTGGTCTGCCAGGGTTCGGGCGTCCGTCAATCGGTAATCGCCGGGGTTCCAGTTCTCGACCTTCAACCCGGGGGGAAGGTGAACTTCGATGGCTTCGTTGTCCAGGTCTGCACCGAGAGGCCGAATGCCCGGAAGGGGCGTGTCCGCGGGTTGGGTCGGGTCCGGGAAGGCAGCGACGGCCGAGATGAGCACCTTGCCACCAGCGCCGGGTTGTCGGAGCGACACACGAAGCCGACGCGGCCCGCCCGACCCGGCTCCCGAATCGACCGACCACCCGGCGCGATTGTTCACCACCACATCCGTGATGCGCAACCCAGGGTCAATGGTGAATGTCCAGTCGCTTGTGGTGCCCTTGGCCGGTCGTAGGTCGTACTCGAACCCGCACTGAAGTTGGCCCGGCGAGATGTCGTACCGAGCGACAAGCGATGCCGCAGCCATGACCCCGACGGTTGTGGTCGGATGAACAGTGAACGCAAGGCGAGTTCGGCCACCGAACCGGAACCGCCAGGTTGCCCGCAGGGGGTCGCCGACAACCCGGAATGGGCCGGTTAACAGGACATCAGCAGCGGGCACGGTGGGCGTCTGCCCAACGGGGAGTTCCAGTTCGAGAACGGCCACGGGAGTGGACGGCACTCGCACTTCAAAGCGCCGTTCGCCCGGTTCCGACACTCCAACCGCGGACCAACCGAACTTCAAGGTTTGCCGACCCGGCCGGTCCACCCACACCCCCGGCGTTGTCCCGCCGACGCTTACACCGAAAACCGCCTCCCGGCCATCGCCCCACGTCGTCTTTCCGATGACAAGGCGAAGTGGGTCGAGCGGTAGAAAGCGGGCCAGAGGTCTTTCGTTCACAATCTCGAGTTCCGCGTCGCCCACAAGGTCGCCATCGACGAGTGTCGCTTTGAAGCGGGCGTCGGTGACGCGGGGGAGGCTCTTGGCCTCGACGACGGCGCGGCCAGCGGAGCGAACTCGCGCCTCGAATTCGCTACGGGGTAGGCGAACAACGGGGCCAGGGTCGAATTGCTTGAGTGCGTCCGGGAGTTGGGCTGGCGTGGCGCGGAGGCGGCGGATCGGAAACGGGTCTTCGACAGGAACCGCGTCGGGGTTCAGAAGTGCCACCACCCCGGCGATGGCTTCGCCTGGGGTATCGACGGCAGGGGGGCGGTCGCCCGCGAGGACGAACCCAAGACCGAGGGCCATGATGACCGAAACCAGGGACGGGAACCAGCGACGCATCGGCTCACCCTCCGACCTGGGCAACAGGCGGGACACCCGACCCGGTCCCGGTGGCGGTCGGGCGATTGCGTGCGGCGGAAGGGAGTGGCACGGCGACCGCGGATGGTTCCGGTCGCGTTCGGCTGAATCCCGGCACCCGCATCGCCCGACGGCGGTAATACCAACGGCCAATGCCTGAGAAGACGAACACGCCGAGAACCGCCACCAGACCAAACTGACACGCGCCGGCGACCTGTGCCGCGACGTGGGGGACAAACACCACAGCGGTCCCAAGTACTCCGGCCAGCAAGGCCACGACCGACCCAAGTGTCGCTGCATGTAACCGGGTCACAACCAGGACGACGAGAAACGCGGCTACCGAACAAATGATCACAAATCCCGTTCGGTTCACGCGGTACACTTTGATCGCCGCCGGGCTTGCCTGCCGTGCCGAGATCGTCTCGGTGCTGCTCGTTGAATCTTCCCCGTTGCCCGGTTCGCCCCCAAGTCGGAACCAGCGGTCGAGATCGGTTCCCGCTGGTGTGGGCAGGAAGCCCGTGGGCCGGAACCGCCAGCGGAATTCGGCCGTGGCCCCCGATGCCAAAAGCGGCACCGAACCGGCAGGGACCGTGACTTGCCAGCGGACCGGACCGGCGAACGCGATGGCTGGTAGCAGTGGGGGGAGGTAAGTCGTTTCCCTGGTGTGGGCGGGGAGTTGATACCGAACCTCGATCGCGATGGTTCGCCCGGGTCGCGCTTCCGGGAGCGGGACACGATACACGCGGTCGGAATTGCTGGCATCTGGAATCGGAATCGCGTCGAACTTCTGACCGTCGCGCAGGAACTCGGGGGTGAACCCGGCACCCAAGGCAGGGAGGCGGACTTCGATTGAGGAAACGAGCCAGCGGCGTAGCAAAAACCGGGCGCGATAACTCGTGGTTCCGTCGTCCGTACTCCACGCCTGGATCAAGCCGCGATCCACCCACGCCACAACGGCCCCTGTGCCCGCGGCGTCCCGGATTTGCAGCGTCAACGGGATTTCGCCCCCGGTCGCCGCCAGTGTCAGCGTCGGGAGCGTGTCCCGATCAGGGCTTGCTTCCACGGGGAGTGAACGCCAACCGTTTCTGGAGTTGGTGATAATCCGTACATTATCTGACTCCGACCACACCCGCACGGTTGTTTCTCCCCGCGTCGTGCCTTTGGGCCAGAATAATCCCACGTCCAGTTCCCAGGTCTCGCCGGCCTCGCGGCCATCCGCCCTCTGCACCGGAAGCGGCATGGCAAACGTGATCGACACCGAGATTTCCTTGGCGTCCACCGGCGCAGTCAGGGTCCATTCGCCGTTGCCACTCGGAACAAGTTGCGGCGTTGATTTCAGCGCGTCCGCTTGTGGCGGCCCACGAAACCGGAGCGGTTGCGAGAAGCCCTCCGGGGAACGGATTTTGATCGACTCCGTCACAATCGCCTGCCGCTCCCCGATCGTCACGTCTGCCCGCGTTTCGGCAATGAGATCGGAGCGATGGGGGTTCCAGGCGAGGAACACACGCGAGAAGCTGGTCTCGCTCTTTCCTGTCACGGTGGTTGCCGACCGGGGTTTTCCATCTGTGGTGGGTGGGGTTGTCAGCGCGATTCCCCAGGCGGCGAATTCGGCATCCCGGCTGCGCGATTCGCCTCGAACCTCCAGAGCATCGGGGACGGTTGCTACGACGCTCGATTCTTTCTCGGTCGCCCCAACAAACCGGGGGAGCGGAATGGAAGCAGAGGTTTCACCCGGCGCGAATGACACGGTTGCCGTCAACACGAGATCGAACGGTTGCTTGCGGGCCGTGGCGAGTCGGATCGTGTGCGGCACGCGCAGTGAACCCGCGAGCCTTGCCCCCGCCACGGCCCAGAAGCCGTCCGGAATGCTCCCAGGCTGAACGCCGTCGAGCAGTTCTGGCGGCGATGTCTCGACATCCAACCCGTGCCAGGTTGCAGGGATTTCGATGGTGAGACCTTCCACCGCGGTGCGAATGGGAACGACCTTTACCTCGGCTCGAACCTCCCAGCCGCCGTCCACGAGGCGGAGTCGGTACGTCGGTTTCACGCCAACCCGGCCGCGCAGCGGTGTTGCTTCGACTGTGAACATAGGACTATTAACCGGCAATGCTCCAGTCGGGCCGGTCGTGAGCCGGAAGAAGGCGGTCGTAACCTCGTCCTCGGCTGGTCCTGATGGCTCCACTTTTCGCAGGTCTGGCCCATGTGCGAACGCGAAGTGGGTATTCGGCCCTGCCGTGACGCGGACGGTTCCGGTCTGCCGCAGCGCGTCGAGGATTGTGAACGGACCAACAGGGAACGGCCCGCGATACTTGGCATCGTCGGGCTTCGGGCGGGGGAGACGGGTCACGGCGGTTACGACCCAAACCGTCGCCGTCGAATTCACTGGTAACTCGATCTTCCACACGGGTTTATTGGCGTCACCCGGCTTCGTCACAATCGCCGGTTGCGTGGGACCAATTTCGGTGCCTGGCCCAACGGTGCGGTCCACGCTCAGATCGGCCGTCGCGGGGGCAACGATCTTCCATTCGCGGGCCGAGCCGCTGAGTTTGATCTTGGCTGTTGTCTCGACAACGCTTTCGGTCAGAACCACGGTAACGTCGATTTCGGCCGACTGCACCTGGTCAGCAGGCGGCGCGGCAGCAGGCGGATCCCAGGTGAGTTCCAGGGTATCAACAGGGCCGAGCGGGAGGCCAGCTTCTCCAGGCTTCGCGGCAAGTTGCTTGATGTCAGTCGGCGTGCGGCGGGGGTCGACTGGGCGCAGGGGGAGCGTGGGGTCGGGGGTTCGCGTGATGAGCGTCACACGCTTCACATCGGCGCTGGGTGGGTCGAAGACAAGCGTGGTGATGGCGGCACGCGGCAGGCCAATCTCGAACCCGAGTTCCGGCTTCGCCCCGCGCGCCGTGACAGGTGCTTCCAGGTCGAGCGTCAGCGTGTGGTCGCCCGCGGCTTCGATCAGCGCCATGAATCCGTCGTCTGTCGAATCGAGGACAGGTAACTTGTTTCCGTCGAGGGCCGCGGCGACGAGAAATCCTTTTCGCCCGCCCAGGGAAACGACGGTCTGGGGCAGCGTGGTGCGGAACGCGGCCGTGAGTTTCAGAATGGCGACGAGTTGATCGCCGCGCTTCTCGATCTTGGCGCGGATCGCGCACCCACTCGGAGCCGTAGCCTTCTTGGCGGCATTCGCCTTCTTCAGTTGATCGAGTTGATCGAGAAGTTTCTGGAATTCCTGCGGCGTGAGCGTGATCCGCTCGCCGGTGCCGTCGATGGGGGTGCCGAGCCAGAGGAAGGTGCCATCCGGGAGTTTGACGGACGGCGAATCCTTGTCCTTGGGGCCGGCCTTTGGGTCGGCGGGCTTCTTGGCAACGGGCGGCTCTCCAGGTTGCGCGTGAACAGCGACGCCCAATACGGTCGCCAGGAACGCGACCGCGAGAGGCCAAGTTCGGAAATTACGACTCACGCGGTGGCTCCTCAGCGAGAAACCTCGAGGTTTGGCGTCTGCCATCACCGGGCTTCCGACCCGTGGTTGGGGTCGGATGATCGCCTCAACCGCTCAGTATACCCAGTTTTCGCAGCCGTTCCGACCTCCTTAGTCGGGAATACCGCAACGTTGCGAGCCGCACGCCCTTCCCGGTTGCTTCAATCCGCACGCCATGACTGCACCGGTTGCGCCGGTCAGCAGCAAAAACGCGATGGTATGCGTGCCGTACACCATTGCCAGGTCGCCGGCTTCCGTGCCGAACAACCCAGGCACGGCCATCAGCAACCCCGCCGCGATCATGGCGAACATCACGAAGCGGCGCACACCCTGTGGTAAATCCAGCGATAGCGAGAATGCCAGTGCCGCCGCTGGGATGAGCAGTATGACCGCGTGATGCTTCCACGTTCGCTCGCTCAGGAGCAGCATTCCCAGCACGATCATCCCGCACTCGGTGGCGAACCTCCACCCGACACGCTCGGAACGGGGTGCGCGGCACAGAAGCACCACCGCCAGCGCGAACGCCACCGTCAGCACTTTTACGACGATCCACGCATTCGACCGGCCAATATCGGCGACATTGTGGTACGCGGCCGGCGTCGGGATGTCGCCTTCGGGCGTCTTCACATACACAATGAACGACGGGCTATGCGTGAAGAGGCGGTAGACGAAACCGGCAAGTGCCTGGTTCGGGTGTTCCGTAGTGATCTCGCCCTTCAGCACCGGCCGCTCGATCATGAGCTTGTACCAGTCGGTGAGCAGTTCGGCGTTGCGATCCCATCCAAAGACCGCCCCAGGCACAACTGCGAGCCACAACACGAGTCCAACGAGGCACCCGGCGATCACGCCATAAGCCCGCTTCCACACGAAGTACGCCAGGAACAGCAACGGCGTCACCTTGCAAGCGATGCTGAGGCCCAGCACGAGGCCAGCGCAAACATCGTATCCACGGCGGTACGCTTCGAGGCAACCCGCGATGAGGAACAGGATGAAGATATTCACGTTGTTGTGCGACAGATCGCCCAGAACCGCCGGCAGCGCGAGCAGTATTGCCCCGGCTTTGGCTCTGTCAGATACTTCCTCATTCACCCCAAGCAGGCGGAACACCCATAATGCGGCCAGCAGTATCATCAGGACTTTCGCATAGAACCACGCCATCGCGCCGGCGACTGGGGGCAATTCCGCGAACGGCCGCAAGATGATCGCCATGACCGGCGGGTTCGGATACTCATTCAACCCGGTGTAGACGTTCGTGCCGGTGAACACGTCCTGAACCATCGTCCGCCAGCGCAGGAACGCCGAGCGCGATTGCTGACCGGTGTCGCCGGGCTTGGCCACTTTCGCGGCGTATTTCACACTGGTGAAGATGAGAAGGCCGGCGAGCGCCGCGAGGAAGCCGCGCCGGAACCACAATGAGTTAAGGCGAAGGCCGGGCGCGAACAGACGAGGGAACGTGAGGGTTGGCATGGCGCTTCCGTGCGGTGTGAAGCGGCAATCCATGCCGCAGGTGGGGCGATGACGAACCAGAAATCGGTCGCTCTACGCGGCGGGTTCAACCGTGACGCCGAGGGGTTGCGCTCCGCGGGCTTTCTGAACCGGGTCCGGGCCGCACGAGTGAACCTGATCGGCCTTCAACTCGGCGACTTCCATCGCACCGATCCATACGGCGCAGCGGCCTTTCTCGTGTGCTTCGAGCATGCACTCGACGCACTTCTCGACGGTGTAGCCAAAGACTTTCCGCAGCACGCCAACGACGAACTCCATACCGTTCACGTCGTCGTTGTGGAGAATGACGGCGTAAGGGGGCTGGCGGAGTGTCCGCGTTTCAGTGTTGGTGTCGGTATCCGGTAGCACGTCCGGTATGGCCGTTGCCATGAGGTGGTCTCCGGGGATACGAAATGTTAGGAGGATTATACCGACTGCGGGGCGAGGGGGGAACAGGAGTCGTTCTTGTGAGCACAGGGCTTCCGCCGTGTTCGTGGCAAACCGGCGACCTTACGGTGCGCCGCTCACCGTGGCCTTGGCCCGCCGTGCTCGTGGTGAGCGGCGCACCGTAAGGTCGCCGGTAGACTCAAACTGTGTGTCAGTTTCGACCGCCCTGTGCTTAATGACTCACAAGAACGAAAACGGGGAGCCGAAGCTCCCCGCTGTTCTCGCGCTTCCGCGTCGATCAATCCTTCTTCCGCTCGAAGTCGTCCTTGCCGGCCGGTGCCTTTCGGGCCTCGACTGTCTTGATCCACGCTTCCCACTTAGCCACGATGTCCTTGCGGTTCTCGTTGGCCTCATCGGTCGCGCTGCTCTTGACGATCAGTTTGTTGTCGTCGCGGACGATGAGCAACTCGGTAGCGACATCCTCGATCACTTCCTTGTTGCCGATCTTGGTCTTCACCTTGCCACCCTCGAAGTCCACGAGAACGGACTTGGTCGTGAAGTCTACGAGCCAACCCTTGGGTTGGGTCACGTCCTTGCCACCCACCTTGGTAGTCAAGATTTTGTCGGCCACGTCGCGGAGGATGTATTGGTTCGTCTCCGATGACCAAACTGGCAGTTTGACGTACTGCTTGCGGCCAACGAATTCGCCACGGCCAACGGGCACATCCACGACGACCCAGCCACCGACGGGTTCGCGTTTGCCGCCGGTATCCGTGCGAACCTGTTCCATCCAGGTACACATCTCGACGACGGCCTGGTCATCGCGGGGCTTGAGCCGATCCCGCAGTTCCTTGTTCTTGAGGTTGTCGGTATCCTTGTTGTCCTTGGGGTCGGGGTATTCCTTCTCGAGCTTCGCGCGGAAGCCAGCCGGGTCGATGGCGAAGAGGAACGCCTCGTTGGGGACCGTGATCGCGGCGATTGGGGTCCAAAGGCTGGGGATTTTCTCGACCAGCGCGAAGGCGGGGTTGGAAACCTCAGCATCCCGTTTGAAGTTCGGGTTGAGCATCTTCAAACGAACGCGGTATTCGTAGGTGTAACCAGGCTCCACAGCCACATCAATGAAGCGCAGGAGCAGGTGTTCGATCTCGACCGGCGGGGCATTGGCCGCGGTGCTGGCATCGCCCAAACGGGGGCCACCCGCCGGAGGCTGACCCATGGGCGGCACGGCGGGCGGCTGACCCATACCCATTGGCCGGTCGCCCCCGATCTGGAGTCCACCCGCGACGCCGGCTCCGAGGAGACCATCCGCCCCGGTGCCGCTCGCGCCGCCGTGTTGCGGGCGGTAGATGTCCGCACGGCTGCCTTGCACGCGCTGCACGACATCGGAAGGTGTCACCGGCTGTTTGCCCTTGTCCTTGAGCTTCTTGATGGTGGCGTTAATTGAAGGGAGCGTGATGTCCGGATACGACACGCCGAGTTCTTCCACCAGTTGGGGCAATGGCAATGCAAGCGACATATCGTACCGGAGGAAGTGCGACAAGTAGCCATCCTCTACGCTGTCGGAGAGCTTGCGGGAGTTAATCAACTCGACGTACTTGTCCTCGAACTTGTAATCCGCCCAATCCGTAATGGTTTCGACCTTGCCATTAAGTTGCACGCGGGTGACCTTGCGCTGAATCTCGTAGCCGTCGTAGATTGGCCCCCATTTGGTCGCTTCGGCGTAGGTCGCCAACCGCATCGCTCGCTTGATCTCTTCAACTTGCTTCTTGTAAGGAATCTCGGCGTGGATGGTGATCATCCGCAAAGGGATCACGGTCGTCGCGGGAAGTTTCCCCTGTCCGATTGCCTTGTCCAGTTGGTCGAGTGCGACATACTCGATGGCCTTATCGGTTCGTTGTGCGCTGGCGTCGAACCCACCCGGCAAACCGTATGGGTTCGATGCCCCGCCACTGCCGCGCCCACCCATTGGCATGCCACCCATTGGCATGCCGCCCATTGGCATGCCACCTATTGGCATCCCACCCATTGGAATGCCAGGCTGACCACCCATCCCCATCGGGTTTTGGTTGTTTTGTTTGGCCGCGGCACCGCCGGCATTCCCTC
>Ga0105049_10007369_pt1 | contig 12759 bp, 9 predicted proteins | sample MAT06_FD_78087 | JGI IMG/M metagenome (GOLD analysis project Ga0105049, IMG submission 78087) | Freshwater microbial communities from Lake Fryxell liftoff mats and glacier meltwater in Antarctica - MAT-06 | ecosystem: Environmental > Aquatic > Freshwater > Ice > Liftoff microbial mat | place...
AAAGGCTCAGCTGGCCGTGCGGCCAAGATCCTCACCCGCCCGGCACCCAAGCCCAAGCGGACGGTCGCGCTGAAGACCGATCTCGGCGGGTTCCGTACCCGCATCGATGAACTCGATGAGCGGCTGGTTGAGTTGCTGAACAAGCGGGCCTCGCTGGTTGTCGAGGTCGGCAGGATCAAGCGTGAACTCGGCATTCCCATCTACGCTCCCCACCGCGAGGCCGAAGTGCTCGGCAAGGTGCAATCTCTCAATCAGGGGCCTCTTCCCGCACGCACGATCGAGAGCGTCTATCGTGAGTTGATGTCCGGCTCATTCAGGCTCGAACTCCCGCTGCGCATCGGTTTTCTCGGGCCGGCCGGCAGTTACTCGCACCTCGCGGCCGTCAAGCACTTCGGCAACAGTGTTGACTTCGAGGATCTGCGCGCCATCAGCGGGGTCTTCAACGAGGTCGCGCGCGGGCACGTTGATTACGGGCTTGTGCCGATAGAAAACTCCATCGGCGGCGGCATCGCCGAGACGCTTCAGGCCTTCCAGGACTTTCACATCGATGTCAACGTCTATGCCGAAGTGCAGATCGAAGTTCACCACGCGCTGCTCGCCAACTGTCCGCCGAGCACGATCCGCCAGATCTACTCGAAGCCCGAAGTCTTTGCCCAGTGTCGGACGTGGCTTGCAACCCAGTACCCGCAAGCGGAGCTGATCGGCGAGGTTAGCAGCAGCCGCGCCGTCATGAAGGCCGCAGAAAGCGGGCCAGACTCGGGCATCGCGGCGATCGGCTCGGTCCTCGCCGCGGAGATCTACGGTGTCACGGTGATCTTCGAGAACATCGAGGATCAGCTCAACAACATCACGCGTTTCTTTGTGATCAGCAAGCAGAAGGCCCTGCCCGGGCCAAAGGGACCGGACGGCCGCTCAACCGGCGACAAGACCAGCCTGATGTTCTCGACAACCAACGAGCCCGGCGCACTCGTGAGTGTGCTCTCGGTCTTCCAGCGTGCCGGTATCAACCTCACCCACATCGACAAACGACCGAGCGGGCGTGTGAACTGGCAGTACACGTTTTTCATTGATGCCGACGGACACGTTGACGACCTGTGGTTTGCTTCGGCGGTGGCGCAGGCGAAGGGGCTTTGCCGAGACATGCACGTGCTCGGGAGTTATCCGAAGAGCAAACGCATCCTTTGAGCAGACCACACTGACCGCGGTCGGAATCAAAAAATCAGTTCCACAGAAACACAAAGCGGCGACCATCCATGCCACAGGAAGAGAAGGCATGCATATTCCGCTAACACTTCAACTTCGTGCTGCTGTGGACTGTTGCGAGAGAGAGCTTGGTTACGACGCGCTGAGCGCAATAGATACGGTTATGCCGCCCTGTTGGTTCGACGGGGATCGATCACACCCATGCGAACAAGAAACTCGCTCGCGCGTTCAATTTCAAACTGCGTGTACTCATTGAGGCAGCGCGGATGTGCCGGCGCGGCCATGAGATCAGCGGGATAGAGCCAGAGTCCGCCATTACGCTGCGCGACCTCGACGACCGCGTGAAGTGCGGCTTCCGCCGCGTCGCACAACCGTTCTGGCTCGATCTCTTCTCTGAAGTCTGCCATGGTGAAATCCCCCCAAGAGTGCCTGCATCGGATCATGGACCACTCGTACCAGCAAGGTAGTTGTAATAGTTTCGCACCGTTTTGCAATTTGGATGCGATAAAGCGCGCCAAGAATCTGTGGTTCTTGCGTAGAACCGATGCAACAAGGACTTACGCATCTGACCGAACTGGCTACCAACCCGGTTCAGGTGGCTGACCGGTGCCGCACAAGTTCCGCGCGCCCCATGTCTCCGTGCCATGCATGGTCGAACGCTGTCCGTAAGCCCTTGCGCAAGATGAGTGACTCTTCATCATCTCGATCGAGTTGTCCGTTCACGATGAGCGCGACTGCTGCTCTCAGTGCGGGGTGGCGGCGTGCGCTGGTGCATCATTATGATCACCGCTCGGCTTGCTCACCGGCGCGACGGGCTTCGCGGCCGTTGGCTTCGCGGGCGCGTTCGTCGGTTTGCTGGGCGCGGGCTTCTCAGTAGGCTTGATCTCGGGCATCGGCATCGCTGGTTTTTCCGCACTCGCGACTGTTGTGGTCTCTTCGGTTCGCGTGCGCAGCAGGCCCGCCTGCGCCGGGTGCATTCCGATCCATTCAACGCGCCCGTTCTCAACGTCATACACCGCGCCGACCATGCGAACATCACCCGCAACAATCTTCTCTCTGAGTATCGAGCTGCTCTTGAGCATGTCCTCGATCGTCTCCCAGACATTCTCACGCACAACCGCATCGACGAGCGCCTCGCCCGTCAACTCGGGGTGCTTGGCCCTCGTGGTCTGCACCGCGGGAATGATGTGCTGCAGCAGGCTGCCGATGTTCTTGCCCGCATCGGCGCCCGCAACCGCGGCCTTCACCGCGCCGCACCTGGTATGCCCCATCACCACGACAAGCTGCGTTCCGAGATGCTCACACGCGTATTCGATGCTTCCCGCCTGGTTCGCCGAGCCGATGTTGCCCGCAACGCGAACCACAAACAGATCGCCCACGCCGCGATCGAACAGACGCTCGACGGGCAGGCGAGAGTCGGCGCACGTCACGATGGCCGCGAACGGGTGTTGACCGTGCTCGCCCGTGTCACCGATGCGGAAGACATCGGTGTTTGGATGGACCGACTTGCCCTCCGTGAAGCGCTGGTTGCCCTCCTGCATCAAACGCAGCGCGTGGTCGGTCAGATCAACCTTGCTCGAAGCGGATGGCGTGCCAGCAGATGCGGGCGGGTTTGCCAATCCGGCCGCACCGCAGAGTGTCGCGGGCAGCAAGCACGCGGTTCCCACGATCAGCATGAGTTTCAGATGGCGTCGGGTTCCGGTGAGCATGACGGTCCTTTCGGCAGGTCGATGGATGTGGCCGCACGCTCGTGTGCGCGTGAGCGCCTTGTCATCGACGAGAATGAACCGCCGGTTCAACCGAACGGGTGATGGCCATCCGGATTCTCGGACCTGAACCCGGCCATCAATCTCCGAACGCCGTCGCCGCGACATCGACCACGAGCTTGGCGCGCGTCGGCGCAAAGCCGTGTTCATCAAAGATCACGATGTCGTTGTTCTCACCGGGTGCGTTGAGGTACGGTCGCGGCAGCAGGTATCGCGATTGCGGCGGCACCTTCTTGCCCGCCGCCGTCGCAACAAAGTATCGTCCGACGTGCTTGCCGTTCACATACAGCTGACCCTTGGAGAGACCGGTGGCTTCAAAGAAGACCGGCGCATCACCATCATCGGTCTGGAAATGTGCCTTCCACCAGAGCGGCCCGTGCGGGCTGTTGCTGCCCGATTCGCCGCGCTGCGGCTTGTGGTACGCATCAGGCCCAGGCTGGTCCCACTTGGCAAATGCCCATTCCGACCTGGCCGTCAGGCTTTCAACACCTTCATCGAAAGTGATGGCCTTGGTGATCGCCGCGGCCTCGATCTCGGTCGATCCGATCAGCGTGAACTGTACATCGCACTTGCCCCGACCAAGCTGCTCCGGATCAAAGATAATCGTCTTGGATGCGCCGGCGGGTACGTAGGCAACAGGCTTGTCGTCGAGCAGCACGATGCCACCGTTGGCGCGCGTTTCGTACGGCGCGATCGTCATCATGACCGGAGTCTTCCGCCGATGCTGCAACGACCAGGTGAGCCGCATCGGGTCGGTCATGTCGTCCCGGTGAACGCGCCAAAGCGGTGCGCGGAAGCTGAGAATGTCCACCGGTTCGCTGGCAACCATCTTGGGCTTGCCGATGGCGAGGTGTTCGACACACCATGGATGTCCCCAGATGCCGGTCTGATCACCCAGATCTGAACCTGAGCTGACGCGCCCGAGGTTCTCGACGAGCGCAACCAGAGCGTGTTGACCCTTCTTGAGCGAGAGCTGCGCGAGCGGTGTGGAGCCAGGCCCGATGCCGACAACGCCCGCTGGCTCGCCATCGAGCGTGAGGTGCAGCCGGTGCGCCGCCTTCGGGAACATCACCTTGGGCTTGTGCGCAGAACCTGATGCGAACTTGATGCGGTACCAGCCATAGCCGTACGGAGCGCCGAGCGAGACCAGATCGGCCGGGTTTTTCACCGAGGCAAACCGTGCGCTGGTTCCATCGGTATAGGCCGACATGCTCGCGCACGTCCAGTCGCCAAGCACCGACTTGCGGTGTGAGGGCTTGTGGCCGACGTGTACACCGTGAGGCGTGGATTTGATCTGCTTCGAGAGGCCCTCGGCATCAATCCTTGTGTAGTGCTTCGCTTCGGCATGAACGCGCGGGTGCCCTGCCCCGTCAAAGCCATCGATGCCCAGGTACACCGCGTGGTCGTCCACCGCGATCGTCGAGAGCTGGTGCGTGTTGGCGATCACCACGATCACGCCCTCGTGCTCCTGCACGAAGGGCTCCTTCCCGCCGGGCACCGCGACTTCGAGCGGCGACCCGTTGATCGAGAGCACGCCGCGAACGCCCTCGCTGCCGAAGCAGACAAAGACCTTGCCGAGCGCCGCAAACGCCGAGAGGTTGCAGTAGTCGAGCTGAGCGCGGGCCGAAATCCGCGTATCGAGAAGGCACCACCCAGCCGACTGGTCACCCAGATCAACAGGCAGGATCGAGCCATCCGAGAGCAGCAGCGGCAGAGGATCGCGCTTGGATGCGCCGCCCGCGCCGGAGTGCGGATTGAAGACGAACGCCACACCGCCCTGCGTCCCCGTGCAATGAATCACCGATGCGCGTGATGCGTGCTGACCGGGCTTCCCGCCCTGATCGGGCGCGATGGCCACCGGGTGTCGTGCAGAATCAAGATGTGAGAGCAAGCGGCTGAATCGCGAGGCGAACGTGCTGATCTGTCGCACAACCTGGAACGATGCGCCCGCGCGCCCCGTCTCGCTCAGCGGTGAGCCACTGTCGTTGCTCGAGCACACAAACGCATCCGCACCTTCCGCATCGCGCCCACCTGAAAAGCCCAGGTTGGTCCCGCCGAAGAACGGATCGATGTTGAACTGCCCGCCCGCGGCCAGCACTTCCGTCAAACGCGCCAGAACCGATTGAGGGTCGCGGGCCGGTTCGGCTGGCTTGCCCCACGTGCGGGTCCTGCCAACATTGAACTGCGTGACGATTCGCGGCGATGTCGGCCGAATGGAAACAAGCTGGCGCAAGTGCCCGAGCAAACCGTCGAACCCGGTCCACCCGTCGATCTCACCCTCGACGCTCTGCCAAAGGTCGTTCGAGTTAATCAGCGGAACGCTGAACCCCGCTTCGCGGAAGTAACGATCGATCTCGAGAAGGTAGCTGTGCGCGAGCGCATCATCACCGCACGTCCAGTTCGTCTCGGATTGAAGAAGCAGGATCGGCCCACCACCCGCGCCCCCCTTGGTCGGGCTTGTGACCTGCAAATCGCGCACCTGTCCGGCAAGCGCGGTGATGTATCGAGAGCACGCATCCAGAAACACATTCTGATTGGTGCGCAGCTTGATCCCACCTTGTGCCGCGTTCAGACCAAGCAGCCAGGGCGGAAGCCCGCCCATGTCCCACCCGGCATTGACGTACGGGCCAGCGCGCAGAAAGACGTGCATTCCCGCCTTGTGGATAAGTTGCACAAGGAATCGAATGTCGTTGTCGCCCTGAAAATCGAAGTGCCCTTGGCGCGGCTCATGCCTTGCCCAGATCAGGGGGAGCTCGATCGTGTTCAGCCCGGCGTACTTCGCAGCGCCGATCCGCTCGGCCCATTGGGCTCGCGGCACGCGTGCATAGTGAATCGAGCCGCTGACCAGCCAGATTCTGCGCCCATCGAGCATGAATGATTGCCCGTCGTAGGTAATGGAGGCCATGTGGGCGACGTCTCCTGTTGGCAAAGACGAGGAAGAGCGGCGTAACAAGCCGACCTTCCCGGTTTCTGAGTTGTCACAGCCAGCGAACCCGCCTGTGTTGGGTTACCCTGCCTGAGCAATCGAATGGTGGCCCGTCAACCCCCTAAAAAGGGTAGTTTGTTGGCTCATGCGAACGGGCCAACAATATGGATGCTGAATCGGTTTCGCAACAAGCTGGCTCGAACTGCGGTAAACTGGCCGCGTTCTTGCAGGAGAACGGGGTATTTACGATCCAAACATTATCCTATCTTAAATCTTGTTCGGGTCGTACAAGCATTCTGTTTGGGATGTTTGTGCTGGGCGGAATGCACGCGGGATGCGCTGGCGACCTGCGTGATATCGATGCGCGGGTCGATCGGTTGTTGGCTGGACGGTCGGCGCAGATGGATGGCGGGTCGATTGCGCCATCGCGCACTTGGGCCGAACCTGAACTGCCCGCGCGACGCGAACTTTCGGTCCGCAGTCCGGATACCGCCAACCCTCCGGCCGAGCGGCTGCTCTTCACGCCCGCGGCGGAAGAGCGCGACTACGCCGCGCGGCTTCGCGACTTGCAGCAATCGCGGGCGGCCAAGGTTATGGAACTTGATCTGAACGGGCTTTGGCAGCAGGCCCAGCGAACGGGGCGCGAGTATCTGTCGGCCGAGGAGGACTACATTCTGGCAGGCATCAGGTTGCTCATTGAGCGTCACCTGTGGTCGCCGCGGCTGTTTGCCTCGACAGGTGTGGATTTCAATCAGACGCAGGTCGATGGGAATGTCTCATCGGTCCTGGGCATCATGAACCAGGCGGGTGTGCGGAAGTTGCTGCCGTATGGTGGGCAGGCCGAGGCACGGTGGGTGTGGAACGCGACCGAGAACCTGCGATCACGCGCGACGGGGCAGTATCGACAGAGTTCGGCGCTCGTGCTTGATGCGACGATTCCGCTTCTGCGCGGCGCGGGCGAGATCGCGCAAGAGGGCAGGATTCAGGCGGAGCGCGATCTGGTGTATGCGGCACGAAACTTCGAGGACTTTCGTCGCGCTTTCCTTGTCTCGCTGGCTCGCGACTATTTCTCGCTGCTTCAGCAGCAGGATGGTGTGACAGCGACCGAGCGGCAGCTCGAGAGCCTGCGCTCGATTCGGGATCGGCAAAAGGCCCTGTACGATGCGGGGCGCGTGGCCGAGTTTCAGGTGAACCTCGCAGAGAACGATGTGCTGAGCGCAGAATCAAGTCTTGCCAATGCCAATGAGCTGCTCACGCTCTCGCTCGATCGGCTGCGCGTGCGGCTGGGTTTGGCGGAAAGCACGCGCGTGCTGCTCACCAACTTTGAGTTGCAGGTCAGCACGCCGGAAGTCACGCTTGAAGAGGCGACAGGTGCCGCGCTTAATTATCGGCTTGATCTTCAGAACCGGCGCGATCAACTCGACGACACCAAGCGGGCCGTACGAAACTCGATGAACCGCCTGCTGCCCGATCTCAACCTCAGCGGCGGCATCAGGCTGCCGACGGATGCCGATGCGCGCGAGGGCGGGTCGGTATACGAGCTTGATGATGTGCAGTACAACGCCGCGTTGACGATGGAGTGGCCGCTTGATCGTGAGAACGAGCGGCTTGCCTTGCGGCAATCGATCATCAGCCTGCAACGATCGCAGCGCGACTACGAAAAGTTCCGCGATGACCTGGTGATCGACGTGCGCCAGCGTGTGCGTGATATTGATCGGGCGGAACTGAACCTGCAACTGGCCGAGAAGCGCGTGGAGATCAACCTTCGACGCAAGGAAGAGCAGGACATCAAGATCGATCAGGTCGATGCACAATCGCTTGTCGATACGGCGAACGCGCTGCGCGAGTCGGAGCGGGCCAGAGATCAGGCCCGTGCCGATCTGCGCAACAGCGTGCTCGACTATCTGCTCGCAACAGCGACGCTGCGCGTGAACCCGGATGGGACGTTCAAGATGTTGCCGGGGATGGAGATTGGCAAAGGGGAGTGAGAGGGATCACCCAACGCTCAAGCCACTCGATCAGATGATCCATGATTGACCTGGCCGGGCATGTCTTTGCGGAACTTTTTCACCGTTGCGCCACCATTGACCAAAGGTGTCAAACACGTTGCGGTCTACACGTTGGGTGCGTGGCTGCCACTTTCCCGGCTACCCAAGCCGACTGACTTCAACCACTGTTGGGTGGAGGCAGGCACATCGCATGAGTGTCGTGCGATTCACACGCCTTCCACCATCGCGCACACCGCACTCTTCGCGGTCAAGAATCCGCTGCTCATGCCGTGGCCGGTGAAGCCGCCGCAGAACCAGATTCGTTTCCTGGCTTGGTCAATCTCCGGCACGGGGCCGACGATTGGGAGGCCGTCTTGTGAGAAGCCCATGGTGCCGGCCCAGCGTGCGGTGATTTCGTAACCTGAGCCGAGCAGTTCGGTCGCCCATTTCTCGATATCGTCTTGCACCCAGGGTGTGGTGCGATCTTCATAACCGACTTCGCGATCGGCGTGGTATGTGCGGCAGCCGCCAAAGACAATTGTGCCATCGCCGTTCGGTGGTGGTGGTGTCTGACGCACATACTCGGAACCGTGGTTGAAGTAGTAACTTGCATCAAGACGAACGGCGCGGGAGCGGGGAAAGCGGAGGGCCAGCATCTGGCCGCGGCGGGGTGTGATGAGATGGTCGAGTGAGGGGAAGAGGAGCGGGGCGTAGGCGTTGGTGCAGACGAGGATGCGCGGTGCGTGGTAATCGTGATCGGCGGTGCGCACGCAGACGGCGGTCTCTCGCGGTTCAATCGCGAAGACTTCCTGATTCTGATCGATCGGGTGTCCGAGCTTGCCCGCGAGCAGTTGCATGAGTTCCCATGGATTGACGGAGGCATCGCCGGGGTTCACCAACGCGCCGCGCACGCGGCCGGACTTCCAGATGGTGTCATCACCAGTGACCTCCCACCCGACATCGAAGCCATCATCACGCAGCATCGTGGCCGAGCAGTGAAGCTCATCGTGCTGCGCCTGATCAAGCGCGATGAGCTTGGACGAAGTGTTGCGAAAGCTCGGGAGATTGGGCGCGCCCTCGGCGCGGAGTGCGGCGAGGTTGTCTTCTGTAAACTTCCAGAGATCGCGTGCGCGGTCGCGCCCGTAGAGACGACTGGCCTCGGCGTAGTGATCCGCGCAGCCACGCATGAGGAAGCCCGCATTGCGCGAGCTTGCGCCCGAGGCGAGCGTGAAACGCTCAAGAATACGGACAGACAGGCCGCGACGCTGGAACTCGAGCGCAGCGGAGATACCGGCGATTCCTGCACCGATCACGACCGCATCGCAGTCGATGCGCGTGGGTGTTGATGTTCGCCGCCAGTGGGAGATCGTCATGGGGCGGTGCTCGTGGGTGGTGGTTCGGCAAGTTGGAAGACGGGCCCGGTGCGGGCGCGGGCGAATCGCCGCGCGTTGTGGAGAGCTTTCCGAAGCCCGAACTGATACGCGGCGTTACCGAGCGAGACGAAGACAATCGACGCCGCAGTGATACTCAGGAGAATCGACGCGACGGGTTCGAGTTTCGGGTATGTCTGGGTATGTTGCAGGATCAACGTGAGCCAAAGACCCGGGATCATCGCCGCCGCGCCCGCGATCAGCATCCAGCGCATGACCTTGCATGCGGTGATCGCGCTGCGGCGACCGGCCACGCGGCATTGTTCGGCGAGGTATGGCAGACCAATGAGCATGCGGCTGCTCCAGACGAGGGCTGCAAAGCCGATCAGCAAGGTCGGCACCCACCGGCCGACACGGACCAAGGGGTTTGCATCGGAAGCGATGGCGATCCACCCGAGCACGATCGCAACGCAGCCGCAACCGGCGTATATAAGCGCCAGTGGCGTGAACGCCGGGTTCGGCGGGCGATACGTAGGGAGAAAGACTTCACCGTTAGGAAGCGCAACAGCAGCAGGCTTGGTCGTGATGCGGAACCATCCGATCGCGGCGAGGATGGGCCCGCTGCCTGCGAGTGTCACGGCCATGAGGCCGAACACCTCGGCAGCGTTGCGGCTCGGTCGGATGCCGAGAAACGCGACCAGGAAAAACATCGTAAGCGCGAGTACGTACACCACTGGAAGCTGGACGGAAGCGAACCCCGCCAACAGCGCACCGGTGCGCAGTCTGCGCACGTGTGCATCGCAGTAAAGCGTGGGGCTGGCGAGCGAATCGGTGCAGGGTGAGCCGCATTCCGGGCAGCACTCGTCGAGGCGGAGCGAGCGCAACTCGTAGCCGCACGCGATGCAGGGGAGCTGCTGTGCGATGCGGATGGCTGGATCGGTCATGACTGGATCGGTCATGCCCAAAGCGTACCGCCGAATGGCTTGAAAGTTTGCGTTATGAGCCGCCGATGGTTACTTCTTCGGCAGGCCCTTGAGCGCGCTGATGACCAGCAGAACCAGGAAGATGATGAACAGCACCTTGGCGATGGTGGCGGCCAGACCGGAGAGGGCACTGAAGCCCAGGTAGGCGGCACCGAGGGCAAAGAGGAGAAAGATAAGGGCGTAATACAACATCGTGAGACTCCCGTGTGAGGCCCAACCTGTGGCCGTGCGCTCCAAGCCTAACACATCTCAAGCCATGATGCACGAACTTATAAGTGGGCCATGTTGCCGATGGCCCGCCCGTACGTCTGCACGCACTTGTTGGCCGCGCCATCCCATGTGAGCTTGCGAAGCTCGAAGCTGCCGTGCTCGCGCAGGGTTTGCGAGAGTGGCGGGTGGCGAAGGACGGCGACGATCTTGTTGGCGATCTCGTCGATATCCCAGAAATCGACCTTGAGCGCGTGGGTGAGCACCTCGCTCACGCCCGATTGCTTGCTGATGATGACGGGGACATCGTTGCGCATGGCCTCGAGCGGGGCGATGCCGAAGGGCTCGCTGACGCTGGGTATGACGTAACAATCGGCCATGCGGAAGACTTTATCGACCATCCCTCCGCGGAGGAAGCCGGTGAAGAGGACGCGGTGGCCGATGCCGTGGTGCGCGGCCTCTTCGATCATGCGGGTGGTCATATCGCCCGAGCCCGCGACGACAAACTTGACGTTGGGCACGACCTCGAGCACGCGCTTGGCGGCGCGGATGAAGTACTCGGGGCCTTTCTGCATGGTGATGCGCCCGAGGAAGAGGACGATGCGGTCGCTCCCGTCGATGCGGTCGCCCTCGCGCGGCTGCTGATCGTCGGACTCGATGCCGTTGTAGACGACATCGATCTTGCCCGCATCGACGCCGAAGCGGCGGACGCAGATGCTCTTGGTGTATTCGCTGACGGCGATGCAGCGGATCGCGCCGTGCATGCCGCGACGCTCGATGTCGTAGAGGCGCTGGTCGATGCTGTCTCCCGAGCGGTCAAACTCGGTGGAGTGGACGTGGACGACCAGGGGCTTGCCCGAAACCTGCGCGAGCGCGAGCCCGGCGGGATAAGTCATCCAGTCGTGGGCGTGAATGACATCGAAGCGCTCAGTGCGCGTCACGGCCACAACAAGGCGCGCGTAGCGCTCGGCGTTGGTGAGCATGTCACCCTCGTAGCCTGCGCCCGCGCCGGTGCCCGGTGCCGAGCGGCCGCCCGGTGTGCTGATGCCGCCCATGGCGGTGAGCACGGGATCGTGCGCGTGGTGCGCCGCGGCGGATGATGCGTGGTCGGAGTAGACCTTGCCATCGATGATAAATGTGCCTGTGCCCGCGCTGCCCGGCACGCCACCTGCGGGTAGGGACTGATCAAAGGGCTTGTAAGAAGAGAGCGAGCCCGAGCCTTCGCCAGCGGGCACACCGTGAAAGGTGGCGTGGGCGAAGCCCTCCATCGTGTAGGCGGCGTTGGGACCGCCCCCGACTCCCGCTGAATCCGTTGGCGCGGCGGAATAGGCGTGTGTGCCACTGCCCGGTCCAGCACCCGCGGGTGCGCCGGGAGCGGCGGCTGGCAGATTCATGGCGCGGATTGCTTCGGGCGAGAGCAGGCGGATATGCGAGGCCTGCGAGCGATCAACGGGCTTGGGCAGAACGAAGACGACTTCCTGACCGAGGCGGTCAAGAGCCTTGGTGAGTCCGTAGCAGGCGGTGCCAAGACCACCGGCGATGAAGGGAGGAAACTCCCAGCCGAGCATGAGTATGCGCACCGGGTTCACTCCTCTTCCTGTCCGGCATCCATATCGCCGAGGCGACGGAAGCACGCTTCATACGCAAGGAGCCACTGTGATGCAAGTTCGATGGATGAGGCTTCGTTGGCAAGCTCGACCGTGAACGGAAGTGCGGAGCGGAAGGTGAAAAGCTTGAACGGGGGTTCGGAGCGGAAGTGCTCGAAGGTGGTTTTCAGGCCGCGAAGGGCGGCGGATTTCACATCGTAGTCCTGATCGGCGAGTTCCTCATCGAGCAGTTCCCCGATCTTGTCGCCGGTGTGAACAAGGTCGGCCTCGATCGACTGGCTGAGCCAGCGATTGGCCGTGACGAGCGAGACCCAGACCCTCGGTTGCCCAGCGCGATCAGGCTGCACATCGAGCCGAAACTCGGCGGGCTCTGCGGAGTTGGCGGCGGGGCAGGTGAGGCGGAGCAGGCTTGGCGAGAGATTCACCGGCCTGAAAACCTCGGCCCGAGCGGCACGCACACGAACACCCTCAAGCAACACCAGCACACCTCCCCGAAGTGACTCCGGGAGTTCGTGCGGGGGGGTGGTGGCTTGCGGGGGGGGGGGGGGGGGGGTGGAAGGCGACGTGGTCATAATAGATGATGAAGGGCAGACGGCGGATGGGGTGGGCATGAGCGGCAAGGATAGGGGGGAAGGGGTGGAGGAGGTATGGGGCGGAGGTTTTTAACGGACCAATAGCGTCGACCGGCAAGGCGCGGGGCAGGCCATGC
>Ga0105049_10007370_pt1 | contig 12759 bp, 7 predicted proteins | sample MAT06_FD_78087 | JGI IMG/M metagenome (GOLD analysis project Ga0105049, IMG submission 78087) | Freshwater microbial communities from Lake Fryxell liftoff mats and glacier meltwater in Antarctica - MAT-06 | ecosystem: Environmental > Aquatic > Freshwater > Ice > Liftoff microbial mat | place...
ACCGCCCTCGGCCAGCAGCAGATCCTTCCCGGCGGATGCGTGACCCCGCCGATCCAGCCGCAAGTCCCGACGTTCTCGCGCCATCCTTTCACGCAGAACGGGTCGGGCTTCGCCGGGATCGGGCAGATCCGGTCCAAGGCCCCCCGGTTCTCGGGGACGCCGCGGTATTCGTCGGTCGTCTATCCGATCCCGGTGGTCGTGCCCTCCCGGTACTGCCCGCCGGTCTATTCCTATCCGCAGCAGTGCGACCCTCCGGTGATCATCCAGCCCTATCCGCGGTATGGGTACGGGTACGGCTATGGCGGTTACGGCTACGGCTCGCCGCGGCAGACGACGTACATCGTGAACCAGGGGGCGAGCCTGATCGTGAACGGGCGGTACGCCGACGACCGGCTTAAGGTCGGCGTGGGCCTGAACTCCGGAAGCACGACCTCCCGTCGCTCCTTCGACAATCGGTCCTACGCCGGTGACGACTCGATCGTGGTGATCCGCGATGGCGGCGGGCTGGGGAACAACGCGATCGATGCGCGGCCTTACCGGCAGGCCCCGCGCACCGGCGTGAACGATGCCCGTGCGACGCAACCCGACGGGGCGATGGGCGGGATGGGAAGGGACGCGGCGGACGATCGCGTCCCCGAACCGCCCACGTCGCTCGAGCTGGGCACGCTGCTGCTGCGGGCCGAGCGGCCCGACGAGGCGGCGGTGGAGTTGCGGAAGCACCTCAAGGACCAGCCCGGTGACACCGAGGCGATGCGGACGCTGGCGATCGCGCTCATGGAGGACCGCCAGCTGGACGATGCCGCGGGCGTAATGCGGCTGGCGTATCGCACCGATCCGAAACTGGGCCAAGACCCGATGAGCGCCCGCAACTTGGGGTACACGGCCCGCGAGTTCCGCGAGTTGGTGACCCAGATGGTCGAGCACGCCCACCGCACCGAAAGCGCCTCGGCCTGGATGACCGTCGCCGCCCTGATGCAAACCGAGGGACGTGACGAACTGGCCAAGGCGATGCTGGAGCGGGCGATGGCCTCGGGCCTGGAGGCTGAGATCGCGGACAGCCTGCGGCTGGGGTTGAAGCAGTAAGGAGGCGGGTCGTTCCTCGTGAACGATCCCCCGGCGTGAGCGGTCGGACTTCCGGGGAACCGCTCGTCCCGCTCGCACACGCTCGGGGCTTGCGCGTCGCCGCCCTTGCCTCCGCCCGTGAGGGGCCTACCATCCCGCCCACTCCGCTCCGGGCCCCGACGGGTCCGGGCGATATCCAAGACCGTGCGAACTACCTGCTCTGTCCGTTCCCTCGCCGGGACGGACCGTCCGGCGTGCGAGGCCCTTCGGGGACCCTCGCGACCGCTGGGGGCCGGTGGGAGGTTGAGATCGATGGCCAAGAAAGAGATCACCAACGTCTTCAAGATCATGGCCACGGGTGGCGCTGCCACTCCGGCTCCTCCCCTGGGCCCCGTGCTGGGCTCCAAGGGTGTGAACCCCGGCCAGTTCATCCAGAAGTTCAACGCCGCCACCCAGAACATCAAGGGCAAGGTCGTCGGCTGCATCGTCACGGTGTACAGCGACCGCTCCTTCGAGTTCGAGGTCAAGAGCTCGCCCGCGTCGGCCCTGATCAAGGAGGCCGCGGGCGCCGAGAAGGGCTCGGGCGTCCCCAACAAGACGAAGGTCGGCACCATCAACCAGGGTCAGGTCCGCAAGATCGCCCAGGAGAAGATGGCCGACCTGAACGCGGGGAGCATCGAGGCGGCCATGCGGATCATCGAGGGGACGGCCCGGTCGATGGGCGTGACGGTCGAGCGCTGAATCGGTTGAACATCCCTCGGCGGCCGCCTCTGGCGGGACCGCCGATCGCGACGACAGGAGACTGACGAATGTCCGTGCGGATCACCAAGCGCGCGAAGGCCAACGCCGAGCTCAAGCGTCTCGACGCCGTCCTCCCCCCGGAGGCCGTGGCCACGCTCAAGAAGTTCAAGGCACCCAAGTTCGACCAGACGGTCAACGTGGTGATGCACCTCAACCTCGACCCGGCTCAGGCCGAGCAGAACCTGCGCGGGGCCATCAGCCTCCCGAAGGGGATCGGCAAGTCCAAGCGCGTGATCGCGTTCTGCCAGTCCGACGTCGCGGCGAGCGCCATGGCCGCGGGCGCCGTCAAGGCCGGCGGCGAGGACCTGGTCGCCGAGATCGAGAAGGGTTTCATGGATTTCGACGTGGCCGTCGCGTCTCCCGACATGATGCGGGTGGTGTCGAAGCTGGGCAAGGTCCTGGGCCCCAAGGGCCTGATGCCCTCCCCCAAGGCCGGCACCGTGACGCCGAACATCGCAGACGCGGTCAAGGAGTACTCCGCCGGCAAGGTCGAGTATCGCTCCGACAAGGGCGGCAACATCCACGCCGTGATCGGCAAGATGTCCTTCCCCGAGGAGAGCCTGGTCTCCAACCTCGAGTTCTTCATCTTGGCCATCGAGAAGGCCCGCCCCGCCACGGTCAAGGGCCAGTACATCAAGAAGATCACCATCAGCGGGGCCATGACCCCCGGCGTCCAGGTCAAGCACTTCGCCGCCGAGGTCGAAGCCCCCGAGTAAGTTCGGGTTTCGCGTCCCGTTCCGTTCTCGCCGTCTTTGCCTTCCCCTAGTGACTGATGCCCAGTGCCTAGTGCCTCCTCCGGGGATTCCAGATGTCCAAGACCGTCAAGTCCATCATCATGCGGGACTACAAGGCCCGCATCACCGGCGGCTCCGAGCAGTACCCCGACGCGATGCTGATCAGCATCCGCGGCGTCAAGGCCATCGACACGACCAAGCTCCGCGTCGGCCTGGCCAAGAAGAACATCAAGATCACGGTGATCCGCAACTCGCTGGCCCGCAAGACCTTCGAGGGGAGCGGCCTTGAGCCCCTCGGCGAGCTGATGACCGGGGCCAACGCCCTGGCTTACGGTGGCAACTCGGTCGTCGAGGTGGCCCGCGAGGTGATCGCCCTGATCGCCAAGATGCCCTCGGTCGAGCTCAAGGGGGCGGTGCTCGACGGCACCCTCTTCAAGGGCAAGGCCGGCGTCGAAGAACTGTCGAAGTTCCCGACCCGCGAGGAGGCCATTGGCCGCATCGTCACGCTCATCGTCAGCCCCGCCCGCAAGCTGGTGGCCCAGGTCCAAGGCCCCGGCAGCGCGCTGGCCGGCATCGTCAAGTCGATCGAGGAGAAGTTGGAGAAGGGCGAGACGATCGCCAAGGCCGGCTGATCCGCAGGCAGCATCCGTTCCACACGAGACACATCCGTGCCCGACTGGCTCCGCTTCGCGGGGTTAAAGCCTGAACGGTTCAGGCCCTCTCGGGGAAATGTCGGCGGCCTCCCTCAACCCGGGGCCGCGGTTCGAGAACAGAAAGAAGCATCCCATGGCTGACACCACCTTCGACAGCAAGATCACGCAGCTCGGCGACTCCTTGGCGGGCCTCACCCTCAAGGAGGCCGTCGACCTCGGCAAGTACATGAAGGAGCAGTACGGCATCGAGGCCGCTGCGGGCGGCGGGGTGATGATGGCTGCCGGCGGCGCGGCCGCCGCTCCCGTCAAGGAAGAGAAGACCGCCTTCGATGTGATCCTCAAGGCCGCGGGCGACAAGAAGATCCAGGTCATCAAGGTCGTCCGCGAGGCGACCGGCCTCGGCCTCGCCGAGGCGAAGGCCCTGGTCGACGTCCCCGGCAAGGCGATCAAGACCGGCCTCTCCAAGGAGGACGCGGACAAGCTCGCCAAGACGCTCCAGGAGAACGGCGCGACCGTCGAGCTCGCCTGAGCCCGACACCCCGCCCCGTCGACCCAACGTCCACCGAACCCCGAGGGGTCCGCCGGTCGCGGCGGACCCCTTTCATCTCCCAAACGTGACTGGCCTCTCCATCCGCCCGCACCAAAGGCGAACCAGGGGCGGGGTTGGGGCGTACGAAACTAGCGAGATTTGGTGAGGGTTTGGATTGGATGAGATTATTTCTCGGAAAAAGGTTGGAGATCGGCGTCTGGTTTGCTAGACGCCCGCGGCGTGCCTAGACTGAAAGGTTCGTCGCGGTTCGGTGACGCCAAGGGCGGAAATGGCGGTTGGGACAGCCGTTGAACGACACACATTTTCAGAGTTGAGACGACCCCGTTTGAGCGCCGGCCTGTGAGTTCAAGCGTGGGTTCCTTGTCTCCATCGTGAGGTACCGATGGCAGCGATGTCTACGTCCGTGGTCGGGTCCGTGAACGGATCCGTGGTGGGCTCGGCGGTTGACATGGTCCCGGGCCCCATCGTGGTCCGCGACTTTTCCAAGCGCGGCGACGCGATCCCGGTCCCGGACCTCACGCAGGTCCAGACCGATGCGTACGAGCGGTTCCTGCAGCTGGCCAAGGGTCCCGACGACCGCAACCCCGCCATGGGCCTCGAGGCCCTGCTGCGCGAGGTCTACCCCATCGAGTCGTACGACGCGACGATGAAGCTCGAGTACATCAACTACACGCTCGAGGAGCCCCGCTACACCTCCGACGAGTGCCGCGAGCTTCGCCTGACCTACGGCCGGCCCTTCCGCGTGGGCGTCCGGTTGAAGCGCGAGGGCAAGCCCGAGCTCCCCGAGGAGCAGATCTACCTGGGCGAGTTCCCCATCATGATGGGCGGCGGCGAGTTCATCGTGAACGGCGCCGAGCGGGTGATCGTCTCCCAGCTCCACCGCTCTCCCGGCGTCGACTTCTCGATCGTCTCGGCCGAGGCCGACCGCCCCCTGCACTCGGCCCGCATCATCCCCGAGCGGGGCTCGTGGATCGAGCTCGAGGTGACCAAGAAGGACGTGCTGGCGATGCGGATCGACCAGTCGACCAAGCTCGCCGCGACCACCTTCCTGCGATGCCTCGACGAGTCGGTCGCCGAGACCGACGCGATCCTCTCCCTCTTCTACGAGGTGAGCGAGATCAAGGCCGAGAACGTCAAGCCCGAGCACTGGGCCGCCGAGAGCATCATCGACACCGAGACCGGCGAGGAGATGGTGCACGTCGGCCGCCAGATCGGCGAGAACGCCGCGGCCATCGCCGCCAGCAGCCTCAAGAAGGTCCGCGTCATCGAGAACCCCAGCGACGTGCTCATCCTGAACACCATCGCCGAGGAGAAGCTCGAGCAGTTCGAGGCCGGCACCACCTACGAGAAGGCCCTGCTGAAGGTCTACGGCAAGCTCCGCCCCGGCAACCCCCCGCAGGTCGAGAAAGCCAAGCAGCTCTTCTTCGAGAAGTTCTTCGACGAGAACCGCTACCGGCTCGGGCGCGTGGGCCGCTTCCGGATCAACCGCAAGTTCGACCTCGACGTCCCCGAGGATCTCATGTTCCTCCGGGGCGAGGACTTCCTGCGGGTCATCCAGTACCTGCTCGACCTCCGCTCCAACCGCCCCGACCCCAAGACCGGCCGCCCCGTCGCCCAGGTCGACGACATCGACCACCTGGGCAACCGCCGCCTCCGCACGCTCGACGAGCTGGCGGTCGAGGAGCTCCGCAAGGGCTTCCTCAAGCTCCGCCGCACCGTCCAGGAGCGCATGAGCGTCAAGGACCCCGAGGAACTGGTCAAGATCGCCGACCTGGTCAACACCAAGTCGATCAGCTCGGCCATCGACTTCTTCTTCGGCCGCTCCGAGCTCTCGCAGGTGGTCGACCAGACCAACCCCCTCAGTTCGCTGGTGCACGAGCGGCGTCTCTCGGCGCTCGGGCCGGGCGGGCTCAACCGCAAGCGCGCCGGCTTCGAGGTGCGCGACGTCCACATCTCGCACTACGGCCGCATCTGCCCGATCGAGACCCCCGAGGGCACCAACATCGGCCTGATCGCGAGCCTCGGGCTCTACTCCTCGATCGACGAGTACGGCTTCCTCCGGACCCCCTACCGCGAGGTCAAGGACGGCAAGGCGACCGGCAAGGTCGTCCAGCTCCGCGCCGACGAGGAGATGCGGGCGATCCTCGCCCCCAGCGACTCCCTCGAGCAGGGCGGCAAGCTCAAGAAGGGCGCGATCCTCGCCCGCGTCAACGGCGAGCTGGCCGAGGTCGACTCGGGCCAGATCGACTACCTCGACATCAGCCCCAAGCAGATCGTGGGCATCTCCGCCGCGCTCATCCCCTTCCTCGAGCACGACGACGCCAACCGCGCCCTGATGGGCAGCAACATGCAGCGCCAGGCCGTGCCGCTGATCAAGATCGACCCCCCCTGCGTCGCCACGGGCATCGAGAAGCCCGTGGGCCACAACTCGGGCATGGTGGTGCGGGCCCGCAACCCCGGCACCGTCACCTTCGTCGACTCCGAGCGGATCATCATCGACAACGCCGATGAGTACGTCCTGCGGAAGTTCGTGGGCCTCAACGAGCGGACCTGCCTCAACCAGCGCCCCATCGTTCGCGCGGGCCAGGCAATCGAGCGCGGCGCCGTCCTGGCCGACGGGGCCAGCACCAAGCAGGGCGAGCTCGCCATCGGCAAGAACGTCCTCGTCGCCTTCAACACCTTCGACGGGTACAACTTCGAGGACGCGATCGTCATCAACGAGCGCATGGTCAAGGACGACGTCTTCACGTCCATCCACATCGACGCCTTCGACGTCGAGATCCGCGAGACCAAGCTGGGGCGCGAGGAGTTCACCCGCGACATCCCCAACGTCTCGGAGAAGATGCTCAGGAACCTCGACGAGACGGGCATCATCCGCCTGGGCGCCCGCGTCGGCCCCGGCGACATCCTCGTGGGCAAGGTCAGCCCCAAGAGCAAGACCGAGCTCACCCCCGAGGAGAAGCTCCTCCACGCCATCTTCGGCCGCGCCGGCGAGGACGTCAAGAACGACTCCCTCGAGGTCCCCGCGGGCGTCGAGGGCATCGTGATCGGGGCCCGCAAGTTCTCCCGCCGCCTCCACATGAACGAGGAGCAGAAGAAGCAGCTCAAGAAGGACATCGCGGTCTACGAGGCCGAGATGGACGCCAAGGCCATCGGCCTCTTCAAGCAGATGACCAACTCGATCAACGACGCCATCGGCACGGCGATGATCGACCCCAACACCCGCCAGAAGGTCGGCGCCTCCGACATCCCCGAGGTCATCCTCGAGCAGGTCCGCACCTTCGACGTCAAGTGGGCCAAGGGCGGCAAGGACACCCGCAACCAGGCCGACACCCTCTACCGCCAGTTCTGGCCCCGCATCTCCGCCATCGGCGCCGAGAAGGCCCGCAAGGTCGCCCACATGAAGAGGGGCGACGAGCTCCCCACCGGCGTCCTCGAGATGGTCAAGGTCTACCTCGCCACCAAGCGCGCCCTCTCCGTGGGCGACAAGATGGCCGGCCGCCACGGCAACAAGGGCGTCATCGCCCGCATCGTCCCCGAGGAGGAGATGCCGTTCATGGAGGACGGCACCCCCGTCGACGTCCTCCTCAACCCCCTGGGCGTCCCCAGCCGCATGAACGTCGGCCAGATCCTCGAGACCCACCTGGGCTGGGCCGCCCGTGTCCTGGGCTTCCAGGCCGTCACCCCCGTCTTCGACGGCGCCACCGAGGACCAGGTCCACGCCGCCGTCCGCGAGGCCAACGACCACGTCGACGCCAAGCTCGCCGCCTTCGAGAAGTCCGGCCAGCACCCCCACCCCCGCGAACTGCTCGCCAAGATGCCCAGGGGCGGCAAGATCCAGCTCTTCGACGGCCGCACCGGCGAGGCGTTCAACCAGCGCACCACCGTCGGCTACATGTACCTCCTCAAGCTCCACCACCTCGTCGACGACAAGATCCACGCCCGCGCCACCGGCCCCTACTCCCTCATCACCCAGCAGCCCCTGGGCGGCAAGGCCCGCACCGGCGGCCAGCGCTTCGGCGAGATGGAGGTCTGGGCCCTCGAGGCCTAAGGCGCGGCGTACATCCTCCAGGAACTCCTCACCGTCAAGTCCGACGACGTCGAGGGCCGCACCAAGATCTACGAGTCCATGGTCAAGGGCACCAACAAGCTCGAGGCCGGCATGCCCGTCGCCTTCGACGTGCTCTGCAACGAGCTCAAGGGCCTTGGCCTCAACATCACCCTCGAGAAGAAGAAGCTCGAGGGCGGCAGCCTCCTCTGATCCGATCCCCGTCCACTCCGGCCCCCGGGCCCTTCCCCGATCCTCTCACTGGCTTTGCGGCGACACGCCGCGGGAGCGCAGACGACCATGGCCGAATCCGTGTACGACCGCGTCAATGACTTCTCCGCCGTCAAGGTCACCCTCGCCTCGCCCAACGACATCCGGGCCTGGTCCTACGGCGAGGTCAAGAAGCCCGAGACCATCAACTACCGCACCTACCGCCCCGAGAAGGACGGCCTCTTCTGCGAGCGCATCTTCGGCCCCGAGCGCGACTACGAGTGCGCCTGCGGCAAGTACCGCGGCACCAAGTACAAGGGCATCATCTGCGACCGCTGCGGGGTCAAGGTCACCCACTCCCGCGTCCGCCGCAAGCGCATGGGCCACATCAACCTCGCCAGCCCCACCGTCCACATCTGGTTCTTCAAGTCCATGCCCAGCCGCCTCGGCACCCTGCTGGGCATGAAGACCTCCGACCTCGAGAAGGTCATCTACTACCAGGACTACGTCGTCACCGACGCCGGCGACACCGAGCTCAAGTTCAAGCAGATGCTCACCGAGGACGACTACCGCGCCGCCGTCGACAAGTTCGGCAACGCCTTCAAGGCCTTCATGGGCGCCGACGCCATCCGCGAGCTCATCGACCGCCTCGACCTCGACGAGATCCAGCGCACCATCCGCGACGACCTCCGCGAGACCAAGTCCAAGCAGAAGATCAAGGACCTCGCCAAGCGCCTCAAGCTCGTCGAGCAGATCCGCGGCTCCGAGAACGACCCCGCCTGGCTCGTCATGGACGTCATCCCCGTCATCCCCCCCGACCTCCGCCCCCTCGTCCTCCTCGAGAGCGGCAACTTCGCCACCAGCGACCTCAACGACCTCTACCGCCGCATCATCAACCGCAACAACCGCCTCAAGAAGCTCATGGACCTCAACGCCCCCGAGGTCATCATCCGCAACGAGAAGCGGATGCTCCAGCAGGCCGTCGACGCCCTCTTCGACAACAACCGCTGCCGCCGTCCCGTCCTGGGCTCCTCCAACCGCCCCCTCAAGTCCCTCACCGACATGATCAAGGGCAAGCAGGGCCGCTTCCGCGAGAACCTCCTGGGCAAGCGCGTCGACTACTCCGCCCGCTCGGTCATCGTCGTCGGCCCCGAACTCAAGCTCAACCAGTGCGGCCTCCCCAAGAAGATCGCCCTCGAGCTCTACCAGCCCTTCATCATCCGCAAGCTCAAGGAGCACGGCCTCGCCGACACCATCAAGTCCGCCAAGCGCATGCTCGAGCGCCGCGACGCGGCCGTCTGGGACATCCTCGAGGAAGTCATCTACCAGCACCCCGTCCTGCTGAACCGCGCCCCCACCCTCCACCGAATGGGCATCCAGGCCTTCGAGCCCGTCCTGGTCGAGGGCAACGCCATCCGCATCCACCCGCTCGTCTGCGGCGGGTTCAACGCCGACTTCGACGGCGACCAGATGGCCGTCCACCTCCCCCTCTCCGTCGAGGCCCAGGCCGAGGCCCACGTGCTGATGCTCAGCACCCACAACATCTTCTCCCCCGCAAACGGCCGGCCCATCATCTCGGCGTCCCAGGACATCGTCATGGGCGTCTACTTCATCACCTTCATGACCCCCGAGGAGAAGCCCGAGGCCGCCCTCCCCATCTTCAAGGACCGCAAGGAAGCCATCCTCGCCCTCGACCGCCGCTTCATCGGCCCCCACGACCGCATCGTCCTCCGCCTCGACGGCTTCGACCGCGTCGTCAAGAGCCAGACCGGCCCCGTCGAGAAGCTCCCCGCCAACGGCCGCATCATCACCACCGCCGGCCGCGCCCTCTTCGCCGACGTCCTCACCCCAGGAATGCCCTTCTACAACTGCGCCCTGGGCAAGAAGGGGTGCGCCCGCGTCATCGACGACTGCTACCTCGCCTCCGGCCGCGCGCCCACCATCGACCTCCTCGACAAGCTCAAGGAGATGGGCTTCAAGCAGTCCACCCTCGCCGGCCTCTCCTTCGGCATCACCGACCTCCGCATCCCCAAGGAGAAGCAGGAACTCCTCGCCGAGAGCCAGAAGCGCGTCGACCGCGTCGAGAAGAACTACGACCGCGGCATCATCACCGCCCGCGAACGCTACAACCAGCTCCTCGACATCTGGTCCCACTGCCGCGAGCAGGTCCAGACCAAGCTCGTCGCCGCCCTCAAGACCGACCGCCGCGACGACCAGGGCAACGAGCTCCCCGTCGAGGACAAGAAGGGCCGCCTCTACCTCAACCCCGTCTACCTCATGATCGACTCGGGCGCCCGCGGCAACATCTCCCAGATGCAGCAGCTCGCCGGCATGCGAGGCCTCATGGCCAAGCCCTCCGGCGAGATCATCGAGACCCCCATCCGCGCCAACTTCCGCGAGGGCCTCAACATCCTCGAATACTTCTCCTCCACCCACGGCGCCAGGAAGGGCCTCGCCGACACCGCCCTCAAGACCGCCGACTCGGGATACCTCACCCGCAAGCTCTGCGACATCGCCCAGTCCGTCATCGTCGGCGAGACCGACTGCGGCTCCCGCCGCGGCGTCCTCAAGCGGGCCATCTACAAGGGCGAGACCGTCGACGTCCCCCTCCGCGAGCAGATCGTCGGCCGCGTCAGCGTCAACTCCGTCGTCAACCCCGTCACCGACGAGGTCATCGTCCGCGAGAACACCATGATCTCGGCCGACGCCTCGGTCAAGATCGAAGAGCTCGGGATCGACCAGGTCCTCGTCCGCTCCCCCCTCACCAGCGAGAGCCGCTCGGGCTGCTCCCAGCTCGACTACGGCATGGACATGTCCACCGGCAAGCTCGTCGAGCCCGGCATGGCCGTGGGCATCATCGCCGCCCAGTCCATCGGCGAGCCCGGCACCCAGCTCACGATGCGCACCTTCCACACCGGCGGCATCGGCCAGCGCGCCGCCCAGGACACCGAGTACCGCGCCGCCAACGGCGGCACCGTCGACTTCCGCGACGTCAACGCCGTCCCCGTCAAGGACGACGAGGGCCACGACGCCTTCGTCGCCCTCAAGCGCAACGGCGAGCTCGCCGTCCTCGACGCCAAGGGCCGCGAGCTCGAGAAGTTCAAGGTCCCCTACGGCGCCTTCATGCTCGTCAAGGACAAGGACGAGGTCAAGAAGGGCCACCTCCTCGTCAAGTGGGACCCCCACCGCACCCCCATCCTCGCCGAGAAGGAGGGCGTCGTCTCTTACGTCGACATCCAGGAGAAGGAGACCTTCCGCTTCGAGGACGCCGGCCAGGGCCAGAAGGCCAAGGTCGTCATCGAGCACAAGGGCGACCTCCACCCCGCCATCAACATCGTCGACGACGCCGGCAACATCCTCGACTTCCACTACCTCCCCGCCCGCGCCCGCCTCGAGGTCGAGGACGGCCAGCGCATCAAGCCCGGCCAGATGCTCGCCCGCCAGCCCCGCGTCGGCGGCGGCTCCCAGGACATCGTCGGCGGCCTCCCCCGCGTCACCGAGATCTTCGAGGCCAGGAAGCCCCGCGACCCCGCCTTCATGGCCGAGATCTCCGGCAAGGTCGAGATCTTCTCCGACAAGCGCAAGGGCAAGATGTCCATCCGCGTCGTCTCCGAGGCCGGCATCGAGAAGGACCACCACGTCCCTAGCGACAAGCAGCTCCTGGTCCACAGCGGCGACTACGTCACCGCCGGCGACCCCCTCACCGAGGGCCCGCTCGTCCCCCACGACATCCTCCGGATCAAGGGCGAGGAGGCCCTCTGGAGCTACATGCTCGACGAGGTCCAGAACGTCTATCGCGCCCAGGGCGTCGCCATCAACGACAAGCACATCGAGCTGATCCTCTCCCAGATGATCCGCAAGGTGAAGGTCGAGAGCCCCGGCGACACCGACCTCCTCCCCCAGGAGGTCGTCGACAAGTACTTCTTCAAGCAGAAGAACGCCCACATCTCCACGATGTACCGCGTCACCGAGCCCGGCGGCACCGACCTCAAGCCCAACGACCTCGTCGACAAGGACACCATCAAGGAAGCCAACGCCAAGGCCGAGGCCGCCGGCAAGGAAGGCGCCAAGGCCAAGCGGGCCCGTCCCGCCACCGGCCGAACCCTCCTCCTGGGCATCACCAAGGCCTCTCTCCAGTCCGAGTCCTTCCTCTCGGGCGCCTCCTTCCAGGAGACCACCAAGGTCCTCACCGAGGCCGCCCTCCGCGGCGCCTCCGACTCCCTCGTCGGCCTCAAGGAGAACGTCCTCCTGGGCCACCTCATCCCCGCCGGCACCGGCTTCCGCCCCTACCAGGAGATCCGCGTCAAGCCCCTCGTCCAGATCGAGGACCCCCTCGACGACGACGACGCCATGCTCGAGGAGGCCACCGCCGCCGCCGAGGCCCTCGGCGCCGACCGCAACGACCCCCTCGGTGCCCCTCAGGTCGAGACCCCCCCCAGCGCCGCACAGGCCCTTCGCGACGCCATCGCCGGCGACGCCCCGGCCGTCACACGCCGCTGATCCCGTCTCGACTGTTCCCCATCAACCCAACGGGGCGAGCCACCAGGCCCGCCCCGTTTCTCATTTCCCCTCGACGTATCGCCAACCCTCCCGGGTGCCACGGGTCGGCCCGTCTTCGGGCAGACCCGTAGGGCCCCTACCCGGCCCCACCGCCCCCCGGCCTCGGCGCCGTGCGTCAAACGTCCACCGACCCAACCCCCC
>Ga0105049_10007371_pt1 | contig 12758 bp, 7 predicted proteins | sample MAT06_FD_78087 | JGI IMG/M metagenome (GOLD analysis project Ga0105049, IMG submission 78087) | Freshwater microbial communities from Lake Fryxell liftoff mats and glacier meltwater in Antarctica - MAT-06 | ecosystem: Environmental > Aquatic > Freshwater > Ice > Liftoff microbial mat | place...
ATTAATGACACCATATTCCTGCTTCCCTGAGTTGTCAGGTTGGCCTCCGGCCCACTGCTTAACCACAACAGGCTCACCGTTAGTCCATACCCAAGACCCTTCACCGGCGGCATCTGAAAAACAAATACAGTGTTCTCCGATACCCGCGAGAATGGAGTTTTCGGCGGCGCTAGCAATGGTAACTAAATGTCCTCCAAGAGTATTAGATGCTGTATTTGCTGTCGGCCACAATGCAGCAGCAGTTGACCGATAGTATAAGTGTCCTTGGAAACTACCAATGAATGTAAAGCCAGGAATTGCTCCTCCTTGACAAACAGAACAGTTGTTGTCTGTGGAGGTGATGGTGTATGCTACCGATGCACCGCAGTTTCCATTCGGAGCGTTTGCAATGATGTTTGCAGGACAGATAACAATTGGCGGGGTGATGTCCTGCAACACGGCTGTGAAAGTGCACGATGTGCTGTTGCCCACTGCATCTGTCGCAATGATGGTAACAGGTGTATTCGCCGAAATACTGGTGCCGGGCGCTGGACTCTGACTAAGTAGAATCGCACCAGATGGTGTGCAGTTGTCCGCTGCCGTTGTAAGCGTTCGGTAGTCACCGAGAATGCCGACACAAGAAGTGCTCGCAGGCACCAACTGGTTGGGTGGACAGGTAATAGTCGGTGCAATATTGTCACTTACGGTTATGGTAAATGAACAACTTGAACTATTGCCCGAGGCATCCGTGGCCTGATAGCTCACAGTATTTAAACCAATCGGAAATGTACTTCCACTGGGAAGCCCGGATTGAAGCGTAGGGGGCACACAGGGAAACTCAACTATGTATCGCAGTCCGCCTGCAGCGCTGATGTCGTTCCATGCGCCACCTGCAAGTACTTGCGTGGCATCTTCATTTCCACTGTTATTCGGCTCACCACCACCCCAGTTGGTATAACTAGTGGGTTGACCATTCGTCCAAACGAACGTTCCTTCGGTTGCGAGGTCATTAAACCCGATGTAGTAGGTCGCGATGCCAAGTGTATTCATCGCACTGCGAATGAACGTATTCTCAGCGGAACTCTCTATTGCCGCTAAATACCCGCCGGTAGCATTGGCTGCAGTAGTCGCTGTCGCAAAATTGGCTGTCCCGTTGGAGGTATAATAGGCTTTGTCACTGAACGTCCCCAACAACGTAAATCCAGCCAGCGTCGGAGGAGTCGTGCATGTGCCACAATTGTCTGAGGCTACAGGCGTAGTATAGTTTACCACCGCAGTGCATTGACCCGGGTCCACATTCACACTAATGTTGGCCGGGCAGGTAATCACAGGAAACGTTGTATCGTTTACCGTCACGCTGAACGAACAAGGAGCACTGACATTTCCATTTCCGTCAATAACCGTATAGCTTACTGCAGTTGTGCCAACAGGAAAAAGCGAACCGGAAGGAAAGCCCGAAATTAAATTGTAAGTGCAATCAAACTCCAGAATGTAATTCTGACTTACTGTGGTCGTGGTTCCCTGATCATCCCAGCGGTTCCCAGACCAATTGATCAAACCATAATCCTGATTGCCCGAATTATTAGGCTCTCCAGGTGCCCAGTTGGTATATGAAACCGGCTCCCCAGTGACCCAAACCCACGTCCCTTCTACGACCTCATCGGTTATTCCTATCCAGTGCAGCCCAATTCCGCTGAGAAAGGTTCCCTCAACCGCAGTGGAGATTGTAGCGAGATGACCTCCAAGCGAATTGGCGGTTGCATTGGCATTCGGCCATAGGGCCGCTGTGGTCGAACGGAAATAGGTATGCCCGTTGAGTGTCCCAATTAACACAAACCCAGGAATGGAAGAAGGCGCACATGTTCCTGAAGTGCAGTCATCAACTATTGAAAGAGAGTAATTAACGCTTGCTCCGCAAAGCCCCGTTCCATTGGTGGTTGTTATATCCGATGGACACACTACCGTGGGAATACCGCCCCCGCCTGCGTTTACCGTGACTACAGCCGAGCTGCTCGGACACGAAGGCGCGGTTACAGTGTAAGTAAAGGTGTACACTCCGGGAGAAAGAAGATTCGTATTCAAAAAGGAGCCCGTCAATGCTCCGGAGTTCATGTTGTCCGTCCAGGTTCCACCAGGAGTGGGGCTTCCGCCTAGGTAGGTGAAAAGGTTAATTGACCCCGATGCGCTGCAAATATTTGCCGTTCCTCCAGAGCCTGCGTTGGGGGGCGTAACGCAAATCCCCGCGGGTGTGCCATAAACACATACAAAGCTGTTTGAATTGAGTGTATTGTTATTGTACGCCTGAACTCGAACGTAGTATGTCCCCGCAGGAAGTCCTGAATAATTGAGGGTCTCACTAAAGCCGGCCAGAAAATTATCCATACAAGCCAATTCTTGAGCACTCGTTACAGCGCATCCTGCCCCCGTGTTTCCATTATACAGGTGCAACATCACATCACGATTATTGCTAGGGGTGATCGAAATAGTAATATTGGTCGCACTGGCTATGGTAAATGTCACAAACGCATCCCTGAAACCTCCTTGATAAAAGCATCCTCCTGTTCCTCCCGAGGAGTTACATCCAACTCCCAGTCCAATGTTGACCGGATTAGTGCATGAGGAGGCACTCACTGTAGCCGACAAGGCCGAGCAGGGAGTATCCCCTCCGATGCACTGTGAATCAGCCCCCACCGAGATGAAAAGAAAGACGAGCAGGAGGAAGCCGAATTTTCTTTTAGAGGCAGGTAGGGACAAAAATGAATAGAAAGTCGCCATAGAGCGTGAGTTAATCAATAGGGATGGTTCTCGGACGTAAGAAAGGAAAGGCGCGAAGCGGGGCTGAAGCATTCAGCAGTGTACACACTTGTCTGGCGTTCGACCTTAGAATTCATTGTCCGTAAAATGGTCTTGGTAATCTATGCTCACCACCCCCTCACAGAACTTGTCGAGACTTGGTCATTAGGAACAATCAAGCCTCAGAAGACCTGCGAGTGCAAACAATCACCTCATCGTTCCGTCGAAACATGATGTGAAAAATTACCTAGGGTGGTGCGGTAAAGAAAGTTCCATTTGCAGATGCACATTTCGGAGATGTCAAGGTGTTTTGAAATACCGATTGTTAATCCACCAACTCGGACTAATTTCCTGAAATTTAATCGGATATGTCCAAAACGGTCACCCCGAGGGAATCCTTATCTTCGCGCGTCTTTTTAAATCGAATCGCCCGCCATGAAGGCTATCTATACAGAATATAAATCATTGGACCTCCCTAGTATCCATCAGGATGTGCTGCATTTCTGGGAGAAGGAGAATATATTCTCCCGAAGCGTGAGCGAACGGGATGACGCCCGCCCCTTTGTATTTTATGAAGGGCCTCCATCTGCCAACGGAATGCCGGGGATTCACCACGTGATGGCCCGAACCATCAAGGATATCTTTTGCCGCTATCAAACGCTTTTGGGAAAACAGGTTCATCGCAAGGCGGGATGGGACACCCACGGACTTCCCATTGAATTGGCCGTCGAGAAAACACTTGGAATTCGCAAAGAGGATATCGGTACCAAGATTACTGTCGAAGAGTACAATCTGGCATGCCGCAGTGAGGTAATGAAATATACCGATCGCTGGGAAGAACTTACCCGGCAAATGGGATATTGGGTGGACATGTCAAACCCGTATATCACTTTTGACAATCGGTACATTGAATCGGTGTGGTGGTTGCTGCGTTCAATCTCAGATAAGGGCCTTCTCTATAAAGGCTATACCATCCAGCCATACTCTCCGGCTGCCGGCACAGGGCTCAGTTCGCATGAACTAAACCAACCGGGCTGTTACCGCGAAGTGAAAGATACCTCTGTTATCGCTCAGTTTAAATTGATAGATGTCCCCGTAGAGTTGAAATCAGCCGAAGAGGAGGTTTCCATTCTCGCATGGACTACCACCCCCTGGACTCTACCATCCAACACAGCACTCGCTGTGGGAAAGAACATTCGCTATATAGCGGTGCGAACATTTAATCCGCACTCTCATTTACCAGTTCGCCTGATTCTGGCCGAACCACTGCTGGATAAATATTTCCCAGCAAAGAACCAAGAGTTGGATTGGAACAACTACAACCCAGGTGACAAACAAATCCCATTTCAACGAATTGCCTCTTTCTCCGGCCAAGAAATGGAAGGGTGGAACTACGAACAACTGCTTCCTTTCGCACAACCCACGGATGGCGATGCATTTCGCGTGATCATTGGAGACTTTGTAACTACCGAAGACGGAACCGGTATCGTCCATATCGCCCCTTCTTTTGGCGCAGACGACTTTCGTGCTGCCCGGCAGAATAAGATAGGATCTCTTACACTTGTCGATAAGCGAGGTCGATTCTTACCTGAAGTGAATGATGGCGTGTTTCTCTTTGGAAACGAATTCGTCAAAGAAGATTATTATTCAGAGGAAGAGAAAAATGAAGAGCTCAGTATCCAAAGAGAACGACTCTCAGGATTTATCCGAGATACAAGTAAATTGTCGTACCTCAGTGTGGATGAGCGTATCGCACTGAAACTTCAAAACGAAAATAAACTGTTTAAAAAGGAGAAGTATGCCCACAATTATCCGCATTGCTGGCGCACTGATAAGCCAATTATCTACTTCCCTCTCGACTCATGGTTCATTCGTGTAACCGCTGTGAAAGAGCGTATGGTTGAACTCAACAAAACAATTCACTGGAAGCCTGAAGCCACAGGAACTGGAAGGTTTGGTAACTGGCTCGAAAATGCCAACGATTGGAATCTTTCCCGCTCACGCTTCTGGGGAATTCCCCTCCCGATCTGGCGCACGGAGGACGGTAAGGAACAAATATGTATCGGCTCAGCAGAAGAGTTGAGAACGGAAATTGAGAAGTCCGTTTCTGCCGGACTCATGCCGATCAATCCATTGGCTAAGTACCAATCGAACGTTCATTCGGCTGAGAATTATGGCTCATTCGACTTACATAAGCCTTACGTAGACGACATCATCCTGGTTTCTGTATCAGGTAAAAAAATGCTGCGCGAAAGCGATTTGATCGATGTGTGGTTTGATAGCGGCGCTATGCCATACGCTCAATTGCATTATCCGTTCGAAAACAAGGAAAAGATTGATAACGGGTCAAACTTCCCCGCTGATTTTATTGCTGAAGGCGTCGACCAAACCCGGGGTTGGTTTTATACCCTCCACGCAATTGCCACCATGTGCTTTGATTCGGTTGCCTACAAAAACGTGATTTCGAACGGTCTGGTGCTTGACAAAAACGGCAACAAAATGTCCAAGCGTCTTGGAAACGCTGTCGACCCGTTTGCAACTTTGGAGAAGTATGGTGCCGACGCCACACGGTGGTATATGATCGCGAATGCACAGCCATGGGACAATCTGAAGTTTGACCTCGAAGGTATTGCTGAGGTACAACGCCGTTTCTTCGGAACACTTTATAACACTTATTCATTCTTTTCGATCTATGCAAACATCGATAAGTTCGTGCCAAGTGCTATCAAAGCAATTCCTTTTGCGGAACGCTCAGAACTTGATCGATGGATCCTTTCGAGCTTACATTCTCTCATTGTGAAAGTGAGAGGATTTCTCGATGATTACAATCCAACCCCTGCCGCACGCGCGATTGAGGAATTTGTAGACGTCAACTTGTCCAACTGGTTTGTGCGTCTTTCGCGTAAACGATTCTGGCATGGAGAAATGACTGATGATAAATTAGCTGCTTACGACACGCTTCACGAATGCCTCACAACCGTGGCTCAATTGATGAGTCCGCTGGCGCCGTTTTTCAGTGATTGGCTCTATCGCAATCTGACGTCTCCAATGAAGGATTCGCAGTCGAATGACAAGCGTGTTTTCGACTCAGTGCACCTTTCATTCATGCCAGAAGTAAACTCAGGTTGGATCGATCAGGAGTTGGAGGTCCGAATGGAACTCGCCCAGCAAATTTCATCGATGGTGCTTTCGATTCGAAAAAAGGAAGGTATTCGTGTACGACAGCCTTTAGGCAGAATCAGGATTCCTGCATTGGATCAGTCGTTTCGTGATCGAATGGAAGCCGTTAGCGAATTAGTGCGATCGGAAGTAAACGTGAAGTCAATCGAAGTAGTGGATGAGTCAGAAGCGAAGATTGTCAAAAACCTCAAACTGAATTTTAAAACACTCGGAAAGAAGTGTGGCGCTCACATGAAATATGTGCAGCAGTTTGCCGCTGATCATCAGGATGAAATCATTCGAGCTATCGAAACCGAAGGAACGTTTTCTGTTTCCGCTGGAAACGAGATCATCGCGTTGGTTGTAGAAGATGTGGAGATCATTCCTGTGGACATTCCGGGCTGGAAAGTAGTTAATCAGGGGGCCCTGACAGTTGCACTGGATGTGACCATTTCGGACGAACTGCGCGATGAAGGCATCGCCAGAGAGTTCGTCAACCGAATCCAGAATCTCCGGAAAGTGGCCGGTTTTGAGGTAACAGACAAAATAAGTGTGAAGATTGAAGCAAGTCAGGCTTTTGACAAGGCAATCCGCTCAAATTCGGAATATATTCGCGGCCAGGTTTTAGCCGGAGAATTGGATTTGGTGGATGCACTGAGCGAAGGCGAACCTGTTGAAATAGAACAAGGTGTTTCAACCTATATCCTCATAAAAAAATTGAATTAAACATGACAAAGAAAAAGGAAACCACCGAGATGAACTCTTCACCAGAAGGCACGCGATATTCTGATATGGATCTCAAGGAGTTTGAAGTATTGATTTTCGAGAAGTTGGCTCAGGCCAAGTCCGATCTGGATGAACTTCGTCAGTCCCTTTCGCATGAAGGCGATAACAGCACGGACGATACATCACCAACCTTTAAAATGATGGAGGATGGCAATGACACAATGAGCCGGGAGGAAGTCGCCCAGCTTGCCGCGCGTCAAGAAAAATTTATTATTTCCCTGGAAAATGCATTACTCCGAATCAAGAATAAAACGTATGGTATTTGTCGGGTTACGGGTAAATTAATTCCTAAAGAAAGATTGCGTCTGGTGCCCCATGCTACGCTCAGTATCGAAGCGAAAAACATGCAATAGACCGCGGTTCGTTTGAATCACCAGAGACATTGAAGAAGGCTCTTATCACCATATTTCTAATCTTGATTGCCGATCAATGGCTCAAGGTGTGGGTGAAACTGAACTTCCACTATGGTGAAAGTAAAACGCTGATCCCCGGTTGGTTTGATCTTCAATTCGTAGAAAATCCGGGCATGGCTTTCGGATGGATGATTCCAGGTGATGCGGGCAAACTTACCCTCAGCATCTTTCGAATTCTGGTCGTTATTTTCCTCGCATTTTATCTGCGGAAAATTATCAAAGAAGGAGCCCACTCAGGCCTAGTCTTGAGCCTTGCACTCATCATCGCTGGAGCCCTGGGAAATATCGCAGACAGTGCAGGCTATGGATTGATGTTCGATAAAGGGTCTACCTATGATCAGGATGTGGGAGATTATACCATGTATTTCGGAAAGGCCACACTTCAGAGCCCAGGTTATGCGCCCTTTCTGATGGGAAATGTGGTCGATATGTTTCATATCACCTATGAAGTAACCATTAATGGAAAGCCCCGCGAAATTTTCCCGCCGGTATTCAACCTTGCCGATTCTTCAATCACAACAGGAATCTTGCTGATTTTGCTCTTTCAAAGAAGGTTTTTCGGACATCACAAGCAAGGTGAAGTGATAGAAGTATCCCCAACTGAAGAGCCCGAAAAAATTGAGAAAGCGGTCGTTTAGTCCCAGATCCGGAGCTCTTCGAGATGTATTTTTTCCTTAAAGAAAATCCGCGTACTGCGCTCGAAACCCTCCGTGCGGTCGGATACAAAAAAGGTGTATTTCCCTTCACCCGAATCAACGTTCAGAAGCTGCGCCTCTGAAAGCACTTGTTTAACTTCCTGAGCCACCACTTTTGTGCTGTCGATGATGTCGACCTTTGACCCTAAAAACTGGCCTATTTCTCGGCTAATCAGCGGGTAATGGGTGCACCCCAGAATCAATGCCCTGACCTTCTTGAAATGAGGCCGCGACAAGTAATTGTTGATAATGGTTTTCGATATGCTGTTATTGAAAAATCCTTCTTCAATCATCGGCGCAAGAAGTGGAGTTGCATTTGAAATGACCTTCAGACTCTTGTTTAGTTTTTCGATTCGTTGTGCATACACGCGTGACTGAATAGTCCCTTTCGTCCCGATTACTCCGACATGGCAATTCTCGTAAGTTCTTGCGGTGTGCTCAGCTACCGGATCGATTACGTTGATCACCGGAATCTCTTCGCCACACACGGCCACTACGGTCTTGAAAGCGTGAGCAGATGCCGTGTTGCAGGCAATCACTAAAGCCTTGCAATTCTTGCTCAAAAGAAACTGAGCAATACGTTCCGAATACTGTCGAATGCTCTCTGGCGATTTTTCCCCATATGGTAAATGCGCTGTATCCCCAAAGTACACAAAGGATTCTCCTGGTAATACCTTACGAATGGCATGAGCCACCGTCAATCCGCCGATGCCAGAATCGAAAATGCCGATAGGACGTTGGACAGATTTCATAGCAAGTGCCGAAAATAAGAAATCCCAGCTATAGCCGGGATTTCAACTTGATAATGACCCTTCAAGTTATTTCTTAAGTTCAACTGGAACAATGCCGAGTTCCTTTTTCACTAAGTCAGTGATGTCGTCACCGCCCTTGTAAAGAAGCGCTCCCACCCCCGCATCGAATATATAGCTGTAGCCATTAGCTACAGCAACCTTGTCAATGGCGTTATTTACCATGTCGATCAACGGCTTCAGTTTGGACAATTGCTGACGATCTAAATCGTCGTTGGCCGTTTGTTGAAGGTCATACATGTTCTGCTCAAGATCTGTAATCGATTTCACCTTGCTCTGCAGGATGGCTTCGGGCCAGTTTCCACGATTGGCTTCGTAGTCTTTCACTTTCGCGTCGTAATCCGCTTTCATAGTCGCCAGCGTGGTTTCATATTCCTTGGCTACTAGCTGTAATTCGGTTTCAATAGTCGCACGCTGTGGAAGCGTTAGTAAGAGGGCTTGGCCGTCTGTGTGGCCAAGTTTCTGAGCAAATGCGCCGATGCTCAAAACAAGAGCTGCGCTGGTTACAAAAAATCTGTTCATCTGTTTCTATGGATTGGAGTATACATGCCGGCTTTCCAAATTGGAGGCCATTTTACGTTTAGTAGGATTATTTTTTTACTGGTGTTCGGTCACTTCCTTTCGATCCACCCTTATCAGGAGTTGCTCCCGCGCCACCTTTTGGGGCATCTGTTCCTTCTTCTTCTTCCTCTTCATCCTCGATGATTTCTCCAGGCTTGAGACCCATTTTCTTCAGGACCTTGTCGCTGATATCATGCTTGGGATTGGAATAAAGGATGTTGCTGTGATTGGCCCTGTCGAATACCACCATCAGCGCACTCTGTGAGGAAACCTCCTGTATAGCTTGGTAGATCTGGTCCTGAATAGGTTTCACTAATTCTTCGCGCTTCTTGAACAATTCACCATCTACCCCAAACTTCTTCTTTTGCAAGTCCTTCGCATCTACTCGCTTCTGCTCAATTTCTTCTTCTCGCTTGCGACGCATCTCATCGGTCAAGAGTATCTTTTCGGCTTGGTATGCCTTCTCGAGCTTTTCAATAGTCGAGTACTTGTCTTCAATTTCTTTTTGCCACACACCGCTCAATCGGTTGACCTCGGCCTGCGCGGCTTGGTATTCGGGCATGTGACTCAATATGTATTTTGAATCTACGTAGCCGAATTTTTGAGACCAACCCGTCACGGTCAAAACCGCTATAAAGGCAAGTGAGAGAAGGGCTGGTTTCATGCGTATTTTACTGAATGTCTCAAAGTTTGGCGAAGATAATAAAGGCCTTACAGTTCGCCAAGATTCATGCCAATGGAGAAGTGAAATTGCCCTGGCGACATGTTCGGACGACCCGGCGCTTCGTCTAACCTCCACCCATAGTCGAAACCAAGCAAACCGAACATCGGCAGGAAGATGCGCAATCCAACACCTGTTGATCGATAAAGGTTAAACGGATTGTAGTCTTCAAAATCCTCCCAAGTGCGCGCCGCTTCCAGAAAAGTAAGCGCGTAAATGGTGGCGCTTGGATTTGTCGAGAGTGGATAGCGCAACTCCATTCCGTATTTGCTGATAAGAGGAGCACCCACTCGGTCGCTTGGCGTAGTGAGCGAAAGATCATCGTAACCGCGGAGGTTTACAATCTCACGCCCGTCTAGCAAGAAACCACTCAGGAACACACCGCCGAGATAAAAGCGCTCAAATGGCGATGAACCAAGCTTCTGGTTGTACGTTCCAAGGAATCCAAATCCTACGTTGGTGTTCAGTACAAACTTGTTTGTCTTGTGCTTATTCAACGCGGTGTACCAATTTGCAGTGAATTTGATTTTGTAGTACTCCACCCAATCAAACCGCTGCTGGTCAGTTAAATTGTCATAGTCGTATTGCTTGCCCTGAACTTTTGAGCCCCAAAGTGTATAAGGGAATGTCGCTTTGGTAGAGAGCGTAATCTTTGAACCCCATGTGGGATAGATCGGATCAGAGACCGAGTTGCGTTCGATCGTAGTATTCAAAGCGAGGTTATTCGAAAATCCTTCATTGAAACTGAAGAACGAGCCAAACTTGTTCAACTGAAAGTGTTGGTATGAAATTCCACCATAGAAAAGGAACCAGTCATCTGGGCGCTGCCATCTCTGACCGAAGGACGCTGAAGCTCCCGATATGATAAGGGATTGCCGAGTCGGATTGGGAAGTTCATTGATCTTCTTGCGCTGACCATTTGTCTGCACTGAACTGTATACGGAAATGCTCAATGAGTTGGGCTTTCTGCCCCCGAGCCAAGGTTCTGTGAAGGAAAGATTGTACGATTGAAAGAAAAGCCCATTGGACACCGCCCTGATCGATAAACGCTGACCATCGCCAGATGGAAGAGGACTCCACGCGGACTTCTGAAATACATTGCGCATGGAGAAGTTGTTGAAGCTCAAACCTAGCGAGCCAACCACACGTCCGCCGCCCCAGCCGCCACTGAGCTCAATTTGATCCGAGGGTTTTTCCTCCAACACATATTCAAGGTCCACCAGGCCCTGATCTTCCCGGGGATTTATCCGCACATCAAATGCCTGTGGATTGAAATAATTTAATGCGGCTAATTCCCGCTGTGTTCGGACAACATCTGATCGGTTGAACAAATCACCAGGTCTCGTTCGGATTTCTCGGTAAACGACGTGGTCATTTGTTTTCGTATTGCCTTCGATGGATACTCGTCCTATCCTAAATTGACTGCCCTCGTTCATCCTGATTTCAATGTCGATGCTGTCCGGCTGGACAAGCGTTTCAACAGGATAAGCGTAAAAACTCAGGTATCCGTCATCCGTGTACAACGACGAAATATCGCGCCCGCTTTGATTGAAATCAATCCGTTGAGAAAGCAGCTCAAGGTCGTAAATATCCCCCCTCTGAATATTCATAACACTATCAAGAATAGTTGCAGAATATTTTGTATTTCCGGCAAAGCTTATGTTTCGGAAATAGAATTTTTTATCTTCTTCCAGTCGTATATAAATTCCAATTAATTCCGGACTAATCGAGTAAATGGAATCCTTGACAATCTTGGCATTTCGAAATCCATCTTTGTTGTACTTAGAAATGATTTTTGCCTTGTCTTCGGCATACTCTTCTTCGACGTATTTCGAAGCTTTAAAGACTCGGTGCCACTTCTTCTCTTTGGTGTTTTTCATGAAGCGCTTAACACGCTTTGGACTCATTTCTGTTACTCCATCAAGCACAATTTCCTTCACTTTTACGCGGCTCCCACGGTTAATTTCAAACTCAAGCCGAACGTAATTTTTATCGTCAAAAATGGGGTCTGGCGACTCCTTTATGGTGACGTCTATGTTGTAGAATCCTTTTTCAATATAATAATCTCGTATACGAGTGATGGCAGTTGTTTTCAGGTTTTCATTGCTCACCGTACCACTGATCAGATTGATTTTTTCACGGAGATTCTCCGCTTCGGACTTCCGCGTTCCGGGAAATGAAAAGCTTCCCAAACGGGGCATTTCAGTGAGTTGAATGACTAAGTACGCATCCGTGCCGCGAAATTCTGCCACTGAAATCCGAATGTCAGCGAATAGCTTCTGCTTCCACAACTTACGTATAGCATCCGCGATATCATCACCAGGAATCATGATTTCTTTACCTTCCTGTAAGCCGCTGAACAACTTCACAGCCTGAGGGTCGGTGTATTCAGTTCCTACGACAGTAATACCAGCAATGCGAAAGCTAGTTGGTTCTACATAGTTTATAGGATTATTTTGCCCGCGAACAGCGGGAAATTCTCCAACAAAAAGAATAGAAATCAGCAGAAGGCGAAACACGACAGACCAAGAGTCCGATGGAAGAAGCTTTTTCATTATCCTGTTTTTCTCCCCTCGATAATATTTAAGGAAGGCCTCGATGGAAGCTGTTCGGACGTCTTTCCAAAACGACGTTCCCGGGATTGGAAATCGACGAGCGCTTTGTAAAATTCCTGTTCGTTGAAGTCGGGCCACAAGGTTTCGGTAAAATAGAGTTCTGCATAGGCGATCTGCCAAAGCAAAAAGTTACTTATTCGCTTTTCTCCACTTGTCCTGATCAATAGTTCAGGGTCCGGAAAGTGACGCGTACAAAGATGGTTACTTATGGTGCCGCTGTCAATTTG
>Ga0105049_10007378_pt1 | contig 12747 bp, 13 predicted proteins | sample MAT06_FD_78087 | JGI IMG/M metagenome (GOLD analysis project Ga0105049, IMG submission 78087) | Freshwater microbial communities from Lake Fryxell liftoff mats and glacier meltwater in Antarctica - MAT-06 | ecosystem: Environmental > Aquatic > Freshwater > Ice > Liftoff microbial mat | place...
GCCTTTTTCATCAACTACTCTCCCTGAAATAGTAGCGTTTTGTGCATTAGAAATTTTTGTTTGAGTTAAAAGGATAGCGAATATCCAACATAACTTTAAAATATAATTTTTGTACATAAGTGTTTCCCAAAGTGTTTATTAAACACAAAGAAATAAAAATAAGTTAACGTAAACAAAATTAAATATTTTATATGAGAATTTTAACAAATATAATTTTTGACATACATTATGCATTATCACTTTTTTTTGGCTGAAATAAAAAACATAGTATTGCATAAAATTTTAAATAATATATGAAAAAGCTGCTTTTTATACTAATTTTCTTTGTTTCAACCTTTTTATATTCTTGTAAAAGCACTAATAAAAGTGAACGAAATGATTCCTTAATTTCTGAAGTAAGCGAATTGAACATACAACTGAATGAAAAAGACAAATTAGTTGAAAATTACATTAAAACGATTAATGAAATTTATGAAAATTTAGATTCAATAAAAATAAAACAAAACATAGTTGCCTCCTATTCAGCTAATGCAAAGGGCAAAGAAACTGAGATTGCTCAAAATATACTTGCAATAAATTCATTTATTGAAAAGAACAATCAAAAAATAAAATACTTAGAACAGTCTTTATCATTAAAGAATAGCGGATTAAAAGAAGCAAATAAAACGATGGATGGAATAAAAAAGCTGAGCGATAGACTAAACACAGAAATTGAATTGAGAGACATGGAACTGGGCGATTTAAAAAATTATTTAGGGAAACTAAATTTAAAAATTGAAGAATTAAATTTTAATTTAAATGAGACAATTACAGAAAACAATTCAAACAAAACTGAGATAAATTCAGGATATTATAGAATTGGGAGTATTTCATCCTTAAAATCTGAAGGAGTTATAACTAAAGAGGGTGGATTTATAGGAATTGGGAAAACGTACAGAATAAATAAAGATTTTAAAAAATCTGTTTTTAGTAAAATTAATATTTACAGTTCCACCACTATTTCTATTAATGCAAAAACTTATAAAATAATTACCTCTCATGCATCCAATTCTTATAAGGTTATTGGCACAAAAAAGTATATAGAATCAATTGAAATAATAAATCCAAAGGAATTTTGGTCAGCGTCAAAATATTTGGTTATTGCAATTGAAAATTAATGAATTTATTATTTATAAATTTCTGATAATACAGGAATCATTTCTGGAGTAAGTACGTTAATTCTGCCAGAAGAAATTCCTACAGTGATACTTTTTTTTAATTGATGTGGTTTGTATTGAATCTTGTAATCTTTTGGTTGAAAACTAAAATTAAAATTCAATCTAAATCCGTCAAAATAAGAATTAGTAGAGGGCTGACTTAATACACTATTTTCAGTATGCAGAATTCCAACATCAATTCTTTGATTGTGCCAAAGTCCATTAAAATAAATTTGTCCGCTTACAGTAATGGACTTAGAATTTCTGTTACTTAAAGTATTGAAAGTTTCGGGCGGCAACTCTCCTTTAAAATACATTTGACTTTCAGCTAAATCATATAACCAATCGTTTAGCGAATCGCCTTGTTCTAAGAACTTTTTAAAATCTAATTTCAAAAATAAAATACCTTTATTTTCTTCAAAAAAAATATAGCTAGCATCATTTATACTTGACACAATTTTTTTGTTGTAATAAGTTTGGACGAAAGTATTAGAAGAATTTATATTTTGAGATAAAACTTGTTTAAAAAAGAAAGATAAAAATACTACGAAGAAAATTTTAGCGGATGTTGCTATATTCATAAATTTTGAATTAAGTTATTAAAATTTATATGAACTATTTAAATAAATTTATTAAATATACATCAATAAAAACGTTATTGTTCTTTTATTGTTTAGTGTATCTAAAATATAATTTTTGTATTTAAAAATAAATCGAAAGAACATTTATCAATTAGATTAAAGCAATAGATTTAAATAAAATTTAAAAATGAACGAATTAAACAAAGATTTTTGGGATTTAAAATACATTCAAAAAACATTAGGATGGGATTTAGGAGAAGTTTCGCCGCCACTTAAAAATTATTTTCTGCAACTAAAAAATAAATCCATTTCAATATTAATTCCTGGGTGTGGAAACTCTTATGAAACAGATTTTTTATTAGAACAAGGTTTTACAAACATTACGTTAATTGATATTTCTCCTACTCTTACTAATGAACTTAAACAGAAGTATATTAAAAATGATATGGTTAAAATAATTTGCGGTAATTTTTTTGAGCTACATGCAACATTTGATTTGATAATTGAACAAACTTTCTTTTGTGCATTAGATCTAAAATTAAGAGAAGAATATTGCCTAAAAATGAAATCGCTACTTTCTAAAAATGGCAAACTAGCTGGATTATTATTTAATACAATTTTTGAAAAAGATGGGCCACCTTTTGGCGGTTCAAAAGAAGAATACACTCAATTGTTTAAAAAATATTTTATAATTAAAACAATGGAGTCTTGTTATAATTCTTATGTAAAAAGAAGCAATAACGAATTGTTTTTTATTGTTAGTTTAAAGTGATAGAGTATAAATTTTAATTAAGTAACAATTATTACATAGAATTAAACGCAATGGAGATACCTTTGTAAAAAATTTATACAATGAATGCTAAATTCTCAGAATTAATAAATAGTGAAACACCAGTATTAGTTGACTTTTTTGCTGAATGGTGCGGTCCATGCAAAATGATGAAACCAATTTTAGAAGAATTAAAATCTGAAATAGGCGAATCGGCTAAAATCATAAAAATTGATGTGGACAAAAATCCTCAAATTGCTCAAGCATACAGAATTCAAGGAGTTCCTACTTTGGTGATTTTTAAAAATGGAGAAATTAAATGGAGACAATCAGGCGTTGTTCCAGCACATCAACTAAAAAACCACATAGAAAAATATAAATAATTTTTAACACAATGAAAAATTTTACATCTATTTTATTTATCGCATTCAGTTTTTTTTGGCAAATAAATTTTAGCTCATGCCAAAACAAAAACACATATCAATTAAATGTCGATGAGTTTCAAAAGAAATTAGCTTTGAGTTCCAACGCAATGATTATTGACGTTAGGACTTTAGGAGAATTTGATGGAGGACACCTGAGCGATGCAAAAAACATTGATTGGAATGGCAATGGATTTGAAACTGAAATTGTAAAACTAGATAAAACAAAGCCATTATTTGTTTATTGTTTGGTAGGCGGTAGAAGTGCTTCGGCAGCCAACAAAATGCGAAGTTTAGGTTTTAAAGAAGTGTATGAAATGCAAGGTGGAATTATGGCATGGAACAACGCAGGAAAATCTTTGTCTTTGCCAAAAAATACAGTAAACGCTAATACCTTGAGCACAGAAGACTTTAATAAAAAAATAAGTTCTAAAGATATTGTTCTTGTAGATTTTTATGCTCCTTGGTGTGGCCCATGCAAAAAGATGGCACCAATGTTTGAGGAAGTGGAAAAAGAACAAGCAAGTAAATTAAATTTTGTAAAAATTAATGTTGACGAAAACAAAGAATTGTGCAAAACACTGGGAATTGTTGATTTACCAACAACAATTATTTATAAAAATGGAAAAGAATTTTGGAAGAAATCAGGACTTCTAGAAAAGCAAGAATTACTTAAATCATTGCCTTAACTGCAAAAACTATGGATTACAATAATCGCAATACATTGGCTCTTCTGTTTGTTTGTTTTGAGGGAACATTTGTTCTTTAGTGAACAAACAATTTTTACATTTATAAATTAAAGACAAGGCAGATTTTGTAGGGCTTCCGCACAAAGAGCAGGGCAGACCGCTAATTACATCGGCAACATCAAAACCAGGGAAATTACACGAAGGACATTGGGTTTTAATTTTCTCAATTAATTTATATGTTGCTTCTTCAATTACACTCATTCTGCTGGGGTTATGCATTGCTCTCATATCGGTTTCGCAATATACACTTCCATAATTTTTAAGTAGAAAGTCAAACGATTTTTCTAAGGTTTCAAAATCAGTTATACCTTTTATCATTTCAGAGAAATCATCCTTGCTTTTTTTTATAATTACTGCATGAGATGGAAACAATATTTTTTCTAAAAACTTATGAAGTTCATTTTTTGAGGTGAGAGTTTCTGCGTTAAAATTTGTTTTTGTGCTGACCACTCTTGCAACAATTTCAATTTTGTTTTTTGTATCTAAAAAAAGCAAAAATTCTTCGTCGGCAGGTACAAAAAACAAAGAAGGATGAGGTCCAAAGGAACCTTCACTAGCAATGGCAAGATTGCAATTGTTTTTTTCTAAGGCTAGCAAGCATTTTTTTCTTGCAGTATTTATTGGAGAATCATTTCTTTCTATTTCACCAGAAAAAGTTCCTAATACATCCGAATCAAACTCAATGGGTAAAAAAGTAAAAACACCAAGTTCTTTTTCAAGAATTGGTGCAATTACTTTTTCTTTGCTGTGATTAGTAGCAATAACTAATTTTCTTCCTTCAAACATTATTAATGTTCCACTACATCAACTTCAATTTCTGCTTGTATGTTAACCATTCTTGTATTTGGCAGAGCAAGAAGTTTTTTTAGTTCTGCTAAATCGTTTTGAAGTTTTTTTATTTTATTTTCTCTGAATTTTATATCCTCTTCGCTGGTAATTTCATTAATTTTTCCTTCGTGAAAATTAATTTTTACTTCTATCATTTTTGATAAAAGCTCTATTGCATCTATCGTGCTGAAACCACCCTGAAATAATTGAAAATTCATGATTTTATTTTTTTGTATTATTATTGTCCTTGTCCTAAAGAATAACCAGCTTTGCCATCAAAGTTATAAAGATTCTCTGTTTTTATAGAATCAATATTTTCGTTTATTGCGTTTTGAAGAATTTCAATAATATCGCTTTTGCTTATTGTTGCACTTTCAGTTGGCTTAAAGCGACATCTCCAATGGTCTGTGCAAAAAGTTTCCTTAAAACCATCAGGCCAAACTTTAATACCTCTATTTGTGATCATAGAAAGTTTAATATTGTTTTTTTCTATTTTCTTTACTTTATCAGCTAATTCATTAGGGTTAGTTCCAGCCCAATGAACAAAAACATCAACACCAACGAGCTCTTTTTTTGCGGCCGGTTTGCGAACATATTTTGGTAAATTTAAAGCTGAGTTATTAGAATAAATCACAGGTTTCAGAATACTTGGTTTGGCATTTAAGTTTTTGATAACTGCCTCGGCAAATTCTTTTGTACCAACTTTTTCTTTACTAATACCTTCTTTATAAACATCGTAAGTGTGAATACCATCTTCAATGGTTTTTAACCAAGCATTTTGAACTTTTTCTGCTACATCAGTTTGTCCAATATGGTTTAACATCATAACTGCACCTTGCAAAAGTCCAGAAGGATTAGCTAAATTTTGTCCTGCTCTTCTTGGAGCTGAGCCATGAATAGCTTCAAACATTGCACATTCTTCGCCAATGTTAGCCGAACCAGCTAAACCAACAGAACCAGCTATTTGAGCAGCAACGTCACTCAAAACATCACCGTATAAATTTGGCATTACAATAACGTCAAATGCTTCGGGCGTATCGGCCATTTTTGCAGCACCAATATCAATAATCCAATGTTCGTTTTCTATTTCGGGATATTCTTTTGCAATTTCGTCAAACACTTGATGAAACAAACCATCAGTCTGTTTCATGATATTATCTTTTGTGAAACAAGTTACTTTTTTTCTATTCTGCTGTTTTGCATATTCAAAAGCATAACGAACAATTTTTTCGCAACCTGGGCGGCTAATTAATTTTAAACACTGCACCACTTCGTCTGTTTGCTGATGTTCAATTCCTGCATACAAATCCTCCTCGTTTTCTCTAACAATAAGAATATCCATCACAGGATGTTTTGTGCTTACAAAAGGATGTAAACTCATACACGGCCTAACGTTTGAATAAAGACCAAGAAATTTACGAGTTGTTACATTTAAACTTTTGTAACCGCCTCCTTGTGGCGTAGTGATGGGAGCTTTTAAGAAAATTTTGTTTCTTCTTATTATGTCCCAAGACTCGGCAGCAATGCCGGCTGTATTTCCGGCTAAGTAAACTTTTTCTCCAACTTCAATTTCTTCAATTTCAATTTTAGCACCTGCAGCCAAAATTATTTTTAATGTGGCATCCATAATTTCTGGACCAATTCCATCGCCTTTTGCAACTGTTACTTTTGTCATAATTTTTAGTTATCTTTTTTGTATTTATATATTAGGTTTTATTTATTCAATTAAATAAGGAACTTTTCCATCTGTTATAATTACTTTGCTGTTAGTAGATTTAGAAAGTTCTATAAATGCTTCTATACTTCTAAATTTTAATATTTGATCTGTTAAGCCTTCAGAAAGTATTATTTGAGCATCTTTTGTTCCAGTGGCTTCAATAATTTTTCTTTCGGCTTCTAATTTTTCTTGTTGCAAAATAAAAACCATTCTCATTGCATCTTGCTCAGCTTGCAGTTTCTGTTCTATTGATTTTGCTAAACCTTCTGGCAATTGAATACTTTTCATAAGCACTGCCTGAACCAATATTCCTTGCTCAGAAAGTGTTTCTTCCATTTTTCGTTTAATTGCACTTTCAATCTCGGCTCTCATACCTGAGTGCATATCTTTTGCAAAATATTTTGAACATACATCAGCAGAAGCAGACCTAAAAACATTTGATATAATATTTTCAAAATTAAGACCAATATTACTTATAACCTTAGGCACGCTATTTTTATCAATTTTATAGAGAATAGAAATTTGAGCAACAACACTTAAACCTTCTTTACTAGGCAAACTTAGCGATAATTCTATATTGTTTATTTGAACGTTTGTTTTTATTACTCTTGTTGTAAATGGGTTAAACCAAACTGCACCTTGAACGTGACTTTTTTCGGAAAGTTTGCCAAGTTTCTGCTTTACACCAATCTCGCCAGGCCTAATAATTGCACAACTTGAAAGTATCAAAACAAGTAAAAAGGGACAAATTTTAAATATATTCATTTTAAAGTTTAATTAATTTTTATCTATACAAAACTGAACATTCTAATTGATAATTTATTATATATATTTGTAATATTAGTCATTAATTATTTTTATGAATTACACCTTAAACCAACTTCAAATTTTTTTAAAAATAGTAGAAATAAAAAGCATAACTAAAGCCTCAGAGGAACTTAATTTAACTCAACCAGCGGTATCTATTCAGCTTAAAAATTTTCAAAACCAATTTGATATTCCGCTAACAGAAATTATAGGCAGAAAAATATTTATTACAGATTTTGGAAAGGAGATTTCATTAATGGCTCAAAAAATAGTAGATGAAGTTAACTCAATTAATACTAAAACGCTTACATACAAAGGACAATTAACAGGAAGATTAAAGCTATCGGTGGTATCAACAGGAAAATATATCATTCCATATTTTCTTTCCGATTTTGTTAGTTCCAATCCTGGAGTAGAATTATCTATAGACGTTACAAATAAATCGCAAGTAATAAATAGCCTCGAAAAAAACGAAGTAGATTTTTCACTTGTTTCAATTTTACCCACTAAACTAAACATAGAAAAGGTGGATTTACTGCAAAACAAACTCTATTTAATTGGACAAAAAAACACAAAGAAAAATTCTCAATTTTTTAAGAGCTATTTTAAAAATCTCCCATTAATTTATAGAGAGCAAGGCTCGGGCACACGACAATTGATGGAAAGATATTTTGAAAAAAATAATATTGCAATAACAAAAAAAATGGAGCTTACATCAAACGAAGCAGTTAAACAGGCGGTATTAGCTGGTTTGGGATATTCTATAATGCCATTAATTGGTTTAAAAAACGACTTAGAAAATAAGGAACTTCAAATTATTCAAATAAAAGGATTGCCAATAAAAACAACGTGGAGTTTAATTTGGATGAAAGGAAAAAATCATTCTCCAACGGCAAAGTCTTTATTGGATTATATTAAAAAAGAAAAAACGAATATTATTGCTAATAAATTTGACTGGTACGAAAAGTATTAACTTTTTTTATACTTGATTATTTTTTCCAAGCTACAAAACTATATTCTTCTTTACTGTTGTAAACGCCAATAAAATCAGCTCTTGTAAGAATTTTATTTTCTAAAAATCCTTTTAACAATGAAACATTCATATTTACATCAGATTCAAAAAAGTCGAATACTTTTTCGGGAGTAGTTCCATAAAAATCACTTGCACCAATTCCACTTTCAAAAATAATAATTGGTTTATTGCTATTGATAATTCTTTGGGCTCCCATTAATACTCCCAGCTCTGCTCCTTCTACATCAATTTTAATAAAATCTATTTTTGTGTCCTCCGAAATTAAATCGTCCAACCTTTTTATCTCTACAAATATTTCTTGTATATCGGGCTGTTTGTGTGCATATTCTCTTTTGTTTAGTCCGCTGTAGGCTGGAGCATTTTTAACGTAATTAAAAGTAGCTGTTCCGTTTTTATCTGCTAAAGCAACAGCAAAAAACTTAATGTTTTGGTAATTTTTATATTTAGTTTTTAAATTCTCATAAAAAACTGGAATAGGCTCACACGCAAAATGATTTGCACTTGGTGCAGAATAAATAATTTCATCTAAAATTTCTCCTTTGTGACAACCTACATCAATGCAATTTGAATTTTTATGTACAACAGATTTAATAATTTTTTTGGTGAGTCTATCGTATTCTAAATTTTTAGTTAAATCGAGGTGTAAAAAATTAAGCGTTTTCCTTGCAATATCCTTAAAATCAATCATTCTTAATTGGCAATTTCTGTGAGCTAAATAACAAAATTATTTTAAAATAGGCAAAATTATTGATGATTGAAATTTTAAATCGTGGTGAAGCTTAATTGTGCTTGATATAAAGTCAGAATCTTTGCAATGATAAATATCTAAAAACTGTTGAGGATTTCTATCAACAATTGGAAACCATGTGCTTTGAACTTGTACCATAATTTTGTGTCCCTTTTTAAATGTGTGAGCAATGTCGGGCAAATCAAATTTTACAAGTGTTGCTTTATTTGGCTCAAATGCTTCGGGATTTTCAAAACTATTTCTAAATTTTCCTCTCATAACTTCTCCTCTAACCAACATTTGGTATGAATCCATTAAATATTCCTCTCCGTTTCCTTTGCCATAAATAATAGTATCATAAGCAAATTTAGCAGGAAAAACATCAATTAGCTTAACAATAAAGTCGGCATCAGTTGTTGAAATACTAACATTTAGCATTGCGGTTAAAGTTCCAGCAACGGAGATATCTTCTGTGAGAGTTTCCATTTCAAAAGTTAAAACATCGGGGCGTTGCGATGCAAATCTTTGATCATCGGTCATATATTCTCTTGTTCTACCTTCCATTGTGCCATTGGTATATGCAACAGGTTTTAAAGGATTACTTAAATACTCTGAGTAACTGTTTTGGCTTGGCGAAGGATTGAAACTTAATTTAAAATTTTCTCTGAAAAACAAATCACTTTTTTTAATTTCTTTTGGAGGCCAAACATCAAATTTTCTCCATTGATTTTCTCCGGTAAAAAAAACAGAAGCTTCTGGCAAACTATCTAAATTCCCTTTGCCTTTGAGGTGGTAATTAAAAAATGGAATTTCTATTTTTTGCTGATAGTAAGAAGAGGTATTGCTTCCAAATCTCACGTTTCCTAAATAACTTCCGTTGCTTCTACCCCAAGCACCATGAGCCCAAGGACCCATTACAATTTTATTGCTAATTTTTGGATTATTTTTTTCAATTGCATCGTATAATCGCCACGCTCCAAAACAATCTTCGGCGTCAAATAATCCACCAACAACCAACATGGCAGGTTTTAAATTTTTTGTTGCTACTCTTGCATCACGTTGTTTCCACCAATCATCGTAATTTGGATGCTTCATTAACTCTTTCCAAAATTCAATACTATCACCTAAAAGTTTTGTGAAATTACTTATTGCACCAGTTTCTAAAAAGAATTTAAATTTATCATTTGTGTAATAAGGAAAATTAATTGGTGCTTTAGTAGTAGGTTTTGGTCGTGGTTGCCCAAAAGTTGAATAGAAATTAAATCCATCCCAAATCATACATGCTCCGTTGTGATGAAAATCGTCGCCCATAAACCAATCTGTTACTGGCGCTTGCGGACTTACGGCTTTAATAGCAGGGTGACCACTTGCAGCAGCCATTGTTGCATAAAATCCGGGATATGAAACACCAAACACACCAACTTTTCCATTGTTGTTGTCAACATTTTTTAAAAGCCAATCAACAGTATCATACGTATCACTTGCTTCGTCAATGTCAGTTGGTTTAGATTTATTTTCTAAAAATGGTCTCACGTCTTCAAATTTTCCTTCACTCATCCAACGCCCTCTTACATCTTGAATCACAAAAATATATCCTTCTTTTATATACTCTTTGTAATAATAATTATGCAATCTTCCCATAATTTTTTCCTCGCCATAAGGAGCACAAGAATAAGGTGATCTCATCATTAAAAATGGATGTTTTTCTGTATTATTTTTTGGAGAATAAATAGCAGTAAACAGTTTTACACCGTCTCTCATTGGAATTAAAACTTCCTTTTTAATGTAATTTTCTTTTATCCAAGCTTCGTTAATTTCCTGAGCATTTGCAAAAGAGAATCCTACAAAAAGAATTAAAATCGGAGGTATCAATTTTAAGAATTTCATACTGACAAAAATTTAGAGGCCAAATGTACAAGTTTTATTAAACAGCTAAATAATTCTATTTTTGCGGTTCTATCGAATTTATTTGTATTTATTAAATCTTTATAAATCTTCTTTTTCTAATTTAGAAAAAAATATTTGGATACTCTCTGTTGCTAGTTTTATCAATAGAAGTGGTTCAATGGTTTTGCTGTTTACTTCGTTGTATCTTACAAAAGAATTAAATTTTTCTATAGCTCAGGCTGGATTAATAATGAGTATTTACGGTATTGGAAGTATTATTGGCAGCTATCTTGGCGGATGGCTTACCGATAGAATAAACTTTTTTTACCTGTTAGTTTTATCTCAAATTTTTAGCGGTTTAATTTTGTTGTTGATGATTTTTGGCAAAACTGCTTTAGAAATTTCAGCAATCATTTTTTTTTATGCCCTTGTCTCAGATGTTTTTAGACCCGCAAATTCAACGGCAATTGCCACTTATAGCAATCCAGAAAATAGAACACGTTCTTTTTCTTTGGTTAGATTGGCAGTTAATTTAGGATTTTCTTTTGGCCCTGCAATTGGTGGTTTAGTGGCCTTGCATTTAGGATATTATTGGCTATTTTTGATTGATGCTTTTACAAGTATTGGAGCCGGAATTATGTTGTTTTTTGTATTACCAAAAACTAATTCATTGCATCAAGATAGAAAAGCTGAGCCACTAAAAATAAAAAGCCCATCGGCATACAAAGACAAAGAATATTTGAAATTTATTTTTTTTGTTGCCATATACGGAATTGTTTTCTTTCAGATTTTTGCAAGTGTTCCACAATATTTTAGCAGAGAATGTGGATACCACGAAGACCTAATTGGATTGCTCTTGGCTTTTAATGGATTGCTGGTAGTGTTAATAGAAATGCCAATTGTAGGAATTCTTGAAAAGAAAAATCAAACTTTTAAATTTATAATTTGGGGCGTGTGGTGTTTGCCACTTTGTTTTTTGTTTTTATTGTTTGGAAAAGGTATGCTTATTTGGGCAGTTGTATATACTGTTGTAATTACTCTTTCAGAAATATTTGCAATGCCTTTTATGATGAATTATGCACTATCAAAACCTTCGAAAGAACGGCAAGGACAATACTCTGCATTGTATTCTATTGCTTATGGAATTGCCAATATCGCAGCTCCATCGGTTGGATTAGGAATTGCAGATAAATTTGGTTTTGATGTAATGTTTTATGTTTTGATAATTATTAGCGTAATTTGTTACTTTGGATTTAGAAGTTTAAATAAAAAAGAAAAAATATTATTACTACCTAATCAATCAACATGAAAAAAGGCATATCATTACTGTTAACATTAATTTCATTAAACTCTTTTTCGCAAAACAAAACCATTAAGGTTGCCGAAAATTTAGTGGTAGAAAATATACCAGAAATAAATAATTCAATAATTAATGATGTAAAATCTTACACAGAATCTAGGGGCGCTAGCTTTGTTTCATGGCATCCAACAAAAAAAGAAATGATTATTTCTACAAGATTTGCTAGTAGCAATCAATTGCATTATGTGAAGATGCCAGGTGGAGATAGGCAACAAATTACATTTTTTGAAGAGCCTGTTAGCTCCGCAAATTTTGAACCAGTTAACGGTGATTACTTTTTGTTTGGCAGAGACAATGGAGGAAATGAATTTTCTCAGTTGTTTAAATACGATACTAAAAGCAAAAAAATAAATCAACTATCCGTAGGAAATAGAACACAAAATAGTATTGGATTATGGAGCAACAAAAAAGATAAAATTGCATATAGTTCTACAAGAAGAAATGGAGCAGACAGAGATTTTTATGTAATGAATCCATTAGATACAAATACCAACATTTTAGTAGGCGAAAATTCTGGTGGTGGTTGGGGAATTTCAGATTGGTCTCTAAATGATGAAACGCTAATGATTGGCGAAGGCATTTCAATTAATGAATCGAGAATTTATTTATTGAACATCAAAACAAAAATAAAAACAAGATTACTACCATTAAAAGATGAAAGAACAACTTAC
>Ga0105049_10007380_pt1 | contig 12745 bp, 7 predicted proteins | sample MAT06_FD_78087 | JGI IMG/M metagenome (GOLD analysis project Ga0105049, IMG submission 78087) | Freshwater microbial communities from Lake Fryxell liftoff mats and glacier meltwater in Antarctica - MAT-06 | ecosystem: Environmental > Aquatic > Freshwater > Ice > Liftoff microbial mat | place...
CAGATCGGCGCCTTTGGCGCCTTATCGGTCCGAGAGTGGGCCCGTCGACTCATCGCCTTCAGATCGCAATCCCAGTGTTCAAGAAAATGCGCCTTTGATGGGGCATAGTATGTTTGAGCAGGCTTTGGCGGGCTTTCCTGCAGGCTGCGACAAGAATAAAACTTTAGCGGTTTGTGAAACTCCGGCAGCTCTCGCTGTTAAGGCCGAAATTAATGGTATTGTTGAAAAAGGAGCCGGCCCCCGACAGGTGTTTGACTATATAGTGAATAAATATGGGGTGAATGCTTTGACCAAAGAAGCTCAGCGAATCCGTAGCATGCGTGCCAAATAGGTCGCTGAAATGGCTTAGCGCTTGAATGCTGATTTACAAAAGTTAAGAGACTCTCGGCTTTTCAAAAAGCTTCCCGACCGAGCTTTTGATAGAGTTTTAAAATATATTAAAATCAGAAGTTATGATCGCGGTGAAGAAGTCATTCGTCCGTCTTCTTCAGGAGAGTTTTCAAAATATTTTGGGTACGTTCTTCGGGGGCGGGTGATTTATCTCACCAAAGAATCGAAACCAGTAGGCATGTCGTTTACCGACGAACTTTTCGTTGGGCGAAGTTTTACGATCGAAGAGCAGGCAGTTTCAAGAATTGTCTCTGGGGCCGAGCACTGCTTGGTCGTCTTCATTCCCCGAGAGATAATCGGGACTCTTTCTTCGGCTTCTCGAAATTTTTCTGAAATCATCGAAGAAATTTACGAAGCAATTTTTGAACGAGCGGAGATGATTTCGCAAGATGCAAAAGGCGCCCAACATTTTGATGAATGGCTTAAAGATGACGGCCATAAAACCCTGACTGGGTGGTTGTCTGAATTAGAAAGAAAAAAACAGCTTAGCGAAGAAAAGAAAAAGAAAGATAAACAAGATCGTCGCTACGAACACGTTTTATGGTTGCTCGGCTGCGCCGCGTTCTTGTTGGCGGCTTGGGAAGCAGCAGCCCGAATTTATTTGTGGCCTTATTCACCGACTCAATTATTTACGGGGGAGCTTGGCCCTTACGATAAGCAAGCTGACTTCAATATCTGGATGGGGATTATCGGCTATGGGCTCTTACTTTTTACTAACCTTCATACTTTTGTGAAGATGGCCATTCGTAGATTTAAGTGGAAGCTTAACTTTAAGCACTCGAGTCAGCTGCATATTTTCTTCGGAATTCTGGGTGGCCTTTTGGTGCTTATTCATACCGCAGGCCATCTGCGCGGACAGAACGTAGCTCACTATGCAGTTTATTTTATGACGGTCGTTTTAATATCTGGATTAGTGGGCCAGATTATTTCTTCGCGTATTCCTAGAACAATTTCTGGCGACAAAATGAAGCTCAATAATATTTTGAAAGAGCAAGACAAGCTTAAGAAGAAGGCTGAACTTTTGATGGATGATCAACAGTTTAAAACTTCATTAGATTTGATGGCTCGACCTTTGCCGAAATCATTTTGGATCAATTTATTTAGTGCGCCCTTACTTTGGTTTCGAGCTCAAAAAATCAAAAAAGCTCTGAGGGGTTTGGGGCTCGGAGCAGAAGCGGCGGGTTTAGCTGCGAGTCTTCTTGCCAAAGAATTCGAGCTTCGACAGAAAATACGCTCTCTAGAAGTTGCAAATATTTTCTTTAAGCGTTGGATGTGGATCCATATTCCAATGGCTTATCTTTTGTATCTTACAGGGGCCATTCACATATTTTTGGTTTTCTACCAAGGATTGCTCGACAAGTTCTTAGGAGTAATAAGCGGATAGGCCTCTGTGTCAGACTTTTCTCAAATCTTTCGTGATGTTCTTGCGAACGCTCTTAGATGTTTGCAGCAGAATAGGCGGCACAATTTTTTCTACACTTCGATTGAATGTCATCTGCATCCTTGAATCTCGAAGCCGAGTGAATCAAAAAGGATGAGATTGTGCTGAGCTCTATTGAGCGCATTTTTAAACCACGAAATCCCGGGCATTATGAAATCAATTCCGATTTCACCCTCCTTTCTGCCAACAAGAATACAGGCCGGTGTTGAGTTTCTTTTAACTGCATGTCGTGGGCCGCCTTCAAGGGATGCTTTTCGTGTTTCTCTGACTTCAAGGTTTAGACTAATTAAAATATCTTTCGCGATCTTTTCAGAGCCAGACGAGCTATAAAGAAGGAAGTCTAAATCCTCTGTCGTTCGCTTCTCGTTTCGATAGATAGATAGACGTTGCTAGGCCACCGGCGAGTGCATAGGTAATTTCTTTAGTATCCAGAAGCTTAGAGATTTTTTGTAGGCGCTCGATGAGGTCCACGCATTACACCTTCGATTCAGAAAAAAGCTTTATTGCTGAGTGAGCAAATTTTAAGGCTTTAGAGGCGTCTTTGCCCAGAGTAATACTCGTTGAATCGATCGAACAGGAAGCTCGGCTCGATCGGCTAAAGATAAGTGTCTGATTCTATGAGGAACTAAGCCGATTTTTTGTGTTTAGCTGGGGCTTCTGTTGCCACCAAATTTTGATCGTAAGTGCGACCCTTCCACTCGCTGCGCCGACCGCTGGCATAACGAAAGGCAGAAGACCAAGTCATAGCCATATAGAGAGTGCCGGCGAAAGGATGAAGAAAAGTCCAAAGCGGATTCAAGCGATAAAATCTTACCGTTGGATAGTAGCAAATAAATAAAAGCGCGTAGCCCAGCCATAAGAAGTTGGTCCACTTTTGCGGAAGGTCTGAAAAAATTAAAGCTAAAGGAATCGCCCAGTAGGCTGCGAACATTAAAATAGTACAGACACCAAGCAGAATCCAATTATAACGAAGATAGGTGAATGCAAAGCGAGCGACTAAATTCCAGATTTCATTTAGAGAATCATAGGCGCGATGGCTCGTGACCGAGTGGGTAGTGCCCATCCAGGTTTTGTAACCAGCGGCTTTAACTTTTTTGGCGAGAGTGCAGTCATCAATTAAGGCATCATGAAGAGCAGCGAATCCTCCTAGTTTATCGAGTACTTCTGTCTCAATCAAAATACATCCCCCCGCCGCCACAGCAAATTTCTTAAAGCGAGGGTTGTTTCCTAAAGCAAACGGATAAAGAAGTTTGAAGAAATAAATATAGGCGGGAATTAAAAGCTTCTCCCAAAAACTCTGCATTCTTAAAAACGCCATAAGTGAAACAAACGACAGCTCATGCTTCTGCTGATGAGCGATTAAGCTTTTTAAAATTCCAGGCTCAAGGCGAATATCGGCATCCATCAAGAGAATCAATGGAGTGGTGACATGCTTTCGGCCTTGTTCGAGAGCCCAGAGCTTTCCGGTCCAGCCCGAAGGCAATTGTGTCCCATCAATAATTTTTATTGATGGGAGAGCAGCTCGGGCTACCGCTTGAGTTTGATCGGTCGATTGATCGTCTACTAAAATCGCTTGAAAGCCAGAGCCTTGCGTTCGGAGAGCTGAAAATGTTGTACCAATTTCGGCTTCTTCATTTCGCGCGGGAGTGAGCACGGTCACACGGCTGAGATCGGTATCTTCGTCTTTTGGATCGCTATCGAGATTCTCGCGATAACGCCAAGCTTTGAAGGGCATAAAATAAACCCCAAACCAGATCAGGGCACCTAATATTGCGAACGCATTCAATATCGCCAAAGCATTAAACATGATCTGGCATAGCACTAGAACGCGGTTTATTTCACCGGAAATTCGATAACCGGGAAATTTCCGTTTTCTCCAATAATAGCTTCGGCAGGGCCAAAATTCATATTCTTAAAAGCAGACCGAGTGGTCGAGACTTCATAAGTCTTTGACGTCTCTTGATGGATCTTGCGATGAGTTGTAAAGCTTTCAGCCTTTTTTCGGACGCTGCCCATTTCGTCGTCCGTGACGTGATTACTTTGAGTGTCGAGAACGGAATATCCGATTTCCACTTCATTCTTTCTGAAAGCGTTGAAGTAAATGGCGCTCATCGCCTTATCCCGAAACTTGATCGAACTAATTATGTATTGTCCTGGCCTTGAGGACCTTTGCTCAATTCGGCCGTCACTTTTCACAGCCGTTAAATCGTCACGTAGTGAACCGGTTTCGACTTTGTATTTATCATTGCCAAGGGGAATAAGCATCAGCGATGTCGAGTGGGCATCGTCCCAACTCTGTACCAATACGTTGTTTTCTGGAATGCGAGCCCAAGTAATATACATTTCAGGCCATAGACCCGATCCTTCATCTTTGACTTCAATGGTCCAGTCCCATTTCCAGATGTCTTCAGAAGAGTTCTTCTCAATTTTCGAATCGACCCATCGAGGAGGATTTTCGTCGATGATTCCCTTGTTGATAATGCTTAGCTTGGGAAGTCCCGGGCGTTCGATTCTCTGCGTGGCTTCGATAGTCATGATCTCAAAAGGTAAATCTAGATCCGTAGCTTTCGTCATAGAACCAGTGGGTTTCGTAACCGGTATCGCCATTCTTGCTGATATCAGAAATCCAAGAGCTTGCTTTTCCGGACTCGTCGCCAACACTAATGCTCGCGATGCTTAGAGTTCTAGGTGCTGCAAGTGCGGGGATAGAAATTTTAATCAGAAAAACTCCGGGTTCATGTTCTTTTTCTGAGATCTCCGTATAGTTGCTAAAATCTAAATGGGCAAGACTCTGCGTAGCTCCGTCTTCGTATTGATTATAAAAGTTCACTTCGATCTTATTCGATTGGATCTTAGCGACATCATCGCTAACCACAACTTCTATGGCTAAATTGCTTCCGGCCTCAACTTCAGGTGTCAGCAGTCGCACGGATTTAATTTTTGGAAATTCTAAATCAGCAATTTCAGAATTGGTTACTTCTAAAGTGGGGCTTTGAAGCGATGATTTTATCATGGTATCGAAGCTGACTTTAGAAGATACAATGATTTCATTGGCATTCTTCTCGACCGTTCCATCGGGTGTTTCTTGAAGAATTCCGGTCTTGGGATCGCGCGCAATGAACCGGGCATTTAGCCAGATATCGGTGATGTTAAGATTGGCCAACTCATAACTTCCAGTTGGCAGAAGCTCATTGGTTCTAAAGTGAGAGTAGTAAGTGTTGCCCTTGCGGCTTTTGAATTCGAGATCGCGAAAAAATCCTTGGCTTCCATCTTTATTAGCAAAAGAAATTTCAACGGATTCATCTTCAAGTCCGGGTGATTCTTCATCGATGTCGAACTCAACTTGTACTTCTTGGCCTGCGACGATCTTGTTAGAAGAAAATCGAATTGCCTTCACAACCGGTGCTTTGGCATCAAAGTCGATGGTATCGGGGATGGCGTCCACAAGATTGGCGCCGATCGCAGACATGGTGATGGCAGACTCTAGCATTACGACTGTTCCGTTACTGGCGATGAGATACGCGCGTTCTTTTTTTGTATTATCGTCGCTGGGAGATGAAACTGCGTAGCCTATTCCAGAGCCGCGTTTAATTTCTTTAAGAGAATCAGTTTTTTCTCTCGAGCTGACGAATTTTCTTAATTCTTTCTTGTTGCGAGGACCGGCTTCACCGGGTGCAGTAACCACGTCTAGCTTAAAGGTGGATTTCTGCCCTTTGCCTTTCAGGAGTTTTTGATTTGAAATCACGACCGATCGGTCTGAAGTGCTTTCAACACTCAAGCTCTTATCGTACTGCAAACTGACGCTGGATCCGCTCCAGCTCATGCTGCCGGTAGGATTGCCAACGCTTATTCCACCGAGTTGATTGCTTTTGCTGGGCCCCACATGGGATCCGTTTCCGCAGGCCGAAAGCGCGGCCGCGGCGAACGCAGTTAAAATGATTAAATTAAATAATTTCATTTAGATTCTCCTTGAGATGGGTCAGAGGCGGGATACGTGAGCGGAAAAAGTTGAATGTTAAATTGAAAAATTTCTTCGTTCGACGAAAACTGGCTTAGGTATTCGTTGAGATCTTTTCGAAATAGACGAATTTTTTCTTTCACTTGAGGCAGCTTGTTTTTTGGAATCTGTACCGTGACTCCACTAAACTCTCGCTCTTCGGCCTTTAGATTCAATCCTTCGAGGGCAAGCTCCATCATATTGCGATGATATTGAAAAAGTGCGGCGTCTTTTAAATCGTCAGCCGTGGTTAAGGCTTGATTGCTTTGCAACAACTTGCCGTCGCATCTTTCGAGTAATTGAAGAACTTCGAGATCATTCAGAGCTTTCAAAATATCTTCTTCGTCGACAGGCCTTCGCAATTGAGCAGCGATCCATTTAGCATCTTCTTTAAAATCGCGCATGCCTACCATCACATAAACGATGGGGTAGTACCATTCGGTTAAGAACCGATACTGGCGACCCATTAGTTTTGTTTCATCCACCGCTGAGCGAAGACGAATGAGTTCAGACTTAATTGTATTTTTTTCGTTATAATTTTTAGCGCGATCCAATCTACCAAGAGCCACCAAAAACTTTCTTCGTCGTCCCGACAAGGCCAGAGCTTCGGCCAAGCGATTGGTGACCTCAACAGTGGCCGGTCTTTTCTTGGCGATCATCATGCTGAGAGTCGACGGTGACGCGAGTCCGGCTAGTTTGCTCATTTGGCGCAGCGAAAGAGGCTCGCGCTTTGGGCGCTTTTCTTCTAGCACCGCTTTCAAGAAGTCTTGAAGGCTCGAAAAATTCATCACGTCGATTTGAGTTCTTGCAGTCACGCGATTTGTATAAGAGGGATTGCGATTCTTTACAAGGGGTGCGGGAGTGTTGGTGTTCTCGGCTGAGAACATCAACTTTCTCTGTCCAATCATAAGTAACTGATCTTTTTTGTTAATTTTATCGTGACTCGAAAATCTCGGTCAATTTCCGTGTAAGTTGAGAATCTCGGCGGCATCCCAGACTAACTGATAATCGGGACCAGAGTGGAGTAATCGGGGAGGCAAAAATAAGTATCGAAGGAGTTGGTGAGCCTCCCAAACAGCAGCGATCTCGGTGGCCTCTTGTTCTCAACTGTGAACAGAGTAGGAAGAGCCAGAAGGCTCTCCCTGTGAATCGATTAAAGGCCCGTCAAACTATAAGCGCGAACGACTGCGCTATTGGCTTTAACTTGGATGATATCCTTTCGAGTTACGAATCCGGCAGCTCGAATTTCTAGGCTATATTCACCTTCCGGTAATTTTAATCCAAAGTTTCCGGCCGAGTCGGTGGTGCCTTTGTTCTCAATCTTAAGGGCTTCGTTACCGATCAAGATTTCAGCTCCCACCACGGGAGTTCCATCAGACTTTGTGATTGCCACTTGAAGATCGCCGATCAATTCGATTCCGCCCTTGGCGAGTTCGATTTCGACTTTGACGCTTTCTCCGGGTTTCAAAGCTAAGAACTTGGTCGAGTCTGCAAAATCTTCTTTTGAGAAGACCATTCGACTGCCAGCGAGATTCGGAAAGTAACGAGTGAACTCGCCCTTGTCGTTGGTCACGGTTCGTCGAATCTGGGGCTGCTCCGGAAAGCTGATAATTACCCCACTCATCGGCTGTTTAGTTTCGGCATCGGTCACGCGGCCAGTTACCGTATTGTAGCCAAGATCAGATTTTAGCGCGTAGAGCGTGTCGTTTCGCTCTCGGATTTGATCCTTTATCTTCGTCAGCTCTTTGCCGTCGATTGCCACTTCGTTGGAACGCTTTCCGAACTGTGAAATTCCGAAACCTAAAATGGCGTTCCAGAGGGGAAGGCTATGAGTGTCAGGTCGAGCGGTTAGGGCCGTGGCCTTAAATTGACTAATACGGATGTCAGCACCGCCAAAAATTTCGAAATTGTCTTGTGGAAAGGGTCTCGCTTTTAAGCCAACGGTCGCCCACTTGGGTTGTTCATTAAACTTAGTACTAAAAACATAGTCCCAATGAATTTCAAAAGAAGGGTTAATCATCGAAAATGGAAATTCCATCCCGAAGGCGACTGGAATCGAGACGTGACTGTTTGCTCTAAAAGCAAAGTAATCAAAATCTCGGTAGAAAGGTAAGCCGTCGATGTCGACTTTTTTAGGATCAAAATATCTCTGCACTTTAGTGGGATTCACGCCCAAATTGAAATGCGTTCGCACTCCGACTGGTTCTAAATCAGCATAGTCCAAAGTGATCATGGTTTTTGGTTGAACACCGATCCCTTTCACAATTCTCTTTGGCTTAGAGAGGTCGACCATCAAAGTGGCGCCCGCTAAAAGTCTATTAGGTTCTAAGTTGAAGATCTTTCCTAAATCTGTCGTCCAGGTTGCGCCCATTTGAAAGCCAGCAATGATATAGTCTTGATTAAAATTTCCCACCTCTAAGGTAGAGATATTGAATCCTCCCGACCCGGTTAATAGAAGTTCCGGAAAGAGCACATACCCAAAACTGACCGTCGCCTTAGTGCCGGTAACGTCTCGACTATTTTTAAGTGCATTACTGTCTTCAAAGTACTCGAGACCCGTGCGAAAGAAGTAATCGCCCTGGTTGTTGACGTCTGCAGAGATTAGTCGAAACACTCCTTTTCGACCGTCGATAGTTTCGCTCGGTATTCGTTCTGCTTTCGCCGAAACGCTAAAAAAAATGGCTAAAACACTGAGAAGGCTAAGGTAAAATTTAGTGATTTTCACCTCTTCAGTGTAAATTAGAGGCTTAAGCTCTTAAAGAGATTTTCATGTCAAAGACAGACGAAGACATTTCGACGAACATTCACTCAGACGCAAATGCGTCACAGAGCCTCGATGCTTTTGTCGGAAAGCAGATTGGTAAGTATGAGATTTTGGCTCGAGTGGCCAAGGGTGGTACGGCCACCGTCTATCAAGCGCGCGATAAGATTCTAAATCGAGATGTGGCGATTAAAATTCTGCATGAGCATCTCGAACAAAAGAACGAGGTTGTTGAAAGATTCAAAAACGAGGCGCAGGTCGTTGCCTCGCTGCGTCATCCGAACATTTTAAGTATCTACGATTTTTTTTCAGAGAATGGGCGGACTATCTTGGTCGCCGAATTCATGCCGGGCACGACACTGTCAGCCCTGATCAAAACGCTTAAAAAAGTTCCAGAAAACTATGTGCTCATGCTCGGCCTTGAAATGTTGAACGGTTTAAAAGCCGCTCATGAAAAAGGCATTACCCACCGCGATATTAAGCCGGCTAATATTTTGATTCATTCGGAGCTTGGCGTAAAAGTATCTGACTTTGGGCTCGCCAAACTAAAAGATGCAGACAATGGCTTAACCCGAGAGGGCGTCTTTATTGGTACGCCCAGTTTTTCTTCGCCCGAGCAAATTGAAGGTCGGCCCGTTGATCGACGATCCGATCTCTTTAGCTTGGGGCTCACCTTGTACATGTTGGCGACGGGTACTCATGCCTTTAAACAAAAAGGCGATAGCACCACGACGGTATGGTTTAAGATTGTTAGAGGAAAGTTTCAGGCCGTTCGAGATATCGATCCAAGTCTGTCTCCAGATTTTGAAAAAATATTAGCTCGCGCTCTTCAAGTCGATCTCGATAAAAGGTACCAGTCCGCCAAAGAAATGGCGGATGACGTATTGGCACTTCTCAAAAAAAGAAAGGTGTATCCCTATCAAGACGAGCTTAGAACTTTTTTAGACAAGCCCGTAGGGGCAGCTCCGAATCCTTCGCACTCAAGCTTTCTAAAAATTCTTAAATTTTCTGCTTTAGGTTTGGCAATTCCTGCGTTGGCGGCTCTCGCTTATTTCTTTTTACCGGCGGCTCTCGTTAAAGAGTGGTGGGCGGCAGTCACCCCCGAGAGTGCTAAAGAACAGAAGATAGAGACGACGACTCCTCCAGTCGTTATTCCAAAGCCCATCGAGCCAGCCGTTTCTATTATAGAACCTAAGAAGGTAGAGGCGAATTCAAGCCAAAATTCTACCAAGCCAATTCTGCCCGCGGTGCCCAAAGCTTTTTCAGGTCTAAGAAGTGAGCCCTTTGTTTTGTTACAACCCAAGGCTCGCGTCATTTATCATCGCGAGCGAAAAGACTTTAACCTTAGAATTCCTTTTTTAGTTCAATCTGAGTTCTCTTTAACCAGAGCTGCGAGTGCTGGGCGAAAGATCTCGGAGGGAAAGTTTCAAGCCGGGGGCTTCGATTGGAAAGATTGGGGTTTAGGAAGGTTTAGTTGGAAGGCGGGTCTTGGCGCCGGTGAAATTGAGATTCTAGATTGGGACCAATACCGTTCTCGATCGAGGGGCACTAAGCGAGAGCTGCAAGTTTTATCGACTTTCAACGAAACCGATTTGCAGATTAACCCATGGAATCAAATTTTGCGTTTGTCGTGGGAGTCTGGAGCCAAAGCCAGTTCTTATCGCTTAGAGATTGCCGAAGATGCTGAGTTTAAGAAGTCGATTTTCTCGAGTGCCACAGTAACTCGCTTTGCGACCATCGATCGCCTTTGGACAAAAGACCTCAGTCTTTTTTGGCGAGTAAGTTATTTAGACGACACTCGGAATGTTTTTTTGGTAGATCCGGTTCGTAAAATTAACTTAAAAGTTTTTTTGACGGCCCCAGAGTTCGATCTCATTTCTCCGAATCCCTTTGAATCTTTGAAAGATGGTTCAGTGCGAGTCGAAGGCGTCGGCCCTAGCGATGCCAAGGTGAGATGCGGAGAGATGAGTGAAGCGGGTCCCAAAAAATGGCAAGCGCTAGAGTCGCGAGCTGGATTACTTTCTTTAGAGATGAAGCCGACCAGCGATTTAATCGTGTGTGAATCGCTAAGTAACGACGAGCAGTCGTTATTTGTTATTCCCTTGCAGCTTTAAACGGCGACGAATTCCGATTAAGCAAAGGAGTGCCGTGGTTACGACCAGCATCCACGGCGTGGGAGAAGCTCTTCCGTCCAAACTGTTGAGGCAGCCGCCGCGATTTTCTGAACCAGCACTAAGACCATCTCCTGGTGTGGCAATGCCGGTGAACTTTCCTGAAAGTCCCATGCTGTTTTTTACTTCAACATTAAAGTTAAAGCGGTTCTTATCTACCTTTCGCAATACTTCTGAAGTGTTCAATCTTAAGCTCAGGGTCGAAGTTTCTTCAGGCAGTACCGCTCCACTGACAAATTCTGAGCCGCTGATAACGGCACTCCCAATATCGTTTATGCGTTCGACTCGGTCTTGGCCGTCGCCGGCTGAGAATCCGTTGAAGCTAACTTGTATGGGCTCGCGACCCAAACCGGTTAGCGATGGGCTGGGCTGGAGTTGACGAATCGTCAGAGTGAGACGAGCTTCGGTCATGGTCCCATAGGGAAACGACAATTTCGCATCTTGAATTTGCGGTCTAAGATCAGCAGTGCGATCGGTGAGGTGAGCTTGATCGCCGAAGATATTAGATGGCTCTGCTAATTGAGTGGCCACTGCAATCACTCGGACCGCATAATAAGTTCCGTTTTCTAATCCACTTAATAAAACTTCTTTAGCAGCTATATCTTGAACCACAATCGAAGCGTCTAAGCTTTCGGTGAAATCAGGAGTCTCTTCGGGAGCAGAAACTTTCACGGCTTCAATACGATAATCGACGAAGTTCACTCGTTGAGGATCAGTCTCAAGTGCTTGCCATTTTACTTTCATGCTTTCGCCATCATCTAGAGAAATCAGCTGAGTAATTCCATCAAAATTAGGATTCAAAGTAGCTTTTGCAGGAGCAAGGCAAAGAAGGGGACGATCAGCGAAATCGAAGCCACTCGTTTGAAGCACTGTTCTGGTAGTCGTTTTGTCAGTCATACAAACCACAGCACAATAGGCCGTACCAGTTGGAAAGGTGGCGCTTCCAATCGGGATGGCTTGTGACAAGGCGCGAGAGGGGTCGGTAATTCGAGTGAGAGAGTCAAACGCAAACACCGTCGTATTCTTGCTATTATCCCATTGGATCCCGGTACAATTATCTTTCGTGGGTGTGAGTTGTACGTAAGCTAATCGATCGGCATCATTATCGGCCTTCGCGTGAGGTATATTGCTTAAATTTTCTATAAGATAAAAAGAAATTGTTCTTCCATCTTCGCCGCCGATTGCTTGAATACTATGATTGGCGAGATCATTGTTATTACCATCTTGGCAACTTACCGCGTTGGATCGTCTCGAAACAAGACTGCCGTCGCTTGCGGTTACAAAATACGAAATGCCTTCTGGACCTATTGCGGGATTATTAAAATTAAGGTCGTTAAATTGAACCAGGCCTGCGGCTCCCAATGCGGGAACGTCGGCAATAAATTTGTAAGGGGCTTGATTGAAGTTATAAAACTCACCCTCCAAAGGCATGGGTAAAAGATCTTTATTTTTACGGCTAAAAACTTTGTAAGTATGAGTCTCGCCCGTGGCCATCCATTCTAGGTTTCCATCACAAGTACTGTTGGAGAATTCGATAACGGGAGGTTGTAGCCCTGCTGCTGGATCGTAGTAGTAGTTAGTAGTGGCAGCGGGAAGTGGACCGAATCCAACGCCTGATCTTTGGATTCTCGCTTTGAATCTCATGGTTTCAATTTGTTGAGGATTCGAAACGCTCGCCAAGAATATTGCTTGTCCGCTGTTGTCGAGAGCTACGGGAGATCCGACTTTTCCGATTTCTAATCCTCGAGAATCGTAAGCGTAAAGCCAAACTAAAGATCCTGTTTCAGGAGCGTTAGCGATTACTTGAAAATTTATATGACCTGAAGGTTGAGTTTCAGTGCTGGTCGGGTTCGTACGAAGAGAAACGCTAGGAACTGCTAATGCCCATGTCTCAAATTCGTTCATGTCATCGTAGTGCACGATCACTGTGCCCGAGGTGTCTACTAAACTAACGCAAACGCGATAGCGAGTTTGCGGATTTAACG
>Ga0105049_10007381_pt1 | contig 12745 bp, 11 predicted proteins | sample MAT06_FD_78087 | JGI IMG/M metagenome (GOLD analysis project Ga0105049, IMG submission 78087) | Freshwater microbial communities from Lake Fryxell liftoff mats and glacier meltwater in Antarctica - MAT-06 | ecosystem: Environmental > Aquatic > Freshwater > Ice > Liftoff microbial mat | place...
CCCCCACCGCCTCGAGAATGTCTCGCCATTCCGTCTCATGGCTACCCGTGTTATTCGCCATGCCTGGCTTGGTGAGGATGCCTGCTGGCCTGACGTAGCTGGCGATGCGGCGCAACGGCCTATCACTCCATGAGATGTTAAAAGCCCAATACTTCGGGAAAAAGTAAAGGCTCGAATAGGGAAGATTGTCGTGAATCCACCATGCCAACTTCGTCCAATCACCTGATCCTTGATGGGCATCCCAGAACGATGGAACCATAACGCAAGCGGTGGCACCGATCCTTCCCTCGGCATCTTTCACATCCCAGATATGACCCGCAAAGTTGGCTTCGTTGGAGGCACAACTGTACCCGGCCTTTCCTGCCCGTTGCATCTCGGCGCCAAAGCCATTGACTTCGCGAGATCGATAAGCGGAGCGAACTGCAATACGACCAAAGACATCCTGCAACGGCTCCAGGAGATCGGTGCAAAGTCGCGTGCCGACCGCTATCGCAAGATCGGGGTCGTCAGGGATGTTTGATAAGCCATGGATCGCTGCGATGTCAGAGAACAAGAAATCACGCATGAAAAAGGTCTTCGACAAGCGGGCTCGACCGAACTCGGACAACGCCTCTACACTAACGGGTTTGCGCAATTTTTCCCCCAATCATACCTCCGCAAGCCATAACCAAATGCGATCAAGTCTAATCCCGAAAGCTCGAATCAATCCGGTCGAGCTTGCGCAGCAGCGCCGGCCACGCCAGCTTGTTGGCCACCAGCCCCAGCCCGGCCTTGCCCTGGCCCGCGGCCTTTTCGGGCGTGCCCTGCGGCGGATTATACAGCCCGTCGCGCCCCGCCGACAGCGCCATCACCTGCGCTTCACAGGCGCGTTCGAGATAATAAAGGTTGATGAAGCATTCAGCGACGGTGGCACCCACCGCCAGCGTGCCATGGTTGCGCAGGATCATCGCACGCTTCACCGGGCCAAGATCGGCAACGAGGCGCTCGCGTTCTTCAATGTCGGTCGCGACGCCTTCATACTCATGATAGGTCACTTCATCGCGGATAAGCATTGCGGTCTGGGTGATCGGCAACAACCCATCGGCCTGTGCGCTCACCGCCTGCCCGGCCTTGGTGTGGACGTGCATGACGGCATGGGCATCGTCACGTGCCATATGAATTGCCGAATGGATGGTGAAGCCGGCCGGGTTGGTCATGTACGGCGTTTCCATCACCGGATGCCCCTCGACATCGATCTTTACCAGCGACGACGCGGTGATCTCCTCGAACATCAGATTATAGGGGTTGATGAGGAAATGATGCTCCGGCCCCGGAATCCGCGCCGACAAATGGGTGAAGATTATGTCATCCCAGCCATAAAGCGCCACGAGCCGATAGGCGGCAGCGAGATCGACCCGGATCGCCCATTCTTCGGGTGAGACCTGCGATTTCACATCGCCATTGCCGCCAGACGCGACCTTTAACTGTGTAGCCATCGTTCGACTCCCCTGATTTGCGGCTACTTTGCCTGTTTTTGCCGGGCGCGGGAATAGGCGCCGGTGCGGCAGGCATCGGAACAGTGGCGGATGTTATCCCAATCGCGTTCCCATTTCTTGCGCCACGCAAACGGCCGGCCACAGACCAGGCAGTCCTTGGTCGGCAGATCGGACTTGCGGCGCATCTTGGCCACGGCTTAGCATCCCATGATTGTCATAATTGCCACCTATGCAGCACCATCATCTTACCCGGGGAAATGCCATGCGTCCTGCTGTCGATCGTCGCGCCTTTCTGTCGGCCAGTGCGGCCGGCCTGTTGCTGCCGGCACGGCCGGCGCTCGCCGGGCTATGGGCCGACAAGGGCTTTACCCATGGCGTCGCCTCGGGGGATCCGGGCGCCACCTCGATCAAGCTGTGGACGCGCTATGCCAGCGGCGACGGCCGCGAAGCCGTGTTGAAGGTCGATGTCGCCACCGATGCCGGCATGGGCAATATCATCAAGCGTGCGCAAGCCACTGCCGGCCCCGCGACCTGGGGCACGGCGCAGGTGCGTATCGACGATCTGCCGCCGGGCGGCTGGGTGTTTTATCGCTTTACCGCCCCCGATGGCCGCCAATCCGACATTGGCCGCACCCGCACCCTGCCAACGGGGCCGCTGGCGCGCTTCAACATCGCGGTGTTCAGCTGCGCCAACAAACCGTTCGGCTGGTTCAACGCCTATGCCCATGCCGCGGCGCGGAACGACATCGACCTTGTCGTCCATCTTGGCGATTACCTCTATGAATATGCGCCCGGTATTTATCCCTCCGCCGCCGAAACGATGGCGGGGCGCGATATCGAACCGGGCAACGAGATGGTGCGGCTCGACGATTATCGCCAGCGTTACGCCAGCTATCGCGTCGATCCGGCCTTGCAGGAACTCCACCGCCTGTTCCCGATGATCAGCATCTGGGATGACCATGAATTCGCCAATGATGCGTGGAAGGGCGGTGCCGAAAACCACCAGCCCGACGAAGGTGACTGGAATGCCCGCAAAGCCACCGCACGACAAGTGCACGCCGAATGGTTACCGGGGCCGGACCGCATCTGGCAGCGTTATGACATCGGCGATCTGGTCAGCCTGATCACGCTCGATACCCGCGCCGAAGGCCGTGACCAGCAGCTTGACCTTGGTGCCGCGACCAAGACCGGCGGCGCAGCGCTGCTCGATTTCCGCAACAAGCAGTGGAACGCGCCAACCCGCACGCTGATGGGTTTTGAACAGGAAGCCTGGTTTGCCGATACGATGAAGGCCTCGGTCAAGGCGGGCCAGAAATGGCAGCTCGTTGCCCAGCAGGTCATCATGGGCAATGTCTATACGCCCGGAAATGCCATGGAATGGCTTGGCCCCAATGCCGGCAAACGGGCGCAGGGCTATATTCAGGGTGGCTTGGCGGCCGCCGCGGCCGGCATTCCGGGCAGCATGGACGCGTGGAGCGGCTACCCGCAGGCGCGCAAACGGCTGTTGAAAGCGGCGCAGGCGGTCGATTCGGACATGGTGGTGATTTCGGGCGACAGCCACAACGCCTGGGCGTTCAACCTCGCCCAGGGCGGCAAGCCCGCCGGGGTGGAATTTGCCGGCCAGTCGGTTACTTCGCCAGGTTATGAATCGGCGCTCGCCGCCGATCCGCGCACGATCGCGGCCGGGCTGGTTGCCGGCAATCCCGAAATGGCGTGGTGCGACACCAGCCGCCGCGGCTATCTCACCGTCAGCTTCACCCCGGAAAGCGCGCGCAGCGATTTCGTCTTCATGTCGAGCATTCGCGAGCGGGGTCGGGCCACCGGCAGCGGCCAGGCCGCAACGGTTAAGCGCGGCGCGCGCAAAATGGCGCTGGTGTAAAACCGGGGGGCTTGCGGCTGCCCCGCCGCGGCGTCACCATGATGGTGATGTTGCGCCCGCTTATGCTGACCCTTGCGCTGTTGCTTGCTGTTCCGGCCAAGGCCGGGCCGGTGTGCGACGCCGTCTGGCGTGATGCAGCGCGCGGGCGTGACCTGCCGGTGCGCATCCGGCTGCCCGATGGCAATGGCCGCGCACCGGCCAAAAGCGTGCCGGTGGTGCTGTTCAGCCCCGGCCTTGGTGGCGGCATCATCGGCGGCACGCTTTGGGGCAACGCCTGGGCGGCGCGCGGCATCGCCGTCATTCATCTCGAACACCCCGGCAGCGATGCCAGCGTCTATGCCGGCGCCGCCAATGCCGATGATATGAAGGCGCGGGTGCGCGCCGCCGCGACGGGCGTGCAGCTACAGGCGCGGGTTGGCGACGTCAGCTTCATACTCGATGAACTCGCCCGGCGGCGGCGCGAAGGCGCCTGCGATCTGGCGCAGCTCAATCTGTCGCGTATCGGCCTTGCCGGCCACAGCATGGGCGCATGGACGGCACAGGCGGTCGCCGGGCAACGCTATTTCGGCGCCGCAGCGTTCCGCGACCCGCGCATCGTCGCCGCCATCGCGCTCAGCCCGTCGACATTGACCACCGGCGATGTGTCAGAGGCGTTCGGCGGCATCATGATCCCCTTCCTGTCGATCACCGGCACCGCCGACGGCACGCCCAAAATCGCCCGCGACGCCGTACCATCGACCGCGCAGATCGAACAACAGGCGCAACGCACCGGGCCCTACGCGGGGATGACACCGGGGCGAAAATACCTCATCGTTTTCCAGGATGGCGACCATATGGTCTTTGCCGGCAATCTGCGCCGCACGCCAACCGGCCCCGACAGCCATATCCAGACCGTCACCGCCCGGCTGAGCACCGCCTTCTGGGGCATGACGTTGTTCGGGAACACCGATGATGCAGCGCTGCTCGCCTCGGGTCTCACGCCAATGCTGGCGGCTGGCGATCGATTTTCGGCCAAATAGGGTGGGCGGCGCGGTGGCAAAGTGCCTCCGGCCTCGGTCAACCGGCGACAACCCCTTCGAGAAATTCCTCCACCTCGGCCAGCGGCACGTCGCGCGCCACGAACGCCTTGCCGATGCCGCGGGTCAGGATGAAGGGCAGTATGCCGGCCTTCATCTTTTTGTCCTGGCGCATGAGGTGGAGCAGCGTTGCGGCGGGCGCGCCGAGCCCCAGGGCCTTTGGTGACAGGGTGAAGCCGCAGGCGAGCAGATGCGCGCGGACCCGCGCTGCATCGGCGGCAGGGCACAGGCCGCGTGCTGCCGACAGGTCGAAGGCCAGTGCCATCCCGAGTGCAACCCCTTCGCCGTGGAGCAGGCGGTCGGAAAAGCCGGCTTGGGCTTCAAAGGCATGGCCGAAGGTGTGGCCAAGGTTGAGCAGCGCGCGGATATCGCCGGTTTCGCGTTCATCGGCGGCGACGACGGCGGCCTTGGCGCGGCATGAAACGCCGATGGCATGGGCCTGAGCCGCCGCATCGCCGGCGAGCAGCGCTGCGGCATTGGCTTCGCACCAATCGAAGAAACCGGCATCGCCGATCAGGCCATATTTGACGACTTCGGCATAGCCGGCGCGCAGATCGCGCAGCGGCAGCGTCTGCAACACGTTCGGGTCGATCAGCACCAGCGCCGGTTGGTGAAAGGCGCCGACAAGGTTCTTGCCGGCTGCGGCGTTGATCGCGGTCTTGCCGCCGACCGACGAATCGACCTGCGCCAGCAGCGTCGTCGGCACCTGCACGAATTTGCAGCCCCGGCGCAGGATGCTCGCGGCAAAGCCGGCCAAATCACCGACTACACCGCCGCCCAGCGCCACGACCGCGTCGCCGCGTTCGACCCCCAGTTGCAACAGGCGTTCGGTGACCTGCGCCAGCGTCGCCCAATCCTTGGTCGCTTCGCCGGGCGGCAGGATGATTTCATCGACCGCGATGCCCGCCGCCGCCAGCCCGGCGGCAAAGGCCGGCAGGTGCAGCGCCGCAACATGGCCATCGGTAACCAGCGCCAGCCGACCACGCGGTGCCAGCGGGCCGAGCAGCGGCGCTGCATTGCCGAGCAGCCCCGGGGCGATATGGATGGGGTAGGCGCGGTCGCCGAGCGGGACGGTGACGATCATGCGCCGGGACTTTCTTGCAGCGGGTGGTTGGCGGCGATCAGTGCGGTGATGATCGCTGCCACCGTATCGCCATGCGGCGTGGATTTGCTCGTGATGCGGATCGGCGCCTGCGCATAGATCGGGTTACGAACCGCGGCGAGATCGGTCAGCACCTGCCCCGGATCGCGCCCGGTGAGCAGCGGGCGGTTGTTGCGGCGGCGGACGCGTTCGACCAGCGTCGCGATATCGGCGTCGAGCCATACCGCCAGCGTGCGCGCCAGGATCAGCGCGCGGGTATCAGCCTGGATAAAGGCGCCGCCGCCGGTGGCGATGACCTTGGGCACGCCATCGATCAGCCGGGCGATGACGCGGCGTTCACCATCGCGAAAATGTGCTTCACCGAATTTTTCGAAAATCTCGGCGACTGTCATGCCGCTGGCGGTTTCGATCTCGGCATCGGCATCGACAAAGGGCAGCCGCAGCCGCGCCGCCAGCCGCCGGCCGACCGTGGTCTTGCCGGCGCCCATCAGCCCGACCAGCGTCACCGGCCGCGCCGCCGCCAGCCGCAGATCGGCAATGCGCAACAGCGGCTGGTTTTCCGGCGGCTCCGGATCGGGGATTTTAGCGTCGCACTCCATGAAGCCCCTCGCTATACACCAGTCACGCGCCGGGCAAAGCCGGGTCGCCAACGTCGTAACCCGAAAGCCCGGTAATGATGCATGCACGATGGTCGGGAGATGGCATCATAATGGCTGTTTGGCGTTTCCTGAAGCGCGCTTTGACGCGAGGCCTGTCGGGCGCGCTGGCGCTTTGGCTGGTCGCGGCACCATTGGCAGCGCAGCCGGCTCCCACAGACGCGCAAAGGGGGCCCAAATCATTGTTGCCCGATGTTTTCGACGGCCCGGCCATCGACAACAACACCGGCCCCGCCCCGGTCACCCCCTTGCCCGGGACCAGGCCTGCCGCGCCGATGCCGACCATTTCAACCGATGACGGCCCGGCGCTGGCGGGGGCCGTGCCGGCAGATGCTGTGCCGGCGGAGGCTGTGCTGGCGGGCGCAACGCTGGCGGCCGATCCCTTTGCCAGGGCGGCACTGCCCGATGGCAATGGCTATGGCCCGCTGACGCCGGAAAATGGCGGCTTCGGGCCGGCGGCCTTTGCCGGATCAAAGGGCCTGTTTCTCGCCGGGCTGGCGCGGCGGATGACCACACCGGTCGGGTCGCGCTGGGTCGCGATCACCTTGCGGCGCGCCTTGCTCAGCCAAAGCGCCACACCGCCCGATATCGTGCCGGGCGACTGGGTGGCGGCGCGCGCGTCACTGCTGCTGCGCCTTGGCGAGATCGATGGCGCCAAAGCGATGGTCAATGGCATTGGCGTCGATCGCTACAGCCCCGGTTTATACAAGGTTGCGGCCCAAGTCGCGCTGGCGGCAGGTGACCTGGGCGGCCTGTGCCCGATTGCGGTGACCGGGCGTGCGCTGTTTGCCGATACGATGTGGCAGATGGCAGTCGGCATGTGCGCCGCCTTGCAGGGCGACGATATTACCGCCGCCGGGATTTTCGATACGCTGCGGTCGGATGGCAAGGATGTTGATCCTTTCGATGTGCGGCTGGGCGAACGGGTCTCCACACTGGCGGGCGGCGCCGGCCGCGCCTCCAATGTCGAATGGGGTGAAGCACCGGGTTTAAACCTGTTTCGCTATGGCATCGCCACCGCCGCCGGGGTGCCGGTGCCCGCCGATCTGCTCCCGGCGCTCGGCGCGGCGCGGTTCGGCTGGCTGGTCCGATCCCCCGGGGTTGCCGCCGATATCCGGCTGGCCAGCCTGCGCCCCGCGGCGGTACTGGGCAGCGTGTCGGCCGATGAACTGGTCAGCGGCATCACCGCCTTGTCGGCCGGCGATGCCGCCGCCGATACGCCGGCAGGGCGGCTGCGCACTGCCTTTGCCGGCGCCAGCATGGCCGACCGGATTGGCGCGTTGAAAGCCATCTGGGCAACGGGTGCTGACCGCGATGGCCGCTATGGCGCGCTGATCGAATCGGCCAATGCCGCAGCTCGTCTGCCGATCGGTGCTGCCGCAGCGGATGCCAGTGCCGATATCATCGCCGCGTTGCTCGCCGCGGGCCAGGCCGATGCGGCGCGGCGCTGGTGGCCGGTTGCCGATGCCGCCGGCGGCAAGGTTCGCGCCATGGCCTGGGCCTTGCTCGCCACCGGGAGTAGCGGGGTGCCGATCGGCAGCGATGAATTCAAGACATGGCGCAGCACGACCGGAGCGGATGATCGCAAGGCGGCGTTGTTGCTGGCGGCGCTCACCGGGCTGGGCCAGGCGCAGGGAGGTGGCTGGTCGGGGCTGCGCGACGCACTGTTGCCGCGCGCCACCAACAGCTGGACACGCGCCATCGATGCGGCGGCGGCTGCCGGTCGCAGTGGCGAAGTCGCAGTGCTGGCCGCCACCGGCATGCAAGGCGCGATGATCGATCTGCCGCCGCTGCATCTCTATCACCTGCTGGCCGCGCTGGTTGGCACCGGCCATGCCGCCGAAGCGCGGTTGATCGCGGCAGAAGCAATGACGCGCGGATGATTTCGGGGATGATTTCGGGATGATGGCGGGATGAGCGCTGCGGACGGCGATTCTCGATTGATCGCGCTGTTCCTCGACATGCTTGCCGCCGAACGCGGCGCAGCGAAAAACACCCTGCTTGCCTATGGCCGCGATCTTGAACAGGCGAGCGCCTGGCTCGATGGCCAGTTGGGCGCCGCCGACGCTACCGCTTTGGCGCAACTATCGTCACATTGGGCCAGAATGGCGCGCGCTTCGGCGGCACGCAAGGCATCGGCGGTGCGCCAGTTCCTGGGCTTTCTGGCGAGCGAGGGCGTGCGCCCCGACAATCCCGGGCGGGACCTGGCGCGGCCGGTCGCAGCACGGCCATTGCCCAGAACGCTCGATCCGCGCGATGTTGACCGGCTGTTCACAGCGCTTGCCGAACAACAGGCCGCCGAGCCCGGCAATGCCCGCATCCTGCGGCTGACCGCGCTGATCGAGCTGCTTTATGGCTCGGGATTGCGTGCGACCGAGCTGGTTTCGCTGCCGCGCCACGCGGTACGGCCAGGACGCGGCTTTATCGTGCTGGCCGGCAAGGGCGGCAAGGAACGGCTGGTGCCCATCGGCACAAGGGCCGATGCGGCGGTGGCAGCGCATGCCGCGAAAGTACCGGTGACGGCGCGATACCTGTTCAGTTCACGCGGCGATACGCACCTGACCCGGCTGCGGCTCTATCAGATCGTCAAGGGTCTTGCCGCTGCAGCCGGCATTCCGCCCGAACGGGTCAGCCCGCATGTGCTGCGTCACGCCTTTGCCACGCATCTGCTCGAAGGCGGCGCCGACCTGCGCACCGTGCAGACATTGCTGGGCCATGCCGATATTGCGACAACCCAGATCTACACCCATGTCGCGTCGCGCACACTGGTCGAACTGGTCAACGCCCGACATCCACTTGCAGATCGGGCGCTTGCCGACCGGGCACTTGCCGACCGGGCACTTGCCGACCAGGCGCTTGCCGATCGGGCGCTGATTAAAAAGGCCTGACGGCATCCGGCCAGCGGTGCGGGATTCAGACCTTGCAACCCTTGGCGCGCGCCGTACCTTTGAGGTAGGCGCGACGCAAATTGCCGGCGAGCACAGCGGCGCGGGCCTTTTTCTGGGCAGAATCAGCGCCCGAAATCTTGCGGATCAGCCCGACGCCGGGGATCAGGCTGCCGACGACGGATTCGGCCGCGCCTAGCGCGAACTCACCGGCGTTCTGGCCCTTTCTTTTTATCCCCGAATCGACATCGGGTCCGAGAATTCGAGTCAGATCGTCTACCGCCGCCTTGTACTGGCTGCACTTCCTGATACCCTTCAAGGCATAGGGTGCCTTGACGATTTCCTGCAGTTCCCGGGGGATCTCGTCCTTCATCAGGTTGAGATCCCGCAGCGGCTTGGTGGCCATGTTTTCAGCCGAGTTGCCGATCTTTTCGCCATCGCTCATGTCGTCTGGTGACCGGTAGGCGGACTTGTCGATGGGATTTTCGGGTGGCTTTTCGGGTGGCGTTTCGGGCTGGGCCAGCACCGGCATGGCACAGGCAAACAGCAACAACCCAAAGCTGAGCCCGCGCGTCATCCTGCTGTTCATAGCCGACCTTCCATGCAAAATTTACCGTAGAACCGCTGCATTCGGCACGCAACCGTTGCGCATCGGCGCTTGCCCCGCCGCGTAGCAGTGTCTATAGCACCGACATCTCTACATGGGTAACCGCATGGAGGTCGGTCGGGAACGCCCCGCCCGCCGCTGCGAACGCTTTTGATTTCAGGAACCCGTTTGACTGCTGCCGACCTTGCCATGACGCTAGACGCCATCATCGCCCCCGTCGTCGCCGACCTGGGCTATGATCTGGTGCGCATCCAGTTGAGCGGCAAGCCCGGCGGCATGACACTGCAGGTAATGGCCGAGGACAAGGCCACCGGACAGCTTACGTTGGGTCAATGCGCCGAGGTCAGCCGCGCGCTCGATCTGCCGCTCGAAACCGCCGATCCGATTGAATCCGAATATGCGCTGGAAGTATCGTCACCCGGGATCGATCGGCCATTGACCCGCCGCAGCGACTGGGAAAAATGGGCCGGCCATGAAGTGCGGCTGAAGCTTGATCCGCCAGTCGACAGCCGGGCGCGGGCGCACGGGGTAATCATCGGCATCACATCCGATATGGTGTCGATCGACGTCAAAAGCGTTGGGGCCATCAGCTTGCCCTTTGCAGCGATCTGCGCTGCCAAGCTGGTGTTGACGCCAAAATTGATCAACGCCAGCCGCCCGCTCGATTCCAGCGGTGCCGATGAATTGATCGAACTGCCCGAAATTGCCGACGATTTCGCCGACAACGACTCTGACCCTGATTCCTGCAACGACAATCATACGACTGAGGATTGACATCATGGCCACTGCCATCACTGCCAACCGCGCCGAACTGATCGCCATCGCCGATGCCGTGGCGCGCGAAAAGTCCATCGACCGGACCATCGTCATTGAAGCGATGGAGGACGCGATCCAGCGTGCCGCCCGCGCCCGCTATGGCGCCGAAAACGATATCCGCGCCAAGATCGACCCAAAGGGCGGTGAAACCCGGTTGTGGCGGGTGTTGGAAGTCGTCGCGGAACCCGAGGATTTCTTCAAGCAGATCGACCTCAAGGGCGCGCTGAAAAAGGACAAGAACGCCGCAATTGGCGATTTCATCGTCGATCCGTTGCCGCCGGTTGAATTCGGCCGCATCGCCGCCCAGGCGGCCAAGCAGGTGATCGTCCAGAAAGTCCGCGATGCCGAGCGTGACCGCCAGTATGAAGAATTCAAGGACCGCGCCGGCGAGATAATCACCGGCGTTGTCAAACGCGCCGAATTTGGCCATGTCGTGGTCGATCTGGGCAAGGCTGAAGGCGTTATCCGCCGCGACCAGCAGATCCCGCGCGAAGTGCTCAAGCCTGGTGACCGCGTCCGCGCGTTGATTGCCAGCGTGCGCCGCGAAGTGCGTGGCCCGCAGATTTTCCTGTCGCGTTCGGCCGGTGACTTCATGAAGAAGCTGTTCGCCCAGGAAGTGCCCGAAATCTATGACGGCATCATCACCATCATGGCCGTTGCCCGCGACCCCGGCAGCCGCGCCAAGATCGGCGTCATCAGCCGCGATTCGAGCATCGATCCGGTTGGTGCCTGCGTCGGCATGAAGGGCAGCCGCGTGCAGGCCGTCGTGCAAGAACTGCAGGGCGAAAAGATCGATATCATTCCCTGGTCGGCCGATGTCGCGACCTTTGTCGTCAATGCGTTGCAGCCCGCCGAAGTCGCCAAGGTGGTGATGGACGAGGAAGACAATCGCATCGATGTCGTGGTTCCCGACGACCAGTTGAGCCTTGCCATCGGCCGCCGCGGCCAGAATGTCCGTCTCGCCAGCCAGTTGACCGGCCGCCAGATCGACATCATGACCGAAGCCGATGAAAGCGAGCGCCGCCAGAAAGAATTCACCGAAAAGTCGGCGATGTTCGAAAGCGAACTCGATGTCGATGAAACGCTGGCCCAGTTGCTGGTTGCCGAAGGCTTTTCCGAGCTCGAAGAAGTTGCCTATGTCGAATTGTCGGAACTGGCGAACATCGAAGGCTTTGACGATGATCTGGCCGGCGAATTGCAGAACCGCGCCACCGAAGCGCTGGAGCGCCGCGAAGTTGCCGCCCGCGAGGAACGCAGCACGCTGGGCGTGGAAGACGCGCTTGCCGCCATCGACGGGCTGACCGAAGCCATGCTGGTCGTGCTTGGCAAAAAGGGTATCAAGACGCTCGACGATCTCGGCGATCTCGCCACCGATGAACTGGTGTCGAAGAATATCGGCGTGCTCAAGGATTTCGGTCTGTCCGAAGATGATGGCAACCGCATCATCATGGCCGCGCGTGCGCACTGGTTTGACGACGAAGTTACCGCCGGGGAGGACGCACCCGCGGATGGAACACGATGAGCATCTGACGTCTGACAAGGACCAGGCGATGGCGGCGTCCGCACCGGGCGGCGACAGCGGCCGTGCGCCCGCTCCCGGCGGCGACAGAGGCCCTGCGCCCGCTCCCGGCGCCGACAGCGGGCCTGCGCCCGCAACGGGCGCCGACAGCGGGCCTGCGTCGGTGCCGGAGCGGCGCTGTATCCTGACCGGCGCCCATGGCCCGCGCACAACGCTGATCCGGCTTGCCGTCGGCCCCGATTCGCAGGTGGCTGTCGATCTGTCGACCAAATTTCCCGGCCGCGGGGCGTGGATCGTCGCCGATCGCAAGCTGCTCGAAGCGGCGCTGGCCAAGGGCAAGTTGCGCGGGGCGCTGGCGCGCGCCTTCAAGGCCAATGACCTGAAAATTCCCGACACGCTGCCTGACCAGATCGCCACAGGGCTCGAACGCCGCGCGCTCGACCGGCTCGGGCTGGAAAACAAATCGGGCAATCTCATATGGGGTAGCGAGCGCATTGGCGAAGCCTTGTTAAAGGGCAAGGTGCGGCTGTTGCTGCACGCTGGCGATGCCCGCGCCGATGGCATGGGCAAGCTTGAGGCCAAGCGGCGCGGTGCTTCGCCCGATACCATTTCGATCGTGCTGCCGGTCGGCCGGGACCAATTGTCCATGGCCTTGGGCCGTGAAAATGTTGTACACGCCGCGATATCCGACGTCGCCAGCGCTGCGCGGGTGATCGAAGCGCTGGAACGC
>Ga0105049_10007382_pt1 | contig 12744 bp, 10 predicted proteins | sample MAT06_FD_78087 | JGI IMG/M metagenome (GOLD analysis project Ga0105049, IMG submission 78087) | Freshwater microbial communities from Lake Fryxell liftoff mats and glacier meltwater in Antarctica - MAT-06 | ecosystem: Environmental > Aquatic > Freshwater > Ice > Liftoff microbial mat | place...
CCTGCCAGCCCATCCACGCGCCAAACGCCGAGAAGAACACCACGATCGCCGCCAGGATCGCGAACAGGATCGCCGGCTCCGGCAGCTTGTTGCCGATCCGCTCGATCATGTCGAGCACGCCCCCACGCTCGAACGCCGGAGGGTTGCCAGAAGGTTCTGTTGCCGCCATGATCGATCCCTTCATCAGTGATTGCGATTGAATCTCGACAAGCCTGGCCCGCCTTGGTCGGGGGAGCAGAGTGTACCAAGGTCTCCCGCACTCCAGCGTTCTGCTCCAGCGATACCCCTTCTTTAAGTCCGTGACCCGGCCTTTACCACATTCCCGCATTCGCGTGTTTTCTAATCCCGCGTCCCCGCGGCCATGGCACCACTGGCTGAAATCCGTATTCTGTCCCCTTCGCGAGTCCTTGATCCCGCCCGACTCGTTGAGGAGCCTTGGATGTCGAACGTGGACCCCTTCGCCCCCACAGGCACCGAAGTCCCTCGCGAAGGCGGCGGCGATTTTGTAGGCCACCCCAAGGGCCTCTTCCTTCTGTTCTTGGTCGAGATGTGGGAGCGCTTCAGCTACTACGGCATGCGGGCTCTGCTCATGCTCTATCTCACCTCGCCCACGTCCGGCATGCGCAAGCCGCCCACCGACGCGAGCGCCGGCTTCAACCCCGGCCCCGGTTGGTCCGACGAATCGGCCAGCATGCTCTACGGCTGGTACACCGGCCTCGCGTACCTCCTCCCCGTGCTCGGCGGCATGGTGGCCGACAAACTCATCGGCACGCACCGGTCGATGCTCGTTGGCGGGTTACTCATCATGGCGGGGCACATCGCCCTCGCCGTCAGCGGCCTCGGACCGTTCCATGGCTCGGCCATCGGAATGTCGGTCTTCATCTTTGGCCTGGCACTCATCGTCATCGGCACCGGTCACTTCAAGCCCAGCGTCAGTGTCATGGTCGGGCAGCTTTACCCCGCCGGTGACCCCCGACGCGACGGCGCCTTCAGCATCTTCTACATGGGCATCAACCTCGGCGCCTTCCTGAGCGCCTTCGTGTGCGGAACCCTCGGCGAAAAGGTCGGCTGGCACTGGGGCTTCGGCTCCGCCGCCGTCGGCATGGGACTTGGTCTGGCGTTCTATTCCCTCGGACGGCCCAAGTACCTCAAATCCATCGGGCTGCCGCCCGCGGGGCTGGCCAACTTCGCCCCGCTGTTCCTGGCGGCCGGGGCCGGGCTCGCCGCCGTCTTCGCGTACCTCTTCCACCTTGGCGTGCTCACACACGTCCAGCAGCTCATGCAGCCCGCCGTGGTCATCATCCTGGGCCTGATCGTCCTGGGATTAGCTGGCTGGTTCATCGCGGTTCAACGCCCCGAGGATCGCGGCCCCGTCGCCTCGATCTTTATCTTCATGTTCTTCAACGCCTTCTTCTGGATCGCCTTCGAGCAGGCCGGCTCGAGCATGACGCTCTTCACAGACCGCTACACCGATGCCAAAATCGGCACTTGGGAGATGCCCACGACCTGGTTCCAGTCGGTGAACCCCGCGTTGATCTTCATCTTCGCGCCGCTCTTCGCTGCGCTCTGGACGGGTCTGGGCAAGCGAGGAATGAACCCCAGCCAGCCCCTGAAGATCTCGCTCGGGCTGGTGCTCCTGGGCCTGGGCTTTGTCGTGCTCGTCGCGGGTGCGCGGAGCATCAAGATCGAAGGGACCGGCGACGCCGCCGTCGTGCTGCAGAAGGCCGCCCTGTTTTACGTACTGGGCGCTTACTTCTTCCACACGCTGGGCGAACTCTGCCTCTCGCCGACGGGCCTGAGCTATGTCACCAAGGCCGCACCGGCCAGGTTCGTAAGCCTGCTCATGGGGATCTGGTTCATCTCGAGCTTCATCGCCAATCTGGGCGGCGGCCTCATCGCGGCCCAGATCGTGAAGATCGAGAAAGGTGAGATCAAACTGCCTTGGGCGCTGGGTGCCGAGACGGGCTCGGTCCAGGCCGACTTCTTCTTCCTCTTCGTGGCCAGCTCGATCGGCGCTGGCGTGGTCGTGCTCGTGCTGACGCCGCTCCTAAAACGTCTGATGCGGGACCCCAACGATTGACGGCACGGGTCGCTGCGACTCAATAGCTTCACCAGCGGAAGGCACCCGGCGGTACCCGCGCAATGGCCGCGTCGGGCCATAGACTCCGCCTTCTCTAGCCAAGGAACTCCCGATGTCCGACCCCACCCCGGCTCCCGCCGCCGCCCCCGCTCCTGTCACCCCCGTCATTCCCGCCCCCCCCGCACCCGGCGCGGCCAAGCCCACCATCACCTTCGATGATTTCGCCAAGCTCGACCTGCGTGTTGCCCGCGTGGTCAAGGCCGAGCTGCATCCAAAGGCCGACAAGCTGCTCAAGCTCCAGCTCGACGACGGCTCGGGCGTCCCGCGTCAGATCTGTGCCGGCATCCGCGAGCAGTACACCCCCGAGGCCATGCTCGGTCGGCTCATCATCGTCGTGGCCAACCTCGCCCCCCGCGTCATCCGCGGCGAGGAATCGCGCGGCATGCTCCTGGCCGCCAGCGATATCCCCAAAGACGCCGCCGTCGCTGATCCGACGGTTGTCCGCAAGGTGATCGTCCTACGCCCGGATGCCGACATCGCGCCCGGGTCCATCGTCTCCTGAACGCCGCTCGCCCACGCTCACGGACCGCCGGGCTTCCTGCCCTCCGGCGGCGACCCCTTGGGCCCGCCCTTGCGTTTGTTCATCTCATCGAGGAACTTGGTCGCGCCGCGCTTCAAGGCCGTGACCTTCTCGTCGATCACCTGCTCGCGCTTGGTCCGCACGCCGTCGAGGTCTCTGCGCATCCGCGTCACGCGCTTGTCGAGCTGATCGATCTGGTGCTGCTGAATCTTGGCCCGCTGGTCAAACTGCTTGGACATCCGCTCGCGCAGATCCGACTCCCCCGCCTGGATTTCGTCCGGCTTGCCCGCTCGACTCGCGTCCGCAAACACCCGCGCAGCCCGCATCAGTTCGAGCGCTCCCCGCACCTCCTCCACGCGGAGGTCGAACAGGGCCCGATCCTTTTCGCGGAGATCGCGCATGTCCCGCAGCCGCGCGCCCAGGCCGTCGATCGCGCGGTCGGCCAGCAGCTCACTCTTGCCCGCGATCAAATCGACGAGCGTGGCCAGGTCAGGGTGCTCGCGATCGAGCAACCCGCGAATCTCCATCCGCTCCTCGGCCGACAGTTGCCGAGCCGGGCCCAGGCCAAACTCGCCCGCCAGATCCGCCATCGGCCGCTCGGCTCCGGGGCCGCCCCCCCCACCTTTTCCAGCTGGCCCGTCCGGCCCGCCGCGTCCAGAACGATTCGGTCCGTCCTTACGCGCGCCATCGGGGCGACGCATGTCATCCCGCGCGACACCCGCGCCGGGCCGATCAGCCCCCGGGGAGCGTTCACCAGCGGGACGGTCACCCGGCGGGCGATTGCCAGCAAGGCCGTCACCGGCCGCTCGATCGCCACCTAATCGCTCGCCCAGCCGCGCCCCGCCCGGGCCGAACCCGCGCAGCATCGGCTCGAGTTCGCGCTCGATCTCTGTCGGATCCTCGCCGCGTTCCAGCCGCGCCGATGCTTCGTCCAACCGCTGCAACATGCGTTTGGCGATCTCACGCCGGCGCTCCAGCCGCTCGCGTAGCGTCGCCGGGTCGATCATCCTCGGCCTGTCCTCACGCTCCCGGTCCTCGCGCGCCCCGACTTCGCGCGGACGCTCCTCCGGCGGCTTCGGCGGTGGCCCCTGCGCCAGCGCCACCGAGGCCGCGAGCGTCAGCGGCCCGACCATCGCAACTACTAAATGTCCCCAACGAGTGACCGGCATCGCAAACTCCTTCGATCAATCTCATGACCCGGCGTTCAACACCGACGTCGGTTCCAAAATCGGCTCATCAAACGACCAATCTACGCCGTCCGCCGCGTCCTGGAGCTTCAACACATCATCGACGCCCACCGCGCTGTCCAGAGACGCGAGCGTCGCCAGCACCGCGTCGATGCTCTGCTCAGCCGCCACATTATCCGTCACCGCCACGTCCACCACGCCGCCCGACGACCCGCCCCCGCTGCCCGGGTTGATTGGGCTTGTCGACATATAAACGGCCAGCGCCCCGCCCGCCACCAACCACGCCGCCGCGACGCGTAAACCCCAGTTCATCATCGTCCGCGGCCGCGCCGCCCGCTCCCGGCCTCCAACCAGCCGCACCGGCGTGCCGCTCCGCAGCGCCGCCATCGACGCGCCCGCCACGCGGTCCTCGATCCCCAAGGCGGCCGCGCCGCGTTCCGAAGCCGCGAGTACATCGAGTTGCCCCGCGATGCCCGCGAGTTCTGCCGGCAGGGGCTGCTCGTTCGTTCCGTTCTGAGTGCGATTGATGTGATTGTTCATCGGTCACCTTCTGTCAGACCCGCCGGGTCGCTCTGCTTCACGATCAGGTCCTTAAGTTTCTTGAGGGCCCGGTGGTGTCGTGCCAGCACCGTGCCGAGCGGTTCTTTGAGCATGTCTGAAATCTGGTTGAACGACAGCCCACCGTGGTGCCGCAGTTCCACCACTTCGCGGTCGGCGTCCGACAGTTCCTGCATCGCAACCCGCAACTGAGGCAGGGCCAGCACACTGGCCGACTCATCCACCTGCGTCGGCCCCTGCTCCCGCGCCTCCGATCGTTCGAACTGCTCCGGATCGGTCGGGGCCGCGTGCCTGCGCAGCCGACGAATCTCGTCGCGAACCCGGTTCATCGCAACCCGGAACAGCCACGCCTCGAACCGACCCTGTTCGTTGTACACGCCCGTCGACAGTTTGGAGGCCACGGTGACGAACACGGACTGGGTAATCTCCTCGGCCAGGTCAGGCCGACGAATCCGAGACTTGGCCAGCGCGAACACACGCCGCGCGTACAACCCGACGATCTTGCGCCACGCCGACTCATCGCCACCGGCCGCCCGCGCGAGGAGCGTCGACAGTTCCGGGCCCGCTTGGGATTGGCTCAGCACATCATCCACGAGCGGCTTGGTCCTTGTTGCAAGGTTCAACGTCCGTCCGGGCATCCTATTGCCGTACCGCCCGCAGTTCGGGTTGCGTATGCGCTCCCCAAGCACGCCTTGCCGCTCCGTGCTGGCGAGGTCCCGTATAAACTACGTACACATGAACCGAATCGCCTACATGGTCGTTGCCCACTGTCCCAACCCCGACCCCCCCGACCTCGCCGACCAATATATGGCCTGGCTCGCCCCCGGCCACACCGATCTCGTCCTCCCCGCGGGCGCGTCCGAAGCCCAAGTCGTCCGCCTCGCCAGCCCCGGCGAGGCTGGCGAAGCCGCCGCGTCCATCGAGACCCAATACATCTTCCCGGATCGAGGGGCCTTTGACCGATATCTCGCCAAGTCTGCCCCGGCCCTTCGGGCCGAAGGCTTCGCCCGCCTCCTGAACGAACAGGCCGCCTCCCTCGGCATCCGTTTCTACCGCCGCTCTGGCGAGGTCGTCTGATCCCATCCGCTCTCCCCGCAGCGCTGGAGCCCCATCCCCATGTTCGCACGCCACTCGCTGATCCTCGTATTGCTTCTGCTCCTGCCGCTCGCGGCCGCGCGGGCCCAGACCTGGGTCGCCACACCCTTGGGGCCTGGCGACGCCAAGCTCCAACCGCCGGAGCCGCCGCGCGAGTTCCGCGCCGCCTGGGTCGCCACGGTGGCCAACATCGATTGGCCCAGCCGCCGCGACCTCACCACGGCCCAGCAGCAGGCCGAGATGAAGTCGATCCTCGACGCCGCCGCCGCGATGAACCTCAATGCGCTCGTTCTCCAAGTCCGCCCGGCCTGCGACGCGATCTATCCGTCGCGCCTTGAACCATGGTCAGAGTTTCTCACCGGCCTCTCGGGCCGACCGCCCAGCCCCCTCTACGACCCGCTTGCCGAGTGGATCGCCGGTGCTCACGCTCGTGGCATCGAGCTCCACGCCTGGGTCAACCCCTTCCGCGCCAGACACTTCCAATCCAAGCAGCCCGACGCCGCGAGCCACATCACCAAAACCCGCCCCGATCTCGTCCGCACCTACGGCCAATATCTCTGGCTCGACCCCGGCGAGCCCGAAGCGCGGACCCACGGGCTCGCCGTCGTCGCCGACCTCATCCAGCGCTACGACCTCGACGGCGTTCACATCGACGACTACTTCTATCCCTACCCCGAAAAAAACCTCTCGTTCCCCGACGATCGCGCCTGGAATGCGTTCAATGCCACCCCAAGCTCGCCGCGGCTTTCCCGCAACGAGTGGCGACGCCGAAACATTGACGACTTCGTCCGCGACATGTACCAGCTCGTCAAGCGCGAGCGCCCGCACATCAAAGTCGGCATCAGCCCCTTCGGCATCTGGCGCCCCGGCTTCCCCCCAGAAGTCCGCGGCTTCGACGCCTTCGAGAGCCTCAACGCCGACGCCCGTCGCTGGACCCGCGAAGGCTGGCTCGATTACGTCGCCCCGCAGCTCTATTGGAAGGCCGAAGCCCCTCAACAACCCTTCAATCGCCTGCTGCACTGGTGGATCGATCAGAACGACCAATTGCGCCACGTCTGGCCCGGCGTCTACACCAGCCGAATCTTGCCCGCGGAGTTACTAGGTTCCAAGCCTCCCACCGACGCCAAGGGGCGCGACTCGTGGGAGCCCTCCGACATCACACGCCAAATCGACCTCACCCGCGCCTCCGCCGGCGGCAGCACCGGCCACATCCACTTCAGCATGATCGCGCTGATGCAAAACCGCCGCGGCACTGCCGACGCATTGCGCACTGGGCCCTACGCCCGGCCCGCGCTCGTGCCCGCGTCGCCATGGCTAGCCGGCTCCATTGCGCCGCCCGTCGCGCCGGCGGTGCAGATCACCCCAACCAACGCGGCCTTGAACATCGCGTGGCAAAGCCCCGAGGGTTCCTCGGGACGATGGACACTCGTTTCCTGGCGCACGGGCGATTCGTGGTCGCACCGCCTTGAGCCCCTCCGCTCGGGTGCCGCCACGCTGCCGCAAGACGGTCCCGGCGCGGCCGCCGATGTCATCGCGGTGCGCTCGCTCGACAACCTCGGCCGCCTGGGCCCCGCGGCCGTCTGGCAGCGGCGCTGATCAATCGTCCTTGTTGCCCTCGGGCGCGGTGGTGTGCGCGTCGGCCTCAGGCTTGGCCTCTTGGTTGGCCTCTTGGTTAGCGTTGTTCTGCAGCGCCGCGAACAGCTCGGCCTGCCACGGGTGCTCGCCCATCCACTCGACCTTGCCCGTCGAGATGTCGCACACCGCGCCGATGACCTTCAGCTCGCCCGACGATGCCGCCAAACGCAGCTCGGAGCTGCCGCGGAAGAGATCGAAGATGGTCTGCCAAACGTTCTCGCGTACCGCGGCATTGACCAAAGCATCGCCCTCGGCGCTCGGGAAGTTCTTCTTCGCGCGGTCCACCGCTGGCGCGATCTCCTTCAAGATCCCCGCGACCTTGCCGTGCACCTGTGCACCCGACGCCGCCGCCGCCACGGCCCCGCACTTGGTGTGACCCATCACCAGCAGCACCCGCGTGTGCAAGTGCCCCACGCCATATTCAACCGTCCCCGTCTCGCTGTCGCCCGCGACGTTGCCCGCGACACGCACCACGAAAAGGTCGCCCACGCCGCGGTCAAAGATCCGCTCCACGGGTAGCCGAGAGTCGGAGCACGTCACGATGGTTACCAGCGGCTTCTGACCATCGCGGGCCAAAGCCGCGCGACGGTCCAGATCGCCGCTGGGGTTCTCAGGCTTGTTGGCCGCCCAACGCGCGTTGCCCTCTTGCAAAAGCGCGATCACTTCGTCGGCCGTCGGGCCTTCGTTCTCCGCACCGCCGGCTTTCATCTCAATCTTCTTGCCTGCGGCCGCCTTGCCGGAACGCGCGCCAGGCCCCGGCGCTGGCTCGGCCTTCGACCCGGGCTTGGTCGCGCCCTTCGTCGCGGCGGCCTTGGGCTCCTCACGCACCAAACTCACGGGCTTCGGAACCACCGGCTTCTTCGCCGCCGCTGCCGGTTCATCATGCCCCGCCGGCTCGGCATGCCCTGCAGGCTCGCCGTGCGCCACACTGGGCGACTCCGACGGCTCACGGGCCGACAGCGAGCTCGAACCAGCAATCAGAGACGTACCAGCCGCAAGAGCGATCAGAAATGTGCGAGTTTCCATCTCAAAGGCTCCCAATATCTAAATAAGTGATAGTTCTAATCGATCGGTCGAGCCAGCCAGCAACCTCAGCAATTAAAGCTTAGGGGCCGAAATCGCTCTGGTCGGGGGACGCGCGATCGGCTGGTCAACTGGCCTTACGCAGGCCTACCCCGCGGATCCGCTGGCATGCCGATGCCAACGTCTTGAGTGGCTTGAGCGATTCAGGAACGCTCATCGACGCGTCCACCGCCTTGAGCGCCGTTTCCGCCATCACCGCGAGCGTGTCAAACCCCATCGACGGGGCCGCCCCTTTCACCTGGAAGCACACCCGCCGGATCGCATCGACATCCTCAACCTCCACGGCCTTGTTCAAGACCGCCGCCGTCTTCTTCATCTCCGCGCAAAACTCCTGCACAAACTGCATCCGCGGATCATCCTCGGGCAGAGTGGAGCTCATCACCCCGCCGCCGTCGGATCCCGTCCCGCCCAGGAGCAGGAACTCCGCCACCGCGCGCAGGAGCGTCTCGGACGTCATCGGCTTGGCCACAAACGCTGCGGCTCGGCACGCCCGGATCCGATCACGCGTCGCGGGAGACGTGTCCGCCGAAGCAATCAGTACCGGCGTCTGCACGCTTGCCGCTCGCAACGCCTCGACAAACTTCGCCCCGTCCATGTCGGGCATGTTGAAATCGCACAGAATGAGATCAAACCCTTCCGAAGCCCGCTTGAGCCCGCTCGTGCCGTCCTCGGCCGAGACGATGTTCAACGACGTGTCCTTCAGGAAATGCCGCACCAGCTTGCGGTCCATCGCCGAGTCCTCGACGTGCAGCAACCCGCCATTGAGCTTCTCGGCGTCCACCTTCTCCAAAGTGAACCGGCCCTCGAACGGGTCCAGGCTGAGGTAATCGCGAACCTTGATCGGGGCTGTAAATCGGATACCCACGTCGTGGATCGAGCCCTGCACATGCCGGCACCGCACGATCTTCGCCTCCAGCGGCGTGATCCCGCTCATCGGGTGCGGCAGATGCACCATGCACGGACCGCCTACGTGCACATACGCCGAGTGCAGCACCGACAACCCCGTGCCCGAAAGATCGCGCGTCGCGTAATGCAATCCCGTGGCCGCTCCCGCCGATTGCTTGATGTCGATCCGGATCGTCGGCAGCCGGTAGCGGTACCGCATGAACGCCCGCTTGACATTGGTGCTCTTGGCTACATTGCCGTCCAGCTCTTCATGCAGCCGATCAAGATCCTGCCCCTGCAGGTGCAAGGTGTTCTTGACCATCAAGGCCGCTCCGGCCGGTACCGCCGATCGCCCCGCGTTGCTCTGCGCCATGAGGAGTCCTTCGCCGTCCCTGGGGCGCGGCCACGAACGCGCCCCGCCCTGACGGGTGCTCTCCTCACATCGACCCAAGCGCCCAGCGGATCAAGGGCCGTACCGCCCACCGGCCCATTCCGACACTCAACAGTTAGTCCAGATGCCCCATAACTCGCGCTATCGGCGGGACCGACCCCGGCCCCGCGCTCCCGCTGCATACGCCGCCGCGCTCGCCCTCACCTCAACCACCTCCCGCGTTCCGAACACAAACACCCGCTCTCCCGCCGATAACGCCTGCGCCTTCCCACCGGTAAACCGCCCGAACGCCGGCAGAATCGTCCGGCCCGCACCGACGATCAGGCACGCGCACCGCTCCGCGCTCCCACCCGGGCCCGCCAGCCGCAGCACGGGGTGAACGTGCCCGCACAACACATGCCCCGCCACGCCGTGAGCCGCCGGCGGCACATGCGACAACACGAACGGCCCCTCGCGCTCCCCTTCATCCTGACACGCCATCCCCCAATCCTCCGGCGGGTCGCCGGCATGCAGATCGTGATTTCCCCGTACCAGCACCATCTCCACGCCCCGCCGCTGAGCCCGCCAGCGCGCAAACACTCCCAGTGTGTTCGCCTCGCGCGCCGACCGCGCGTGGAGCAAGTCTCCCAAGATCACCAGCCGCACCGCCTCCATGCGGTCCAGCACCGCGCCCAAGTCATCCAAATCCGCCTGCGTCGCCCCCATTGGCACCGGGATCCCCGCCGCCGCGAACGTCGCGCCCTTGCCAAGGTGGACGTCCGCCACGAACACCGTCCGCCGCGCCGGCCACCACAGCGCCCGCTCCGGCAACACCCCCATCACCTCTCCAGCGATCTCAATCGTCAGCACGCAACGCCCCCTTGGTTGATCGTCGCTGCCGCCGCACCACCGGCTCGTTCGCCGCACTCTCCAATACCACTCTCATCCGCTGCACCCGGTCCGTCCATTTCTCCGTGCTCAACTGCTCGCGCAAGCTATCGGCCCACAGCGGGAACGAGAACGGCGTCAAACGATCCGTCTTCACAATCAACAGCCGCAGCCCTTCAATCCGCTCCAGCGTCCGCCGCAGACGTGCGAACTCGAGCTGCCGCTCCAGCACCTCGCGCCGCGCCTGGTCAAGCAGCAAGTTCCGCGGCTCAAACTCGCTGAGCACATCAAAGAACAGCTCGCTCGACGCCTGCACATGCCGCTGCGACCGCGCCTGACCCGGGAACCCGGGGATGATGAGCCCCGCGACGCGCGCGATCTCGCGAAACTGCCTCCGGGCCAGTTCTGCCGCGTTCATGCACGCCAACAGATCCTCGGCCAATCGCTCCGTCGACAACGCCGACCGCCACGTCGAATCCTCGGCATCAAACTCATCCGGCGACGACAACTCCAGCCCAAAGTCACTCGCCGCCATCGAGAAGCTCCGCGGCTTCAACCGCGCCAGCCGATACGCCAGGAGCGCCGCCAGCCCCTCGTGAACCAGCCGCCCCTCCAGCGGATACACAAACGCGTGCTTGCCCTCGCGCGTCGCCGCGAGCTCGATCAATATCTCCCCCGGCCCGGGCAAGCCCGACCAGCGCTGCTGCAACCGAAGCAGCGGCTCCACGCTCCGCATCTCCGCCGACTCGAACACGCCGCGCGACGCCTCGTCCAGCTTCACCCGCACCGCCGCCGACAGCTCCACCGACAGCGGCATCCGCGCCCCCTGCCACGACGGCACCCGCCCGCTCTTCCGCTTGGCCGGCTCCACATACGCCGTCATCTCGCGAACCCGCACCAGCTTGAGCAGCCTCCCCGCGAACGTGAACACATCCCCCGGTGCCATCCGCGCGATGAACCCTTCTTCGATCGACCCCAGCCGCCGCCCGCGCACCAACGCCACCGTCATCGATGCGTCCGACACAATCGTCCCCACCCCCAACCGATACACCCGCGCCACCATCGGCGACGCCACGCGGAACACGCCGTCCTCTCCCTCCACAATCCGCGCATACTGCGGGTAGTTCCCCATCGCCGCCCCGCCGCCGCGTGCGAACCCCAGGCACCACGCCCACTCCTCATCGGTGATCCCACCAAACGCGTGCGTCCCGCGCACCTCGGCCAAAAGCTCCCTCTCCACAAACCCGCCACCCGCGGCCACACCCACCAGGTGCTGCACCAAAACATCCAGCGCCCCACGCAGCGGCATCTTCGATTCAATCGCCCCCGCCGCGATCGCGTCACGCACACCCGCAAACTCAACCAGCTCCATCGCGTTCGTCGGCACACACACCACCCGGCTCACCATCCCCGGCTGGTGCCCGCTCCGCCCCGCCCGTTGCAAGAGCCGCGCCACGCCCTTGGGGCTCCCGATCTGGATCACCTGATCCACCGGCTGAAAATCCACGCCCAGATCCAAGCTCGACGTACACACCACGCACCGCAGCGTCCCCGCCTTCAGATGCTCCTCGACCCGCGCGCGAAGCCCCCGGTCCAGCGACCCGTGGTGCAGCGCCACCTGCCCGATCCAATCCGGCCGTGTCCGCAGGATCGACTGAAACCAGATCTCCGTCTGCGACCTGGTGTTCGTAAACAGCAGCGTCGTCTTCCCACCGTGCTCCAGCTTCTCCAACACGCCCGGCAACTGCCTCAGCCCCAAATGCCCCGCCCACGGAAACCGCTCGATATCCGCCGGGATCAGCGTCTCCACATCCACCGCCTTGCGGCCCTCCCCACGCACCAGCCGCCCTCCCCCACTCCCCCCGCCACCCGAACCTAGCAGCACCTCCATCGCCTGCCCCAGGTTGCCCAGCGTCGCCGACAGCCCCCACACGCGCAACCCGGGGTTCATCGTGCGCAGCCGCGCCAGGCCTAGTTCCGTCTGCACGCCGCGCTTGCTCCCGATCAGTTCGTGCCACTCATCCACCACCACGGCCCGCAGCGTCCCGAGCTTCGCCGCCGCGTCCGCATACGACAGCATCAGCGCCAAACTCTCCGGCGTCGTAATCAAGCACGTCGGCAGCCGCTCCTTCTGCTTGGCGCGCAGGCTCGCGGAGGTGTCTCCGGTTCGCAGCTCAACGTTCCAGCGCAGCCCCAGCCCCTCCGCCGCCACCGACAGCGCCTTCTGCACATCCGCCGCCAACGCCCGCAGCGGCGTCAGCCATATCACCCTCAAAGGCTCCGCACCATCACGCCAGCCACGACGCTTCTTAACGCTGGGGGTCGCCATCTCGGCAACCCCGGACCCCCCGCTCACGCCCCCCTCTATTGCCGCCTCGATCAA
>Ga0105049_10007385_pt1 | contig 12744 bp, 11 predicted proteins | sample MAT06_FD_78087 | JGI IMG/M metagenome (GOLD analysis project Ga0105049, IMG submission 78087) | Freshwater microbial communities from Lake Fryxell liftoff mats and glacier meltwater in Antarctica - MAT-06 | ecosystem: Environmental > Aquatic > Freshwater > Ice > Liftoff microbial mat | place...
GACTGCTCGCGCGTGGGTTCGAGCCGGCTGACGTGGCGAAGGTGCTCGGCGGCAACATGGAGCGCGTGTTCCGCGCCGTGACGGGCCCGGGAACCGCGGCTCACGGAGCACGGCTCGCCCGGCTCGGATCAACGACCGCGACCTGAATTCGCTCCTGCGGGCCCGCACGAGCGATGCGTGCGTACGCGAGTCGGCCCGCCTCGCGTCGCAGTTCGAACGGACCCTCCACACGCCTCTGCGCTGGGCGACCGCGTTGGGGCCACGGAACGACTGGGCGCATTCGCGGCGGAAAGTCGGATGGAACTCAAGGCGGAGGCCGCGGTCACCGAATTACGCGCGCCATCGAACCCCAGGAGCTCTTCCGCATGCGTCCGCATCTCGTTCAACCTCGCAAACTCGTCGCTGCATCGGCGCTGCTCTTCGCGGCCTCGTGCTCCTCGTTCGCGGACGCTTTGGGCACGTTCCCGCAGCCGGTCGAGGCGCTGGCCTCGCCTTCGGGCCGGTACGTCTATTCGATCTCCCGCGTGGGCGCGCGGGTCCAAGCGTTCGAGTCGGCGTCGAACGGTTTCATCAACCCCGTCGGATCCAGCGACATCCAGCCCAACGAGATCGATGCCGCGATCTCGCCCGACGGACGCTTCCTGGCGGTCGCGAGCACCACGTCCGGGATCGAGACGTTCACGTTCAACACGGATCCCTTGGACTCGATCACGGACGGCACGCCGATGTCCACGGGCTTCGTCACCACGCCCCTCGAAATGCCCATGTCGATCGAGTTCGATGCCAGCGGGCGCTTTCTCTACGCCGGCCTGGCGACCGGTGGAATCCAGACGCTGCAGGTCGCGGCGAACGGGGAACTCCTGGCCACCGGGACGACCAGCAGCGGCGACATGGTGATCGACATGGCCTTGCGCTTGGCCGTGCGCTGACGCGGGTCGGACAGCGTCTCGCGCGAAGACGGAGCCGCACCCGGGGTGCAAGCCTGCGGGCGCGTCGACGAAGACGGGCTGCAAGTGCACGAGGACGTCCGTCGCGCCGGCCGGCAGCTCTTCAGTCGTCGGCGCGAAGTCCAGCGTGCCCGCGGCGCCGAGCGTCCTGAGCCTGAGTTCGAGCCGCCGCAGAGGTTCGTCCGGAAAGAGCAGGCCGTCGAGGATCGCGGAGTCCGCGTACGCGCCCGCTGTGGACCGTGCGAGGTCGGTCGCTGGTCCGGGGCTCGCGCCGGCTCGAGCGTGAGCGATGCGCGTCGCGAGGAACGAACCATCCGAGCCCTTTCCGGCGTCGCGGTGCGACCGGCACGCGGGTTCCTCGTGTCGCTGCGCCACCGCGGGTATGCGCCGAGCGTGGAGATCGAGCCGCGCGCTGCGGCCAGTCGTCGAGCGGCCGGCCGAGCGCGCGCTGCGATCTCACTGCGGCTGGACTGTGAAGCTGCTCACGACAGCCGGCGTCGCCGTCGGCGTCGCGGGGTCCACCCCGTACGTCGTGACGGTCAGGACGGCGGTTTGCGCGGCGATCTCGAACTCGCTCCAACCGTAGACGTGCGTCGCGACGTATCCGCCGGAGACGAGCGTGGCGTTGACGGCCGAGTTCTGCAGACCGACCGGCGTGTAGCCGAGCTGGTTGAGCTGCGAGTCCACGAGCTGCTGCACGAACAGGTCCTTGAACGCCGTCGGCAGCGACAGATAGGTCAGGTAGTCCGCCGGCGAGACGAGACCGAGTTGGGCCGCTAGCCCGACGACCGTCGGCCCGAACGGCGCGTCGTACGCGATCGCGCCGGTCGTGATCTCGAACGATCCCGTCGGGATCTGCGCGCCGCCCGGGGCGAGCTGGTACGTGATGTCGTTCACGACGGTGCCGTGGATGTCGGCCGCGACGAACACCACGTTCTGGATGCCGTTCGTCGCGATGTGGTTCAGGATCTCCGTGCGCTCGGCGGCGTAGCCTTCGAAGCGGTCGGAGGCGGCGACGACACCGAGGTTCTGCATCGGCTCGGGCACGAGCACGAACTTCCACTCCACGCCCTGCTGTTGTGCTTCGAGTAGGTCCGCCTTGAGCTCGTTCACCTGCGCGCGGCCCAGCATGGTCCGGTTCGGATCGAAGCTCGACACGAGGAAGTTCAGGATCGAACCCGGGTTCGTCGGATCCGCAGCCGGGAGCCCCTGGTCGCGGAACGAGCGCGCGTCGAGCACGAAGATGGTCGCGTCGCCGCCGTAGCGCTGCTTGCGGTACAGCTTGCGCTTGAACGCGGTGCGCGCGTCGCCGCTCGGCCCGTAGCCGACGCGCAGCAGCGGGTTGTACTCCGTGAAAGCGCGCAGAGCGTTGTTGTAGAGGTTCGTCTCGTTGATGAACGCGCCGGTCAGGTCGAAGCGCGGATCACTCGCCGGCGGCGCACCGCCGGCGAAGTCGTTCGTGACCTCGTGGTCGTCGATGGTGACCCACAGCGCGCACGAACGACGCAGGTCGCCGAGGCCGTTGACGCCGGCGAAGCTCGAGTAGACCTCGGCGTGCTTCGCGCGGAACTCGGCCAGCGTGAGCGCCTGGTTCACTCCCGGCAGTGCGGGCGATGCCACGTCGGCATACATCGTGTCGCCGATGTTCGCGAAGAAATCGAGGTCGCGCGCCGGCGCGTTCGAGACCGATCCGAAGGGCATCACGTCGCCGCGCGCATCGCCCGACACGCCGAAGCGCAGGCCGTCGACGGTGCTCGTCGTGCGCGGCGTGCGGAACGTGCCCGAGTCGGAGGTCCCAGCCGGCGAGGTCACGTCGTAGTAGTACGTGGTCCCCGGCACGAGGTCGCGGACCGCGGCCTTCGCCGGCAGCGTCGTGTCGGAGACGAGCGCGCCGCGGACGATCGGGGTCGCGAACGCCGGATCGTCGTCGACTCGGAACGTCACGGTGCCGGGGAGCGCCGAGCGCGCCCAGAGCACGGCGTACGTGGCTCCGACATCACCGGCGGCGACGCGCTGGGGGAACTCGGGGACCTGCGCGCGGGCGGTGCCGGCCGTGCACAAGAGCGCGGCGAGGGTGACGAGGGTCGATGCGTGGTGGTTCATGGAGGTGCCTTCTCGAGGACGTGCTTGAGGATCGAAGTGAACACGTTGAGGACCACGCGCGAAGCGCGTTCGAAGAGAGCCGCAAGCGCCGATGAAGCGCGTCGCCGGCCGAGCGACGGCGGCACCGGGCCGGATTCCGCGCTGCTTCTCGGCGAGACCCACGGATGTCCGTTGCTCGTTCTCCGTCGACGCCGGCTTCTGGCCCGCGGCGCGCGACGCTGCGCTGGCGGGCGGGCTCCTGGCCGCGGCGAAGATCGTGCTGGGTGGGGGGGGGGCGCCGGTGGTCCGGCGCGAGGTTTTCCCAAAAAAAGTCGCGTTCAGGTGCGACCGGAGCGCGCGCCGAGCGTCGCCTGGGAGGAGGGCATTCCGCTCTCCTGCCGAGGAAAAACCATGCGCTTCGATTTCAGCAACGTGGACGACGTCCAGTCGTTCGTTTCGGTCCCCGCAGGCCTGTACCCGATCCGCATCGCCGAGGTGCGCGAAGGGCGATCGCGCGACGGCAGCACGCGCTGGACATTCCGCCTGGAGGTGCTCGACGGCGACTACGCCGGGCGCACCGCGGCGTGGGACTCGCTCACGTGGAGCGAGCGCAGGATCTACCGCGTGAAGAAGGTGCTCGCCGCGCTCGGGGTGGACGTGTCCGGCGAGGTCGAAGTGGACTCCAAGGACCTCGTCGGATTGCGCGCGCGGGTCCTGGTCCAGTCCGAGGAACGCGAGGATCCCACGAGCGGCCAGCGGCAGGTCCGGATGCGCGTGCCTTACCTCGGCTACGAACCCCTCGTGGACGGTGCGCATCCCGAGATCACGGGCGCCGAGGACCCCGGCGTTGACGGATGGGACGAGTCCGAGGACCCTGGCGCCCATGAATCGACCGGAAAGAACGGGCAGTCGGGCCGATCCGGCGGGACTCCGTTCTGACGAGCGCGACGACGACCTGGTGGCCGCGGCGGTCAACGCGCTGCGGCACGCCTACAGCCCGTACTCGAAGATCCAAGTCGGAGCGGCGCTGCGAGCGCGCGATGGACGGATCTTCACCGGCTGCAACGTCGAGAACGCGAGCTTCGGCATGACCTGGTGCGCCGAGCGGACCGCGCTGGTGAAGGCGGTTTCGGAAGGCTCGCGGGAGTTCGCGACTCTCGCGATCGCGACCAGCCTGCCGAGCGCGATCATGCCCTGCGGCGCATGCCGTCAGGTGCTCTACGAGTTCGCGCCCGAGCTGCGCATCGTGATCGTCGGCGCGGACGGCCAACGCTACGCGACGATCCTCCAGGACATCCTGCCGGAAGCCTTTGGCCCGGCGGACATGCCGAAGATCTGAGCGCCTGTGAAGAAGTCCGATGCCGCCAAGGCTCGCCGCGCGCGCGAGCTGCGCGAGACGATCGTGCAACACGATCGGCTGTACTACGTCGAGGGGAAGCCGGAGGTCTCCGACGCGGAGTATGACCGCCTGTTCAGCGAGTTGGAGGAGATCGAGTCGGCGCACCCCGATCTCGCGCTGCCCGACAGCCCGACCCGCCGCGTGGGCGCGCCTCTCTCGGAGGGCACGAGCCTCGCGGTGATCGAGCACGCCGTGCCGATGCTCTCGATCGACAGCTTGTTCACTGCCGACGAAGTGCGCGAGTTCGAGGCCTCGATCCTGCGCTTCCTGAAGATGGAGGACCGCGATCTGGCCTGGGTGGTCGAGCCCAAGTTCGACGGCGTGAGCGCCGCGCTCGTGTACGAAGACGGCCTGCTGGCGCGCGCCGTCACGCGCGGCGACGGCGTGAAGGGCGAGGACGTGACCGCGAACCTGCGGACCGTGCGCGACATCCCGCTCGCGCTCGACGGCTCGAAAGTGCCGGTGCCCAAGCTCCTCGAGGTGCGCGGCGAAGTGCTCATGCGACGCGACGCGCTCGTGCGCATGAACGCGCGGCGCCGTGAGCACGGATTCGAGCCCTTCGCGAACCCGCGCAACACCGTTGCGGGCGCCGTGCGCCGCAACGATCCGGCGGAGGTCGCGCGCTATCCGCTCGAGTTCCATCCGTGGTCCGCGCCGCGCATCGTCGGCGCGGAGTTCGCGACGCAGGGAGAGGTGAGCTCTGCGCTGCGCGCGTGGGGATTCCCCGATGCCGGTCTCGCGCAGCGCGTCGTAGGGCTCGACGCCTGCATCGCCTACCACGACGAGTTGGAAGCGCGCCGCACCGAGATCCCGTTCGACATGGACGGCGTCGTCGCCAAGCTCGACCGGCTCGACCTGCGCGATCGGCTGGGCGCGACGTCGCGCGCGACGCGCTGGCAATACGCGCACAAGTTCGCCGCGCTCGAGGCCTCGGCGACACTGCGCGCGATCGAGACGATGGTGGGGAACACCGGGCGCCTCACGCCGCGCGCTCACGTCGATCCGGTCGAGGTCGGTGGCATCACCGTGCGCCACGCGACGCTGCACAACGCGGACTACGTCGCGGCGCTCGGACTGAAGATCGGCGACAGCGTGTTCCTGCGCCGCGCGGGCGACGTGATCCCGCAGATCCTCTCGGTCGCGAAGGCGGCGCAAGGCCGCGCGCCCGCCGACTGGTACGACGGCGTGCCCGACGAGTTGCGCGTCCCCGCGCCGAGAGAGTCCGGCATCGCGGAGGGCGGCTCCGGCGTCGCGGCGAGCGAGACGCACGGTCGAGCGGCGGAAAGCGCGAACGGCGGTGTGAGACCCGGCGTCGCCTGGCGCTGGCGCGAGGAGTACGCGATGCCCGCGACGTGCCCCGCGTGCGGCACGGCCAGCGTGCGGGAGGGTAAGTACTGGCGCTGCCCGAACCCGGAGTGCCCTCCGCAGCGGATCGGCCGCACGCTGATCCTCGTGTCCGGCGACGGGTTCGAGATCGACGGCCTGGGCGAGAAGCAGGTCGCGCAGCTCTACGACGCAGGCTTTCTGCAATCCGCGGCCGACGTATTCCACCTCGACCGCGGCGAAGGCGCGGCCCAAAAGCTCGCCGAGCTCGAACGCTTTGGCGAGAAGACGGTGCAGAACCTCTTCGCCGAGCTCGAGCGCGCCCGCAGCGTGCCGCTCGCGCGCTTCCTCGTGTCGCTCGCGATCCCCGACGTCGGCCCGGCGACCGCGAAGCTGCTCGCGGCGCACTTCCACTCGCTCGAGGGCGTGCGCGACGCGACGCTCGACGAGCTGCAGCACGTGGACGGCGTCGGCCCCGAGTCCGCCGCGCGCCTGCGGCACTGGTTCGAAGTCGAAGCCAACCTCGCGTTCGTCGAGCGCCTGCTGGCCGGCGGCGTGACGATCACCGCGCCGAGCGCGCGTACCGAGGGCGGTGTGTTCTCGGGCCAGAGCGTCGTGTTCACCGGGACGCTGGAAGGGCTCGGCCGCGCGGAGGCCAAGAAGGTCGTCGAGGACCTCGGTGGTCGCGTGGGCTCGGACGTGAGCTCGAAGACGAACATCCTGGTGGTGGGCGGAAAGCCCGGATCCAAGGCGAAACGAGCCGCGGAGCTCGGGGGACGAGTGATGCTGGAGCCCGAGTTCCTGGAGCTCGTGGGCCGCAAGCCGGCCTGAGTTCGCCCGCGTCCGCTCCAGCATCCGGGGCACGGCCGCCTTACTCGGCTTACGCGCTACGGCCATTGTCATCACCGCCTGGCCCCCGAGTGGCCCGCCTCCGTCGCACGACGTATCCTCCTCGACGCTCATGGCAGAGTCAGACGCATCCATCGCTCCTCAGGACGACGTGCCGGAACCGGCGCAGTTCCAGCTCCCCGAGGGCTTCGAGAACGACGAGACGGCCAAGCTCGTCGCGCGCGCGAAGGCCGGCGAGGCGGCGGCGCTCAACGAGCTCTTCCAGCGCTACCACCACATGATGGTCGAGGTCGCGCGGCGCAAGATCGGCCCGCGCTTGCGCCTGAAGGAAGAGCCCGACGACCTCGCGCAGACGACGTTCCGCGAGGCAGCGCGCGACTTCCCCAATTACGAGTACCGCGGCGAGCCGTCGCTCATCCGTTGGTTCCTCCAGATTCTGCAGAACAAGATCCGGGACAAGGCCGAGTTCTATTCGGCCGGCAAGCGCGACCTCGGGCGCGAGCGCTCGATGGACGCTCCGGTGACGACGGCGGATGGCGAGAAGCGCACGTCCGAGCCCGAGAGCCTCGATCTGTCCGTCACGATGCAGGTGACGCGCGCTGAAAGTCTGGGCGTCCTGCGCACGGCGCTCGAGGAGCTCTCGCCCGAGCACAGGCAGGCGATCACGCTGGTCTTCTTCGAGGGCCGCCAGCTCCGCGATGCGGGCGAAGTCATGGGCGGTCGGACCGAGGACGCCGTGCGGATGCTGCTGCGGCGCGCGGAGCAGCGGCTCGGGGAGATCCTGAAGGGCACGCTGGGCAAGGACCTGCGCCCCTGAGCGCGAACCGGGCGCGACGGGTGCTTGCCAGCACACGCATCGCGCCCTATCCTCTCGGCCCTCCGTCGGGCTAGTAACTCAATCGGCAGAGTGCCATGTTCACAGCGTGGAAGTTACAGGTTCGATTCCTGTCTAGCCCACCACTCTCCTTCGCTCGCGACACGATCGGTGCGCGCATCGTGCGAGCGAAACCGCGACGAATCTCGTCGCGAAACACGGATGCGCGCGCGAACTACACGAGGCGCGCGTGACGAATTCGAGTCCTGTCGAGCGCGATCCGCGCGAGCTGTCGGTGCAAGAGCGCTTCTCGCCGAACAGCATCTGCTTCGGCTGCGGACCGGCGAACGCGCAGGGTCTGCACATTCGCAGTTTCGTCGAGGGCGAGCGCCTCGTCGCGACCTGGACGCCCGAGAGCCACCACCAGGCGTTCCCCGGGATGCTGAACGGCGGGATCTGCGGTGCACTGCTCGATTGCCACAGCAACTGGACCGCGGCGATGCACCTCATGCAGAAGTCCGGCGCCAGCGCGCCACCCTGCACGGTCACCGCCGACTTCCACGTGAAGCTGAAGCGCCCGACGCCGACCAACGGCCCCGTCCTACTGCACGCCTGGGTCGTCGAATCGACCGACGACCGCGCCGTGATCGAGGCCGAGCTCGAAGCCGGCGGCAAGATCACCGCCACCTGCCGCGGCACGTTCGTCGCCGTGCGCGAAGGCCACCCCGCCTACCACCGCTGGGGATGAACCGTACGGAGTCAGGTGAGTTCGTGCAGGGTTCGCCCGCGGACGACGCGCTGCCCGACGGCTCAACCCCGTACGGAGTCAGGTGAGTTCGTGCAGGGTTCGCCGCCGAGTCGTCGGCAGCGCGTCGTCCGCGGGCGAACCCTGCACGAACTCACCTGACTCCGTACGGGGTTGCTCAGTCGAACAGACTGCGTTGGATCGCTGACGTCGCGTCCGGCGGTCGGTCGATCCGTGAGTGGCTGTCCTCGAGGCCGATGCGGCGGCGTTGGATCTCGAAGAGGCGCATCAGCGCGTCCCAGCGCGGGCCGTGGCCGCGCATGCGCTCGCCGAAGCGCGCATCCTTCAGCTCGCCGCCGCGCATCTCGCGCAGCGCGCCTTCGACCTTCTTCCAGTGGTCGGGGAACGCGGCGCGGAAGCGTTCCTCGAACACGGGCGCGACTTCGGCGGGCAGGCGGAGGAGCGTGGTGAACGCGCTCGAGGCGCCGTTCCTCTTCGCGCGCTGCAGCAGCGCCGGGATATCGCTCTCGTGGAAGCCCGGGATCAACGGCGCGAGCGAGATCCCGACCGGAACGCCCGCGTCGGCGAGGATGCGCATCGTCTCGAAGCGTCGCGCGGGCGTTGGCGCGCCCGGCTCGAGCGCGCGCGCGACGTGCTCGTCGAGGAAGGGGATCGAGAACGTCACGTGCGCGCCGGGCCCGGACGCGAGTCGCGCGAGCAGCTCGACATCGCGGCGGATCAGCGCGCTCTTCGTGATGATCGCGATCGGCGTGCGGCGCACCAGGCAGATCTCGAGACAGCGGCGCGTGAGCGCGTAGTTCGCCTCCAACGGCTGGTAGCAATCCGTGACGCCCGAGAAGACGACGGTCTCGCGGCGCCACGTGCGGCTCGCGAGCTGCACGCTCAGCACTTCGGGCGCGTTCGTCTTGACCACGATGCGCCGCTCGAAATCCGTGCCCGCGCCGAAGCCCAGGTACTGATGTCCCGGACGCGCGAAACAGTACGCGCAAGCGTGCCAGCAACCGCGGTAGGGGTTCACGCTCCAGCGAAATCCGACGTCGGGGCTCTCGTTGGTCGTGAGCACGGAGTCGGCCTCCTCCTCGTACACCTCGAGCCGCGCGACGGGGGGCTCCTCGAGCCACTCGACGTGCGTCGTGCTCCAGGGATTCGGCGGGTTGGAGAGGAGCCGCGGCGGCATGAGCGCGATTCTAGTCCAGTCGTCGCGGTCGAACGTGTGGCTTGCGGGGCGCGCCCCCGCGGCATGGTCGCGCGTAGTTCGCGCGCGTCAGCCGCCAGAGCTCGCGCCGCGAACCCGCGGCTTCACCGCGAGGTAGGGATTCGGCCAGTGCACGTCGACGCCGGCCCTCGTCGCGGCGTGCAACGTGAGATAGGGATCGGTGAGGTGCGGACGCGCGAGCGCGCACAAGTCCGCGCGTCCCGCCGCGAGCACCGTGTTCACGTGGTCGATGCCTTGGATGCCGCCCACGGCCATGATGCGCATGTCGGCTTCGGCCCGGATCTGGTCGGCGAACGGCACCTGGTACATACGGCCGTATTCCACGGGCGATTCGGGGCTGTTTCCGGCCGAGGACACGTCCACGAGATCGCAGCCGCGCGCCTTCAGCTCGCGCGCGAAGACGACGGAGTCCGCGACGGTCCACCCGCGCGGCTCGAGCCAATCGGACGCGGAGATGCGCACGAACATCGGCTTCGATGCGGGCCACGCGGCGCGCGCGGCCTCGAAGACGGCGAGCGGCCAGCGCATGCGGTTCGCGAGGCTGCCGCCGTACTCGTCCGTGCGCTGGTTCGAGAGCGGCGAGAGGAAGCTCGATAGCAAGTAGCCGTGCGCCATGTGCAACTCGACGAGGTCGAAACCCGCGACGAGCGCGAGCCGCGTCGCGTGGGCGAACTCCGCCTCGACGCGGAGCATGTCGTCGCGGTCCATCGCTTTCGGCGCGGGCCACTCCGGCTCGAACGGGATCGCCGAAGGACCGAGAGTCGGCCACGCACGGGCGTCACGCAGCGGTTCGTCGCCCGCCCACGGCACGCTGCAGGAAGCCTTGCGCCCCGCGTGACCGATCTGGATGCCGATCTTCGCGCGCGTCGAGCCGTGCACGAACTCGACGATGCGCCGCCATGCGGCGGCGTGCGCTGCGCTCCAAAGCCCCGTGCATCCCGGCGTAATGCGGCCCTGCGCCGAGACGCCGGTCGCTTCCGCGATGACGAGGCTCGCGCCGCCGATGGCGCGACTGCCGAGGTGGACCATATGCCAGTCGTTGGGCACGCCTTCGGTGGCCGAGTACTGGCACATCGGCGAGACCACGACGCGGTTCTCGAGCCGCATGTCACGAAACTCGATGGGCACGAAGGCCGGCGGAGGCACGCCGCCGTCCGCGCCTGGCTGCACGCCGTTGCGCGCGGCGAAATCGATCGCCGCGGCCTGCACGAGCGCCGGGTCGCGCTTCGCGAGGTTCTCGTACGTGATGCGCTTGCTGCGCGTCATCAGGTTGAACGTGAACTCGATCGGCGTCTGACGGACGTGCCGCCCCGTGTTCTCGAACCACTCGAGGCTCGTCTGCGCCGCGCGCTGCAGCTTCAGCACGTCGAGCCGGCGCGCATCCTCGTACGCGCGCAGCGTCGCCGGGACGTCACCAGCGCCGTGCGTCTTGAACGCGTCGACCAGCGCGATCGCGTCCTCCATCGCGAGCTTGGTCCCCGATCCGATCGAGAAATGGGCCGTGTGGACCGCGTCACCGAGCAGCACGACGTTCCCGTGACTCCAGCGTTCGCAACGGACGGTCGGGAACGTGCGCCAGATCGAGCGATTCGAGAGCAGCCGATGTCCGTCCAGGAACGGCGCGAAGATGCGCTCGCAGAAGGCGACGGTCTCGGCCTCCGTCGCGTGCTCGAGTCCGGCGCGCAGCCAGGTCGTCTCGTGGCATTCGACGATCCACGTCGAGAGGTCGGGCTGGAACGGGTACGCGTGGACCTGGAAGACGCCCCACTCCGTCTCGAGGAAGACGAACGTGAACGCCTGGAGCGGTTTCGTCGTGCCGAGCCACGTGAACTTGGCCTTGCGCCAGTCGACCGTGGGGCAAAACCAGTCGGCGTGCTTCGCGCGGATCGCGCTCTGGATGCCGTCGGCGGCGATCACCACGTCGCTGCTCGGTAGCGCGGATTCATCGGACAAACCGTGCTGGAAGTGCAGCTCGACACCGAGCCCGCGCGCGCGCTGCTGAAAGATCTCGAGCAGCCGCTTGCGCGACATCCCGCAGAATCCGTGACCGGTCGAGCGCGTCCACTCGCCGCCGATCCAAGTCTCGATGTCGGTCCAGTTCACGAACCCGCGCCGGATCTCCGCGTACGTTTCGGGATCGGCGGCCTCGAAGTGCCCCAGCGTCTCGTCCGAGAACACCACGCCCCAGCCGAACGTGTCGTCGGCTTTGTTGCGCTCCCACACGCCGACCTCGGCGTCGGGGAAGGCTTTCTTGAACAGGATGGACGTGTACAGCCCGGCCGGGCCGCCGCCGAGGATCGAAGCGCGCATGGCTGCATCGTAGGGGGGCGGGTTCTCGGATCGAAACGTGCTCGCGCTACACTCGGCCAGGACCGTGGACCACCCCCAAGACTGGATCGAAGCCCTCGCCGCGCTGCGCAATCGTCGCGAAGCGTGCGCACTCGTCGTCGTCACGGCGATCAAGGGCAGCGGACCGCGCGATCCGGGTGCGCGCATGGTCGTCAGCGGGGGGCGGCTCGCGTTCGGGACGATCGGAGGCGGGAACCTCGAGAAGCTCGCGATCGAGCACGCGACGGAGCTCTTGCGCCAGCGCGCTCCCGTGTCCGAGTCCGTCGCGTATCCGCTCGGTGAGGCGGCCGGTCAGTGCTGCGGCGGCGAAGTGACCGTCTTCTACGAGACGTTCCCGTGGACCCGGCGTCGCATCGCGATCTTCGGCGCGGGACACGTCGCGCAGGCGCTCGGCGGACTCGCGCCGTGGTTGTCGGCCGACGTCGTGTTGATCGATCCGCGCGAGGAGCGCGAGATCCAGCCGTTACTGCCGCCGCGCAAGCCGTACGAGCTCGTGCTCGTGGATGCGCCCGAGGCCGAGGTGGACGGCCTGCCCGACGATGCACTCGTGCTCGTCATGACGCACAGTCATGCGCTGGATCTCGAGATCCTGGCGCGCGCAGTGTTGCGCGACTTTCCCTACGTCGGGTTGATCGGGTCGGAACGCAAGTGGACGCGTTTCCAGAAGCGGCTTGGGCAGCGCGGGATCTCGGAGGAACGGATCGCGCGCGTGCGCTGCCCGATCGGCGTGTCCAAGCGCTCGAAGGAGCCGGCGGCGATCGCGCTCTCGGTCGCGGCGGAACTCGCCGACGTGATGGCTACCAAGCCGCTGCCCTGACGACTGGCTCAGGAGCGTTCGCGCTTCTCGAGAGTGAAGCGCAAGTCAGCGAGGGCCTTTTCCGCGACCGCGAGCCGTGACTGGACGTCGGTTCCCATGCGCGCGCCCAGCTCGACATCCTCGGCCTCGCGCCGCGACTTCTCGAGGTTGTTCAGCACCACCGCGATGAACAGATTGATGAC